>OIYG01000019.1_pt1 | contig 169282 bp, 193 predicted proteins | sample 1587861 | NCBI WGS metagenome assembly OIYG01 (sample SAMN03283272) | human gut metagenome | biome: human-associated habitat; material: feces | host: Homo sapiens | place: Peru | collected 2012 | reverse complement strand
AGGGATAAATAAATTTAATCCACAATATAGATAATAATCCCCAAAAGATTGAATAAGCAAAACATATACGACCATTTATATTTAAAAATTTACGAGAATAATCCCAAGCTGTAAAACCTAAAAGTATCTCCATTCCTAAACTCATAACATATTCAATTATAGAGCCTCCGATAAAACCAACAATAAAAATTTTCCACAATTTATCATCACGATATTTATATAATACTGCACTTAAAAAACAAGCACTTATACCATAGGCCATATTAAAAGGGCCTAAAACAACAGCAGAATGATTTATTAATACTCCTCTTTTTAACAAAGTCCATATTCCTTCGATAAACCAACCACATACGGAAGCAACTATAAATATCCAAAATAAATTATAAATACTTTCTTGTTTCTTCTTCATATAAATCACAAAAAAATTATATCACGATTATAAAAGATAGTAAAACAATACACAAAAAAAACTAGGTTTCCCTAGTTATTTTTAAATTGGTGCCCAAGGCCGGACTTGAACCGGCACGAGCTTTAACACTCGCAGGATTTTAAGTCCTGTGCGTCTACCTATTCCGCCACTTAGGCAGCACCAAACGGTGTCAATCAAGACTATTTGAGTATATCGCAAATTTTATAATAAATCAATACTAATATTCAAAAACTATATATAAAATTTTAATATACAAAATGGTGGCTCCAGCGGGAATTGAACCAGCGACACAAGGATTTTCAGTCCTCTGCTCTACCGACTGAGCTATGGAGCCAAAAAAAATGGCGGTTCCGACGAGAATCGAACTCGCGATCTTCTGCGTGACAGGCAGACGTGATAACCGCTACACCACGGAACCAATGGTTGCGGGAGATGGATTTGAACCAACGACCTCTGGGTTATGAGCCCAGCGAGCTACCAAGCTGCTCCATCCCGCGATATAATACAAACAAGTGGCGGAGAAAGAGGGATTCGAACCCCCGCGCCGTCGCCGGCCTCCCGGTTTTCAAGACCGGTCCCTTCAACCAGACTTGGGTATTTCTCCAAATTGTGCTTGACAAATGAAATTATAACATATGAATATATAATTTGTCAACAAATTTGATACATTTTTTTTATTTAGCATTAATTTTATCTAAAGACTCCTTTATCCATATAGGCAATTTGTATTCTAAAGTCTTAAATCCTAATGAAGTCTCTTTTATTTTTTTCCTTTTTACAGCTACTTTCTTTTTATAGTCAATATTTTTTATACTAAGTTTTAAGTGCCCTAACTCTTCGTCTACATCTAGTATTTCTACATATATTAAATCCCCTATTTGTACAAAATCGGTTATATTTTTTACATAACCATAAGATATCTCAGATATATGTATTAGTCCAGTATAATAATCATCGCATGATACAAATACGCCATATGGTTCTATACCGGTTATAGTTCCTCTAACTATTCTTCCTTTCTTAATTTTTGACATACTACCACCTGGACATATTATAACACATTTTTTCTTATAAAAAAAGGCTTTACAATCTTAACTAGTTATTATATAATACGGCATAGGTGATTAAATTGAAAAAACAAGAATTAGAAGAACAAAAAATAAAAGAAATTATTGATAAATTAAGGCCTTTTTTGATAAGTGAAGGTGGTAATATAGAATTCGTCAAATATGAAGATAATATTGTTTATATTAAAATGATGGGTGCATGTGTAAATTGTGAGATGCTTGATTTTACATTAAAAGACGGAATTGAAGCTACTATTATTGATGAAGTTCCATCAGTAAAAGAGGTTCAAATAATTTAATTCATCAACCATTCAACCTCAATTATTCTAAAACGATTATATAAATACTTATATATTTGCTTAATAAATGCTTCATAGTAAGCATTTTTTCTTATATATACTTCTATTTTTTCTTCCCTAACTTTTCCTTGAATTATTTTATCATATGTATCAAAATAATATGACGGATAAATAAGTCTTGATAATAATAAAAGGCTCTCATCATATGTAATATTTATATCACTTAATATCTTAAAAACTTCATCTATTTTAATGTTTTGGTTTATATAGTTTAGCTTTATAAATTCACCAATATCTCTAATTCTGCTATCTATGATTATATTAGTAGGATCTAAAAAGTCATTTATATTTTCATTATATTTTATTCTATTATGAGATATATATCCTCTAATATTTTTAGTATTTACATAATTAAGTAAAGAAATAGCCGTTTCACTAAGCCCAATATAATAACTAAAACTACTCCTTATCATCGGATATTTAAAACCTAATTGACTTATTTGATATTCATAATAGTCAATTTTTTCTTCCCATAATTTTTTCCAATTTAATTCAAATTCGCCATATATAATAGTATCATAATTAGTAATATCTTCTATTTTTAGTTTACTATTAATACTCTTATTATATCTTATTAAAAGATAAGGAACGGAATCATAAATTGTTATAAACTGATTATCTTTGTTTAAAATAATTTCGTGACAATATCTATTACTTCTATTTAGTGTTACATAATTTTTATAAAGCTTATCAAAATCACCATAAAATGGTAAAAATTTATACTTTATTCCACTTATATCAAAAATAAAATAGTCCTCTATTTTTCTAAAATCACTTATTAATAAATTATAATAGTATTTAATAAAGTTTTTCATATCGTCCCTCTATTAATTATATTCAAAAAAAATAGAATATTTTCATCATATTCTATCCTATTATATTTTTAATATTACTTATTTTACTGTTTAATTCATCTATAGTAGCTTGCAATTGTTTATTCTTTTCTTGTTCTTCGAAAAATTTAGCTCTATAATCAATTATAATATTACTATCTTCACTAGGTATTGTAGCGCTAGAGACTTGAGAATCTCCAAATGGGTCTACTGGTGTCACTGGTGTAACACTAGCTGGAGCTATACTTTCCATATTTGGTTGCGCTACCGGTACTTCCTCCGGTTTACTTTCTTGAAGTGGCGCTGATACCTCAGGTACTACTGGTGTCACTGGGGCAAATGGCACTACAATTGGGTTTGCTAGGTTAGCACTAGCTGGAGCTATACTTTCCGTATTCGGTTGCGCTACTGGTACTTCCTCTGGTTTGTTCTCTTGAAGTGGTTCTGATACTTCAGGTACTACTGGTGTCACTGAGGCAAATGGATTTACTGGTTGAACTGGAGCTTGTGTCACCTCTTCAGAATCCGTAACTTCTATAGATAATGGTGCTTGTTGAACTAAAGGCTGTGTATTAGATACATCAATCTTAAATGATTCAAGCATTACTGATTGCATCAATCTAAATGTTTTCTTACTTACTATCTTTAAATTAGAAAGCATATTAATTGGTAAATATTGTATTTCTGGACTTGCTGTTCCATTCCTTTTATCATCAACTATTTTTGTTATAGAACCTTGAACTAATTTCCACTCTTCTGGATCTGCGATTTCTAATCCTATTAAAAATCCAGTTTCTTGATTACCAGATGGGGTACTTTTTACTTCTTTCCCGATTTGGGCTAAGTGCAAAACTACATACCCATTTTCATCTATTTCTTTTTCTGTATACATAAAATAATATTTAGAATTAAAAATGTAATATATTCCATTTACTTCTTTTTCTTGACCATTCTCTAAATATACTTTTACACTATCCATGATATTCACCCTCTTATTATTCTAGAATAATTATAATCTAATACTAAAAAAAAAGCAAGTAAAACTTAAGATTTAAAAAAAGAAGTTATAACTTCTTCTCTTAATAATAAACATCATTTAAATAAAGTCCACATGCTGGTGCACATATACCAGCTTGTCTTCTGTCTTTAGCTTCTAATACCGAAATTACATCTTCACTTTTGTATTTTCCTTCACCTATTTCAATTAAAAGTCCTACAATATTTCTTACCATATATCGCATAAAGCCAGTGCCAAGTAATGATATTGTTATGTAATTTACATTTTTGGGATCTCTTATAAGTGATGTTTGAACTATTGTTCTCGTATAATTATCTTTTTCTTCATCTATTTTTACAAACGACCTAAAATCGTGTGTACCTTCGATATATTTAAGTGCTCGCTCCATCTCTGCTATATCTAATCTCTTACCATATTGAAATACGTAATCTTTTTCTATTGGATTATATGATCCCATATTTATTTTATATATATATTCTTTTGCTTTTACATCAAATCTGGCATGAAACTCATCACTTACCTCACATATACTTTTTACATATATATCATCTGGTATCAAGCCATTCAAAGACTGTCTAAGTCTAGTACAGTTGATTTCTTTATCAAGATCAAAATGAGCTCTTTGATTATAAGCATGAACTCCTGCATCAGTTCTGCCAGAAGCAACTACACTAACCTTTTTTTCTGAATTGATTTTTGTTAATGCTTTTTCAAGCTCACCTTGTACTGTTTTTTTTCTGGGCTGCTTTTGATATCCATTATATTTAGAGCCGTCATAAGAAAAACACATAAAATATCTCACAATATCACTTCCTTAAAAATAGCAATCATAAAAATCATGGCAAATATTATCATAATAATATTTGAACCCCAATTTTGATTTTCTACCTTTCTTTCATACATTTTCAATTTTATATTATTTTCAAAATCATTTACGTCGTTTAAGCTTTTCATTATAACAGGAATTATAAAATGCTTTACACCACTGCTTCTTAACCCATAAAACTGTAGTGATTTTTTTATTTCATTACCATTTTTATCAATAATCTTAATCAACTCGATATATAAAGCGATATTATATGAAAGACTATTTACATTTACTTTTAAAAATTCTAATGGTCTTAATATTTTATAAATAGCATAATTTAATTTGTCAAAATTAGTTTTTAATAAAAATGATTGAATAAAAAGTAGTATTAGTATAAGCTTATAAATAAAAACAACTGTTTTAAAACTCATACCAAGCATAAGTATATAAATAAGTAGTATAAAAGCTAGCCATATAAGTATATTTTTTAAGAATCTAAAATAATATTTTATATCTATATTTGTTAAAAGTATATCTATTATTAGCAATATAGTAATAAAGATAATGAGATATATTGATTTTGCTAAAAGTAAAGTAAGAGATATTAAAACAATTGATACAAGCCTTGAAAAAGCTGTAATTTTTTTAAATAATTCATTTAACATCTCTATAAATATCCTTTATTAAATCTAATATATTATCTCTATAATTTAACTTTCTATTTTTAATCTCTTCTACTTTACTTCTAAAGTTTAATATCTCTGGATTATTAAACTCAAACCTGCTTAGCACCTTACTGCTTAAAATTTCATACTTATTTCCATAACTTAAAACTTTTCCATTCTCAAATAGGATTACATCGTCGCTTACTTGAAGTAAAAAGTCAGGATCGTTAGAACTTAAAATAATAGTCTTATCCTCTCTTTTTAAACTCTTTAAAACTTTAATTAATGCCTGAGATGATTTATAATCAAGATCATTAGTTGGATTAATAAGTAAAATATATTTTGAATCTTTTAATAATAAAGATATTAATAGTATCTTTTTCTTTTCACTCTTACTTAAATCTGCATAATTCTTTTTTAGTATATCTTTTTCCAGGTTAAAAAGCTTTAACATTTCATCAAGTTTTTTGGGACTGCTTTTTTTACTAATAACTTTTAAATCTTCCATAATACTAATATTAAATAGATGTGCACAGTCTGACAAGTATGATATATTTTTTCTTAAGTTAATAATACTTTTAGGCTTTATTTCTTTACTTATACTAGTTCTTCCAAGCTTAATTTCACCATTCTCTGGAATTTTTAAAGCATATATTAAATCAAATATTGTTTTTATTTCAATGTCATTTTTTGATACTATTGAAGTTATACCAGTACCGTCAAAACTTAAATTTAAATCTTTTAGTGTTTCATAACTTACATTAACAAACTTTATTCCCATAACTTATTCACCATCTCATCAATGTCCATTATATCTTCATCTAATAGGTCATAAGACCTAAGCTTATGTGACAAATCTGCTAAAAAAGGAGTTTTAATATAAGATTGAGAAAATATTCTTTCATTTGTCAATAAGTTTTCCAAAGTATCATTTTCACTTATCTTGCCGTTTTTCATTATTATGATTTTATCAGCATACTGAAATAATTTTTCATTATTTGTTACAAGTAATATAGTACATTTTTTAAGTTTCTTTAAATAGCTTAAAACTATATTCTTATAATAATCTGTTAAGTCATCTAGTGTATCATCTATTATTATAAGTTTTGGTGCACTAATTATAGTAGATGCTACCTGGACTAACTTTTTTTCTTTTATAGATAAGTCCCCGACATTTCTAGTCAAAAGATATTCTATATTTAATTTTTTAGCAAGAGTATAAGTTTCTTTTTTAGCTATATTTTCTTCGTAGCCTAAATTAATTAATGGATATATTATATTAAATAGAGCTGTTCCATCTAACAAATCACTGATATCAGTTAAAATGCTCATATCTTTTCTTAAAGATACTATATTATCTTTACAAGAAAAATTACCCAATATAGAGATATTACCACTATATTTAGTAAATCCTGCAATTGACATAACTAAAGTCGTTTTTCCACTCCCGTTAGGTCCAGTTAGTATATAAAACTTTTTTTCATCTAATTCAAGTGAAAGATTATTCAATATATTTTTATAACTTAAATTTTCTATTTTTAAAGCAGGTACCATGATATCACCTAGTTAATTATTATATTATAGTTTTAATTTAAAGTAAAGAAAAATAATATTTTTTTCATTATAGTAAATAATAAATATGGGTGATTTTATGGAACTAGATACCTCAGTAGATAAAATATTAGATAAAGTTAGTAAAATGAATGGCAATAGCAGTGACATCGTAACCAGAATAATAGAAAAAGGAAGCAATAAAATAGGATATATTTTTCTTGAAAGTGTATGTAGTGATGACAAAATTAGCGATTTTTTAAATAAATCCATTGTTAATCTTGATAAGAAAAAATTATTTGATTCATTTTATAATTTAGTTAAAAATAGTATCTTTAATAGTAATATGAATTTTTGTGAAAATTATGATGATTTATTTTATTATTTATCAAGTGGCTATACTGTTATTCTTATAGATGGTTCTAAAAAGGCTATCGTAGTCGAAACTAAAGATACTCTAGATAGAGGTGTAAGCGAAGCATCTAGCGAACCTATAATACGAGGGCCAAAAGACAGTTTCACAGAAAATCACAATAAAAACTTAGGACTAATTAGGAAAAGGATTAAAGATCCAAATCTATGGTTTAAGGATACAAAAGTAGGTACTAGAACTAAAACAAAAGTCACAGTAGCATTTATAAAAGATATAGCTAATAATAAACATGTTGAGCAAGTAATAAAAGAACTAAAAAAAATAAATATCGATGGGATTATAGATAGTGGCTACATAAGAGAGTTATTAGAAAAGAAGCAAAAATCTCTATTTCCAAAAATGATCAGTACAGAAAGACCAGATTTAGCCTGTACATCACTTTTAAATGGAAAAATAATAATTTTAGTTGAAAATACACCATTTGTATTAATACTACCCGCTGTTTTGAGTGATTTTTTTCATTCTCCACAAGATTATTATGAAAAACCTTTTAATTCAACATTTAGTAGAATATTAAGATTAATATGCTTTTTTCTAGCTTTAGTAACACCTGCCTTATACGTCGCACTTATGACCTTCAATCACGAAGTCATACCGGACCAATTGCTAATATCTCTTGCAATACAAAGGGACGGAGTACCATTTCCAACATTCATTGAAGTGCTTCTATTTGTAGTTACATTTGAGATGCTAAGAGAAGCAGACATTCACGCACCAAGCTTTTCTGGTAGCGCTATGAATATAGTTGGAGCACTTATTTTAGGAGATGCAGCTGTAGCTGCAGGTATAGTTTCTCCTATTGTAATAATAATAGTGGCAACTACGTCAATTTCAGAACTTGTTTTCTATGATATAGATGTAGTTGATGCCCTAAGAGAATGGAGAATAATATTTTTAATAGCAGCTACTATATTAGGCCTTATTGGTGTTGTAGTAGCATTTATAGTATTCATCGCTAAGCTTGCTAGTATGGAAAGTTTAGGCATTGATTATCTAACGCCAATAAGTCCTCTTAAAATCAATTCACTTAAAGATAACATAATTAGACTATCTAGAAAAAAGCTGAAAACTAGACCGGAGTTTTTAACAAATAATATTACTAGAATGAGGGATACAAATGAAGAAAATAATAATTAGTATACTTATTATATTAGCATTATCAGGGTGCTGGGATTATAAAGAACTTAATAATTATTCAATAGTAACTGGAGTTGCTATTGACAAGAGCGATGATAAATATGAAGTTAGTGTCTTAATATCAAATTCCCCTAAAAATGGTAGTGATGCTGAATCTAGCAAAGCTAAAATTGTTGTTTATAGTGGTACTGGAGATACTATTTTTGCTGCATTTAAAGATATCGGTTTAATAAGTCCAAAGGAATTATACTTAGGCCACTTTTCTGTATTAATAATATCAGAAGATATAGCACGTGAAGGAATAAAACCTGTAATTGATATTTTCTTAAGAGAGTCTACTTCGAAAAAAAATTTTTATGTTACTATTACAAGAGACTGTAAAGCAAAAGATACGTTAAAAATAATAACTCCACTATCAGATTTTCCATCACAAAATATAACTGATAATTTACTATCAACTACAGAATTACAGGGTTTAGTTTCTAACATTAACTTTAACGAATTATTATCAAATCTTGAAAGATCTGGTATAGAACCTGTAATGAATTCTATAAAAATAATAGGTGATGAGAAAAAAGGCTCATCTAATAAAAACGTAGAAACTAGTGAACCTAAATCCTATATTAAGCTTGATACTATCGGAATCTTTAAAGGTGACAAACTAATAGATTTCACCAGTAAAACTGAAAGCGTTGGAATAAATGTAATAAATAACAAAATTGCTGAAATGTATGTAAAAGTTAAATATAATAATGGATATGTAGTAATAAATACTACAAAGTTTTCTTCTGATGTAAAAGTTTCACTTGAAAATAATAAACCTGTTATAAAAATAAATGCAAAGGGAGAAGCTAAAATAGTCGAAGTGAATTGCGATATAGATTTAAATAGTGATAAGGAACTTAGTGAACTTAATAAAAAATTAAATAAAGAAGTTAAGCACTATATAAAAGAAGGACTTAGTGTTGCACAAGAAAATGAAAGCGATATTTTCGGATTTGGTCTTAAATTATACCAAGATCATCCAAAATATTATAATTCAATAAAAGATAACTGGAATGAAGAACTTAAAAATATAAACGTTGAAATCAAAACTGACATAGTACTAAAAAGTAAGGGATCTTCACAAAAAAGTCTGGAGGAAAATCATGAATAAAAAAATAAGCAATTTAGAAATTGGTGTATTAAATTACTTTTCGACAAGGGCTTTCTTCATAGGTTTAACATTTAATAGTTTAATTAGACTAGTTAAACAAGATAGCTGGATTGTGCCACTTTTAAGTCTAATAGTAGGTTTTATATTCATACTTGCTGTAAATTACATTTCAAATTATAAGCCAGACTTTAATATCACAGAAAAAATAAATTCTTTATTTGGAAATATATCAAGCAAAGTTGTGCTTATATTTCTATTTATAATAGTTTTTGTATATTGCATAATAAACTATATAAATTTAAATAATTTTATACATGGTCAATTTTTAAATAACACTCCTATAATGATAATATCTATTATGTTTATGATTGCTATGGCATATATTCTTTATAAAGGTATAGTAGTCATAGCACGTACTAGTTCAGTACTTTTTTACATAGGAATTATTTTGTTTATAATTTCTCTATTTATGCTTATTCCATCGTTTGAAATATCTAACTTAAAACCATTTTTTCAATTTTCTGGTAAAAATTTAGTTAAATCAATTAATTGTTTTTATGCTTTAAATATAAGCCCTATGTTTATTTTAACTATCATACCAAAAAAAGATATAGAAAATCCTAAAATTAAAAAAGCTATAACGCTTTCTTACTTATTATCTACAATAACTTTATTTTTTGTAATATTTGCGACTATTTCTACATTTGGATATGAACTTACTTCACTATATGAATATCCAGAATTTCATGTATTAAAGCACATATATTTTATAGGAACATCTTCTAGAATAGAAAGTATATTGGTTATTCAGTGGATATTCGATTCATTTATTTATAATATATTAGCATTATATTTTTGCTCTGTATGTATCAAAAATTTTAGTAAAAAAATTAAAATTAGTCTTAAAAACTTAGGTTTATTATGCTGCGCTGTAGTACTAGTTATGGTGAACTTATTATCTCGTTATGATATATATTTAAATAATTTTATACTAAAATATGCGTATGTTTCCATTTCTATTATCGTTTCACTATTAACCATAATTATATGCTTAAAAATAAAAATAGGTAAATCTTAGATTGCCTATTTTATTATTAGAAAAAATACCAGTCCTGATACTATTAGTAAAATCAAAACTACAAGTAAAACTATTATAAATTTATTATCTTTCTTAATTTTATGATTAATATTTTTTAATTCTTCAAAATCAGTTGCTGTAAATCCAAAACTAGATGTATAAAATGATTTATCAAGTTCCATTGTATTTTCATTTTTTATATTTTGCTTTTCTTCATCTAATATTTTCTTTATTGATGAAGCGTCGCCAACCATAGTATTAGATTTTAATTCATCTAAAAGTCCTACATCATTTGTATCGGCTAAAGCATTTAAATCATCATCATTAACTAAAGTGTTAAGTAATTCTTTTAAATCATCTGAATCCTTATTATCATTATCTCGTCTATTTTTAGCATTATATTTTTTTAAAGCTTCATATTGCTCTTTTCTTAAACTCCTATTATCATTTTCTTCATTGGGCTTTATCTTAGATAGTAAGTCTTTAACATCATAATTCTTCTCTTCTTCAATAGGTATCTCTTTTTTCTCTTCTCTTTTTTCTTCTTTACCCATCAAATTTATATATTGCCTTTGTTTTTTATAATTTTCTCTATTCTTTAGCATTTCTTTAACTTTTGATAAATCAATCTCATTAGTCTTTTCTATAGTGGCTACACCTTCTATATTAGTATAACTATCTAAATCTTCTATTTGTTTATATAGACTTTTATTTTTTATACTGCGACCTTGAGGCGCATTACTATCTTTATGATATCTGTCCATCCTACTAGCCATACTATCACCCTAATAATAATATATCATACTTTTTTAAATATTTAAATATTTTCCTTGATTTTTTAATATGATTTATTTATAATTTATTAGGGAGGATATATATGAAATTAAAAGTTGATAAAGATGTTTGTATTGGTTGTGGTGCTTGTCAAGCAGTAGCACCAGAGGTATTTGAAATAGATGACGACGGGCTTGCTAAAGCTATAGATTCTGAAATTAAAGAAGAATTAATAGATGACGCATTGGATGCTAAAGAGGGATGTCCTGTTGATGCCATCAGCAAGGTAGATGACGATACTAAAAATTCTAAGACTAATGATGGACAATCTCGTAATGTCAGTGAATAACTATTAATAAATCAATTATTTATAAAAAAATATTCAAGTTCGAATATTTTTTATTTTTCTCCATAAAGTTTTTTTACTTCTTTTATACTAAGAGGCCTATATTCTCCAGATTTTACACCGTCAAGAGTTAAAAATGCAACGCTTTCTCTTTTTAGCTTTAAAACATCAAATCCTATAGCATTAAACATCTTTTTAACTTGATGATTTTTACCTTCGTGGATTATTAATTCTACTATGCTAGAATTGTTTTTTTTGTCCAACTTTAATATTTTTGCCTTAGCTTTACCAGTTTTTTTGCCATCGATAACAACACCATTACATAATTTTTTTAAGTTATCTTTGGTAATTAATCCATGTAATTTAGCTACATATACTTTTTCTATATTATTTTTAGGATGAGTTAAATAATTTGTTAAATTTCCATCATTAGTTAATATTATTAATCCTGTAGTGTCATAATCTAATCTTCCTACTGGATATATTCTTTTATCAGTTTTTATTAAATCTACTACTGTTTTTCTGCCTTTATCATCTTTTACAGTAGAGACTACTCCTCTTGGTTTATTTAATAAAAAATATACTTTATCTTCAATTTCATCTAAAGGATTTCCCTCTACTTCAATAAAATCATCAAAGTTAGCTTGATATCCCATTTCTCTAATTACTGAGCCGTTTACTTTGACTTTTCCAGATTGTATTAATTCCTCTGCTTTTCTTCTAGATGCATATCCTTTAGAAGCTATAATTTTTTGTAATCTCATAAAATCACCAAATATATTATAGCTTATTTATACACTTTTATCAATCTAAAATATCATATTAACAATTATAATGCTCGCTATTATGCCTATCAAATCGGCCATCAGTCCAGCAAACATACTATACCTAATTTTTTTAATCCCTATACTTCCGAAATATAAACTTATAACATAAAAGGTAGTATCAGTGCACCCTTGCATAACAGATCCTAAAAATCCTATAAAGCTATCTGGACCAAATTTAGCATATATATTATTTAAATATGCTAAAGATGCACTTCCAGAAATTGGTCTTATAATTGCAAGAGGCAAAACTTCTATTGGAACATTTAGACGACTAAATATTGGTGATAATAAAGATAATACATAATTAAGCACTCCACTATTTATAAACAAATTTACAGCCAATATCATAGCAAGAAAAGTAGGAAATAAATTACCAATCATAGAAAAGCTCTCTTTAACACCTTCTATAAAGGTATCATATATGTCTACCTTTTTTATATATCCATAAATTATAATAACTAACACTAAAAAAGGTATAATTAGATTTGATAAATAATTAATTTTTATACCTCCTCGCTAAAATTCTATCCACTATAATACCACCTATTGTAGAACAAGCAGTACTAATTATACAAGCAAAAACTATTGCAGTAGGATTTAAGCTGCCATACATCATTCTAAGTGATATTATAGTCGTTGGAATTATTGTAAGACCACTAGTGTTTATAACTAAAAATGTTATCATTGATCTTGAAGCTACTTTTTTATTTTTATTTAGTTTTTGAAGAGAAGACATAGCTTTTAATCCAAAAGGAGTTGCAGCACTACCAAGTCCAAAAATATTAGCAATCATATTGCTAGCAATAAGACTTAAAGATTCATCTCCTCTAGGTATTTCTGGAAATAATTTTGTTAAAATAGGATATAATTTAAAAGATAATTTCTCTAATAATTTAGATTTTTCTGCTATTTTCATTAATCCCATCCAAAGCGCTACTACTGGAAATATTTTAAGTAACATATCTAAGCTTATCTTTGTACTATCTATAATAGTTTCATTAATTAATTTTAAATTGTTTGTAAAAAAAGCAAAAACTATACCAGTTACAACTAATATTCCCCATAAAATATTTACCATAAATTACTAAACCACTCTTTTATTTTGCTTGTTGATTTTTTAGTCTTGTTAGCTTTTCCTTTAACAAAAATATCTTCTTTATATATTTTTTTATCACCTAAATATACATTCACTATTCCTATTTTAGTATCATCTTTTATGTTTCTAACTTTTTCTATATCATATTTAATAGTAAGACTATCTACTTCTCCATTGTTAATTAAATAACTATAATCATTTTTTATATATAGTTCATAATCATTATAATATTTTTCATTATATATATTTATTTTTCCTTTTTTCAAAATTTTTATATTTGTATAATTTTTAAATCCATACTCAAAAAGATTTTGATGATCTTGCCAATCATTTCCATCATTTAATGTTACTACTACTAGATTTATATCATCTTTTGAAGCAGTTGAAACAAGAGTTCTTTTTGCTATTTCAGTAAAGCCAGTCTTTCCACCAGTTGTATATTTATATAGTCTAAGAAGCTTATTTTTATTTATCCATACATAAGTATTTTTATTAGTTTTCAATGTATATTTTTTTGTAGAAGTTATTTTTTTATATTCGTCATTTTTCATAGCATAACTTGTAAGCAAAGCCATGTCATATGCTGTAGAATAATTTCCTTTTTCTTGATCTAATCCACTGGGATTATTAAAAATAGTACGAGTCATACCTATTTTATGGGCTTTTTCATTCATTAAATTAACAAATGCTGGTATATCACCTCCAACATAGTTTGCTATAGCTAGAGCGGCATCATTACCACTTCTAAGCATAAGTCCATAAACTAAATCTCTTAGAGTTAATACCTCTCCTTGTTTTATATAAATACCTGATCCATATGATTTTTCTATTTCATTACCAACTATCACTTCATCATCAAGTTTTCCAGACTCTATCGCTATTATTGCAGTCATTATTTTCATTGTGACTACAAAGTGACGAAATTTTTTCAAAATTATTGTAATCCCATATATACGTTATATTAAATAAGTTTATGTATATATTAAGGATTACTCTCGTTTTATCGGCTGATTTTTTAACTACTATCTTGTCAATTAAAAGTTTTGATAATTTTTCAAAATTTTCATTAATAAAATCACCTAGTTCCAATTTTTTTATTTGTTTAAGTGTTGCATTAATATCTTTTTTTTCTAATTCTTTTTTTTCTTTTTTTATATTTTCTATTTCATTATTGTATTTATTATTTCTAGTTTCAAATTCACTTTTTTTTATAACTTTTTCTATGTACAATTCGAGCAAGCTTTCTTTCTTATAATTTAAATTATTGATTTCCTTTTTTAATTTTTCTATTTCATTACATGCATTAAAGGTAGAATTTTTATATATATTTATTAATTTACCTTTTATTTCATCAAAATTATTAATTAAATAACTATATACATTTTTAAAGATTTTATCTAGCTCTTTTTCATATAATTTTGGGCTTTTACAAGTTTTATCACCATGCGTTGCATATTCATTACAAATCCAATAACTATTTCCATTATTATTAACTCTTTTATATTTAGAGTTATGATGTTCGCAATAAATATTACCACTATAAGGATATCTTTTTGAAAATACTCTTGGTTCTGCTACATTTTTTAAATAATTTACTTTTTTTATTTTTAATAATTTGTTTGCTTTATCCCAAAGTTCTTCTGACACTATTACAGGTATTTCACCTTTACTATCTTCTATGATCCATTCATCCATTGGTAATCTAATTTGTTTTTTATTTCGATAATCTTTTGTCATAACAGTATTTGTACAATAAAATCCTTTATATTTAGGATTAGTAATCATTCTTCTTAAAGTTGTTATATGGATATAGTCACCTTTTTTAGTTTTATACCCTTCTTCATATAATATTTTAGATATTTTTGATAGGCCGTACTCTCCACTAGCGTACAACGAATAAATTCTTCTAATCATTTTTGCTTCTTTTTCATCTATCTTTAATTTACCTTTTTCTTTTGTAAAACCTGTAATAACATTATTGCCTAGAACATGTCCTTTTTCTCTAGATCTTTTCATGCCAAATCTAACTCTTTCAGATAGTTTTCTAACCTCTTCTTGAGCAATTGAAGACATTATAGTAAGTCTTAGCTCTGAATCAGGTAATATTGTATTAATATTATCTGATAAAAATAATACCCCAACATCACTAGCTAGAAGTTCCTGAGTATATTTAATACTATCTACTGTATTTCTTGAAAATCTAGATATTTCTTTTGTTAGAATCAAATCAAATTTTCCTTTTTTTGCATCGTGAATCATTTTTAAAAAGTTAGTTCTATTTTTAACACTAGTTCCACTAATTCCCTCATCTATATATCCTGGAACATATTTCCAATTTGAGTTTTCCATTATAAAGTTTTTAAAATATAAAATCTGATTGTCTAGAGAATTAAGTTGTTCATCTTTATCAGTAGATACCCTTGCATAAAAAGTTACTCTAAGTGGTATGTTATATATACTTTCTCCTCTTGATATTTCATTTCTGATTTTACATAAGTCCATCAACTATCAACTCCTAATTTTTTTAAAGCATCATTATATAAATCAAAATTAATTAATTTTCTCTTATATAAGTACTCATTTAAAATTATAGCAAGTTCAGTATCAATCATTTATATCACCAATTAATCTTATTACACAAAAAAAGAAATAATTACATACAAATTATTTCTTAAATTTTTACTTTACAAACTATCATTTAAAATTACACATTCATCGTTATCACAAATTTTATCGATTATTCCATTTTTTATTTTATAGCTCTCTCCGTACAATTTACATTCATTATTTGTTTGCAAAATGTATGCACCATCAGTTAAAGCAATTATCGTTCTATTATATGATTCCTTTATTATTGCATTTCTTTGTAACTTTTTGTTATAATCATCATTTAGATTTTCTAATATAAAATGCGGTTCAATATTAATTGTTGTTAATCCTAATCCTTTTAAATAAGGAGAATTATTTAAGTCTTCGTCACTTTCAGGACTATTGTATACATCACCAGCTGAATTTATCGAACCTGCACTTATTCCAACAATGACCGAATCAACATCTTTTAAATATTTCTTTAAATTAATACTATTAAAGAATTTATTTTGAATCAATGTGTTACCTCCACATAGAAAAATTAAATCGCAATCCTCCAAAATGCTAGTAATATTTTCTTTAGCTCGTCCATCTAATACAAGATATTCTTCAAATATTAAACCACTTAGTTTTAATGCTTCAATATCCATTTGTAAAAACAAATCATTTCTTTCGTAATTATCCGGATCACTTGCTACCAAAATAAATTTTTTGTTATTTTTTATAATTTTTTTTAAATTTTTTAAAAAATCGTTATTTTCAAAAAATTTGATTGGAATTTTATTACCATTTTCTTTTTTTACTCCTCCAATATTGCTTGCTAAAAACAAATACATGAAATCACTCTCCTTCTCCTTTAAATATATTTTCCAGATTCAACTATTGTATATTTATTATTATAATATTTTATAATACAATAATCAATATCTTCATATTTTTCACCAGATATTTTTGATTTTATATTGCTTATCGCAGCACCGTGAGAAATAATTGCAACTTTATCGTAATTATAATTATCTCTTATTATATCCAAACCTTTAATATATCTAGAGTTTAATTGATTAATACTTTCACCACCTGGAATTACAAAATCATAGTCAACAAATGCTTTTTTCACACTTTCATTATTTAAAAAATCACTCATTAAACCACCTTTTTATCTTTTTAAAACTTTTATCCATGATTCGTGTTTTTCTTCAAAATCACTTTTATATTCCACATTTAGAAATTTAATTATTATTTCAACTAATTCTTCACTAGTAAATTTATATTGTTGATTCCAATACATAAGTGCGTTTAAATATTGTCTAAATTTTTTTCTAAAATGTTTCGGAGGATGTTCTAAAATATTTTCTTTTAATAAAACCGAAACCGCTATTAATGCATCAGTAAATTTTGATTTTTCCACGCTATCAATTTGAATTATATCAGCCATTCTAGAACTCTCAACTGTAGAATTTAATCCAAATTTACACATTGCTAAAGAACTATTACCCAACCCCATATCAATTGCAATAGGTTTATCCTGATTTTCCATTAAAACAAATGTGGCACAATTAAAGAACTCTTCTGTTCATTTTTTTCTTATTCCTATATTAAAGTCCCTACCAGTTATATTTAAATTATCCATACCATATTTATGTCTGTAATGTTTTAAATCAACTGTATCAATTTCCCTTTTTATTCCTTTATCAACATACTGAATTGCATTAAGTAAATCTTCATCACTAGAGCATATTTTAATATGTATATCATCCAATGGAATATTTAAATAATCAGGATTTGTTAAATAATCGAAAGTATCATATACTACTTGTTCTAATTTCGGTTTTGTTAATGTTCCCATACACTTATAATAACTTCCAAATTTTTGTGGAATATCTGTTTTTAAATATTGTAATGATTTTAACTTCATGCTATTTTGTATTAAATAAATACCTTGTTCTGGAATATTATCACTAATTATATATTTTTTTAATGGTGAAATTTTAGATCCAATAAAATCAATTGTAGGATCTACTTGAGAAGTTATTTCAACTGGGTTCTCTTGAAAATATCCTTTTTTTGAAAAACATTCACTAAATTTTGATTCTACAAAATCCAAATAGTCAGTATTATTTCTTTTTACTTGGTGCATTCAAATTTTCTCCTTAATTGGTACGTGGTATACCACAAAAGTAAAAAATTGACAACATGTGCCAATTCATTTATTTAACATACAATATATAAAGTAGCATTATACAAAACAGTATATTTACTTGTACAAATATTGTTTATATTTCTAATATATTTACTGTTAATCATTATATAGTCATTATTTTTGAAATACTTGCTACACTTCTTTGCTCATTTATATTCTTTTCATATAAAATTCTATTTGAATCCATATCCATTAATATGGCTGATCTTGCACTCGTCTCTACGCCATATATTACACCTGGAAATAGAATTAGTATAAGTAAAAGTATTTTTTTCATATTTCCCCCTTAATTTAAATAATTTATAACTGCTTTACTTATTGAATTAACAAGCTTATATTGATATTCATCTTGTTGAAGCAAATATCTGTCGCTAGGATTAGACAAGAAGCCAGCTTCTATAAGTATTCCAGGTATTTTTATTTTTCTATTCATAAGCATAGTTTTTATTTCTTTTACTTCCCTTTTCGTTTTCAAATCTGTACTCAGTTGTTCTTGCATAAGCTTGGCTAAATCATAATTTTTACTATTTACATCATCATAAAACACCTGAGCACCACTCCAAGTAGAGGAAGCTATTGAATTTAAATGTATTGATATGTACAAATCTGCATCTGAATTATTAATTATTTTTGCTCTATTATTCAAATCACTTTTTTTTCTTTTCCTAATTTTTGGATTAGCTAAATCATAATCACCATATCTAGTTAAATAAACAATAGCTCCTGATTTTTCTAAAACTTTTTCCAATTTTAAACATATTTCTAAATTGATATCTTTTTCATATAAATTCTTATATATAGTTCCTGGGTCTTTACCACCATGTGCTGGATACTTTTATGCACAAAAGCTAAAATAAAAAAACACATCCAACTTGGGATGTATTTTTTTATTTTGATAAATTATTAATTATATTTAATACTAACATTACAATAGCCATTCCTGCCAATATTCCATTTAACACTTTTCCTATTGTTGAAAGTTTTTTATTAGACATTTCACCCTTTTGCGCAAAACTAAATCCTGCTGCAGATAGAAAAACAGCTATATAAACTGATAGGCCTATAAACCAATACCAAACTATTCCAACTGATGCTATTGCAATCGATAAAATCGCCCACTTGGTCATATTAGGATTAACTGCTTTATTAATATAATCTGGTGCTAATCCTCCACTAGAATATTGTGAATTTTGGCCATTAACAGCTTGTTGTGAATATTGGGCATTTTGAAGTAAAGATCCACACTTATTGCAGAATCTTTCACCATTATTATTTTGTGCTCCACATTTTGTACAAAACATTTTTATCACCTCTATTTTTTATATTATCTATGTGTGTTCAGCATATTAACCAAATCATCAAACATATTAAATGTTTTTTTAATTATTAAGTTCTTTTTATATTTTATTTTATTTTTTCTTAGAATTTTATAATCACAATTAACTTTTATATATTCTCTTCTATTCTTTACTGAATAAACCTTTAAAATCTCTGTGATTTCAGCACCAGTAACATTTGGTGCTGATTCTACCATTTTTGCAACTATTTCAGGATTACTCATATACTTTGCAGATCTATTTATTGAATATAATTGTGCAGTGGCTCCTACAATACTTCCTACGCTTTCATATAAACCTGAATCATCGCCAACAAGTTGATCAATCATTCCACCTGCAGCAGTTCCTCCAAAATATAAACCTTGACCATTGTTCATAGCTTTAACTTTAAATATTCTACCTTCTGTATCAGTAGCATATCCAATAAGCTTATTTCTTAATCCATCAGATATATTAGCACTATAATAAATTATTAAAAGCGTCCATAAAATTAGCGCTAAAATTGAAATAGTGAAATTTGTAGTAACTATTAGTATTACTAAAATACTCCCGCCAATTATTATTGTCATTATCAATTCTAAAATTGGTAATTTATTTCCACTTTTCTTTGCAGCTTCTTGTGAATAACAAAATACTCTATTTACTTTCATATAAACCAATTCCTCTTTAAATTATTTGGCTAATTCTGCAATTCTATTCATATCAACTTTCTCAAATATACTCATGTTATTTGTGGTACCAGTATATTCTGCGCTTTTTAATATACTTGAAACTTTTTCTAATAATTTATAATCGTATTCATTCTCTACGTTATAAGCTGTTATTCCGAATATATTCATTGAATTTGCTTTAGCTAATCCTAGTAAAGCATTTGTACCACTTTTTGATATTTCTAAAGTAATGAATGGCATTCCACCAATAGTTTTTTCTACTGCTGCACTGGAAGTGTATCCCTTTGATTGATATACACTTTGAAGTTGACTCTTTTTAGATAACATTTGACTATAAGATCCTTCAATTACTTCAATATATGCCGTCCATGTACCTTCTTCATCTCCTAAAGCAATACAATCTTCTTCTTCTTCATACACTAAATTTGTTGGAATTTTAAATGTAAATCCATTAAACTTAACTGTATAACTTGAATTGGCTGCTGAAGAACCACCATTATTGATTCCTGAATTATTTGATTTATTACCACTAAATGCGCTAATAGCTACAACGATACCTACAATAGCTAATACAACTACAATTCCTATTATAATAAATTTTGTATTGCTATTTTTTTGTATTTGGGCTGTTGACTGTAAATTATAGCCATTTGTCCAGCTTTGTTGACCATATTGAGTAGAAGGTTGAACATTTGATTGATTTATTACCCCTGGTTGTGAATAACCTTGCATATTTTGACTACCCAACGTTGCACTTGTATTTTGAGCACTTATATTGTTAACTGGTGCTCCACAGTTTTTACAAAATTGATCGCTTTCTGTTAATTGAAAACCACATTTTTTACAATTCATTTTTCTTTCCTTCTTTCTTTAATTTATATTTTTTTCTTTTACTTCAAAATTAGTTGCTTGATTTACTATATCATCACTAATTTCTTTACCGTTTCCTTGTATTTCAATTATTAAATAACTTTCGTCACTTAATTTATAAAATAATACTTTATGATTTACATAATATTTATATCTATTGATATTTGTAAATGGTATTCCTCCTAAATCAGTGTATCCTCCAACATATTCAATAAATTGTTTATCATTAATTGTTATATTACCAACTACTTGATAATAATTACATTCACCATAAGCCTTTTTAAACATCATATTTAATGATTCGACATTTTTCGCAATATCATTAGTAACGCCCAACTCATAATGGATTATATAATCATATAAACCTTTATCTTCATCATAATTTAATCCAAAATACCTTTCATTATATAAATTATTTTTTTTATCTATTTCTTTATAACTCTCTGGTAATTTTATAATTATATTATTAACTTTGTTTTTTTCATATCCTATATATTTTTGAAGCTCAAATGTTCTATAACCATTATCAACTTTATTTTTTGTATAACTTGAATAATTTAATATCGATTTTATTTTTATAGAATCTAATAGTTTTTTTGTAATAGGAGTTCCTTTAGATTTTATAGTAATTATCAATATATGATTTCTATTTAGCGAATATATTAACTCTACATTTTCGTCAGTTCTTTTATATGACACAGCTTCAAGTTTATCATTATATTTTGTTGCATTTGTCTTATATGAATTTTTATATATATAACTATCAGAATATTTACTATCTAATTCTGAAATGTATTCTTCAAAGTCAGATATATTCTTATCTTCTCTATATAACTTATAGTTCTTATATACATTACTGAAATTATCCTTGTCTAAATATTCATAAACATTTTTATTATAAATATTGACGTTTATTGTTACTTGAGCTTTATCATAGTTTTTTAAATTAAAATAGTTTGAAGTCGTATCAAAAGAACTGAGTTCAAATAAAGAAGGCACTTCATAAACAACTTTATAATTATTAGATCCTATTTCATACTTTTTATTACTTTTAAGTATTTTATCAAAATCTTCCGATTCAGAATAATTCATCTTAGAAGTTTCAATTTTTATACTATTCTTTAGTTTAAAAGACTCATCTACAATATTAAAATTATAGACTATATTTTGAACACTATCTAAAAGTATATCAAAATATTTATTTTTTGCTTCATAGCTTGCAACTACTAATTTATCGCTCTTTTTAAAGGCTATAATCATGACTTGTTCTGTATCACTTTCATATAGCAACTTATAACCTTCAAATTCATATTTAGTAAAAACATCTTTTTGTTTTGAAATTAATTTATAAGTTCCATTTTGCTCACTGATATTGTAAACAATTTCATCTATCAAACCATCAATGTTGGCATATTTATACTCTTCATTGAGATCAATAATTTCTACTTTTAACAAACTTTTACTGGATTTATGACTTAAAATAATATAATTATCTCTTTTTTCTTTTACTTTCCAGCTATTATCATATTTTAAATTATAATTTTTTTCATCTAAAGTAATAATTTTTGAATTTGATTTTAATATGCTAAATATTGTTAAACATAAAATTCCAACTAACACTATCGCTAAAGCTATAATTATTGCAATTTTATATTTCTTATAAATGTCAAATAATTTTTCTCTCATAATTTCACCATCACTACAATTAAATAATCAAATTCATCCATTATAACTATTCGATACTTTTCGCTTTGATAAATACATTTTGAATCACTATTAAATACTTCTTTGTATCCATTTTTAACTAATTGTTCTTTATACGAAGCAGCCAGTTGCATACTGCTAATATAATCTGATATTTTGTTTTTATACCTTAAACTGACAACTCCATTATCGTAATTTGCCTTTACTAATTCTAATTTTATATTATTTTCTATATCACCAATTTTTGAATATTTATTCCATATTTTTTTTGGTATATCATTTATTATATTTTCATTATTATATTTTAAATAATAATAATCTTCTTTTAATTTTTCAAATGATATTGTTTGAATAGAATCAAAATCAATGTTATCAAATTTTTCTTTTGCTTCTTTTAACACTTCTGAATTTACCGCCATTGAAATACTTGCATTTATTGATTTTGCTGTATTCATACCAACGACTTGTCCATCACTATTTAATAATGGACTCCCCTCATCATTATTTGATAAAGGTATTGAACTTTGTATATATCCATCATTAGAAATAACAATTCCTTTTTGTATGATATAAGAAACACCTGATTTACTGCTTATTGTTATTAACGGATCTTCTGTTTTTAATTCTTCTGAACTTGCTAAATCTATAGTACTTTCAGTCTTATTTTTTAACTTTATTAATACAATGTCAGTTTCTGGATTGGCAGTTATAATTCCATCTATCTCATACACATTTGAATTACTATCTAGCACCGAAATATATTGGGAATCTATTAATGCTTTTTCTAAAAAGTTCCAAGTTGTAATAACAATACCATTACCAATAAAGAAACCGTTAGCATTATTAACTACACTCGTATTATAATAACTACTTAAATATACTAGATTATTTATATTTTGATTGTAAATTTGATTTATTTTATCATCAGTTATTGAATTTAACTTATCAAAATTATACAAAGTAGATAAACTTGATTGATAAGATGATGATATAGCTTTAGTGCCTTTTGTTTCGCTACTTTCTAGTTCATCAAAGTATTCTTGAACCGCATCTCCATACTCACCATACAAATAACATAATCTATAAGTATCATCTATTTTGATAAAATAATAATATATTACTAAATTTTCTTCCTTTAAATCATACTTTTCTGGATTTTCTTTATTTTCCTCTTTTATTTTTACCTTTGGAAGTAAAACCATACTTATAGCAAGATTACCATTTAACGTAACTCTTATATCTCCGTAAGTATTATAGATTACTCCCAATTCGTTAAATGAATTAAATAGCTGAGGAATAGCTAATTTTGATGCTATAACATATCTATAATTTTCTATACTTTCATCATAACCACTGCTAGAATTAGGATCTTTTGGAAAATAATTATAAGCAGCTAGCTTTTGATATTCTTTATGTCTATTATAATAATGTTCACTTGTTTCATTTTTTGAATTAACATCACCCAACAACAAACTAGTAGTTTTCTTTGATAATTCTATAATTATTTTTTTTGTTTCTTCATTCTCGGAAGATATTGAAGTTGATAGATTATATTCGCTTTTAAAACTATTAACAATGTTATCCTTTTTACTATTAGTAGAAAAAGTTAGTTTTTTAGAATCAAAGTTAAAGCTATTTGTTAAAGTATATACAGAAACAGTAAATGTTAAAAATGTAATTGTTCCAATTAGTATTTTCTTTTTCATAACATCACCTTAACTTCCTAACTTTTCTTTCAACACTTTTACAATATACTTACTTGCGTCTTTAGCATTATCATGGTTTAAATACACATCGTGAAATGCTTCAGCAATTGTTTCATCATAAATATATTCACCATTATTATCTTTAGCTAGAGCATACTTTGAAATAGTACCTCGCCATTCATCTAAACTCATTGTCGTACCAGTATCTTTTTTATAGTTTTCATAAGCCTCATTAATCATAGATAGTGAATAATTTCCTTCACTAAAATCGACCTGTAATTTGTAAAATGTATCAATACTATTATTATTAATTAGTAATATTGAGTTCATTTGATAATAATTCATCATTGCTAAAAAAGATAAATAATGGCCTAGTTCGTGTGCAACTGGAGAATATATCGTTGAATTTGGTGGAAAGTGCCCTAATGATGATCCCTCTTTTGTACTTGCTTCAAGTTTACTTTTATTCAAGAAATACTGACTACTCAATAAAACTTGTGTTTTTATAACCCACGGATATGATGAAGTAGAATCAGATGTAGCAAAGCTAAATATTGGCATAAATGCTGCAATTACACCGCCTTCTGATAACATATTAGTATTTCTTAAAGTTAGATTTGTAATATGACCTCTAGCATTCGGATAATCTCTATATATAACCCCAAATACGTTTTCTAGTTCTCTTGCAAATTCTACATCCATTTCACATAGATTAACAGCTGTAATATTGTATTTCTCTATTATTTCATCTTCTACTTTTTTAATTTCAGATGGACATTGATTCTTTTGTGAAACAGAATCTTTTTCAATTAATTTATAAGCATCACTTTCATTACTAACTTTTACATTATTATACGTATTATCCGTAATTATAACTGTTTGGTATTTTCCTTTTTTGTTATTATTTTCTTCTTTCTTTTCAATGCTTGCGGTATCATTTTCACTATTATAATTTCCAGAAGATGAAAAATAATAGTTAGATTTACCACCAACACCAAACAATGCAATCATTAAAACAATAACTACTAATAAACCTACGCCACTTCCAACTCCTATAAATACCATTTTGTTATTATTGATTTTACCAATCGTGTCACCATTTTGATTAACATTAGGAATTATATGAGGTGAATATTGATTCGAACTATTTATTTCGTTGTTTTGTTCTAATGATGGATTCACGGATAAACTATTACCACATCTACTGCAGTATTTAGTACCATTTTCAACGTGATTACCACATTTAGGGCAAAACATATTAATTACTCACTCCTCTCTATTTTATATAATTATATCACACTTTTTGTACATTTCCCCATTTTTTTATACATTTCTCCAAAAAATGTATATTTTCCCATTTTTTTGAAAAAATTATATTAGAGGTTGAAGTCATATGATTGTTAAAAATTTTAGATATTCAAGAGAGTCATTAGATCTAAAGCAAAAGGATCTTACTAATTTTTTCAATGTTACACCATCTACAATTTCAGGATGGGAAATAGGAAAAGACACAATTCCATTAAAGCATTTAATAAAATATGCTAACAAATATAATTTAAGCTTAGACTATTTATTTGGATTAAAAAATGAAAATGAAATATACAAACCATTAAATATTGATTTAAAATCAATCGGAAAAAGTCTTAGAATCATAAGGAAACAGAACAATTTGACACAAGAAGAAGTTGCCAAAATCTTAAATACCAGTGCTTCTGGATATGCACACTATGAAAATGCAAGAAACTTAATACCAACTACTTTTTTATACGGACTCTCAAAAGTATATAGGAATTTTTCAGTCGATGAAATATTAGGAAGAAAAAAGTAATAAATTCTTAAATTACTCACATCTTATATCAATCTATTATATAAAAGAAAAGTCTCAATTTTTCAAATGAGACTTTTTAGTATAGTAATCATTATATATGTATAACAAAAAGTGTAGGCATTTTCATGTCTACACTTATCTTATAATTTCATAGTTTTTTATATTCACTTTTACTTTACGATTTTGCAATTATGTTACTTATTTTTCATAAAACATTTTACCGTTAACAAAAGAATAATATTGTTTTTTCGAGTTACTTGATGTAGTAAAATATCTTCCATATACGCTAGGTTTAGAATCAACTGTGACAATATCTTTTTCTTTTCTCAAATCACGAATTGTATATTTACCATCTTTTTCCATAATAGCATAAGCTACACCATTAGATACAATGGTATCATTTTTTTTACCTGTAGCAAGTTTTTTACCATTTATCTCAAAGATAGTTGTTGTACCATCTTCATTTGTACCATAATACAAATCATCAGTTCCTTTTAAATTATAAATTTTTTCTGCAGTTGAATTGTTACTATAATAGTCTGATACTTTTTCTCCCTTTAAATTTATCAAATAATACTTTTTACCATCTTCACTAACTGATGCATATCCGTTATTATCAAATTCATATGCTCTTTTATAAGATTTATCATTAATTCTTGTGCCATCATAGTTTATATATATTTTATCGTTATCACCATATCCCTGACAACTTCCTAAAAGATATACTCCATACTTAGCATAACCGCCTTGAATGTTATTGCAGCTTATTTTTTCTTTTAATGTGCCATTAACATATAATTCTGCACCATTTTGGCTGCCCTTCAATTTCCTTATGTAATTATTATAATCTTTATAAATTATAGAAAAATTAACATTTATTTTTTCATTACCATTTTCATCTAGCAAATAATTGTTATCATCATTATAAACTACATTATTACCTTTAAAATCTATTGATCCCTCTTCTTTTGTATAAACTATTTTACCATCTCTTACAAATTTATATGATGATTCAACGTCAGAATAACAAGTATTCAAAATAAATTCGTTATCATTTTCTTCGTTTATATCGTTAACGCAAAAATATCTTGAATCTGGAAGAGTTAATACAATTTTTTTCTTAGAAATATCAATTATATAATTTTTATCATTATAAAATATTGAAACATATTTATCCTTACTAGTTCCTACTGGGTCTTTAATAGAACGACTATTTTTAGGAATAGGTATAGATACTATTTCCTCACCATTATAATTAATTACCTTATATTCTGTACTTGATTTTAATAGAGCAAAAGTATCCTCAGTTACATAAGATAATACTTCTTCATCTTCATCTAGCTTTTTTATTAGTTTACCAGCACTGTTATACAAGTAACTATTATAATCTTTATCACGCATAACGTATACCGCTTCTTTATCTGAAATATATTCGTATTTTCCAAAATCAACTAACATTTTACCAGATGAAGAAATAAGTCCATATTCATCATTTTCATTTTGAACTCTTGACACTCCATTAAAAAAGTCTGAATCTGTCAATCTATACTTAAAGTCCGTAATCTTACGTCCATTAATATCAAATATAGCATATAGCCCCTTATCATTTTCTACCCAGAAAGATGTAGAATCTTTAAGAGAATCTATAGCATTATTGCTTTTTTTATTATTAAATAATTTTGGAATAAAAATAATTCCCATAATAGCCACTATTATAGCCATAACTATTATTATTATTAACTTTTTATTTCCACCTTTATCTGAATGCGATGATGCTTTAATTGGCTTTCCTGTCATCGGATCAAAATTTATATTATTGTTTTCCATAATTTCTCCCTAATTAAGTAAGTCTAAATAACCACCTATTTGACTAGTTATTTCACTTGTCATAATATTAATATATGCATAATATCCAGCAGTTACTAAAATAGTAATACAAGCTGAATGGAAATAAATTCCAAAATCTTTTCTATCAAACTTTACACTATCATTTATCAAAGTAACAAATATAGCTATAGAATATACCACACCAATTATTGCTGATACGACTGCTAAAGGAGTCCATATCTTTCCAAGAATTGGAGATACTATCATTCCCATAACTGCAAAAGGCATAATTGCACTTGCAGATGCTGATAACGTCTTAATGAAATTAAGAGATTTTTTTACTACTAATGACGCAAGATAATATATAGCTGCTATAGCAACAATTATACATGCATATATTAATAATTTTTTAAAGATTAAACTTACATAGTCTAAATTTTTTAATCCTTCAAAATCGATTTTTGTTTTATATTTAAAAGTAGAATAATCCATAGTTTTAACAAAAATTGCTGATATCATTGAAGTTAAAAGATTAATAATCATCATTGCTCCTGCAACTATTCCACTTAAAATAAGTGACATTTTAGTATCTGATAACTTATTTTCCTCCTGTTTAAAAGTCTCAAAAGGCTTTAACAAAAATGAAGTTATATATTTAAAATAGTTTAAAGAAACATTATTTATTGTTTTTGAATTACTTTTATTAAATGAACTCTTTTCTTTTGGCTTAGTCTCTTCTACTGGCTTATGCTCAGTTGCGCTATCTTGCACCGGCACATTACTTTTTATAGATTCGTTATTAACAGCCTCCAAATTATTTCCACATTTTACACAAAATTTAAATCCTTCTGAATTGTGAGTTCCACATTTTGAACATTCCATACTTATATCTCCCTCCTATACTACTTGTTATATTTTATTTTATAAATAGAATATTATTATAAAATGTAACATTGTTTTTTTAGTTCAAAAACATTTTGACTTACTATTTAATCCTAATATACATCCACTCCTATCTCTATCATTATATCATATTTTTAATGCATATTATATTTTTTACTAAAATTTTATAAAAATATGTTAGTTATCAATTTAGCTAATACGGCATAAATTAAATTATAAGTATTAATTATGATTTTATAATTTAAGGGGGATAATCTAAAAATGGAAAAGCGTTCCAAAAAAGTTAATTATATTATTCAAAATGAATTAGTTTCAGATACAAACGACCTAGAAGAGCTAATTGAAATATTTAATAAAAAATTAGCCGTTATTATTTCAAATACAGAAAATAATTTAATTTAAAATATAAATAGTAGGAGGGATAATGCATTGACGAATGATCAAAGCTGTTCACATATTAATTCAAGTAGTTCCATAACTAATGTATTAGATAATAACTATTTAGAAACAATGGAATTTAAAACAATAAAAAATTTATTACAAGAAGATAATCTACAATATGTAACTGAATATTTAAGATCTTTATTAAAGATTTCTAAAAGAAATAATCCTAACTGTTTTAAAAAAAGGAAAATCATAAATTCAACTAATAAAAGGGGAATAATATACGTAAGATTGTCTCAAGAAGATTTAGATAAAGAAAAAGGAAATGTAAGCAAAAGTATATTAAATCAGCTATTAATGTTACTATCATATTGCAATGATAAAAAAATTGATGTAGTAGGAATTTTTTATGAAGAAGACATAAGTGGCAGTGATGGTTCTCGTGAAGAATGGAACAAAACACTTTTGTTTTGTGAACTAGGAAACACTGATATTTATATTTGTAAAACTCAAGCCAGATTTGCTAGAAGTATTGAATTTGTAGAAAAGTATCTTCACAAAAAATTTATAGAGTGGAATATTAGATTTTTAAGTATAGTAGATAATATTGATACTTATAATAGAGGTAATAAAAAATCAAGTCAAATTACTGCAATGGTTGATGAATGGAAAATCGAAGAACAATCTATAAACACAAAAAAAACTTTGAGAGCTAAAAATGACGCAGGTCAATGGACTGGATCTTTTGCGCCATATGGTTATATTGAAGATCCAAATGACAAATATCATCTTGTAATAGATGAAAAAGCAGCTAAGGTGGTTAGAAAAATTTATGATTTGTACGCTAACGGATACGGTTATTATAAGATTTGTAAATATCTAAACGAAAAAGGCATACCAACTCCTAGCAAATACAAAAAACTACAAGGTTCAAAATTTGTATCTGGCACAGCGCCAAACGGAGCCGAGTTTTGGAATACAGATACAATAAGAAAAATATTATTAGATGAAACATATGATGGACTTTTAATACAGCATAGAACAGAAACCATAGCTTATAATATTAAAGGATTTAAAAAAATACCCAAAAATGAACAAAGTATTATTGCATGTGCTCATGATAAAATTGTTGACCCCGATATCTCAAAAATTGTTAGAAAAAAATTTACAGATCGAAAAGAAAAAATAGACCTAGACAATATAAAAACAAATTCTAACAAACTTATAAATATTATTAAAAACAATATAGATAATTCAACTATAGATAAAAATAAAATAAATGTACTTATAAAAAATTTAAATAACAGCTTATTAAATAATGACATCAAATTAATAACCAAAGAATACAATAAGCTAAGAGAACATGCGCTATCAATTAGTAGTGAATTATGCTCTTTAATTGCAAATAAAGTTGATGTTTTAACTACTCCAATCTCAAGATCTAAACCAAGTAAAAATGGGGAAATACATATATTTAGCAAGAAAGTTTATTGCGCTATTTGTGGCAAAACTTTTCAAAAGAGTAATTGTAAATGTGGCTCAAAAACAAACCCTGTAATTAAATCCTACTTGCATTGTAGAAATCATAAAAAAACTGGAGGCATAAACTGTGACAATACAGATTTTATCGGATATGAAGTTCTTGAAAAAATAGTCTTAGACGAAATAAATAAGATGGTTAGAAAATATATTAATGTTGAAAAATTAGAGAAAAATTATTTAATAAAAAAGAACTTTAAGGATTCAAAAAAGGAAGTACAAATTTTAGAATCAGAAAATGAAATTATTGAAAAAGAATTAAAAAAATCAAAAAGTAGATTTACTACATTATACAATGATAAAATAGAAGGCATAATAACTACTGATGAATTTGTATTACTAAAGGAAGAGTATCAAAAAGAAATGCAAAATCTTAATTTAAGAAGTGAAGAGATTAAGAATGAAATAGGTAAATTAAAAAGCATAAATAAGCAGACAGAAAAAAAAGACATACTACAAAAATATGCAAATATAAACAAATTGAATAGATTTATTATTGATGAACTCATATCAAAAATTTTAATTGGAAAGAAAGATCAAAATAATAATAGAGTACTTAAAATATTTTGGAATTTTACTTTATAATATACCGTGCATAAAATTATCCACCATGCCCCGGATCAATATAGATAACTCTACCTAACAAAGGTAGATATAAATCCTGTTTTGTAGCATCCACTTTTATAAAGTTATATGTACACACAAAAACTATAAATAAAAATAAAACATATATTTTATACTTAGGCATCATATCACCTAATAAAATATATGTTTTTTATGCAAATTATTACAAATAGTTTTACTTTACACTAAATATGTTAAATGGATATCTATTTGGCAATTCAATTTCAAAAGTTAGCTTTTTCTTAGTTATTGGATGCTCAAAAGTAATTAAATTAGAAAATAGCGCAATTTGTTGCCCTGGTTTAGCATACTTATTGTATTTTTGATCACCATATAGTGGATGATTTCTAGAGGAAAATTGCACTCTTATTTGATGTGATCTTCCTGTAATTAAATTAATTTTTACTAAAGATAAATTATTTTTAAAATCAACTAGTTCATAATTCAGCAAGGCATCTTTTCCATTTTCATTTACCCTAACTATGTTATTCTTATTATCTTTAACTAACTTATCAACAAGCATACCTTTTTCAGTTATTTTATTATAAATAACAGCATAATAAGTCTTTTTAAAAGTTTTATTTCTAATTTGTTCACTAAGCCTTGAAGCACATTTACTAGTTTTAGCAAATACCATAATACCACCAACAGGTCTATCTAATCTATGAACAAGGCCTAAATAGACATTACCTGGTTTATTGTCTCTTTTTTTTATGAATTGTTTTAACATAGTAAGAAAATCTAAATCATTAGTTTTGTCTCCTTGAACAGGTATATTAATTGGTTTTTCTACTACTAAAAGATGATTATCTTCATAAATAATATTAATCATTACCTATATACCTACCATAAATACCACAAGGAAGTATTAAGTTATCCCTTCTAATAGGTAGTCCTATTTCACCAGAATCTACTTTACCATTAGGATATAGTGGTAAAATAGTGGTCTTTAAAATATTTTCAAGAACTATACTAGATATGCCGGTAGTATATGAATTTATTAAGAAAAATAAAGGTTTATCACTTAAAATCTTAATGCAAGCATTTATTAAAGTATATATACTATCTTCAAATTTCCAAATCTCTTTATTAGGACCTCTACCATAACTAGGCGGATCCATTACAATAGCATCGTATTTATTTCCTCTTCTTTCTTCTCTTTCAACAAATTTTAAACAATCGTCGACTATGAATCTTATAGAATTATTTTCTAAATGACATAGTTTTTGATTTTCTTTTGCCCACTCTGTCATTCCTTTGGAAGCATCCACTTGTACTACATCAGCACCCGCTTTTGAGCAAGCCATTGTAGCTGCCCCAGTATATGAGAATAAATTTAATACTTTAATTTTTCTTTTTGAATTTTTAATTAAATCCATCATAAAGTCCCAATTTGTAGCTTGTTCTGGAAAAAGTCCCGTATGTTTAAAATTAGTAGGACTAACTTTAAAAGTTAAATCCTTATAAGAAACTGTCCAATATTCAGGTAGTTTATTAAAAAATTTCCATTCCCCGCCACCTTTGCTACTTCTAAAATAATGTCCATCAATATTTTTCCAATTATTATCATATTTAACATTCCATATAGCTTGTGGATCAGGTCTTCTAAGTATAACACTTCCCCATCTTTCTAATTTTTCACCATTACCGGCATCTATACATTCATAATCTTTCCAATCAATACTAATACGTCTCATCTTATATCCTCATTTCATCATTCTCGAATTCCTTATCTATAAGGTCTTCGTGTATCTTTTCTTCTTCAGTATTAAGATATATTTCCTCAATTCTATCCACTCTACATTTTTCAGCTTTCAAAATAGCTTTAACCTTTTCTACAGCTTCACATAAGTCATCATTAACTACAACATAATTATATTTTTTAAATTGATTTATTTCATTATAAGCTGTGTGAAAGCGCTCTAACACTTTTTCTTTAGTTTCAGTGCCACGAGCTATAAGCCTTTTCTTTAATGTTTTCATATCTGGTGGCATTAAAAATATAAACAAAGCTGAAGGCACTTTTTCCTTTATCTTTAATGCTCCTTGTATATCTATTTCTAATATTACGTCTATACCATGATTTAATTTTTCTTCTATTTGGGCTTTAGGAGTACCATAGTATTGATTACTATGTACTATAGCATATTCTAAGAATTCATCGTTTTCTATTTTTTTCTCGAATTCTTCTTTTGTTATAAAATAGTACTCAACACCATCCTGTTCCTTACCTCTTTTTTCTCTAGATGTCATAGATATAGATAACCAGATATTGTCAAGTTCACTTACTAGCTTATCACATATTGTATTTTTCCCTACTCCACTAGGTCCAGATATAACAACTAATAATCCACGCTCATTTTTCTTTATCATAAAATCATTTCCTTTTATATAGTATAACATATTATATAAACTTTTCACATATCAAATTATCACAGTATTTGATATATTTTTTATATTCATCTAAACTATCTATAGTCCATCCAAGCAAAACTTTATTTTTGATATTGATCTTTGTAGGCAAACTTTTTTTATTAATTGAAATAAAATCAACTTTACTAATATATTTCTTAAAAATTTTATAATTTAAATCATTAAGTACAACGGCACCCACTATATAATTTTTCCTTTTTCTTAAAAACCAGTCAATAACATATGGATTAGTACTTTGAATGGCAAATCTCCCAGAATAATTATCTAGGATTTTTACTAATTCATCTTCAAAATAAGAATTATTATCAACATCCTTAATTTCTATTATAACAGGGACTTTACCTGATATTATGTGTATAACTTGCTCTAGTGTAGGTATTGTATACTTATTTTTTATTTTTATTTTAGATAATTGTGCATAACTAAGTGTTTCTATAACTTTATTTTTACCAGTTAACCTTTTTAGATTAAAGTCATGATATACTACTATAGTTTTATCATTAAGTATGTGGATATCAAGCTCTATAATATAATTTTTATCAACACACTTATAAAACGCAGGTAAAGTATTTTCCGGTATTTCAGAATTATACACACCCTTATGCGCTATGAAATTTGATTTTAAAAATGATAGGTCTTTCATATTAAATAATATGAAAATTATTTTGATACTTACACAAAAACACTTAGCCAAGCTAAGTGTTATATTTAATAATTACTTTTCAACTTTCTTCATACCATCAAATTTATATGAATTATCATATTCATATTTAACAAATCTGAAATCATATTTAGTACCAGAAATTTCACCTTCCGTAGCAACATATTCAAGTATCAAAGTTTCACCATCTTCTTTATATTGGTAAAATTCAATCGCTGGAAATCCTCCACCGCCTAAAGTAAAATAACAATAATACTTATCATTTTTACTATAATTAGGTAGATCTTCAGAATCTAAATTGCTATTTTTATAAACATTTAATAACTCCAATTCTTTATTTTTTAGATATTCTTTGTCAAAACAAGTTGGAGATAGCATTGATTTTCCTAACATACCAGTTAAAAGAAATATACGATCAAAATCTTTCATATCTGCAACCTTTTGGATACGCGTTCCATTATAAAGAATTATATCATGAGCGAATTTATCTAAATAATTTTTTATTTGTTCTTTAGATTTAAATGTATCTGCTGAAACCTCAATATCCTTATCGTCATCCACAATACAAAATTCTATCATTTGTTTAGAACCATCTTTTGTTAATTCTTCTATATATTTATTAGCCTTACTACATTTAGGATTAGAAATATAAATTATCTTTTCCATATATTTGTTATCAAAGCCTTTATCTTTATAGACATTTCTTCCACTTTCATCTGTGCAACTAACATATGTTTTGTAGTTCAATTCATCATCTTTCAAAATATAATATTCACATTCATTTTTAAGTGAACTCAATAGTTTATCAGCTTTAATAGCATTTTTATTTATAACTGAATATTCGCCTACATAATAAACATAATTTTCATCTATGGCATCACCTTGCTCAAATAAATTCTCTAATTCTAATTTAAATTCTTCTACTCTCTTATTGTATTCATCATTAGAGCTAGAATTTTCATTCAATTTAATAATTATAAATGTCCATATTACAATTAATAAAGCTGCTATTAAAATAGCTATAATAGTTTTACTGCCTTTAGTTTTTTTTATTTTTGGTTCTTTTTCTAAGGAAACACTTAAATTTTCAGCATTAGTATTCTTTTCTTCCACAAACTCACTCCTCTTCTATTTTTTAAATACCACTTAACTTAACCCATTAAAGCAAAATAAGTTTAATTATCTGTATTTTTCTTAATTGGCTTTATCTAATTCATAATCTTTTATGTCTTGCTCTACATATTTTATACTAGAATACCCCATTGGATACTTAAACACTCCTTTGCATCCTACCACTGCCCCTGAATACAACTCATCAAAAGCATCTTTCGTAATACGTACATAATATTTACAATTACCTAATCCATATTCCATATAATAATGATCAAGGTTATCAAAAACAAATTCATCATTTCTTTTAGCATAATCTTTAAAGTCTTGAGCTGTTAATATTATATAATTATCTGTATTTGATAGTTCAGATAATATTTTTTCTTTCTCAAAATGTATATATGTATCCGCAGCTAATTCTAGCCTATCTTGAAATTGAATTACATGATTTACATATTCATCTCTTACTTGATCTCTATAGCTTGAAAATGACAATACGCATATTCCTAAAAAAAGCGATGATGTAAAAATATATATATATGATTTTATAGTTTTCTTTTTATTTAATGCCCACATTAAAATAATCGTAGCATTTAATACAATTGGTATTATTATAGGTAGATAAACAAGATTCCATAATTTAAAATTGCTTACCATTACTCCTTCGCTTAATCTAAGTTGCTCGTTTAAATTAAATATAGTCGTATCTGCAATGTCGTGTGTAAAACCATAACAATATACGAACGATAATGTCAATAGAATTATACTGATAATATTTTTTACTATACTGTCAATTCTTTTTCTTTTAGACGTTTTTTTTAATTCGTCAGTGTTAATATTTCTTTCTTCCATAAACTCACTCCTCTACTATCATTACAAGTATATCATATCAAAAAAAAAAAAAACAAGTAACATTTTCAAAAAATCACTTTTTTTACAAAATTTAACAAAAAAAAACCTCGAGACCAAACTCGAGGTTATAAACTGTATATTAACGTTTAGAGAATTGGGGTAGTCCAGTTTTGAAGGAAAAAAGCGACTTTTGTTGCCTACTAATTAATACTTTTAGTATATATATATACTTTTAATAGAATTCAGGTTATATTTCCTTTATTGTATTTTCAATTTGTTTTAGTAAATCATTAATAATCATTAATTTCTCGTTTTCGTAATTGATATTACCACTTTCATTAACTAAAAAATTTATAACAGAAACTATATCTTGAAAGCAAAAAATTAATTGGTTCTTTTCTATAGAGATTGCACTTAAAAGAAAATGTGTTAAATTGTTTCTTATATCATTTAAATATTTTACAGAAGCTGTAACACTTTCTTGTGGAACATATGCTTTGCTATTATCATAATGTCTCATATATTTTATTTTTTTTATTCTATCATATAGTTCTAAGAAATCATGAGTTTTTCCAACTTTTTCTCTATCAGTTATACTATTTTCTTTAGTAATTAATACATTGGAAGTACCCCTTAGGGCTAAAATCATAAACTCTTGCAATATATTATGAAAAGATATAATAACCCATTTTATATACAAATCACTATCTTTTAAATTTATTAACAGAAAATTTAAAAATTGTAAATCTTCAATAGGTGTTTCCTCATTATCAAATCTATAAAATAATTCATTACTATTCATTTTATCACCTATTATTATTTTACACCCTAATAGTAATAATTTCAATATATACAGAATTAATAGTTGCCTACCTGTTACCTACTTGTTGCCTACGAACCAAATTCAACTGTGTTTTATCGTACTCTTAAGCAAAAAAAGCCTTGAAAACATTGAATTTTCAAGGCATAACTGCATACAAACTTCTAACGTTTTGAGAATTGTGGTGCACGACGTGCTGCTTTTAATCCTGGTTTCTTTCTTTCTTTTGCTCTAGGATCACGAGTAACCATTCCAGCTTTCTTTAATATTTTTCTATAGCTATCTTCGTTACCTTCATTAGCTTTATCATATTCTAATAAAGCTCTTGTAATACCTAAACGGATTGCTCCAGTTTGTCCAGAAGCTCCACCACCAGTTACTTTTGCTTCAATATCGAAAGTGTTTTCATTATTTGTCAATACTAAAGGTTGTTTTAAATCCATTACATAAGTTGCATATGGCATAAATTCATTAACATCTACACCATTAACAGTTATTTTTCCTGTTCCAGCAGTCATTTTAACTTGAGCTACTGAAGATTTTCTTCTACCTGTTCCTATAAATACTTTTGCCATTTAAAACCCTCCTATTTAATTTTCATTTCTACTGGCTTTTGTGCCATATGTGGGTGTTCTGCACCTTCATAAACAAATAACTTTTTAATAACTTGACGTCCTAATCTCGTATGAGGAACCATTCCTCTTACAGCTCTTTCGATCATTTCTACAGGATAATTCTCTTTCATCTCTTTTGCAGTTCTTTCTCTTAATCCACCAGTATATCCTGAATGATTATAATAAATCTTATCATTTAGTTTATTTCCTGTTAGATTAACTTTTGAAGCATTTACAACTATTACATAATCACCACAATCAATATGAGGTGTGTAAGTTGGTTTATGCTTTCCACGTAAAACGTCAGCAACTCTAGTAGCTAAACGACCTAAATTAACGCCTTCAGCATCTATAACATACCAATTACGTTCTACTGTTTCCTTTTTTTGCATAAATGAATTTTTCATAATTCTTTTTCCTTTCTCCATAACATATAATAAGTTTTCCCAGAACTTATTAAATGTGGGATATAAATGTACCAAGTAAAATAATACTAAAAAATAGCAAAAAAGTCAATAAAAATATATTATTTTGACTTATTTTTATTACTATTTTACTCAAAATAGTTTAATTTCATATTTTCTCTTACTTTCTTCATAACTTCTTCTGCTTTTCTCTTAGTTGCTAAAGTACCTTCTTTTAATATTCTTTCAACCTCTTCAGGACGTTGTTCATAATATTTTCTTCTTTCTTGCATAGGTTTCAAGAATTCTATAATAGCACGTGCTAATTCTTTTTTACAGAAAACGCATCCTCTTTCACCATTCCTACATTCACTACAAACAGTGGAGATCTCTGGATTCCTAATTAATTTATGATAATAATAGACCATGCAAACATCTGGATTTGCTTTATCATCTTTTCTTATTTTATTTGGATCTGTAACAGCGCTCATAACTTTACTTGTAATTGTAGCTTCATCATCAGATAAATATATACAATTGTTTAACGACTTACTCATTTTGTCATTTCCGTCAAGTCCCTTAATTCTTGGTGTAATACTTAATACTGGCTCTGGAATATTAAAAGTTTCTCCATATATTTTATTGAATTTTCTAACAATTTCCCTTGTTTGCTCAATATGTGGCAACTGATCCTCTCCAACTGGTACAATGTTACCATTAACACAAGCTATATCTGCAGCTTGACTTACTGGATATCCTAAAAATCCATATGTAATTCCTTCTCCTTCTTCACCAAAAATTTCTTTTTTTTGTGATACTTCGTGTTTAGTAGTTGGATTTCTATAAAGTCTTGGCACTGATACCAAATTTGAAAAGTATACAGTTAATTCTGCAACTTCTGGTATCATAGATTGTATATATATATGACATTGTTTAGGATCTATTCCAGCTGCTAAATAATCTAAAGCTAGTTCATATACATTTTTTCTCACCTTTTCAGGATCGTTAAAGTTATCTGTAAGTGCTTGAACATCTGCAATAAGTATGTATGTATTATAGTCATATTGCATTTTTACTCTATTTTCCAAAGAACCAAAATAATGCCCTAAGTGTAATCTTCCTGTAGGTCTATCCCCAGTCAATATTGTTTTCATAAACTCTCCTCTCAGTATACATAAAATTTAATAGTATCATTAAAATTTAATTCACTATATTCCATTAGTGTCTTTAAACCAGTACTATCACTATAAAAATATAATTTTTGATTATCCGTAAAATAAACACAATCATCATTAAATTTTACATTCAAAGTATTTAAGTTTAAAATGTATTTTACGACATCTATATTTTTTTTACTGACCCTAAATAAATTATACGTATCATTTTCTTTTTTAAATAAATAATAATAATTATCAGTTTTTTCTACTTTATCATAATCACTAAATTCACGACTTAAATCGTTATAATCAAAAAGCATTTCTTTATTTGCCGTTGCTTTACTAATATATTGCCATTTATTGTTTTTATAATATTTTATTTTGTCAGATGAAAATACTTTTATGGTTTTACTAGACGGATTTATGGAATATTGTAATTCATTATCTTTATCATATAGATAAATTATTCCATCTACTATGCCTTGAATATAAGAATCAAAAGAAATCGCATTTGGACACTTTATTTTTTCTATTTTATTTTTATTTAAATCTACAATATAAAAATAATCAAACTCATAATCATTATCATAATCAGCTATAACATAATAATTATCTAAAAAAGCACTAATTTTATTATTATAAACGTCTTTTTGAAATAAGGTTAATGCTTGTTTATTGCTTATAATACCATTATAAGTAGTTAGAACTATATTTTTATCTACATAATTATCAAATATTTTAACATTACTTACTATACTGTATTTAGAAGTATCATTTGTATATAAGGATACATCATATTGCTTTATAGAATTAGCAAATTTATCTAAAGATTCGTTTTTACCAACTATGTCGTGATAATTATATAATATATCATTACTATAACAATTTATATCGAATAAAGCTTTACCATTTACAATTGGAAGTAAGCAATAGTAATTACTATCTTCATAATAATAAATTTTATCTACTATTTTTCTATTTTGTGGCTTAACTTTTAAATTTTCAAAGTAAAAAATTTTATTCTTATATTTTATCTCTAAAGAATATAATTCATCCTTTTTGACTTGGTTTACTTTAAATTTTTTGTTGCCAACTTTTAGCGTATAATTTAAAACATTAGTATTTAGTATAATAGCCATTAATATTATTAATATAATAAGCAAAATAAGAAAGCACATAAACTTTACATTTTTATTCATATTACCACCATACAACAAAAGATAGATTATTATCTACCTTCACTATGCTCTAACTTTACATATTTCTTTTTTTCTCTCATCATATATTCAGTTACTTCAGTTTCAATTTCATCGACAGCAGCTTTGGAGATATTTGATAAAACGACAACTTCTTTTACAGTATCAATTAATACTTTTCCCCAAAACATTCCTGTATTTACTGTTATATCATTAAACATATCTGGAGTTATAGCCAAGAATATATACCCAAAAAGTACTCTTTTTTGTGCTAAAAGGATTCTTTTATTAGTTAAAACTACAAGATAAGTAGAAAATATATCAAACGAAGAATAATTCTTTTGCGCTAAAAAAACGTAATTTACCTCTTCGCCTGGATTTAAATGTTTTTCTATTACTTTAGAATGTGCTTTTAACCTCCAAGCTATGGTTGAAGGATACTTTGCTTTAAATTTTACCGCTTCCTCATAAACGTTTTTCATGTGCCACCTCTTACTTTATTATACCATTTTCATTGAATTTTTCAATAAAATATTCCTCATTAGATGAACCAACTACATAATCTAACAATTTTCCATTTTCTACTATTAATAATATTGGTGTACTAAAGCCATCTTTATAGCCCAATTGTAAAAGTTTACTCTCAACATTTTTAGAATCTTCGCTATCAAAATTAACTATATTAAGATAATTAAATACTATATCATAGTTTTTAGCTATTTTATTCAAAACTGTCTTTAAATCTTCACAATATTTACAGTCTTCCTTACCGATTACAATAATAGACTTATTTTCTTGATCTAATATATTCAAAAAGCTATTGTAATCTATATAATTTATGCTTTCCTCTTTTGAACTAATAAACTTGTATTCTAACATCTTATTTACATAATCCTCTTTGCTATTTTTACCTCTAATACTTCCAATTATTTTACCATCACTAATTAGTAGCACTATTTGATCATCTACATAACTAACTTCTAGCATAGAATTAAGCTTCTCTTTTTGAAATTCACTTAGTAAATATGCAGGAATTAAAGATAATGTAATATCATATTCGTCAGATATTTCATTTAAAACTTTTTTTGAATATTCTATATCATCTTCTATGTAAGGAACATATAAAATTGAAAAATCCTGGTTTAAACTTTCTTTTGATTTTTCAAATATGTTACTAATATCCTCAAGCTTTTTAGGTAATATAGAATTTTTTTGAAGAAAAGTTACATATTCTTCTTTACTCGATGGTTTAATTAAAGCATCTGTTATTTTACCATTTTTATAAACAGCTATAATATTTGATATATATTTACTATTTACAATATCTTCAAGTTTAGTTTTCTCAAATGAATTTAAAGTTTCAATATCTACATATAAATATGATACCTCATAATTGTCAAATAATTTAACTAAATCCTTAGAATAATTTTTCTTATCAGTTATATATAAAACTTTTGTATTATCTTTTACAAAATCTTTAACTTTTTTTATTTTATTGCTATCTCTAGTACTAAATAGTAGTACTATAAATATAACTAAAATAATCAGAAATGCAATTTGTCTTATATATTTAGTTATTATCTCACAAAGTCTTTTTATCATCTATTGAATTAATCCTATATTCTTAAATTCTCTAACTAACTGTGATGTTGTTCTCTCACCTGATATATAATTAGTTATTTTTTTATTTCTTATTACTAAGATCAATGGAGTACCGAATGAGCCTTCTTCTAAAAATTTAGGATCATTATATTCTAGATCTTTTAAAGTAGAATGAAATTCGCTAGATTCAGCACTAGTCATATCTGTTAAATTTAAATAATTAATCGTAATATTATAGTCTCCAGCTACTGAGTTAAGTGCTGGTTTTATTGCTATACAATGACTACAAGTTGTTTGACCAATAACTACTACGTGAGTATCATCATTTGAAATTAAATTCTTATATTCGTCAAAATTTATAAATGTTATATTTTTTTCTTTTGAATACACTGCATCTTCTGGAAGCATTCCAGCATTCTTCAAAAACTCTACATATTCTGTACCTGAAACATATCCAACAACAGAATCTATAACTTTACCATTTTCAACAACAACAGTAGATGGTGTTGCATGTTCTTTTAACTCTAAAGTTTTCAAAACCTTATTTCTTTGACTATTGCTTAATTTCGAACTATCCAAATAATAATATTTCATATTATAATCACTTGCTATAGTTTCAAGTATTGGTGTTTGTAATTTACAAAATGAGCAACTAGGACTTGCATAATAAATTACAATTCTCTCTTTAGAATTAAATTTCTTTTCAAATTCTGATACAACTTTACCAGAATCTGATGATCCTATCTTTCCTGAGCTTCTTAAAGAAGACACTACAAACGCTACTAATAGAATAATAGCTATCACAATCAATATAATAGTAAGTATTATTGATTTTTTCTTTTCTTTAGACATATTAATTTACCTCCTCAAATTTTAATATATGCACTATAATTATATCATACTTTTTTTAGTATAAAATATATTTTTTACAAAATTTCACATAGTTTTTAAATTCACACTTTTATGTTTATTTTAAATAAATTATTCATAGAAAAACTACTAGCCTTATAGCTAGTAGCAATTATTTCTTACTTTCTAATTTTTTAGCATCATCTATTTGTTTTAAACCTAAATTTATAAAATAAATAATTACAATCCATGCTGCTACTGTTAGACCTACTCTATATATTTGGAAAGGTGTATTTATTGGTAAATCCCAAGCCCAGTGAAGAACTACTGGAATCAAGCAAACAAGTAAAAATCTCTTATCGTTTAAATGCTTTTTATCTAATTTTTCAAAACCTTTTACATACATAAGGGCAGCTCCCTCAATTGTAGCCCAAGCTACATGCATTCCAGGTGCTAATATAGCACGGAATTTTGCTACTTCTAACATTTGAGTTAAGCTATTAGTACTAAGCCCATATCTTAATATATATCCAGCCGTTTCAAATGCTCCAAATCCTGCACCTACAGCAGCACCTACCAGTAATCCATTTAATACATATTTACAATTTTTATTTTTAAATAAGAAGAATGATACTATGCAAGCCTTGGAAGTCTCTTCTATTAAGCTTACAAAGAATGCTCCTTTAAAGTCTAATACAAGTGTATTCTGCTCAAAAAATGGTATAGAGAAATATAAAATTGCCACAAAAAGTGAAGCTGCTCCACCTATTACGAAGTATTTTAAAACTTTGTAAAATGGTATATTTCTAAATAAATTAATCTCAAAGAAGAATACTAAAACTGATACTGGAACTGCAAAAGCCGCTAAAATTACCATCGCAGGTAAAAAATTATTATTTTGATATTGAGCATATCCTAAATATGTAGGAATATATGCTATAACAAAGAAAATTAGTATTTTAAAATATACCCAAGCACTTGCAGATTTAGGATTTATATCCTTTAATTTAGGTGTAGTATTTTCAGCTCCACAAGTAAATACTTCATCTAGTTCCTTTTCTGTATGCTTTTTAAAGGTGTTTTTAAACAAGTCTTTAAATGAAACATAGTTTTTAGACTGCGCTCCGGTTAATTTATCCAAATTTTCTGTAATTATATTTGATGCACTTTTTTTATTAACTGGATATCCACATTCTGGACAATTAGATTCATCACCTTTTAATTTACATCCACATTCTGGGCAAGCTTCTAAATTGATTTTTATTCCACAATGAGGACAATTTTTTGCACTCGATGAAATTTCTCCACCACATTCTTTACATTTTATTAATGCCATATTATGCGCCTCCTTCTGTTATAGTAGATAAAATGTGCTCAACCACACTATTTATTTCTGCCGTATTAGAATTTTCTTCTTTAGATCCTACCATATACACTTTGTTATTAATTGTTACAGCATATCTATTATCAACAACCAAGTGTCCACTTGAAGTGTAGTTGTATGCAATTCCATATACAGTTCTATTTCCAATGATTCCACTTACAAGGTCAATAGTTATTACAAGATCGGTATATTCGCTTCTCATATAATCAGTAAAACTAATTAAAAATTGCTGTGGATTATTAAAGTTATTATATCTACCTATAACTATAAACGGTATAATAGCGCCTTCACTATCAATATTCTTTGCAACATAAATAAATCCATCGTTTCCTATAGCTACTTTATAATTACTTGGGTACTCAAAACTTAAACCCGATGCACTATCCATATAAACCATATATCCACTATTAGTTTGAGAAGGATAATTAGTACCATTATTATCCGTTTGAGATGGCTGATTATTCTGATTATTGTTAGTTCCATTATTATTTGTTTCTTTACTCTTATTAAAGATTAAAAATCCTCCTACTGCTAATAAAACAATAACTATTAAATATTTATTATCCCATTTTATTTTTGGTGCGCTAAAGTTACTAGTAGGTTTAGATTTTAACTCATAGCCACACTTTGGACAAACGTCTGCTTGATCACTTATCTTATTATCACACTCTGGACATTTAATTAAAGCCATAATATTCTCCCTTCTATATATTATGATAAATAAGTCAATATTTTAAACGTCAAATTAAAATAATCCTTATAGTTAAAGTATAATATACTTGTTTTAGATTTTAAAGTTTATTTACTTAATAGTCAATGACTCTTTGTCAATTGAAAAAATAAATTTTTTCTGCTATATTATAAGTGGTGATAATTATGAAATTCAACGATAAATTAAATCAATATATGACTATGATTAATTGTACATCTAAAGAGTTGTCAAAATCATCTTCATTATCAGCTTCTATAATAAGCAGATATAAAAATGGAAACAGAACACCTAGCTACAATAATTTAAAAGCAATTAGCTTAGCCTTAGAAAAATTATCAGATTATAAATATAATAGCGAAGATATATTAAAAGATTTTTATCAATCTACAAACGAAGCAAACGTAGATTTTGAAATAGTAAAAAACAATATAAACGAAATAATTAATACGTTTAATATAAACGTAAGTGTTCTTGCTAAATTTTTAAATTTTGATGCATCCTATTTATCTAAAATCAGATCTGGAAATAGAGTTCCAGCAAACAAAGAAAAATTTATAGATTCATTTTCTGACTTTATATTAAAAAAATATAATAGTATTGAAGATAAAAATACTTTAGCTTTACTTATTAATTGTAAAGTTGAAGAACTATGTATAGAAAAAATCAAATATTGGATTTCTAACAATAAAGCAAGCAATTCAAAGGAAATAGGTAATTTTTTAAAAAAATTGGATGGTTTTAATCTCAATGACTATATTAAAGCAATCAAATTTGACAAGCTAAAAGTCCCTACATTTGCTTTTTATAAATGCAAAACTAAAAATTATTACGGACTAGAAGAAATGAAAGAAGCGGAACTTAATTTTTTTAAAGCAACAGTACTTTCAAAATCTAGAGACGATATCTTCATGTGCAGTGATATGCCTATGGAAGATATGGCCAAGGACATTGAATTTGGTAAAAAGTGGATGTTTGCAATCGCTATGTCATTAAAGAAGGGACTTCATCTAAACATAATTCACAATTTAGAAAGACCATTTAATGAAATGATGTTAGGCCTTGAAAGCTGGATACCAATTTATATGACCGGTCAAATTTCACCATATTACCTATCTAATAATAAAAATAATATGTATAATCACTTAAACTATGTATCTAGTGCATGTGCACTAACAGGAGAATGTATTGTTGATAATCACGGTAGTGGTAAATATTACCTAACAAGCAATACTAAAGAAATAAAATACTATAAAGAAAAATCAGAGCTACTATTAAAAAAGGCAAACTCTTTAATGGACATTTATAGAATAGAAAACGCAGATAAATATAAAATATTTTTATCAAATGACGTTAACATAAAAGAAGATCGAACAATAATTAATTCTTCCTTACCAATATTTACTATAGAAAATAAACTATTAATTAAAATACTCAAAAGAAATAATCTTAGTCAAAGTGATATAGAAAATATTTTAGCATATAAGAAGAGTGAAGAAGAAAATATAAAAACAATATTAAAAGAAAATAAAATAAATGAAATTATACATAAATTTAACAAAGATGAAGTTGAAAATGATGAAGTATATTTATCACTAGAGAATATGTTTTATGAGAAAAAAATCAAATATAATTATGATGAATACATAGAACATTATAATTCAACATTAAAGTATAATTACAATGCAAACTATAGTGTTGACGTCAAGGATAATAACACATTCAAAAACATAACAATAAATATTATTGGTAAAAAATATATAATATTATCAAAAAGTTGTAATCCAATTATACACTTTGTAATTAGACATCCTAAACTTGTAAGCGCTATTACAAATTTTGAGCCTTTAGTAAAAGAAGAGTAAACTTGTAAAAATTATGTTATAATGAATGTGAGGTGGATATATGAAAAGAAAAAGTTTGTTTATATTTATATTACTAATTATACTTGTTGTCACTGGTTTTGTTCTATTTAAATCATATAACAATAATAAAAATGAGGTAGCAAAAGACAAACCAATTAAAGATGAAACAAATAAGGATGAAACAAATAAAGACGAGCCAAGTGATGAAATGAATAGCTACGAGTTTAAAACACAATTGGGCGAAGATGTAATAATCAAAGCCGATAAGCTAGTTACTGCTACTGGTTTTGCCGGCGCTACTAATTATCATTTTTATTTAAAAAATAACGATCTATATTATCGTAATACCAGCAGTTTAAATGAAGCAGAGATACTTATAGCTAAAAATATTGATGATGTTTATTTAGAACAAGATCAGGTTATAGCAACTCTTAAAAGAGATAGTAAAATAATGAGTTTAAATAGTTACCTAAAATATAAAAATTCGTTTGAAGGAAAGAATACTTACGAATTCAAAACACAATTTGGTGAAGATGTTGTAATTAAGGCTGATAAATTAGTTACTGCAACAGGATTTACAGGTTCTAGCTTCTACCATTTTTACCTTATAGGAAACACATTATATTTAAAAAGCACTTCAAATTTGGAAAACGAAGAGCAAGTTATAGCTTACAATATCAAGGATATCGGTGAAGAAAAATATGATATTTATGCTATAGAAGATGACGACACAATAATTGTAAATCAAACTAATTACATAACTTTTAAAAAAGAAAACTAAATATCGAATATTAATAAAAAAAATCAAGTGTCTAAAGATGAATTATAATTTAGAAAATAAAATTCTTCATCTTATATTAAACTTGATTTTTATTATGTTTTAAAATATTTAATTAATATGTTTCTTTTTTTCTTCTTTTGAGTCAATTAATTGTTGTCTTAAATGATTTAAAATCGTTTTTTTTAATTCATATGCAAATGGTTTATTAGATGGATAAAATTCTTCGTGATAAAATATTGTAGGATTTGACGCATCATATTTTTCCGGATAACGTAAAACATCTGCTGCAGTTTTTAACCACTCTGTTCCAATAACTCTTTTGCGAAATGAAACTACCTTCCCTCTTTGATGATTATCCTCAAAATTTGTACTGACACTATCTTTTGATAATACTTTTCCGACGGCTTGAATAAGAGGTAATTTTTCATCGCTAACTTTTAACATCACATATGCAGGTAATTTTCCATGACCACAACAACAAAAAAGACTTGGAACACCTTTTGCATAAGCTACTCTTAAAAATTCCTCTAGATTCTCATCACCTTCACTAAACTTTAGTATCATTTCATCTCTTTTTTCTGGTGTTAATTTATCTAAATCAATATGTCCTGCTGATGGTTCTACATCATTTTCTAATTTTTTAACAATTTTTTCTCTTATACTCATAACTACTCCTTTGAATACTATATATGTTTACTAGTACACTCTTCGCTTGGTAATTCATTAATAGATAAAAACGCATTTAAAGGCATTCTTGGTACTTCGTTATATAACTCGTCTTCATTACCTTTATGCAATAAAACTTTACAAGATTGGATTGGATAATGACTCGTATAATCTTCTATAGTCTGACAAAGTAGATGATTATCTTTAAGCGATTTTTGAATTTTCTCCAGTTCAGCTACATCAACATTCATTATCATTCCAATAAACTCTTCATTTTTTCTGACTTGAGCGGCAAGATCACAAATTCTATACCCTTCATTTGTTTTATATAATATAACGAAATTTGACCACATAGAATTAGCTGATTCCATAAAATAGAAATCTTGTACATCCATATCTTCAAGTATTCCAAAAACAAATGAAGACATTGAAAAGCAAAAACCAGTCTTAATTTCTTTGAACACTCTTTTATGTCGCTCTAAAGCCTCACTAAAAGTACTTTCTTCCAATCTTTTATTGCAAAGAGCAGATCTAACTATGCCACTCGAATTATTAAAATGAAGGTTTAAAGCTTCACTTGAGCAAACATATAAAAATGTCCTTTTTTGGTTTTCATCCATAACTTTCCTCCAAATATATAGCTATACTTTATTATAACATGTACATAAATAATTCTAAACAAAAAATGTATATAAATTCTATTTTATATACATTTATTTATATTATGTACTCTTACTTTCTACTCCATCATTATAAAATCTATTTTTATTATGATTATTTGAGAGATTTTCTTTTATGTATTCTATCTTATCACTTACTTTTTTTATCCTCGATATCTCAGTATCTATTTGTTTTAATGAGATTGTGTTAGAATCGCGCAAATACACATATCTATCTATGTCAATTTCACTATAATATTCACTATTCTTCTCTTGATCTTCATCAAAATCGTGAGTTGATCTATGTGCTCCATAAAAAACATTATCCCTTATTTTTTTTGCTGGTGAACCTGCATACATAGTGTTAGATTTTAAACTTTTATTAGATAGTACTGAATGACCACCTATTATACAACCCGATCCTATAACATTGCCTTTCAAAATTAATGAACTTTGACCAATCCAAACTCTATCACCAATAAGAATGCTTTTACTATTATTTATTCTTTTCTTCGTCTTTGTATCATATATAAGATGTGGATCAGCTGTTCTAAAATATACGTCAAACGATAAAAGCAGTTGATCGCCTATTATTATATTCTTTCTTTCTGTCGCATAAAGATTACTAGTTTTATTAATATAACAGTCACTTCCAATATATATAACAGAATCATTACCTACTCTCATATTTAAAGACATAGGATATTCATTATTTTCTATATATATCAGTGAATTACTACCTGTAAATCTCACCAAACAGTTCTCTAAAGTAAGATTACCATTGCAAAAAAATACGTTATTATTTCCTTTAAATTCTATATGTGAATTTACAAAATTTATATTTCCAATTATTTTATTATTCATACTTCTCCAAAATAGTATAAGCAAAAAGCATATTATAAATATTTTTATTATTAATCAATATTAATAATTTCGTATTCTCTATTTCCTAAATTATGATAGTAAGCAGTTTCAACTGTATGAATTGCATGTCTTGAATCCATTCTTTCAATTAATGATGCCTTGCCTGAATCTTTAGAGTTTTTAACTGCATCATAACAAGCTTGATCAAGCGCTACAGGATCCGTTGATGCAAAAATTCCAATATCACCCATTTCTGGAGCTTTAGGATTATTATCGCAATCACAATCTACTGACAAATTATTAGCGACATTTATATATACAATATTTTCTTTACCTATATAGTCTATAACGCCCTTACAAGCATCTGCCATGCTTTCTAGAAAATCATCTTGGTTTGGTAAATTATTCCAACACTCATCTAGATTTAATGTTTTACCAGCAGAGTGAATGTTTATTTTTCCTTTGCTTGATGCTATTCCTATACTCATGTTTTTTAGTGCTCCACCAAATCCGCCCATAGCGTGACCTTTAAAATGTGACAACATTAAAATTGAATTATATTTTTTTAAATTAACTCCGACTATATCTTTTGTTAAATGTTTACCATTATTAACTGGTATTTCAAACTCACCATTTTCATCCATAATATCACAATGCGCTATTGAAAAGAATCCATGATTTTTTATAGTTTTCCAATGATCTTTAGGATCTTGTCTTTTTCCACCATAAGCAGTACAACATTCTATTAAAGTACCATTTAATTTTTTTACTAATGGTTCAATCAATTTATGGTCCAAAAAATTATGCCCCTGGTTCTCCTTTATTGATATTTACTTAAATATTATGACTTATTTTTCTTCATTAATTACATTATCATAAACGTTTTTTATAAATTCATTTAAACTTTTATACCATTTATACATACCCATTTTTTTGTCCTTATATTTTTTCTCTTCTAAGAAATCTATCTTAATATTTTTAGAACTATACCTATTTATACACCTTTCATAGCAAGTATCTATACTAGTTCTCATAATAATCATTTTGCCTTTCAATATAGAATAATTTTTAATATTCCTAAATTGAGCTGAATCAATAACAATAGTTTTATCACTATTAGTAAAGTAATCTAACAATCTTATATAAAAGTCATCAAAATCATTTACTAATATTTCTTTAGAATCATCTTTAAATATTTTTCTAAGATTTAAAATTTCTTCTTGTTCTGTTATAGAATCATTAAAAAGGATATCTGTATCAACGACTGTATAGTTTTCATCATTAAAATAATTTTTAATATATGTAGACTTGCCACTGCCACTTTCTCCTGTTACATTTATTATTTTATCACTTCTTATCGTTTCCTTATAGCTTTTGTAACGTGATTTTTATAGTATCAGGGTAACACTTAATTGCAGTTTGAAACTTATCTAAAAAGTCAATTTAAAACTAGAATAAATAATTTTGTTAATCAAATAATCTATGTTGCATAGCTTCTGGTTCATCTAAATACATTTTATACAATGAATAAATATCAGTATCTTTATATTTAACCACTTTAAAATTATCATTTAAGTCTAATATTTTGCTATCTCGATAGCTTATTAGAATTGGTGAATGCGTAGCTATTATAAATTGACTACCTTCTTTAACAAGTTGGTCAATAAGACATAATAACGCCAATTGTCTTTGTGGTGACAAAGCAGCTTCTGGCTCATCCAGAATATATAATCCATGATCAGTAAATCTATTTTTGACAAGCTTTATAAAAGCTTCACCATGAGAACATTCATGAAGATTGCCACCATAAGCCTTATATAAACCATCAAAGTCATTTTCTTCTACCAATCTTTGTACTTCAGATGAAAAATTATAAAAGCTTTCTGCTCTTAAAAAAAACTTCATTTTCGGTTTATTATATGTTCCAACTCTTAAGTAATTAGATAACTCAGAAGTTGTATTTCTTGTTTCATATCTAAAGTTTTCGGTTCCGCCTTCAGCGGGCAATCCTAAAGCTACAGCAATTGCTTCTATGAATGTTGACTTTCCAATACCATTTTCTCCAACAAAAAATGTTACCTGTGAATCAAAGCTTAATTCATCAAAATTTTTAACGACATCTATATTGAATGGATATTTATCAAAAGATTTAATTCTATCTCTTTCTAAATAAATTTTCTTTACCATTAAGTTACTTTCTGTATTCATAAGAAAACCACCTATTAAAATTATACCACATTTACTTATTTTAATTGCTTGAAAATTATAAGTAATAAAAAGCTTGCAAGACCTTTTATTTACAAGGCTTTGTAAGCTTATTTACCACAGAATTGTTTATATTTGCGTCCTGAGCCACATGAACTAGGTGGTATGTTATATATAGTATTATCAATATTATGAATATTATTGATATTTCAGTAAAATCTAAACAGGGTAACATTTATATTTATAGTACATTTAGTACAAATAATATTATAAATATTCATCTTCTGCAAACAAATTGAAAACATTGTTTGCATTTATTTACTGAACTCATTATACCCTATATTTATATAAATACCAATGTGCGATTTTCAAATTCATACATTTGACATTCATATTATAATATAATTACTTTTTTTCAATGGCTCTACTCAAAATCAAAATTTATTATTTCATTTATTATTTCTGATTGAGTAGTTTTATCAAATATTTCTGTTGCATTTTGTCTTGTTTCAGAAGTTGATGATATATAATAATTTTTTCAATGATCTACAATTTTTAAAAACTTCTTCTCCAAAATCGCGACACAAATTAGAAAATTTGATATTTTGTAAATTATAACAATTCATAAAAGCCCGTTTATAAATAGCAATAGCAGAGTTGGGTAGAATCACCTCTTTTTGGTTAACGTCAAACTTTTTCTAATATTCTTATATGGATCTCTTTCGCTGATAATAAGGTCATAAAAATCTCCATAAGTAATAATTATATTTTTAAATTTCTCAAAGCAGTTAACATCAATACTTGATATTGTTGTAGGTAAAAATATTTTTTCCATTTTTTCTATTTTGTTAAAAATATTTCGTTTAATTGTCTTAACTCCAAAAGGAATTGGAGGGGCTTGAAAATTATGTTTTTTCAAATAGTTATTAAAAGGTATTATGTTAATATTAGTAACTACTTTATTTTTTATTTCATAAAATTTACTTTTCTTCTTCTATAATTTTTAAAACTAATTTTTTAACTTCTAACCAAATTTTTTTTAAACTATCATATGATAAAGTTTTATAAACATCATCAAATGATGTCCATATTAAATCATGAGTGTCTAAAGAATCATTATTACTTTTACCATTATCAATTGCAATATAATAATACATATCAACTTCATCATTTTTTGAATCATAATAGTGTTCTTGAGCCACAGGCTCATTACTATACAAAATACAATCTCTTTTTGTTTCTTCTGCTGTTTCTCTTATTGCACATTCTATCAAAGACTCCTCTGATTCTCTATGCCCTTTCGGAAAAGAATAATCTTTTTGTTTTTGCCTATATATTAGTCCTATCTTATTATTTTCTTTATTAATTAATATACATCCTGCCTTTTCCACTTTCATTTTCTTAACCCTTTCATCATTAATATTCTATCATAAATATCATCTTTTTCAATATCTAAATCCTTATATTTTGAACTATTTGAAAAACTGATAAATTCTTCAAAACGCAATAAATTCAACTCGTTTGGTAATACACCATTAAATACCCAATCCACATCTGAAATTAAACATTTTGATACTCCATTTGGATTATGCCAATACTTAATTCTCGATGAATCCTTAGCATCTAATTTATATTTTGAAATCCGTCTTTCCTCTCTCACTTTTTTAGGAGTTACAAATTCAACTAATTCAGCATTCGGAATCATCATTTTTATGATTTCCCATTCTAAATTACTATGAACCGCATCTAATATTAAATTATCTTCCTTGTAAATTTCATTTACAATATCAGCAGTTATTTCATACGGATTTAATTCAAATTTATAATTATACCAACTATGACTATTTTCAAAATCATTTTTATTAACATCATTTAGAAAAAGTTTTTCTACTACATCTTTCTTTTTGAATGCTGTAAAGCCATAACTAGGCGGAAGATTTTCCAAAAAATAACTTTTTCCAGAACAATGTAAACCTGTAAGTGCAATAAACATATTTATTCCTCCTTTGAATTATTTTCCTTGAAAATATTAGCTAAACAATATGATTGAGTTTTCTTATTTTCTCCTATTTTTCTTAATGATATTAATTGTTTTTCATTTTGAATATCATACCAAAATTTTTTCCAATTTTCTATTTTTCTTATGTTACTTATAGGCTTAAAGCCCTGAGCTGCCAAAAATCCATTCTTAACTTAACACCATCACCATATGTAAATAATGTCCATCTACGTATACATTTTTCAAAATATTACAAAGTTGATTTCTTAGATACTCATAATCATGATAATTTAGCCACATATTTTTAAATTTGCACCTCTTCCGGAATTAACAAATCTTCTAATGTACATTTTTATTTTCATTTTATCCATATTTTCTGCAAGTTTTATAATATCATCTATATTACTTTTTAAAACAACAGAATTAATACGAACATCTATATTATTGGTCTTTAAATATTTAATTGCTTTTAACTTTCTATCATAAGCACCTTTGCCTCTTATCATATCATTGAATTTTTTTGTTCCATCAATACTTATTACGCATTTTTTAAGACCCACTGTAGCAAGCTTCTTAGCAACTTCTGCATTAATTAATGTACCATTACTTGCTAATGATACTGCAACTTCCTTACTTAAAGCATACGAAATATAATCATATATATAATTACTTGTTAGTGCTTCACCACCAGTAAATCTAATATCTTGTATACCAGATTCAACCAAAGAATCAACTAAATTTAATATTTCTTCATGAGTCATTTCTTTTTCTAATAAAACACCAGAATTATTCAAGCAATGACTACATCTTAAATTGCATTTTCTAGTAACTTCAATAAACACAGTATCGGCGAAAGAAAAATTTTTTGTTTTTTCGCCTGGCCTTATTTTTATTATTTTTATCCTATTAATATCTACCTTTTCTCTACAAATATCGCTAGGTAAAAGTTCATTATTGTATAAATTTGCCAATTCTTTTTTATCAATATAATATCTTTTTCCTTTCACCAAATCAAAAGCAGTTGCACCAAAAATTTCTTCTCTGATATTATAGTAATAATTATTTTTTAACATACTCACTGTAAAATACCCCCTCTTCTATTTCCTTAAAACTTTTAAATAATTTTTTGTGTAGTTTCTTAGGTAAATGATTATAATCAAACCATTTTATATCAGAATATTCCATCGGAATTTTGTTTTCCAATTTTCCATTAAACTTTTTTGTTTTTAATAAAATGTATAATTTTTTCCCTAATGGGTAATGCATAATATGAACAATTCTAATATCCTTTTTTCTACTCCAAGACCGATTTGTTCTTTCACATGAAAAACCACAGAATCATATAAATCTTTATTTTCTAAAACATATCCCCCGGGTAACTCAAAAGCATCATCTCTTTTTTTTAAATATAATAAAATCTTATTATTTTTTTCTATAATGAAAAAGCCAGCACGAATGCTGACTTTTATTTGTTTGCATAAATTGTTTGCAAAAGATTTCCTTTATTTATAAGGGTTTCACGGCTTTTATGTTTTTTTTATTTTGTTTGCAAACAAATTGCAACCATTTGCATTATTTTACGATTTTTTTGTTTTCACAAATCTTCGCAAGCCCTTGATTTTACTACTATTTACCACAACAGTTTTTGTACTTTTTGCCACTTCCACATGTAGTGGATGCTCCCATATTATCAATACTATTTATACTTATAGTATTATTCGTATTTCCTTATTTATCAGACTAGGTAACATCTATATTATTTGTATTTATGATATTACCTGTACCATAAGTATTTCTCCAACGTGGACATATTGTGGACATTGTCCACATCCGTTCACTTGATATGAATATATCATATTTTCATTTTTTATCCAATGTACGATTAATCCTTTATATATTAACTAAACTATCTTCTGCTATTGCTTCATAAATTTTTAACTTCATTGTTTCTGATTCAAAAGTTCCATCAAAATATGATTCAAATATTTCATGCAAGAATTCTTTACTAATTTTTCCAGCTGCAACATGATAACTAATGTTTTCCATATCTACAATAAATTTTGAAGCGATTTTTAAATAACCATTAAGTAAAAGAAATTGTGTACTTAAAGATAAAGCAAGTCTCTTATTTCCATCAGCAAAACAGTGAAACTGACAAGTGCAATAAAATAAATGAGTTAATTTATCTACAAACGTAGGATAATATTCATCATTTTGAATATTTTGTAAAACTGATTCTAACTGTCCAAAATGTATAATATCTGTTATTCCTCCACCACTTACTTCAATTGTTGTTTTATGAATGCTTTTAGCTTGTTCACTAGTAATATAATACATTATTCTCTCTCCTTTAAGCGTTCAAAAACATCTTTTGCCTCTTCTAATCTTTCTTTCAAATCTTCACTTTTTTCTCCAAGAAATCTTTCATATTCATTTGCTTCTAATGGTGTAATATAGTTTTGTAATTTTATGTGTAGTGCATCTCTAAATGCAAAATCCCTACTAGACATTTTAATACGTACTTTATTAATTAATGGTTTATATAATGATTGTTTTTCAAAATCACTAAACAATTCATCAGTTTCACACGGAGTTAATTGTCTTCCTAATTCATTAAATTTATTGGTAATTACTTCTGCTAATCCGGTTTCATAAGATGCTATAAGATCAAGAACTTCAGAATAAAATGTATCTCTAGTCTTATCTTTTTTTTCTAATTTAAGAATACTTCTGTATTCTGAGGCTTTTTCCCTAAAAATGCTTTCATATATTTTATCTGTGTATATTGCATACTTTATATTTCCCATCGCAACATAATTATTTAAAGCATCGGTAAATTCTCTTCTATAATTTTCTTCATCAAACCACGAATTTAAGAAATCTTCATCTCTTTGATTTATATATTTAGTGGCACCACCTGTTTTAACATTTATAGTATCTATTACAATATCTAAAATATTTTGACGTATAATTTTTGCTTTTTCACTTTCTACTAATAGCATGCCCATATTCAAAAAGGCTCTAAAATCGAAAACACCTAAAACTGTGGTTGCTTTTGGAATGGTACCGACATTAATGTCGGTACCTTGGTTATTAAAGATTTCTATAAACCTCTTTAACCTTGTTCCTTTTAATACTTCGTAACCATTTTCATTAAATTCCTCTTTATTTTCTTCTAAATATCTTTCAACTGTTCTTATATCAATTTCATAAAAAGAGGCTATTTGTTCTTTTGTAAAAGCGATTTTATCTTCAAACAATATTCCTTTTAAATCACATGCTTTTTCTATTTCATTTATTGCAAAGTTATTATTTAAAATATTTTGTCTATCTATTTTTGAATTTGTTAAATCTTTTGCCATTTTTTACCTCCTTGAGTCAAATAATTATATTTATTATATCATTATTACCTTATTTTAACAATGAAGCCAATTAAAAATCATTACGATTTTTATTAAAATTAATAATAACATTCATTTTATCATTTTCAGTACTAAAAATATAATATTTTTCAGTTGTTTCTATTCTTTTATGGCCTAATACTTCAGCAATATCTTTTATTTCACATCCATTTCTTAAACTAATAGTAGCAAAACTTCCTCTTAAATCATAAAATCTACATTGAATCTCTAATTCATGATGAATTATTCTAAATGGATACCTAATAATATCTGTTCCCGAATAAGTTCCATCTTTTCTAGTAAACACCATTTCTACTCTATTGTGTTTGGAATTACATTCTACGATTTTATATTCTACTAACTTACCGTATTTATTTTTTACTTCTTCTAAAACATATTTCTTATAGTTTTTACCTTGTTGTTTCTTATAATTATTTCGTAATTTCTTATAATTCAATAAAATTGAATATAAAGTATCAGATATATAAACTTCTCTTTGACTACCTATTGTTTTAGTAGTACCTAAATACTATCTACCATTTTCTGCTTTATCTTTTACATATACCGTTTTATTTATTTTAATAACCCGATTATCTAAATCTATATCTCCCCAAGTTAAAGCAAATAATTCTCTTGTTCTCATTCCTGTATAACAAGCAGTAAGGAATGCACATATAAACACTTTATTATTTTTAAATCTATTTAAAATAATATTTATTTCTTCGTTTATATAGACATGTCCTACATCGTTTTTTTTAATTCAAATGACAATACTCTAGGGATTTGTAAATCACTTGCTGGATTATTTTTAATAAATCCAAAATAATATGTCGCATCTCTTAATGAACTTTTAATTACTTTTTGATAATTTCTTAATGCTTCTTTAGTAGTTGATGTTTGATATAACCTTAATAATGCTTGATTAAGCATATATGAAGTTATCACTGATAATTTATAATTACCTAATTCCTTTTTTATATTACCAAAAGATTCTTTATATCTTTTTGCTGTGGAATACTTATAATTAATTTCAAAGTACTCACTCATCCAATAATCTAAATATTCAGAATATAACATATTACTTTCTTTTGTATTATCTCCATTAATAAATTTATTATATGCCTTTTGACCTGCTATATATGCTTCATTTTTAGTTCTAAAGCCTGATTTAGTTATTTGTTTTCTTTTTCCATTTACTTTACCTGCATCAAAACAATATTGATATACATTGCCCCTCTTTCTAATACTAATCATTTATATCACTCTCCATTTCTTTTTATTATTTTACATCAAAAAAAGAATACTACTTTCATAGTATCCTATTATTAAATAATATTTCTTAAACTTAAATACTGTATTCTATCTCCATATGTTTCAACAGAAACTCCAATATAATCCATAATCATTGCATAATTTAACTTCAAAAGCATCTCATATATTCCTATTGAAATACCATCTAATCTAACAGTATTATTATGTGTGATGTCATCTCTATCATCTACTGCTTTTTTTACTGAAGCAAATAAACCATATTCTTTTATTTTGTTTCTTCTTTTATAATATATGCTTTCAAGTATAAAATCTTTTTTCCCCAATTCATTAAATATACATTTTTCTAGTTTCAAATTAGCAGTAGAAATAATCTTAATAAATCTTTTTATAAAATCCCTCTTTGTTTTATTATTTCCATTGTACTTGTCATCAAGTGTTCTTAATAAAGGTAATATTTCTTCTTTAACTTCTCCTAATGCTAATTCTTCTTTCGAAGTTCCTAATTCATTTTTATTACCATGAACATATTGATATATAGATTCAAAACATGAAAATCCAGCACAATAATCTTTATTTGATATATTTCCAAATGATTTATTATTATCAGGTATAATACTAAAGATATAGTCACAATTATCTAGAAATTTAAATATTTGATCTAAATAATCTTTAAATATAACATAATCTAGCAAATCTTTATTTATTTCATTATTAGTCATATATGGAATTATTATTTCAACAGTTTTTTCAAATTTGCCATCATCTTTTTTTAGTTCCAAAAAAGCCTCATCAAAAGAAATGTCCACTCTATTAGCAGAGAATTTAAAAAATTTATCAACACTATTTACATCTTTTATTATGGATTTGTAATCTTTTGCCGTTTCATATTTAATTCTTAATAGTGAATCATAATTATTAAATGTTATTGCTCCATCATCTTTCCAACCTGGTTTCATTATACTAAATTCAAATTGAGTTTTATCGCCATTTAAATTTACATATTCTTCTGAAATAGTTTCTTCTACTTCTTTAAATTTAAAATAATCTTTTTCTTTAGGGTCAAACTCAATCATATTCCTATTAGTATAAAATCTATTTAATATTCCACCAGAAAATCTTAAGGTATCGAATTTCATACCAGTAAGTTTATATTCCTTATTTCTAGAAATAAATATGCATCTTGGTGAACAAATAAATGAACCATCTTTATAATAAACACTATTATTTATATAAAAAATAATATCAAACCCATCTATAGTAAATCCTTTAAACTCATCAACAAATTTATATTCGCTAAAAAATGTTTGATGATTATTCACTGATATCAATGTTAATTTTCCTTCTTCATATATAAATGTGTAATTCTCATCTTCATAACTTACATATCCCTTTATATAAACTTTTCTCATTAAATACTCCTTTCAATTAAAAAGATGTCAACAAATTTATTTTTGTTAACATCCTTTATTTTCAATGGATTTTGTCCACATTCTATTTAATCTGTTGACAAATAACAAATTTGCCATTTTTTTCTAAAATTACTTTTCCCCTTATTTTATCTTACTTTCCACAACATTGTTTATATTTCTTACCAGAGCCACATGGACAAGGTTCATTTCTACCTATTTTTTGAACTCTTTTAGGAGCTGTTTTTTTAGTTTTACCTTTATCTTCATTAGTAGTTACTTTATCTGATACTTTCTTGCGTTCACTATTTTGTCTAACTTCCGCCTTCAATAAATATGTTGTTGCTTGGGCATCTATTTTTGACAACAATTCATCAAATAAAGAATAACCTTCACTCTTATATTCTCTTAATGGATTATTTTGAGCATAACTTCTTAAGTGAATACCTTCTCTTAAATGTGACATCGTATTTATATGTTCCATCCAATATGTGTCTATTACTCTTAAAATTATAGCTTTTTCAAATTCGCTAGTAACTTCTTCTGGAACACTGCTTACTTTGTTTTCGTATTCATCTAATAACTTTTGATATAAATATTCTACCATTTCTTTTGAATTTTTATATTCTATTTCATCAAAAGAAACTTTATTTTTTAATAAATCATTTATTGCCTCTAAAATTTCAGACTTATCATTTCTGTCCAAAGTTTCTTCATTTAAATGAGAGTAAACTACATCTTCAACAAAGTTTTTAAACATTTCTAATACTAAGTCTCTTACGGATTCTGAGTCTAATAATTGATTTCTCTTTTCATATATTATAACTCTTTGTTCATTTATTACGTCATCATATTCAAGTAAAGTTTTTCTCATATCGAAGTTGTTTCCTTCAACTCTTTTTTGAGCTGATTCTATTGAATTTGATAACATTTTATTTCTTATTGATACATCTTCACTAAATCCAATTCTTTGAAGCATTAATTTAGCTCTATCAGTACCAAATCTTACCATCAAATCATCTTCAAAAGATACACAGAATTGGCTCTCACCAGGATCTCCTTGTCTTCCTGAACGTCCTCTTAACTGATTATCAATACGTCTTGATTCATGACGCTCAGTACCAATAACAAATAGTCCGCCTAATTCTTTTACTTCATCATTTATTTTAATGTCTGTTCCACGTCCAGCCATATTAGTTGCTATTGTTACAGACCCTTTTTCTCCAGCTTTAGCTATTATTTCAGCTTCTCTTGCATGATTTTTAGCATTTAAAACTTCGTGTGGAATATGTGCCTTTTTTAATCTTTCACTAATTAATTCACTTGTTTCAACTGCTACTGTTCCTACTAATACTGGTTGACCTTTCTTATATCTTTCTTTTATTTCGTTTACTATAGCTTTATATTTTCCTTCTTTAGTAGAAAATAACAAATCTCCGTAATCTTTACGTATTACTGGTTTATTTGTTGGAATACATATAACATACATATTATATATATCTCTAAATTCTTCTTCTTCTGTTTTAGCAGTACCCGTCATTCCTGATAATTTCTTATACATTCTAAACAAGTTTTGGAAAGTAATAGTTGCTAAAGTTTTAGTTTCTTCGTTTATTTGTACGCCTTCTTTAGCTTCTATTGCTTGATGTAATCCATCTGAATAAGTTCTTCCTTGCATAAGTCTTCCTGTAAAAGGGTCTACTATAACAATCTTACCATCATTTACTACGTAATCAACATCTATTTTCATAGCATAATTAGCTTTTAAAGCCTGATTTATAAAATGTACTAAATTAGTATGACTTATATCATATAAATTATCTACAGAGAATGCTTTTTCTGCCTTTTCTATACCAGTTTGATCAAGTGATACAGCTTTTGTTTTTTCATCATATATATATCCTTCATTCTCTTTTAAGCTCTTTACAAACCTGTCTGTTTGTGTATATAGATTAGCTGACTTCATGAATCCACCTGATATAATTAATGGGGTTCTAGCCTCATCTATTAATACTGAATCCACTTCGTCGATTATAGCAAAATTGTATGGTCTAGCTACTCTATCACTAGCTTTTACTACCATATTATCTCTCAAATAATCAAAACCTATTTCATTATTTGTAGAATATGTTATGTCACAGTTATAAGCATCTCTTTTCTCTGATGGTGACAATTCTCTATAATTTATTCCAACAGTTAAGCCCAAGAAACGATATATTTCTCCCATCCAGTTAGCATCACGTCCTGCTAGGTATTCATTAACAGTAATTATATGGACACCTTCACCAGATAACGCATTAAGATATGCTGGCATTGTAGATGTTAATGTTTTTCCTTCACCTGTTTTCATTTCTGCTATATTTCCATAATGTATAGCAAGACCACCTAATATCTGTACATAGTATGGTTTCTCACCTATTACACGATAAGCAGCTTCTCTTGCAGTAGCAAAGGCCTCTACTTTTATATCTTCTAATGTTTCACCATTTTCTAGTCTCTTTCTAAATTCTATAGTTTTATTTTTTAGTTGCTTATCAGTTAATTTAGAGTATTCTTCGTCTAATAAAATTACTTGATCAGCAATATGTTTAAATTTTTCTAATTCTTTATATTCACGATTAAATATGCTTTTAAATAATTTCATATATATTCTCCTTTATATATACTATTTTACCAAAAAAACAAACAAAATAATAGTATAAATTGTAATATAATCATTTAATATTCATTAAAAAATTAAAGCCATAAAGCTTTAATTTTTTGTCTTATTTAATTTCTAGGATACCATAGTCTCCATCTTTTCTTTTATATAAAACATTTATATCATCAGTATCAATATTTCTAAATGCAAAGAACTCATGACCCAATAATTCCATCTGAAGTATAGCTTCTTCTTCACTCATTGGTTTATCTTCTATAACTTTTCTTTTAACTATTACATTGTCATTTTGTTCTGGTTCTTCGAAATCCAAAGCAAATCCTTTTAATGCATTTTTATCTATTCTCTTTTTCATTCTAGTTTTATTTTTTCTTATCTGACGTTCTATTTTATCAGATACTTTGTCTATAGAAGCATATAAGTCTTTATTTGCTTCTTCACCTCTTACCATGAATGTATTAGCATTTATAGTAATTTCTACTACTTGATCATTACCTCTTAGTTTTATAAGAGCTGTTGCGGTTATATCATCAGGATTTTCAAAATATTTATCTAACCTCCCTATTTTTTCTTCTATGTAATTCTTTATTGATTGTGTTGCTTCAACTTTTTTTCCATGAATATTAAACTTCATATTATCAACCCTTTCTAAGTACATTATAACACATTTATAATCTTTTTAAAATGAAATTATAGTGAAAACAAAAAAAGCTGCTAAACTAAAGCAGTTTTTATTTCTATTACATTCTTAGCTTGCAAGCCTTTATCAGTTCTTACTAGATCAAATTTAACATATTGACCTTCTACTAAAGTTTTATAGCCTTCAGAAAGAATAGCTGAATAATGAACAAAAATATCTTCTTTTTCATTATATTCAATAAATCCAAATCCCTTTTCATTATTGAACCATTTAACTTTACCTGTAATCACGTTACATCTCCCTTCTAGTTCTTTTACAACTTAAGTATAACATAAAACTAGTTACAAAATACTTTCTAGTGTTCCCAAAATTTCGACAAAACTCGCGCCTATTTTATCTTTTTTTGCGAAAACATGTTAATTTTATCACACGAAAAATAATTATTAAATATAGTTAGGTTGAAGATACCTTTTTTGTGCTCGAAACATTAAAAAGTGCAAAGCTATATGTCACAAAAGTATTTAAAGAGCATTCAAATAGTCACTTTGTACAATACATATTTATTTTTTTTTATAAAGCGATATAATGAGTTCAGAAGTAGAGGATAGTAAATGAAAAAATATATTATTAATAAGTGTTTACGTTATATTAAACATAATACAAATTATAATGATGTAAAAATGTCTGAAATTAAATATGGATTAGAAGGAATATACTTAACAATTACTAAAATGGTAATTATATTTGCGATAGCCTTTATACTAGATATATTTAATGAAGTAATTATTTTTCTACTTATATATAATATTTTGAGACTACCATCGTTTGGATTACATGCGACAAAAAGTTGGATTTGCTTAGTTAGCTCATCAATAATATTTATAGGAATTCCCTATCTTTGCTTATTTTTAAAAATTCCTATAATATTTAGAAGTATCATAAGCTCAGTAGGAATATTATTAATGTTTAAAAATGCTCCTGCAGATACTTATAAAAGACCAATAGTAAGCAAAAAAAGAAGAAATAAACTAAAATTCATTTCTACAATATTTACTATTATATATGGATTTTGCACTATACTTATAAAAAATGATTTTATATTAAATTGCTATTTGTTTTCTATAATTTTACAAAATTGTATGATTGCTCCTACTACATATAAATTATTTAAACTGCCATACAATAATTATATTAATTATATTAAAACTCATCCTAATTTATTATTTGATTAATGTTTAAACTATATAGTTAAAATATAAATGGAAAGGAGTTGGCTTATGTTTGCTAGATTATTAGCTTTCTTAGGTTTAGGCGCTGCTCATACTGGAAGTCAAGCATGCCTTGTTGTTATGATTGATGAACCAGAATGCCCTGAATCATTAATAAAATAAGATAAAAAAAACTATGTTAAACATAGATTTTTTTTATATCTTAATTACTAGTTCTTGTGAAAAAATATTACCACTAATAGACTTATTATTAGATAACCTGCTATTATTATTGATTAATTCTTTTGTTAAAGGCAAACCATATCCGTGACCACTACCTTTACTAGTATAACCTTTTTCATCAATTTTATTTATATCAAGTAATCCTTCATAATTATTTGATATACGTATAATTAAATTTTCATCTTGCATATACATTTCAATAGAAATACTCTTTTCATTTAGTTCTTCCACGGCTTCAATTGAATTATCTAGATATACACCTATTATTTTACATATATCTAACACTACATTATCGTCGAGCTTTATTAGATCAATTGTACTAACTCCTCTTGAAATATTAAGGTTATAATTTATCCCCTTTTCTTTCATAACAAGCAACTTAGAATAAATTAAACCTTTAAGACCTCCAGATGGTATTTTGCTAACCTTAATCATTATGTTATTGTTATCTTTTAAATTATTCTGAACTATTTTATCTATATAGTTTCGTGTCTCTATATCCCCATCAGGTAGCATATTTCTTACTGTAAGTAATTGATTTTTATTTTCGTGGTTAGAAATTCTATACTGATCTAACATTGTCTCATATTCTTTTAAACTTTTTAACATTATGTTATATTTATTACTTACTTTAATGTAATCATTTTCTTTTTTGGCAAGAAAATAAGTTATCAACATAACTATATATATTGATAGTGTATTAATGACTATATAATATAGTGGATCATAGCTATAATAAGTTATTGCTAAATACATATTAGTAATAATTATAATACTTAATGCCATAACAAGTAATGTTCTAAGTCTAATTTTTGAAGTTACATCAACTAAATTTTTAAATATGTTTTTACATATCTTTGTTTTAATCAATAGAACCGAAAATACACTTACAAATATATTAGCACTTAAAACTTGCAAGCTAGTATATTCACCTATCCTAAAATCAAATAGTAAAATTAAAAGTATGGAAAATACTAGTTCTGATACAATATTAATTATTTGTATATATAATGCCATTAGCATACTTAATCTAAGACTAGTTTTATACAGTAACCTTATTGAAATAAACATTGCAAGGGTAACCGATAAAAATTTTATCATACTGCTAGATATATTGTAATTCAAAACTAAAAATATAGGAAAAGCAATAATAAATAAATATAAATTGGAATTTTTGTGATTAATTTTCTTATCTTGTAAGTTATTCCATATTATTGCACTACTAATTGACAAAAATATTCCACCAATAATTAAAGTTATGTAGTTCATTTAACATACCTCTTTTTTATACTTATCTGAAAGTAAATCGATTTCTTCGCCATTATCAAACATAATTATTCTTTTAGTCCTATCTATTTTTACTTTTCTTTCTGTATTTATATAACAAGCTCTATGTGTTTGAACAAATCTATCATCTAGTAGTCCAACTATTTCAAATAAAGATTTATTTAACTTAATTTCGTTGTAATCAGTTTTTATTATTGTTTTACGTTCAAAACTATCTTTAGTAATATAAAGTATATCTTTTGAATTTATGGTATATGTGATATTTCTGTCATTAATTCTGATTATGTTTTTATGTCCTAGCATATCCAAGGCTTTTTTTAACGCATCATTCAATCGATTATTAAAATTATCAAATTTATTTATAAATGACAAAAACATCAAGTCATTTTTTAAAATAACATTACCTAGTTCTTCATGGGCTGTTAAAAATATAATAATGCTATCGATGTCTTTTTTTCTTATTTCTCTAGCTACATCAATACCAGAATTTGATGGTGTTTCTATATCTAATAAATAAATTTTAAACGGCATTTTTAAATTAGAAGTTGCAAAAAACTTTTTATTATAATCATCAAAAGAAAACAGTTCGAATTGTTTATTATTTTGATTCATAAATTCCTTTACTATATCTTCTTCTTTCGACCTATCCTTATCATTATCGTCGCATATAATTACATTTATCATTATACCACCTAATACAAATAATAGCACAAAATGCTTGATTTTTCAATGTTTTGGACTACTAGTACAAAAAAAGATGCTATTTAGCATCTCCTTCAACTAATTCTAAAATTACCATTAAAGCATCGTCACCACGACGTTCAGTTAGCTTAAGTATTCTAGTATATCCACCATTACGATTCATATAACGTGGAGCTAATTCATCAAATACTTTTTTTACTGCAACAGTGTCGTTATGTAAGAATGCTAATGCTTTTCTTCTTGCTACTAATGATCCATCTTTTCCATAAGAAATCATTTTATCAACAAATTTACGAACTTCTTTTGCTCTTGTTTCTGTTGTTTCGATTCTCTCATTCATAATTACATCTTTAGTTAAATTAGCAAGCATACTTCTTCTGTGCTTATTTGTACGTCCTAATTTTCTATAAGCCATAATATTCCTCCTACTCGTTAATCATCTTCGCGAAATCTAAGTCCCATATCTTTAATTTTATCAATTACTTCTTTTAAAGATTTCTTTCCTAAATTACGAATCTTCATCATTTCAACTTCTGATTTAGCTGTTAAATCTCCAAGTGTATTTACTCCAGCTCTCTTTAAGCAGTTATATGCTCTTACAGAGAAATCTAAATCATCTATTGAAGTTTCCAATTTTTTAAGTTTGCTATCTTCTTGTTTTGCATTCATAATTCCTGTTACATCTGCTATTTCGCTTAAATCAGTTACTATATTTAAATGTTCAATCATAATCTTTGCAGCAAGAGCCATAGCTTCTTCTGGTCTAAGTGATCCATTAGTAAACACTTCCATTATTAATTTATCATAACTAGCATCCTGACCAACACGAGCATTATCAACAAAATAACTAACTCTCTCAATTGGTGAATATAATGCATCAATTGGAATAAATCCAATCTTTTGATTTTCAATATATTTTTTATTTTCATTTGATGGTACATATCCACGACCATTTGCAACTATTAGTTCCATATCAAGTTTTCCACCTTTAGCAATAGTTGCTATTTCTTGATCTTTATTTACTATTTCAACTTCACCAGAAGTCTCAATATCTCCTGCAGTAACAACACCTTCTTTATCACAATATAGTTTTAATATTTGATCTTCTTCAGTGTTATTTTTTACTACTACATTTTTAAGGTTTAAAACTATTGTAGTTACATCTTCTACTATTCCTTCTAAAGTTTGGAATTCGTGCATAACTCCATCTATTTTTACTGCAACTATAGCACTTCCAGGCATGCTTGATAGCATAACTCTTCTAAGAGCATTACCTAAAGTAGTACCAAAACCTCTTTCCAAAGGTTCTAATTCAAATTTACCATAGTTTTTATTTTCTACATATTCAGTTATTTTATATATTGGTTTTTCAAAATTTAACATATCCATTCCTCCTTCTTATCCACGTGGACGTTTTGGTGGACGACATCCATTGTGTGGGATTGGTGTAACATCAGATATAGATGTAATTTCTAAACCTGCTGTTTGAAGTGAACGAATTGCTGTTTCTTTACCTGATCCTAAACCTTTTACAAAAACTTCAACTTTTCTCATACCCATATCATAAGCTGCTTTTCCAGCTGCTTCAGCACTCATACCAGCTGCGAATGGAGTAGACTTTTTACTTCCCTTAAAACCTAGTGTTCCAGCAGAAGCCCAACTTATTGCATTACCATCGTTATCAGTAATAGTTACAATAGTGTTGTTAAATGTTGAATGAATGAATGCTTTACCTTCTGGTACATTTTTCTTAACTTTTCTCTTTCTTGATTTATAAGCCATAATTTAACCTCCTTTAATCACAACTATTTTTTCTTGTTAGCAACAACTTTTCCTTTACCTTTACGAGTACGAGCGTTTCTATTTGTACGTTGTCCTCTTACTGGTAAACCTTTTTTATGACGAACACCTTGATATGAATTTATTTCCATTTTAGTCTTAATGTTCATATTTACTTCACGACGAAGATCTCCTTCAGTTACATACTTATTTACTTCATCACGAATAGCGTTTAATTCATCATTAGTTAATTCTCCAGCTCTCTTATCTGGATTAATTTTAGCGTCACTCAAAATTTTATTTGAAAGACTTCTTCCGATTCCATATACATAAGTAAGTGAAATCTCTATTCTTTTATTATTTGGTATATCTACACCTTTAATACGTGCCACTTTAACACCTCCTATTAGCCTTGTCTTTGTTTATGTTTAGGGTTTTCACAAATTACCATTACTTTTCCCTTACGTTTAATAACTTTACATTTTTCACACATTGGTTTTACTGATGGTTTAACTTTCATCTTTTTTACCTCCTATTTTCTGTAGGTTATACGACCACGTGTTAAATCATAAGTTGATAATTCAACCATTACCTTGTCACCAGCTAAAATTCGAATCATGTTCATTCGCATTTTACCCGAAACGTGTGCCGTAATTACATGTTTGTTTGCTAGTTCTACTTTAAATACATAGCCTGGCAATACTTCTAATACTTTACCTTCCATTTCAATAACGTCATCTTTTGCCATTATTTCACCTCTTCGTTAATATTTCATACCCATCTTTGGTAATTAACACTGTATGTTCAAAGTGAGCTGAAGGTTGATTGTCAGCAGTAACAACTGTCCAATCATCATCTAATAAATAAATATCTGCAGTACCATAATTAAGCATTGGTTCTACTGCAATAACCATACCCTCCTTTAGGACAGGTCCAGTATTTTTTCTTCCATAGTTTGGTACATCCGGATCTTCGTGCAAATTATTGCCAATTCCGTGTCCAACTAATTCTTTTACTACTCCCAAATTTTTTGATTCTGCATATTGTTGAACTGCATAACCAATATCACCTATATGAGCTCCAGGTTTAACCTGCGCTAAGCCTTCATATAAAGCTTTTTCAGTATGCTCTAGTAAAAATTGTTTTTCTTCTGATATTTTTCCAATTGGATATGACCAAGCACTATCGCCGTGATATCCTTTATAGCAAGCACAAATATCTAATGTAACAATATCGCCTTCGCATAGTTTTCTTTCTCCTGGAATACCGTGTACTACTTCGTCATTAACTGAAATACATATATTACCAGGATATCCTTCATAATGATAGCAAGATGGAGTAGCATCTCTTTTTATAATGTAATCGCGAGCTAGTGAATCTATCTGCTTTGTTGTTATTCCAGGCTTCAAGTATGGAATTAGATACTTGTGAGTATCTCCCACTATTTCACCAGCCACGCGCATTAATTCTATCTCCCTTGGAGTTTTTATACTAATCATATTTACTCCTAAAGAATTATTCTTTCAACAGACTCTACAGTTTTATCAAAATCCATAGAATCTACTTCATATAAATTATTCTTTTCTTTATAATAATCTACTAATGGAGCAGTAACTTTATAATAAGTATCAATTCTTACTTTCATTGATTCTTCATTATCATCAGCTCTTTGATATAACTCCCCATTACATTTATCACATATATTATCGTGTTTTGGTTTCATTTGTTCATTATAAATGTTATAAATTGCTCCGCAATCTTTGCACATTCTTCTTCCAGTTATCCTTTTATAAAGAGCTTCTTGTGGAATAGTCAAATTAATAACTACTCCAATATCCATATTTAACTCTTTTAGAAGTTCATCATAAGCCTTTGCTTGTTCTAAATTTCTAGGATAACCATCTAATATATAACCATTTTTACACTCATTAGATGTTATTTTGTCTTTAATAGATTCTAAGATTATGCCGTCTGATACAAATTTTCCATTATCTATTAAATTTTTTATCTGTAATCCAAGTTCATCATTTTCTTTTGATCTTTCTCTTAGCAAATCACCAGTTGATATATGTGTATAACCATATTTTCTACATAGCTCTTTTGCTAATGTTCCTTTTCCTGCTCCTTGAACAGCTAATAAAACTATATTTTTCATATTCTTCTTGCCCTTCTACCTTTAGTATAAGTTCTACTTACTAATTGACTTTCCAATTGTTTATAAGTATCTAAGGCAACTCCTACAACGATTAGCAATCCTGTTCCACTAATTGTAATTGAAGTTGTTAAATTAGAAACTTTATTAAATACTATTGGTAAAACTGATAGCGTTGTTAAGAATACAGCACCTACTATAGTTATTCTTTTTAACACTGTATTTACATATTCTGTAGTTTCTTTTCCAGGTCTTATTCCAGGAATATATCCACCGTTCTTATTTAAATTGTCAGCCATTTCTTTTGGTTTCAATTCCATAAATGTATAAAAGTAAGCAAATGCCAAAATCAATATAACATATAGAACAAATCCTGTTCCTTTAGTATATGTCAAGTATTTTTGTACAAATATACCAAAACCTTTTTTTGACTTTAACACTGATGCTAAAATTTGAGGAATTGATAAAAGTGTTGACGCGAATATTACAGGCATTACTCCAGCACTATTTAATTTAAATGGAATATAATTTTGACGTCCTAATATACTAGTTGATTTATTAGCATATTGAATTGGAATTCTTCTTTCAGCTGTTTCTACATATATGACACCAACAACAATTGCTATAAGTACTAATATAAAAGATACAAATATAACTATTCCTATAAAACCTTTAGCAAATAACTCTATCCATAATTCTCTAAACATATTAGGAAGTACACTTATAATTCCGGCCATTATTATTAATGACATTCCATTACCTATGCCCTTCATAGTTATTTGATCAGCTATCCACATAAGTAGTGCTGTTCCTGCTGTTAAAATTAATGAATATAGCATATAGTCCATTGCAGAACCTTTTCCAATATATGAATATGAATACATATATCCTTGTAGGAATGCTAAGACTATTCCAGCTATTCTAGTTATTTGATCAAGTTTTTTTCTACCAACACCACCTTGTTTTGATAGTTCAGATAGATAAGGAACCATGTCAGCACTAAGTAATTGAATAATTATTTGTGCTGTTATATATGGTGTAACACCTAATGCAAATATTGATGCATTTCTAAATGCCCCACCACTCATAGCATTTATTACTTCCAAAATTGACATTCCAGATGTACTAGCATTTACGCCTGGAACTATTATTGCTGTTCCTATTTTAAATACGAATAAGGCTGCTAAAGTAAATAATATTCTATTTAATAAATCACGGTTCTTTGGTGTGAATATTTGCCTCAAACTTGCAAACATATTAAATCACCTCAGCTTTTCCACCTATCGCTTCTATTTTTTCTACTGCAGTTTGTGAGAATTTATTTGCTTTTACAGTTACTTTCTTAGTTAATTCACCATTTCCAAGTACTTTTACACCTGAAAGTTGTTTCTTTAAAATTCCCATTTCTTTTAATAATTCTGGAGTTACAACTGCTCCATCTTCAAATTTTTCTAAATCACTTACATTAATAGTTGCATATCTTACTTTAAACATAGCATTAGAGAAACCTTTTTTAGGTAAACGTCTAAATAATGGTAATTGTCCACCTTCAAATCCAGGTCTTACTCCTCCACCACTTCTTGCATTTTGTCCTTTATGTCCTTTTCCACTAGTTTTTCCGTGTCCTGATGCAACACCACGACCAACTCTTTTACTAGTTTTGAAAGCACCTTCACTAGGTCTTAATTCGTGTAGTTTCATATTATCTAATCTCCTCTACTTTTTTACCACGTAGGCGAGCTACTTCTTCAATAGTTCTTTGTGATTTTAATGCTTCAAGTGTGGCATATGCCATATTTACTTTTGTATTTGAACCAAGTGATTTAGATAAAATATCTTTAATTCCAGCCATTTCAAGTACTGATCTAACTGGTCCTCCAGCTTTAACTCCTGTACCTTTGTTAGCTGGTCTTAACATAACACGGCTTGCTCCACATACACCAATTGCTTCATGTGGTATAGTACGTTCGTCTACTATAGAAACTTTTACAACATTCTTAGCTGCTGCTTGGCTTGCCTTCTTTATAGCATCTGGAACTTCGTTTGATTTTCCTGTTCCAAGACCAACTTTACCTTTTCTATCACCAACTACCACAACTGCTGAGAAGCGGAAATGGCGTCCACCTTTAGTTACTTTTGTAACACGTCCAATAGATATTACCTCTTCATCATAAAGTTTTGGTTGTCTTTGACGAGGTTCTCTTTGGCGCTTTTCTCTTGGTTGACGAGGTTTTCTTTCAGTTTTTTCTACTTTATCAGTAGCATTAACTTCTTCTACCTTTTCAATCTCTTTTTCCATATTACCCTCCTATTAGAATTCTAGTCCGTTTTCACGTGCAGCATCAGCTAATGCTTTAACACGTCCGTGATAAAGGTATCCACCTCTATCGAAAACTACCTTTGTTATTTTTGCTTGTTTAGCTCTTTTAGCAAGTAATTCTCCTACTTTTTCTGCAGCTAAAGTATTTCCACCATTTTCAAGTTTCAATTCCTTATCAATAGAAGATGCACTTACTAAAGTTTTAGAAGCTTCATCATCAATGATTTGAGCAAAAATATTATTGTTTGATCTAAACACATTCAATCTAGGAACGGCTGATGTACCTGATACTTTATTTCTAACACGCTCATGTCTTGCACAACGAGCGCTATTACGGTCTACTTTTTTGATCATAACTTCTCTCCTTTACTCTTAATTATTTAGAAGCTTTCTTTCCTTCTTTACGACGAATATGCTCGTCTGCATAACGAATACCTTTACCTTTGTAAGGTTCTGGTTTTCTTATTTTTCTTACGTCTGCTGCAAATTCACCTACTTGTTGCTTATCAATTCCTCTAACAAATAACTCAGTATTGCTTGGAGCTTCTAAAGTTATTCCGTTTGGTATTTCTAAAGTAACAGGATGAGAATATCCAGCTGTTACTACTAATTCATTTCCTTTAACTTGAAAACGATAACCTACACCAACTGACTCTAATTTTTTTTCAAATCCTTTTGTAACGCCTTCAATCATATTTTTTATATTAGCGTTTGCTGTTCCGTGGAACATTTTGTAATTATCATTTTTTCTTGTTAAAGTTACTTCATTTTCATTTACATTAACAGTAATATTTTCATTAATTACAGTAGAAAGTTCTCCTTTTGGTCCTTTTACAGTAACAACATTTCCATTAACAGTTAATGTTACATCAGTTGGTAGTTCTAATTTTCTATTTCCAACTCGACTCATAAGATTCCTTCCTTTCTACCAAATATAAGCTAATACTTCTCCTCCTAATGAATTAGCTCTAGCTTCTTTATCAGTCATAACACCTTTTGATGTTGAAATAATAGCTATACCTAATCCATTTAATACGGTAGGAACTTCTTCAGCTTTTACATATACACGTAATCCTGGTTTTGATATTCTTTTTAATCCAGTAATTACACGTTCCTTGTCTAAATATTTTAAAGATAAAACAAGGACATCTTGAATATTATTTTTCTTTACTTTATAGTCAACTATAAATCCTTCAGATTTTAATATTCTTGCAATTTCATTTTTCATTTTTGAAGCGGGTACTTCAACTTCTTTATATCGCATTTGATTTGCATTACGAATGCGTGTTAGCATATCTGCGATTGGATCTGTTACCATACTATCCTCCTTCTTAAGTTCTACCAGCTAGATTTTTTCATTCCTGGTATTTGCCCTTTATAAGCTAATTCACGGAAACAAATTCTACAAATTCCGTATTTTTTAAGTACAGCATGTGGTCTTCCACAACGGCTGCAACGAGTATATCTACGTACTTCAAATTTAGGTTCGCGACTAGCTTTTACTTTCATACTTTTTTTAGCCATATTTGCCTCCTATAGTTTATTTCTTAAATGGCATTCCGAAACCCTTTAAGAGATCTAACGCTTCTGCATTAGTCTTTGCAGATGTTACAAAAACTATATCCATACCACGTACCTTAACAACATCATCATATTCGATTTCTGGGAATATTAATTGTTCAGTTAATCCCAAAGTATAATTTCCTCTACCATCAAATGCTTTATTAGATATACCTCTAAAGTCTCTTACACGAGGTAATGTAATACTAATTAATTTGTCTAAGAAGTTATACATATTTTCCCCACGTAATGTTACTTTACAACCAATTGCTTGACCAGCTCTAAGCTTAAATCCAGCTATTGATTTTTTTGCCTTTGTAGCTACTGGTTTTTGTCCTGTTATTATTTCAAGATCTTTCATAGCACCTTCTAATAGTTTTGAATTACTAGTGGCATCACCACAACCAATATTAACTACAATTTTTTCTAATTTTGGTACTTCCATAACATTTTTATAGTTATGCTTACTCATTAAATCGGATACGATTGTTTTTTCATACTTTTCTTTTAGGCGGTTCATATATACCCTCCTTCCAATTAATCAAGACTTGAATTAGATTTTTTTGCAACTCTAATTTTCTTACCGTCTTTATTTACACTATGTCCTATTCTAGTAGGTTTATTTGTTTTAGGATCTAAAATCATTACATTTGAAGCATTTATAGGTGCTTCTACTTCGTTTATAGAGCCAGGTGTTTGTCCATTACCTTTAACGTGTTTCTTTACAATATTAACACCTTCAACAACTACTCTATTTTCACTACGTAATACGTGTGTGATTTTTCCTTGTTTACCTTTATCCTTACCAGAAATGACAACTACTTTATCTCCAGTTTTAAAGTTCATATTTCTGCCTCCAAACTCTTATAACACTTCTTTGGCTAGTGAAATAATCTTATTAAAATTACCATCACGTAGCTCACGTGCTACAGGTCCAAATACACGAGTTCCAACTGGACTCTTATCATCTTTAATAATAACTGCTGCATTATCATCAAATTTGATATATGATCCGTCAGCTCTTCTTAGACCAAATTTACTTCTAACTACAACTGCTTTAACAACTTTTCCTTTGCCTACAGTTCCGTTAGGTGTTGCTTTTTTTACTGTAGCAACTACTATATCTCCGATATTTCCAGTTTTAACCTTAGAACCACCAAGAACACGAATTACAGATAATTCTCTTGCTCCTGAGTTATCGGCAACCTTCAAACGGCTTTCTTGTTGAATCATATGTTATCCTCCTTCACTCGTTCAATTATAATATAACTGCTTTTTCTAATATTTTTACTAAACGGAAATGTTTAGTTTTTGATAAAGGTCTTGTTTCAGCTATAAGAACTTTATCGCCTTTTTTAGCTTCATTTTTCTCATCATGTACAGTGTATTTTTTTGAATATTTAACTCTTTTATGATATAATCTATCATTTTTATAAGTTTCAACTAAAACAGTAATTGTTTTATCATTAACGTCGCTTACTACTTTTCCAACTAATTCGTGAGTTCTTCTTTCTTCCATAATTCCTCCTATTATTTAGTTAGTTCTCTTTCACGTAAAATTGTTTTCATACGTGCTACTAACTTTCTCAATTCTGTAATTCTTGAAGGTTTTTCTAAAGATCCTGTTGCTTGTTGGAAACGTAAGTTAAATAATTCTTCTTTTGCTTCTTCAATACGTGAAAGTATTTCTTCACTAGATAATTCTCTTATTTCTTTATTAGTCATTACCTTCACCACTTTCTTCTTTCTTTACAAATTTACATTTGATTGGAAGTTTATGCATAGCAAGTCTTAATGCTTCACGAGCAACTTCTTCGCTAACTCCTCCTACTTCAAACATAACCTTACCTTTTTTAACTACTGCAACCCATGCATCATGAGAACCTTTACCTTTACCTTGACGAGTTTCAAGTGGCTTTTTAGTTAATGAAAGGTGTGGGAATATATTAATCCATACTTTTCCTCCACGCTTCATATAACGAGTCATAGCAATTCTTGCAGCTTCGATTTGTCTATCTGTAATCCAAGCTCCTTCAAGTGCCATTAAACCATATTCACCAAAGCTAACTTTAGTATTTCCTTTTGCTACTCCATCATAAGGAAGACGATGTACGCAACGATGTTTAGTTCTTTTTGGAATTACTGCCATCTTTATTACCTCCCTTATTCTTAGCAGGAAGTATTTCACCTTTACAAATCCATACTTTTACACCAATCTTACCATAAGTAGTATTAGCTTCTTTCCAAGCATAATCTATGTCAGATCTTAAAGTATGACGAGGAACACTACCTTCTGTATAACCTTCAGTACGAGCCATATCAGCTCCTCCTAAACGTCCAGATACAGCAGTTGTAATTCCTTTTGCTCCTGCTTTCATTGTATTTCTGATTGCTCTTTTTTGAGCTATTCTGAATGATACACGTCCTTCAATTTGACGTGCTATATTTTCTGCAACTAGTGCAGCATCTAAATCTGGATTCTTAACTTCATTGATAGAAATTTGAATGTTTTCATCAACTAATTTTGATAATTCTTTCTTTATTTTTTCTATCTCTTCTCCACCGTGACCAATAACAACTCCAGGTTTAGCTGTATTTATAACAACATTAGTCTTCTTAGTGTCTCTTTCAATAAGAATACTTGAAACTGATGCGTCTTTTAGTTTTTTCTCTAACATTTTACGAATCTTATCATCATTTTTTAGGTATTCAGCATTTTTTCTTCCTTCTGCATACCAGTTTGATTGCCAAGATTTGTTAACGCCTATTCTAAGTCCTACTGGACTAACCTTTTGACCCACAAGTTTTCCTCCTTTACCTTAGTTTTTTTCACTTACAACGATTGTAATATGACTTGTTCTTTTTTTAATTGGATCTACGTGTCCACGTGAACCAAAATTCATTCTCTTTAATGTTTGTCCTTCGTCAACATATGCTTTACTAACATATAATTTAGTTTTATCTAAACCTAAGTTGTTTTCAGCATTTGCTACAGCTGAAGTTAGCACTTTTAAAGTTAATCTAGCAGCAGAACTATTTAAATTTCTACAAATTCTATCTGCTTCAGATACATCTTTACCACGAATTAAATCTATAACTAAACGTGCTTTACGTGGTGGGATTCTAAGTCCCTTTGCAATTGCTCTTGCTTCCATCTTATTCCTTCCTTCCTAGGTTTTATTTTTTGATTTTAGCATCGCCGTGTCCGCCACATTTACGAGTAGCAGCAAATTCACCTAATTTATGTCCTACCATATCTTCAGTAACATATACTGGAATAAAATCTTTACCGTTATGAACAGCAAATGTGTTACCTATAAATTCAGGAAATATTGTTGAACGGCGTGACCAAGTTTTGATAACTTCTTTTTTTTCTGAATTATTTACTTTTTTAACCTTTTTCATTAAGCTTTCAGCTACATAAGGTCCTTTTTTTAAACTTCTAGCCATGTATACCATCCTTTCCTATTTTTTGCGGCGATGAACTATTAAGTCATCTGATTGTTTTTTACCCTTACGAGTCTTATATCCAAGTGCTGGTTTACCCCAAGGAGTAAGAGGTCCTTTATGTCCTACTGGAGCTTTACCTTCTCCACCTCCGTGTGGGTGATCATTAGGGTTCATAACTGATCCACGAACTGTTGGACGGATTCCCATATGTCTTTTACGACCAGCTTTTCCTAAATTAACTAATTCGTGATCTTCATTTCCAACTTCACCTATTACAGCACGGCAAGTACTTAAAACTTTACGTACCTCACCACTATTTAAACGAAGTAGTGCATATTTTCCTTCTAATCCTAATATTTGTACACTTGATCCTGCAGAACGAGCTAATTGAGCTCCTTTTCCTGCTTTTAATTCTACACAGTGAACCAAAGTTCCTTCTGGTATGTTTTTAAGTGGTAAACAATTTCCTACTTTTATGTCGGCATTTTCTCCACTTTCAATTTTGTCTCCAACTTTTAAATTCTTTGGAGCAATTATATAAGTTTTTTCTCCATCTGCATACTTAATTAAAGCAATGTTTGCAGTTCTATTTGGATCATATTCTATTGAAGCTACTGTACCAATAACTCCATCTTTATTTCTTTTGAAATCTATAATACGGTATTTTCTCTTAGCTCCTCCGCCTTGATGACGAACAGTTATTCTACCTTGATTATTACGACCACCATTTTTCTTGATTGTAACAAGTAATGATTTCTCTGGTGCTACTTTAGTTAATTCACTATTATCTAAAGTAGTCATACCACGTCTACCATTAGTTGTTGATTTATAACTTTTGATTGCCATTCGTGTTTCCTCCCTTAGACTAGTTAAGTTCTATTGAACTTCCCTCTTTTAATGTAACTATAGCTTTTTTCTTTCTATTAGTTAATCCATAATATCTTCCAACTCTTTTTTTTCTTGGTTTAACATTTATGGTATTAACAGATTCAACTTTAACATCAAATATTTTTTCTACCGCTTGTTTTATTTGCATCTTATTTGCTCTTGGATCTACGCTAAATGTATATACGCGTCCATTTTGACTTAAAGTTGCAGTTTTTTCTGTAATAATCGGAGCTTTTATAACATCTCTATAATTATTCATTATGCCAAAGCCTCCTCTATTTTCTTAATAGCAGATTCTTCTACTATTACTAAGTTAGCAGAAACTATATCTAATACATTTATCTCACTAGCTTCTAGTAATAACACATTTTTTAAATTACGAGTAGCTAATATTAAATTATCATTTAACTCTGAAACAATTATTAATACATTTCTTTCAACTTTAAAATTCTTTAAAATATTTTTCATATCTTTAGTCTTATTAGTGTCTAAGCCTAAAGAATCAACTATAACTAATTCTTTATTAATTACTTTGTAAGCTAAAGCTGATTTTAAAGCTAAAGCTCTTTCTTTTCTATTTTGTTTTACAGTATAATTTCTCTCTTGGTTTCCAAAAGCCCAACCACCATGATACCAATGTGGTGCTCTAGTTGAACCTTGACGAGCACGTCCAGTTCCTTTTTGTCTCCAAGGCTTTCTTCCACCACCAGAAACATCAGAACGTCCTTTTACTCCGCGAGTTCCTTGACGAGCATTGTTTTGAGCTAATTTAATAGCATCGTATAATGCAGCATCATTTGGAACGATACCAAATACTTCTTTATTTAATGTAATATCTTTTACTTTTTCACCATTTGTATTTAATACATTTATCTTACTCATATGTATCCTCCCTACTAATTTTCTTCCTTAGTAGTTTCAGTAGATTCTTCTACTTCATTAACCACTGGTGTCTCTACTGTCTCAGCTGGTACTTCGTATGAAATTAAATTTTCCATTTCATTAACTTTACCATTTGCTTTAACAGCACTCTTTATAATTACTAAGCCTTTTTTTGGCCCTGGAATATTTCCACTTATTAATATTACATTATTTAAAGTATCAACAGCAACGATTTCAAGATTTTGAATAGTTACTGTAAGTGTTCCCATATGTCCGGCAAGTTTTTTACCTTTGAAAACACGCATTGGTCTCATTGTTCCCATTGAACCTGGTCTTCTGTGATAATGAGATCCGTGTCCCATAGGCCCTCTTGATTGTCCATGTCTTTTAATAACACCTTGGAACCCTTTACCTTTAGTAGTTCCTGTTACATCAACCACTTCTCCTGGAGTGAAAATATCTGCTGATATTTCTTGACCAAGAGTATATGAATTGATATCTACACCTTTTATTTCTCTAAAGAAGCGCTTAGGTGTAGTCTCTGCTTTTGCTGTATGTCCAGCAGCAGCTTTTGTCGCTAACTTTTCTCTTTTTTCACCGAATCCTAATTGAATTGCTTCGTAACCATCATTTTCTTTAGTTTTGATTTGAGTTACAACATTTTTCTCAACTTCAACAACAGTTACAGGAATTAATTTACCTGATTCAGTAAATACTTGAGTCATTCCAATTTTACGACCTAAGATTCCTTTCATATTTCTTTCCTCCTATTATTTAATAATTCTGATATCAACACCACTTGGAATATCTAAATGAGTTAATGCCTCAATAGTTTCCTTTGATGGATCAATGATATCAATAAGTCTTTTGTGTGTTCTTCTTTCAAATTGTTCACGTGAATCTTTATATTTATGAACAGCTCTTAAAATAGTTATTTTTTCTATTTCAGTAGGTAGTGGTACTGGTCCGACTACTACTCCGCCGCTTCTTTTAACAGCTTCAACTATTTTAGCGCAAGCTTTGTCCAAACTTTTATGTTCAAATGCTTTTAATTTGATACGAATTTTAGTTTTTGACATCTTGTATCCTCCTTTCGCCTATATCTAGTATAGACTTGCTCCGTGTAAAAACCTGATTTCAGATTGTTTTGCATTACAACTTAACCTGGTGTATCAGCAACCTTACACATCCATGCACGCCACACATACAAAATTATACGTGATTTTATAAAAAAAAGCAATACTTTTTTAAAAATAAATGTTTTTTTTAGATATTAATATAATTAAGTAGGTGAGTTTATGAGAATTGTTCCTAATGTGTCCGCTCCTATATATACTTCTTCAGCATTTTTAATAGGATTATTACTTTGTGACGATTTAACTCCCGCAGAGCAAAATTCCTTAGGAAACTGGTTTATGTTGGTAGGTCAAGCACTATGTACCAACTCTGCGCAACAGCAACTACTAAATAATAGAACAAATAAAGCAACGGCTTATAACTCACATATAATAAATGATAATTTAAAAAAAGCCGCAAGTGATATAAAAGAAAGTGTTAATAGCATATTTAGAGAATAAAAAAATATCGAAATAAAATCGATATTATCTTTATTTAACAAATGGTATTAAAGCCATATGTCTTGCATATTTAACTTGAGTTGCAATGTGTCTTTGATGTTTTGCACAAGCACCTGTAATTCTTCTTGGTAAAATCTTACCCTTATCAGCACTTATATATTTTTTGATTACTTCTACATTTTTGTAATCAACATCACGTCCAGCACACATTTGACAAATCTTTTTCTTTTTTCTATAAAATTCTGCCATGTTTTTTCCTCCTATTATTCTAGGAAATTATCATCAATGGAAACGCTATCTCCAAATTCAGCAAATGGGTCATTTTGTACATTAACTGAATTTTGACTACTTTCTTGATAATCATATGGAGTTGGCTCTTCATTACTTATATCATTCGTTGATTGTCTATTCTTACTTTCTAAGAATTCGAAATTATCTAAAACAACGTCTGTAGTATATCTTTTGTTTCCATCTTTATCATCGTAACTTCCTGTTTGCAATCTTCCTTCAATTCCGATTAAACTACCTTTATCAAAATATTTAGCTACTGTTTCAGCTTGTTTTCTCCAAGCTACTACATTTATGAAATCAGCATCTCTTTTACCATCTGCATTAGTAAAATTTCTATTTACAGCTACTGAAAATCTAGTATAAGCTGTATTAGATGGTGTATATCTTAGTTCTGGTTTAGCAGTTAATCTTCCTGTCAATACTACTCTATTCATATTACACCTCTTAGTCTTCTTTTTTGATAATTAAGTGTCTTACGATATCATTACTTATTAAAGCTAAACGATCAAATTCTTTTACAGCTTTATCGTCTGATGATTCAATGTTTAAAACAAAGTAATATCCACTTTTATAAACGTTATTTCCAACTTTAATATCATAAGCTAATGTTTTTTGTCCCCAAGCATCAACATTATTAACTTTTGCTCCGTTAGTTTCTAAAGTTTTTTGAAAATTAGAAGCTACCTTTTTAATCTCATCTTCTGATAATGTTGGTCTTACTACGAACATAATTTCATAATTTCTCATCATTACACCTCCTTATGGTCTTTGGCTTTCTAAAAGCAAGGAGTAAATCTCTTACTCGCCTTAGATTATAACAAACTTTTTTTAATTTGTAAACATTTTTAAAAAAATATTTATAGTATATTATTTTTAAATTTAATCAAAAATAATACTGGTGAATTATATGTACTATTATCTTAATTATTTTTTCTTATTTTCAATCATTGGACATTTCATAGAAAGTTTCTTTTATGAAAGTGGAAACAGTGGCATACTTTTGGGCTGGTGGACACCAATATATGGTATAGGAATCATAATCATATTAATTATATTTAAAATGTTAAATAAAATTAATTCAAAAAATTATATTAAAGGGATTTTGTTATTTTTTATCTGCTCTATTTTACTATCTAGTATAGAGGCTTTAGGTGGATATTTAATAAAGTTAATATTTAAAAAAGAATTATGGGATTATTCAAATCATATGTTTAATATAGGTAAATATACATCTTTAGAAATGGCAACAGTTTGGGGCATTAGTTCTATTTTATTTGCTTATATATTAAAACCTTTAACAGATAAAATTGTAATGCTTATTCCAAAATGTCTAACTTTTATATTAACAATCTTGTTTATAATCGACTTTGTTTCTACATTAATATTAAAATAAAAAAATTAGAAATTCTAATTTTTTTTAGTGTGAAAACATTGTAATAAAGAGCATAGCAAAAATAAATATAAATATAAAAGCTGCTATTATAAAAATAATAGTTGATACCGTCTTAGAAACCTTAAAAGCATTAAGCGTATGGTTAATAATCGTTGACTGCATTTCTTTAACTTGGTTTTCCATCTTTAAATTTTCTTCTTTATATTTTATATACTCAGAATTGTTTTTATATGCTGCTCCACAATTTGGGCATTTCTCATCTTTATTTAAATCTATTTTGCATCCGCAATAATCACAAAATATATGCATAAATCCTCCTAAACATTAAATCTAAAATAACAGATATCGCCATCTTGCATTATGTATTCTTTTCCTTCGAGTCTCATCTTTCCCGCTTCTTTTACAGCCTTTTCTGTTCCTTCTTCTTTTAAATCTTCAAAACTCATAACTTCAGCTTTGATAAAACCTTTTTGAAAATCCGTATGTATTATTCCAGCGCATTCCGGTGCCTTCATTCCACTTTTGAAAGTCCAAGCGCGGCACTCATCAGATCCGGCAGTAAAAAATGTTTTTAAACCCAAAAGTGAATATGATGCTTTTATGAGCTTATCTATACCGCTTTCTTCACACCCTAACTCACTTAAAAATTCATTTTTCTCTTCTACCGGCATATCGCATAAATCAGATTCTACTTTAGCACATATAACAACGACTTCAGCGTTGTCAGCTTCAGCATATTTTCTTACACTATCAATATATTTGTTATTACCTTTTAATAAATCATCCTCAGATACATTTGCTATATATATTATAGGTTTACTCGTAAGAAGATTAAATGGCTTTATATAGGCCTTTTCATCAGCAGTTAATTCTATTCTTCTAATTGGAATATTCTTTTCTAGGGCATCTTTTAATTTTGTTAGAAGCGCTGCTTCTTTTTGTACTTCTTTATCTTTTGAAAGTGCTGCCTTTTTTCCTATTTTATTAAATCTATTTTCAACTACTTCTAAATCTGCCAATATAAGTTCTACTTCTATTATTTCTATGTCTCTTATAGGGTCTACATTATTTTCAACATGTATTATATCACTATTCTCAAAGCATCTTACCACTTCGCATATAGCATCTACTTCTCTTATATGTGAAAGGAATTTATTACCAAGCCCTTCACCTAAGGATGCACCTTTAACAAGTCCTGCTATATCAGTAAACTCAAATGTGGTTGGAACTAGACTTGATGGATGATACAAATCATTTAAAAAATCAAGTCGCTCATCTGGTACTACTACGACACCTACATTTGGATCTATAGTAGCGAATGGGTAATTAGCTGCCAATATATTTTTCTTTGTTATAGCATTAAAAAGAGTACTTTTTCCTACATTAGGTAAACCCACGATTCCTGCTGTTAAACTCATAAAATCACTTCTTTCTCTATTAGTTTACTATAAAAATTATTAAAAGACAATAAAAATACCATTCCTTAGAATGATATTTTTATTTTCCCCTCTATTCTAATAATAGAACTACTCAATATAATCTTATGATTACAATTTCATTATATCCAAGTAATTGAAGAGGGTCAATCCATACTTTTTATTTTCCAGGAAATATTTCCCTAACTTTGTAAATTAGTGTAAATTATACCGTTGGATATGTATGTATTCCTATAGGTAATCCTAGTAAATACCATAAAACTACTGTTACAAGCCAAGTAGCGGCTAGAATTAAAATTATGTACATAATTTTCTTCATAGTACCTATGATACTTATATTAGTGTCTTTTCCATATTTGCACATAAATCCTATAGCAACAATCAAATATATGTATATAGGAGAAAACATTTTTCCAACAGAATCTGCTGCTTGAAATACAGATTGTGTAAATGATGGAGAAATATTTGATCTCATCATCAATGGAACATATATAGGCGCTATTAAAGTCCATTTAGTTATACTTGATGGAATTAATATAGATATTAGTACAATAGATAAAAATACTGTAATAATTAGAACTAACCCCGATAACTTACTAGCACCCACAAAATCCACTATATTTGTTGCAAATACTGTTGCTAAATTACTCCAATCTAATATTCCATATAATATTGAAGCAAAGAACATAAGGGCAAATACATATCCAGTACCTTCAAATGAATATGTAAGAGCTCTACTAAAATCATCTGCATTTTTGATGTTTCTTGATACCTTGCCATATATATATCCGCATATAGATAACATAAGGATAATTAAAAACATTAAACTTTTATTTAGCAAAGATTCTGCGCCAAATAATTTTCCTATGTATGTTGGTTCTGTTTTATCTAATAATAATCCAGAGTGTGGCATACCAGGAATTATACAATATAAGAATATAACAAGCATTATAACAAATGCAGCAAAAGTTACCTTCGATGCTTTCCTTGATAATGTTAAATTGTCTTTTTCTTCATTTCTTGGAAATTGTTTTGAAAACTTATTTATAACTAAACTTCCAACTACAGCAATAATTATAGTTGAGATTATTAGAAAATAGATATTTGATAAAAGTTCATAATTATACTCAGATAAAATTCCACTAGTAGATAATTCAGTTATATCACCTAATTGGTACATCTGATAATTATAAATAATTCCAGTACCATATCCTATTGTTATAGCTATAAACATAGTCAACACGCCAAGGCTTGAATTTTTACCTATATATTTATATAAAATCCCTGCTAAAGGTAATAAAAGTGCATAACTATAATCTCCAATTATTGTTGATACAATACCAACTAGCATTACCATTAAAGTAATATATCTCATCTTTAGCTTGCTAAGCGGTGTAAATAACTGTTTTAATAAACCACTCGCTTCCATAATAGATATTGCTATAAGCGATAATATTACAGTAACTAATGGTTCTAATGCTTGAAAATTAGAAATTGATGTTCTTAATATTTGTTTTATACCCTCTTTACTAAAAACATTATTTACAATAATTAATAAAGTTTCAAAAGTTCCTGCTTCTGTTTTATAGCCATTAGCGCCAAGCATGCTAAATATAAAGCTTAAAACCGAAACAATGACTATAAAAAACATTACTTCAACTATTGGTCCAATTAATTTCTTTTTACTTTTCACTTGAACCTCCTAATACTTTATAACTTTCTTAAGTTTTTTGTTAAATTCAATCCTTGGTAACATTATAGTCCTAGAACAATTTATACATTTTATTTTTATGTCAGCACCTAATCTAACAATTTCCCACTCATTTGTGCCGCATGGATGTTCTTTTTTCATAGTTACAACACTACCAATTTTGTATTCTTTATCCATTATGTACCACCACCTGATTATAAGGAATAGTTATATTATTTTTGTTAAATGCTAAAACTATTTCTTTTTTTAATTGTCTGTCAAGAGTAAATTGTTCAGAATAATCGCAAGCTATGGCTATCCTATACCTTATTGAACTACTAGCTAATTCTTGTATTCCTAGGCAAGATATACTTTTTAGTTTGTATTTAGCCTTAAATGTTTCGCACAAATTATCTAATACTTCTTTTACTTTTTCTATATCTGATTCGTAGGATACATCAATATCAACAAAAAGATTAGCTGAACTTAGGCTATAATTTATTATTTCTGTTATATTTCTATTTGAGATTATTTTTATTTCTCCTGTATAAGATTTAAGCTTTGTAACTCTTAAACTTGATGGTAAAACTTCTCCTTTAAAACCATTTATACTAACCCAATCTCCAATAGAGTATTGTCCTTCAAAAATAATAGTTATACCAATTATAAAATCTTTTAGCAAGTCCTGCAAAGCAAGACCAGCTACTAATCCCACAACTCCAAACGAAGCTACTAATGATTTAGTATCAACGCCATATGTTTCAAGTATAGTTAATGCTGATATTAGTAGTATCACAAATCTAACCACGTGGCTAATAAGATTTACTATGGTTTTCTTTTTACCATCTTTTTCATTTTTCTTATGCATTTTAAAGAATCTATACACAGCTTTTTTTGAAATAAAGCATAACAATATACACATTAAAACTGTAGATATAGTTATTATAAATTCTCTATTAAAAAGATTTTCCATATTACTCCCTTACATTTAATACTTCTAAAATTCTATTTAGATCTGCTACATTGTTAAAAGATATTTCTATTTTTTTATCTCTTACCTTAACTTTAGTATCAAGTTTTTCTCTTAAAAGCTCCTCGACGTATTTATATTCATTATTTGATACACTCGGATGTCTTTCTATTTTCACTTTTTTAGTTTCTGTTTCCGCTTCTTGTTCTAGTTCTCTTACAGGAATCTTTCTTTCAACTATTTCGCGTGCTAAAGTTATTATTTTATTTTCATCTTCTAATTTACTAAGCACTCTAGCGTGTCCCATGCTTATTTGATTATTAGCAACCATCTTTTGTACTTCACTAGGAAGACGTAAAAGTCCCAATATATTGGTTACATGACTCCTGCTCTTTCCAACTTTTTTTGCCAAATCATCTTGAGTTATAGATAATTTTTCAATCATTGACTTATACGCTAAAGCTTCTTCAATAGCGCTCAAGTTTTCTCTTTGAAGATTTTCTAATAAGGCGATTTCCATCATTTGTTCATCGTCTAAGTTTCTTATTATTGCAGGTATTTTTGTTAATCCCGCTAATTTAGAAGCCCTAACTCTTCTTTCTCCTGCAATTATCTCATAACCTTTTATACTTTTCTTTACTATAATTGGTTGAAAAACACCGTGGTCTTTTATCGAATTAGCAAGCTCACTTAAAGCCTCATCATTAAAAACCTTTCTTGGCTGATATGGATTAGCTCTCAATTCATCAAGAGATAACTCAATTATTTCTTCTTTTGTTGCTGTTTCATAAACATTCTTTTCAAAACTATCTAAATCAAAATTCTCTGTATTGAATAGTTGTTCTAAACCTTTACCTAATGCTCTTTTTTTAGTTTCCATTTCTCTCAATCACCTCTTTAGCTAAATTTATATATGCTTCAGTTCCCCTACTTCTAGGATCGTATGCATGAATTGGCTTACCATGACTTGGCGCCTCAGATAGTCTTACAAGTCTTGGAATTATTGTATCATACACTTTTTCTTTAAAGTAACTTTTAATTTCTTCAACTACTTCAAGTCCTAAATTAGTTCTGTTATCAAGCATAGTTAATAAAACTCCTTCGATATCTAATGATGGATTAAGTTTCTTTTGCGCTATCATTATTGAGTTTAAAAGTTGCATTATACCTTCTAGTGCAAAAAATTCACATTGAACAGGTATTATAACTGAGTCAGATGCAGCTAGTGCATTTGTAGTTATAAGACCTAAAGAAGGTGGACAATCTAAAATAATATAATCAAATACATCTCTTATTTCATCCAAATATTTTTTTAATTGCAACTGTGGTACAAACTCACTATTAAATCTAGACATTTCCATAAGTTCCATGTCCACTCCAGCTAAATTAATAGAGGCAGGGATTAAATAAAGATTTTTGAATTTAGTTTTTGCAACAACCTTCTTAACTTCTGCCTTGTCTACCAAAAGTTCATAAATACTATTTTCAAGTTCACCTTTGTTTACTCCAACACCAGTGGTACTATTTCCCTGTGGGTCCAAATCTACAAGCAATGTTTTCTTACCCAAAAGTCCTAAAGATGCAGCTAAGTTTATACTAGATGTAGTTTTTCCTACACCTCCCTTTTGATTAACGAATGCTATTATTTTTCCCATGTCTTCACCTTATTTCATTATATATATAAATAGTTTAACACAATTTATAAAATAAATCTATCTTTTAGAATAAATTTATTAATAGGTAAATATTTAATTTTTTTAACATATAGTTTAATGGTGATAATATGAAGAAAGTTTTATTACTATTTGGCGGAGAATCTAAGGAACACCAAGTGTCTTGTGAATCTGCCAATTTTATAATACAAAATATTGATAAGAAAAAATATGATTTATCTATCGTTGGAATTACCACAAATGGCACTTGGTACAAAATAAATAATAATTTTAAAATTGATAAAGATTGGCAAAATACACTTAATGAAAAAATAGATAATATAGTTGAATACTTAAAAAGTTTTGATATTGTATTTAATATAATACACGGAAATACTGGAGAAGATGGCAAGCTACAAAGCCTATTTGAATTATTTAAAATTAAATATGTAGGATGTGATTCTTACTCTAGTTTAATTTGTTATGACAAATTAATTACTAAACTATTCTTGGAAAAATATAATATTCCACAAGTTCCATACTTAATATATAATGATAAGATTGATTTAAAACAAATTGAATATCCTATTATAGTAAAGCCAAATAAAAGTGGTTCATCTATAGGAATAAATATAGCAAATAATTATAAAGAAGCTAAGCGTGCTATTGGAAAAGCTTTAAAAGTCGATTCTAGCGTCATAATAGAAAAATATATAAAAAATAAAAGAGAACTAGAATGCGCCATTATTGAAAATAAAAATAAACTTATAATTTCAGAAATCGGGGAAATAATAAATAATGCAAAGTGGTATGATTATATATCAAAATATAAAAGTAATACAGAAATTAAAATAGCAAATATAAGCGAAGATTTAGCAAATCAAATCAAAAACTTGTCAAAAACAATATTTAAAATTCTTAAATGTAAAAAGCTTAGTAGAATTGATTTCATCCTAGATTTAGATGATAACACACTTTATTTTAATGAAATTAATACTATACCTGGATTTACTAAGTTTAGTATGTTCCCTATGCTTATAGAAAAATTAGGAATAAATCAATCTAAACTTTTAGATATTATGCTAGATTGATAGACTACTCGTCTATAAAATATTCTTAAAATCTATGAGAAAATTGAATTGGTGGTAGTACTATGAAAAGAAGGTATGAATCTGATATTTATAACGTAATCGGAAGAAATATTAAAAAGTACAGAATGAAGAAAGGTTTAAAGCAAAAAGAGTTAGCTGAAACCTTATATCTTAGTGACAGTTTTATCGCTAAATTAGAGTCAGTAACTCATCAAACCATTTCAATAGATACACTAGAAGAAATTGCAAACGTACTTGATTGCGATATAAAAGATTTTTTTGATAAAGAATAACACAAAAAAGAGTATTAATTACTCTTTTTTGCATCTTGTTTTTTTCTTAATTCAGTATTTAATATTCTTTTACGCATACGATAGCTTACTGGTGTTACTTCGACTAATTCATCATCATTAATATAATCTAAGCAAACCTCTAAGCTCATAAGTTTTGGTCTTTTTAAAACTACAGTATGATCTTTACTAGAAGTACGAGTATTTGTTAAATTTTTACCTTTAACTACATTTACTGCAAGGTCATTATCGTGATTATTTTCTCCAACGATCATTCCTTCATAAACTTCAGCACCTGGTTCTATAAACATAACTCCTCTATCTTCTAATTGACCTAGTGAGTATGCTGTGGCTTTTCCATTTTCCATTGAAACTAATACTCCGAATTTACGTGATCCAACTTTATTTCCTGCTAATGGCTTATAGCTATCAAATGTATGATTTATTATTCCATAACCCTTAGTCATTGTCATAAATTCAGTCATAAAACCTATAAGTCCTCTTGTTGGAACATAATAATGAAGCTTAGTTTGACCATTACTATTTGTCATACTTTGCATTGAGCCTTCACGATTTCCTAAAGCTTCGATAACATTTCCAACATATTCATCTGGTACATCTATTTGAACTTCTTCATAAGGTTCGCAAGTAACACCGTCTATCTCTTTTTTTATGATAGCTGGTTTTGACACTTGAAGTTCAAATCCTTCTCTTCTCATATTCTCAATTAATATTGATAAGTGTAGTTCCCCACGACCTGATACTATGAATGATTCAGAATCTCCTGGAACTGGAGAAACTTTAAGTGAAACATCTCTTTCCGTTTCCTTTAACAATCTTTCTTGAATTTTTCTTGCTGTAACTATTTTACCTTCTCTTCCACAAAATGGGCTTGTATTTACACCAAAAGTCATTTGAAGAGTAGGCTCATCTATACGTAATAATGGAAGTGGATCTTCTTTTCCTATATCACAAACAGTTTCTCCAACAGATATATCTGGAAGACCTGCTATGGCAACAATATCTCCTGCTTCAGCTGAAGAAACCTCCACTCTTTTAAGTCCTACATAACCAAAAAGTTTAGCTATTCTAAATTGTTTTATAGAGCCATCCACTCTAACACAACTAACCATCTCACCAGTTTTTATTTTACCCCTTTTAACAAGTCCTACACCAATTCTTCCTACAAAGTCATTGTAATCTAAAAGCGCGGGTTGAAATTGTAGGCTACCATCTACATCATTACTAGCTTCTTTTATATTTTCTACTATTAGATCTAAAACTTTAGTCATATCTTTTTCTTGAGTAGATGGATCTGGTGAATAACTAGAAGTTCCGTTTATTGCTGATACGTATACTATTGGAAATTCTAGATCTTCTATATTAGCGCCTAGTTCAATAAATAAATCCATAACTTCATCTATTACTTCTTTAGGTCTTGCTGAGTCTTTATCTATTTTATTTACAACTACAATTGGTTTTACCTTAGCCTCTATAGCTTTCTTTAATACAAATCTAGTTTGTGGCATAGTTCCTTCGTATGCATCTACGACAAGTAATACACCATCCACCATATTCATAATTCTTTCAACTTCACCGCCAAAATCAGCATGTCCTGGTGTATCAAGGATATTTATATGGCAACCTTTATAATCTATAGATGTTGGTTTAGCAAGAATAGTTATTCCACGTTCTCTTTCTATATCATTAGAGTCCATAGCCCTTTCTTGTACTTCCTCGTTCTCTCTAAAAGTTCCACTTGCTTGTAATAATTTATCTACTAGAGTTGTTTTTCCATGGTCTACGTGAGCAATAATTGCTACATTTCTTTTATTCATTATAACACTTCCTTCAAAAAACACTTTTACAATTATAACACATAATACTTAAAAGTCAAATAGAACTATACTTACTTTAATAAGTATAAAATAAAAACAAATTATTGTTTTAATTTGCTTTCCCCATTTTTAAAATCTATTTCTATACCATCTTGAACATTATATATAAATACATTAAAACTAACCCCTGCACCATTATCTTCAACAGAATAAGCTTCGATTTGAACTCCGGTTGCTAATAGGTTATCTCCTTCATAAAATGGTGTAACTCTATAAAGTACGTGATTGTCTGTCTTTTTAACATATTCTGCAACTTTACTTTCAAATGGCACCATTACATCTGCATTCATATGTCTTGTACAGGTAATTAGATTTTTCTCGTTGGCATTTTCGCCAGTTAATTGATAAGCAATTAAATGACATCTATTATATAAATATTTGCCATCGATTATGTCATACTTTATCGTATGCCATCCACTTGGTTTAACTTGTCCAATACTTGTTCTTTCCCTATCTGGCATTGTTTCTAAACTTACGTTTGCAAATGCAATACCACATCTTCCAAGTTCATCTAATGGACTATAAATCTCAAAAGATGAGGTTATATAATATTTTGAATCAAACGAAGGAACATTGTTATTTATATAGACATAATCTTGATCACTATAATCTGGTATTTCAGATAATGATATAGATGGTGCATCTAATTCTATATTGATTACAGGCTTTGTATCAAAATAATTATTTTGTTCAATATAATATACACCAATTGAAATCAAAAAGACTGATACAAACGAAATAATCTTTTTTTGGCTTGACTTTTTCATTTTTTACTATTTAATTATATGTTTTAGAATATAATCCATCGTTATCTTTATATCAGGAAAGCAATCTATATATTCTAATTCCTCTCTAGAAAACCATCTTATGTCGTCACTTTCTTCTTCGTTTAATATTTCCTTAGAATCATCATTTGGTATTGCAGGATATATTATATCTATATGCATATGAGTTTCTCCATCAGATGTAGTTCTCCTATTTTTCTGTATTCCAAGTGGTCTAATAAAGTCTTCCTCCCTAGGAAATCTCTCTCCTAATAGTCTAACTCTAAGCCCTGTTTCTTCGTATACTTCTCTAAGAGCTGCTTCTTCTGGTGTTTCATTGCCTTCTATATGTCCTCCAGGCTGAGTCCATCTTTTATTTTTTTTATGTTTTACTAATAATATTTTTTTAGTTATAGGATTTATTATAAACGCAGATGCGCAAAAATGTCTTCTCATACTATCACCAAGTATAATAATACCAAATATATCATAACGTGTCACTCAATTATTGATTTTTAATACATTAATTTACACTTTTTTGACATTTATTCTAGTACATCTAGAGCTTCTATATCACAATTTTTTTCGTATATTGTTACTTTTTCGTTTATATCAAGCGTTGCTAGTAATATTTTCGTTAAATCACTGTATCCTTTTAATTTTAACTCTTTATTTAACCATTCCTCGTCTTTTCCCATATTTTTTAAATTGCTATGTAAAATTTTACTATCTATAATTATATTAGCACATAATCCTTCTTTTTGAACTTTCTTACCCATATCTTTAGGTGTAAGTGGTCTATATTCTGATTTTGGTAATACGCTTAATTTACCATTGGCTTCCATTATAGCATACTCAACTTGAGATAAATCAAAATATCCATTACTTCTTATTTCTTCCATCATATCATTTATATCAAATTTAACCTTTTTCATGTTCTTTTCTAGTATTTTTCCATTCTGTACTATTACAGTGGGAGTTCCCAAAAAAAATCTTCTTAGTACAATACTTTTCATAGTTAAATACGAAACTATATATGCAAAGAATCCAAATATTATAACTGCTATAATTCCATTAATTTCATTTGTTTCTAAATTTATAGTCATTTCAGCTGCAAAATTCCCTATAGATATACCTATTACATAATCAAATAACGATAACTGTGAAACTTGCTTTTTACCAAGCAATTTTGTAACTAAAAATAAAGTAACTAATGATAATACAGCGCGAATAGTTACATCTAATAATTCAGCTAAATTGAAATTCATATAATCACCCAATTTTATTATTAGTTAATTTTATTTTTATATACAAAAAAAAGCTATTATTTAGCTTCTTTATTAAATCCATACTTACGATTGAATTTTTCTACACGTCCAGTTTTTGAAACAGATGTTCCTTCTTTTCCACCTTTGTAAAAAGGATGACATTCATTACAAACTTCTAAATGTAATTCTTCTTTGTTTGATTCAACTGTAAAAGTGTTTCCACAAGCACAAGTAACTTTTGTCTCTCTGTACTCTGGATGAATTCCTTTTTTCATATTTACTCTCCTCCCGCCATGACCTAAACAAGTCATAGAAATTTAATTACCTACATAGTTTATCAAATAATTTAACGTTTTGCAAGCACTTTTTTATTTTTTTTAGTTCCTACCTGAATGCTAGTCTGATCCAAAAAACCTATTAAATTCAAAATCAACAAGCAACCACAAAAAATAATTCCACTTATGCTAAAAGCATAAAATCCGAAACATAATAGGAATATGCTTAATCCAGTAGATATAAACATAAATTCTGATTTTTTATAAACATAGCTAACCATATTAAATAACAATATAAATATCAATAATGAATTTACTAATAAGTTAACATATTGCAAGTTTTTTGAGAAAACTACTTTTAAAATCTCAACATTAGTATATGTTCCATCTATAAATTTATTATAACTTGAATTTGACATAAATTTAATGCACTCAGAAACACCTAAAAATTCTTCAATTAATAATATTCCAAGTAATATACTAACTAAAAAAACTATGAATCCTATTTTACTCCTATTATTTATAAATTTTTTTACGTTCTCCATACTATCACCATTGTTAATATACCATTAATATGTCTATTAGTCAATAAAGAAAAATAGTGTTTTACACTATTAATCATTTTTGTTTCCAAATAATTGTAAAAGTCTTAAGAATACGTTAATGAAATCTAGGTATAACTGAAGCGCACCATAGATTGCAAAATTTTCATCGCTTAACATTTGGTATCTTCTTTTCTTTATCATTTGAACATCATAAGCTATATATACTAAAAATACTACAAGACAGATTATTGTTAATACTAAATCAAATCCTTCACTTTTAACAAATATGTTTATAATGCTACAAATAATAGTTCCTAAAAGCATCATAAATAAATATACTCCTATTTTTGTCAAATCAATATTTGTATATTTACCTATAAGAGCAAATATTAAGAATAATAATGATGTTATTCCAAATACTGCTATTATTGATGTAATATGATATACCACAAATACAGACGAAAAAGTAAGACCCGTTAAGAATGAATATAAGCAAAACAATATCTTAGCCATCATAGGTTGCATTTTAGATATTCTAGCACTAAGCCAAATTACCACTAAAAGTTCTGCGATAACAAGAAATATATAGCACTTTGAAAAGACATTATATAACATGTTTTCATTTACTGAAACCATATATCCAACACCAAATGTGATTGCTAAGCCTATAAACATCCACATAAATACTTTTGAAAACAATTTATTTTCTTCCAACATTTTATCACCCACTTTAATTATATAATATTTTTACTATTTAGTAAAGTTTATTATTTGATCTGTTATGTACACATATCCATCATTTGTCGGATATGCGCTTTTATTTATGTATGTATCTAGGTTAGATATATCTATAAAATATATATCATTCTTTTTACAAATACTGCTTAGTTTTTTATTAGCATATTCTATAATATTTTCATTATTTATTATGTTATAAAACCCTAAAAAATAAACTCTATCTTTATTGTATTTTCTAATAGTATTTAATAAATCTTCTATATCATATAATAAATCATCTACATACTCGTAATCAATATTTTCACTCATATATATTAAATCATTCATACCAATAGATATAGTAATTACATTAGATTTAATAAGCAAATTTTGTAATTTATAATTTTTATTATTATAACTGACATCTTTGTTATAATTAATGTCATTTATCAAGTCCATAACTCTATAATCATCAATTGTTGAATAATTCACATAATTTTCTAAATTATTTTTATATAAATCAAATAAATTATTACTATAGCTATTTTCAACTTTTTTAAAATTATTTATACCATAAGATAAATAGTCACCTAATGATAGATAATATGTTTTTTTATTAATATTCAAAAAATATATATAAAAGGTTACAACGAATATTACTATAATAAATAACATTTTTTTCATTTTTTCCCCCAAAAAAAGTAGCCTAGCTACTTAATTATATTTCTTCTAATGTTATTTTAGCACCTACATTTGTAAGTTTTTCTATTATATTTTCATAGCCTCTTAAAACGTGTTCTACATCTTTAATAGTTGTTACTCCTTCTGCAACAAGTCCTGCAAGAATTAAGCAAGCGCCTGCTCTTAGATCAGTTGCCGTTACAGTGCACCCCGAAAATTTTGTAGGACCGCTTATAATAATTTTTCTTTCCAATATTTCTATGTTGGCACCCATCTGTTTTAAATAAGGTACATTTTGAAATCTATTTTCATATATAGTTTCTTCTAGAGTAGATTTACCATTGCAAAGAGCTAAAAGAGGGGTAATTGGCTGCTGTAAGTCTGTTGGGAATCCAGGATATCCTAATGTTTTTAAATTTACCGGTTTTAGCTTATCACACTTATTTATAATAATGTAATCTTTGCCAAATTTCATATCAACTCCCATTTCTTTTAATTTTAAAGTAAGGGACTCTATGTGGTCTAAAATTACATTTTCTATTTTTAAATTTTCTCCAATTAAAGCACCAGCTATTACGTAAGTTCCAGCCTCTATTCTATCTGGAATAACCTCTGTAAAGCATCCGTGCAAACTTCTTACTCCTTCTATTCTTATTTCACTAGTTCCTGCTCCTGTTATTTTTGCACCCATATTATTCAAAAATGTAGCTACATTTACTATTTCTGGCTCTTTTGCTGCATTTTCTATAATAGTAATACCATCTGCTTTAACTGCAACTAATATAGTATTTATGGTAGCACCTACACTTGGCATATCCAAGTATACGTGTCCTCCAACTAGTTTATCAGCATCAAGATAAAACTTATTATCTACTTCTTTTACATTAGTACCTAAAGCTTCAAAACCTTTTAATGTTTGATCTATAGGTCTTGCTCCTATTTTGCATCCACCTGGAAAATACATTTCAACATGATTATACTTTCCAAGCAAAGATGACATAAAATAATAAGAAGCTCTTAATTTACTTGAAATCTCTTTTGGAATAGGTTTATTTTTTATTTCTCTTGGATCTATTGTTATAATACCACCCTCAAGGGTAACTTTAGCACCTAAGTAATCTAATATTTCTACTAAGGCATCTATGTCCGAAATGTTTGGAATATTATCTATTTTTACTATATCATCACATAAAATCGATGCCGGAATTAAAGCCACAGCACTGTTTTTAGCACCACTTATTCTTATGCTCCCACTTAGTTTATTCCCTCCAACTATACTAATTTGTTTCATATATACCTCCAAAACTACTATATATTATGACACTTACCTAAATTTGTGTTATATGTATTTATACTATTATAACATATTTTAGATCAATTTTATATAATGTATGTTACACCCAGAAGAATTAATGTAAATCCACCTATGAATGATGCAATATTACCAATTAATGAATTTAGCTTTTTACCTAAAATTAGTCCTAAATAAGTAAATATAAAGCTAGTGAAAGAGAATATAAATGAACTTAGTATATAGTTATCACTAATGTTATTTAAACCAAATCCAACTGAGAAACTATCTAGACTAACTGCCAATCCAAATAATAGCATCTCACTAATATACATTTTTTTTACTTTAATATCATTTTTTAAGCTATCAATTATCATATTTATTCCTATGAAAGAAAAAATAATAAATATAGTCATATCCGTGCCAAGGTGTATAAAACTAGTTATATAATTACCAAATTTCATACCTAAAATTGGCATAAAAAAATGAAATAGTCCAACTATTACTGATAAAGTAATTATCTCTCTTTTATTGAAGGAAAGAGTTCCATATGCTAAAGATAGTGAAAAAGCATCCATACTTAAACTAATAGCTATAATAAAATAGAGTATTATATTCATAGAATCACCTATAAAATAATACTCTATTAAATTAAAAATATTTATCTATTATAGTTTTAACCATAGTTGTATATTCAACATCACTAGAATCCTCTGCTTCTATTAAACAAAGTGGCGGAAATAAAACGCACCACCAATTATCTCCTTCACCATTTCCAAGTGTTACAACTAATGATTCATAATATCCCTCATTATATGTTACACCTTTAAATTCTTTCTTAGGAAAGTAATTTAATCCAAAATTAACGTCAAAAGGTAAATTATAATTTTGTTCATTCAGAGCATTTGAAATAGTATTTTCTATATTGCTTAAATTTTGTTTTAATATATATCTTGCAGTATCTATGTTTTTGGCATTTGATAGCATATCATATATATCTTTTTCTATTGAGTCTTTTACATTATATTTGATTTTTTGATCATAGTCACTATTTGAATTAGCAATCACTCTAATTCTTATAGCTTCATCTGGAATTAGATTACTATTACTTATACCATTTCCAATAATAATATATGTTAAAATTATTCCTAAAAATAAAAATATTGTTTGTTTCATTTTATCACCTATTTAATATTGGCCTATATTTTTATTTTTATACAAAAAAAAGAAATAATTTACCATTTTATTTCTTCTTTACCCATTTCTTTTAAATAATTATTTATTTTACTAAATGGCTTGCTACCAAAAAATCCACGGCTTGCTGATAAAGGCGATGGGTGAACACACTCTATAATTTTGTGTTGCCTACCAGTGATAAGTACTTTTTTACTTCTAGCAAAACTTCCCCACAATACAAATATTATTGGATCTGGCCTATCATTAAGCTTTTTAATAATCGTATCTGTAAATATTTCCCAGCCTTTATCTTTATGTGATAGTGGCTTGTCTTTTTCTACTGTCATTATTGAATTTAGAAGAAGTATTCCTTCTTTTGCCCAATCTGTTAAATCACTTTTTGTTCTTTTTACACCTATATCGCTATATAATTCTTTAAATATATTTTGAAGTGATGGGGGCATTTTAACATTTTCTTTTACAGAAAATGATAATCCGTGTGCTTCACCTAATCCGTGATATGGGTCTTGACCTAATATAACTACCTTTACTTCATCATAATCTGTAAATCTTAAAGCATCAAATATATTTTCATATGGTGGAAATACTATTTTATTTTTATATTCTTGCTTTACAAATATACCAAGGTTTCTAAAATAATCTTTTTTAAATTCATCTTTTAATACTATGTCCCACTTCTTATTTATCATACTTTCTCCTTAAATATGAATATAAAAATAACAAAACACCACTTATACACATGATTATAGATACTACCTGAGCAATTTTTAAATTAAAGAACATTAAACTATCTTGTCTTAAACCTTCTATAAAAAATCTTATTATGCCATATAAAAACATATAAACTGATACTATCTGTCCTTTTTTTATTTTTTTACTATTTCTCATTACCATAAGTATTATAAATATTACCAAGCATCCTACTGATTCGTAAAAAAATGTTGGATGATGGTATTGGCCATTTATATACATATTATCTATTATAAATTTTGGAATATTTAATTCTCTTAACCTAAATCTAGTTACTACAGGTCCAAAAGCTTCTTGATTAAAGAAATTTCCCCATCTTCCTATAGCTTGACCTAGTGCTAAAGCAGGGGCCATTATATCTAGTAATTCTAACATATTTATATCTTTTTTTCTGGTATAAAAACATATAAATATTAAACCAGCTATTATGCCTCCGTGGATTGCAAGTCCACCTTCCCAAATTTTAAATATATCCAATAAGTTTTTACTATAATAATCTAAATTAAATAAGCAATAATATAACCTAGCTCCTAAAATACATACAATCACCAAATAAAAGCAAAGATCTGTTACTTTAGATGTTTCTATTCCTCTTTTAGCACAACTTTTTATAACAAGAAAATAACCTAAAACAAATGCAGTTAGAATTAATACGGAATACCATCTTATTTGTATAAAACCTAAGTTTATCAATATTGGACTCATTTTTTATTACTCCTTAAAATACCATCTATTATTATATTATCCATAATAGCATTCATAATTGATATTATAATTGATACTAAAAACAAGATTATAGTTCCGTGTATATCAAAATGACTACCTAGTATAAAATCAGTTATTTTTAAAATCAATATGTTAATTAATGGATAAAATAATCCTAGTGTAAGAGCAGTTAAAGGCAAAGTCATCCATACAAGCATAGGTTTTATTGTCCTATTTAATATAAATATTATTATGACTGCGACAAGTCCCCATAATCCATAATATGAATTATCTATTACAACTGTCTTTTTAAATATTACTGAAACAGTAATAAGCACCAAAGCATATCCAATCATATGAATAAACCAATCTAAGCATTTATTTAATTTCATTTTATCACCTAAATTCATTATATACCTATTCGCATTTTAATTCAAATAATATGTCTCTAAGTTCCATAGCTCTTTCAAAATCTAAGTTCTTAGCAGCTTCTTTCATCTCATTTTCAACTTTAATCATAAGTTTTGCTTTTTCTTGTTTTGACATTTTTTCTTTCTTTACATCTTCAGTAGTGTCTTCATTTGTGATAACTTCACTAATTTCTTTTGAAATAGTTTTCGGAATAATATTATTTTTAATGTTATATTCATTTTGAATTTCTCTTCTTCTTTTAGTTTCATCTATTGCAACTTTCATAGAATCGCTTATACTATCGGCATACATAATAACTGTCCCTTTAGCATTTCTAGATGCTCTTCCTATCGTTTGAATTAAACTTCTCTCACTTCTCAAAAATCCTTGTTTATCAGCATCCATAATAGCTACTAAGCTTACCTCTGGTATATCAAGGCCTTCTCTTAATAAGTTTATTCCAACTAACACATCATATTTACCAGTTCTTAAATCTCTTATTATTTTTAATCTTTCTAATGCTTTTATTTCAGAGTGTAAATAAGCAACTTTTATATCGAGATTTTTTAAATACTGAGTTAATTCCTCAGACATTCTTATAGTAAGTGTCGTTATTAATACTCTTTCATTCAATTCTACCCTTTTATTTATTTCACTTACTAAATCATCAATCTGATTTTTTGTACTTCTTACTTCTACTACTGGGTCAAGAAGTCCAGTGGGTCTAATTATTTGTTCTACAACTTTTTCGGCTTTATTTAATTCATAATCACCTGGTGTGGCTGATACAAATATTGCATTATTTATCTTACTTTCAAATTCGTTAAATTTAAGAGGCCTATTATCAAGCGCGCTAGGAAGTCTAAAGCCATAATCAACTAAGATTTCTTTTCGCGCTTTATCACCGTTATACATCCCCCTAACTTGAGGTATTGTAACGTGTGATTCATCAACTACTAAAAGAAAATCATCGGGAAAAAAGTCTATTAATGTTGTAGGAGTAGCGCCTGGTTCTTTTAAAGCGAGTGGCCTAGAATAATTCTCTACACCTCTGCAAAAACCAGTTTCTTCTAGCATTTCCATATCATAATTAGTTCTTTCACTTAATCTTTGATATTCTAATAATTTATTGTTTTGTTTAAAATACTCGAGTCTTTCTTCCAACTCTTTTCTTATAGATTCAATAGCTACTTTTAACTTTTCTGGACTAGTAACAAAATGACTAGCAGGAAAAATAGAAACGGACTTTTTGCTAGCTTTAACTGCTCCCGTTATGGGATCAAATTCTACTATTTTGTCTATTTCATCACCAAAGAGCTCAATTCTAATGCCTTTAGAATGTTCCCCTATTGGAACTATATCTATAGAATCACCTCTAACTCTAAAAGTACCCCTTTTAAAATCTATTTCATTTCTTTCGTAAAGCATATCTATTAATCTTTCAAGTAGTAAATCTCTTTCTATAGTCTGACCTACTGATAAAGTTAACATGTGCTTTTGATACTCTTCCATTTCTCCTATACCATAGATACAAGATACAGACGCTACTACTATAACATCTTTAAAATTCAAAAGTGCTGCTGTTGCTGCATGACGTAACTCATCTATCTCATCGTTTATAGCTGCATCCTTTTCTATATATGTGTCTGTCTTAGCTACATATGCTTCTGGCTGATAGTAATCATAATAGGATACAAAGTAGCACACATGATTTTCTGGAAATAATTCCTTTAATTCAGCGTATAATTGCCCTGCAAGTGTTTTATTGTGCGCTAAAACGAGTGTGGGTTTGTCTATCTTTTTTATTACATTAGCTATCGTGAAAGTCTTACCTGTACCAGTTGCTCCAAGTAATACCTGATATTTATCACCATTTTCAATTCCATAAACTAATGAATCTATTGCCTGTGGCTGATCACCACTTGGTTTATATTTTGATACTAAATTGAACATATGCCCTCCTTTATATAATCATAGTATAGTAAATATGGCTATAAATTATAAGAGTAAAATTAAGTAATATACTTTATTTATTTTATCATCATTTTAGCATCAAGACAACAGTACTATAATCAATTAATAGTATTTATCAACGTCCAAAATATATAAAAACATGATATAATAAAAAAAACTAACCTATTGATAAATTTTAACACTACATTAGTGAAAGGAGAAAAAATGGATGCTATATACGATAAATACTACTATAAAATTTATTACTGGGCATTAAAGAAGACTGATAATAAAGAAGATGCCGAAGATTTGACTAATAATATTTTTGTGGCGGTACTCGAATATTTCAATAAAAACATTGAAATAAAAATTATTGATAATTTAATATGGAAAATCGCTCATAATATTTGGTGTGCTAAAGCTAAAAGTTACATTAAAGAAAAAAATAATACATCTATAAATGATATCAATGAACCTTTTATAATGGAAAATCTAATAGATAAAATAGTTTATAAAGAAATAATAAATAACTTAGATTGTATTAACTTAACAGAAAAAGAAAAAATATCATTTAAAATGTATTATATTGAAGACTATTCTATAAAAGAAATAAGTAAGAAATTAAATACAAGTGAATCTAATATAAAGTACTATTTATTTAGTGCTAGAAAAAAAGTAAAGGAGAGATATTGTGAATAATTTAAATTTAGATAAATATTTAGATATTGTAAACAAAGAAAAGAAAAATAAAGGATTGGAAAGCTTTATTCCATTATATCCTATGTTTAGGGTGGAAAAGAATAAATTATATGTTGGTGTTATGATTACGGATGAAAACGATAACGTATGGAGTAAAGATAGTAAAGTAAAAGCAGAATATTGGGTATTAATTAGCATTGATGACGATTCAATTTTAGAATTTAATGACACTAGTAAATATGATTTTGTTATTGGAAAATTAATAGAAAAAAATACAAACAATAAGCAAGAAGAAATATCAAAATACATAGTTAAAAAGACGCTTCAATATAAAAATTATTTAATTGAGGATATTAAAAATCAAGATTCTCCACTACAAAAAAAATTATCTTCATTACTTAATAATGAGATAATAATAGATGGTGAAAAAATAAACATTAATGACTATTTAGTATCAAATTTAAAACAAGATATTAAACAGAAAGTTGATGAATTAGTAGATATATTAGTACAATCAAGGTATGGTTCAATTACATTTTATTACGACAACTTATTTAAACAAATTATTGATGAATATAAAAGCAATAATATTATCGATAAAGAAAAATTAAGTTTGTGCTGCGAAATTATGAATGACTACTATGATGGTGTTATAGGAATAGATAATTTCTTTAACATATAAACAGGCTTTGTTAACAAGCCTGTTTAACTCATATTTATTAAACATATTCCAGAAACTATCAATAAAATTGAAATCAAGTCTAAAAATCTTGGTTTTCTTTTTTCTTCTTTGAAAAAGAAAGCTAGTATAAAAGCCAAGACTAATGTAACTGGTTTAACAAAAGAACTTAATGTCACTGAAATACTTGATAAATAATTATATAAATATATGTACACGAATCCAAAACTTTGTTGAATAAATACCCATTTAATTATATCTTTATTTTTCATGTGATATTTTATTGGATAATCATAAGAAAATATAAGTGTTAAAAGAAAATTTAATAAAAATATGTATATTGAATTAGACCAATATTTCAAGATAAAATAAGCTATATATCCTAAAGATAATTCTCCTATAATTTTTATAATAATGTCTTTTTGTAATTCTTTATTTTTTATTTTAACATCCGCAAGCATAAATATACCAACTAATGTTAATATAATTGATATTAAGCTTATAAAAGAAAAAGTTCGTACACCTAGCATAATATCAATAATGTATGCAAAAATAAGTCCTATAGATAAATATGCAATATTTTCAAATGGATCTAATTTTCTACCTATACCAGCTACTGCCATTTGTTTAAAATATCTAACTAACATAGCAAGTAATAATAATAATATAGGAATTATATTAAAAGAAAAAGTTAATCCAATTGTAAAATAGTTAATTATTATAGTAACTATGGAAAAAGGCACCATAGATAAACACATATAGTAAAAGTAATCTTTTCTACTAATACCCTTATTTATTAGGTGTTTATCAACATATATGGATATTGCACTAAAAAAACCAGTTAAACCAAGTAAAAACAAATTATTCATATACCCTCATAATAGTATATTTTTTTATTTTATAAATACCATAACTTTTCATTATTTTTTCTAACTTCCTTTATTATTCCACCACCAAGACACACTTCATCTAAATAAAGTACACAAGCTTGTCCTGGTGTTACACTTTTTACTCCCTGTGGATATTTAACAAGAACTTCACCATTATCAAGCCATTCTAACTCTACTTTAACATCTTTTTGTCTATATCTAAATTTAGCAACACAATTAGTTACTTTTTCATCTATTAAGTAATTAACGTTATCTATTAGGCAAGAATCTGAAATTAAATATTCATTTTCTTTTCCTATACAAACATATAATATATTTTTGTTCAAATCTTTACCAACTACAAACATTCTATCACTAGTACCACCTACATCAAGACCTCGTCTTTGACCTATAGTGTAATACATAAGTCCAATATGCTTTCCTAATACTTCATTGGTTTCAATATTTACTATGTCACCTGGAATATTTGGCAAATAGTTCTCCAAAAAGGTAGTAAAATTTCTTTCTCCGATAAAGCATATACCAGTTGAGTCTTTTTTTGAAGCAGTAAGAAGTCCATATTCTAAGGCTATTTTTCTTACTTCAGGTTTTATCATATCTCCAATTGGAAATAATACATTTTCAAATTGTTCTTTAGTTACTTGTGATAAAAAATAAGTTTGATCTTTATTATCATCAACAGCTCTTAAAAGCTTTCCATCCTTTATTCTAGCATAATGACCTGTAGCTATATAATCAGCACCTAATGCCTTAGCTTCCTTTACGAATTCATCAAATTTTATATATTTATTACACATAATATCTGGATTAGGTGTTCTACCTTTTTTTAATTCGTCTAAAAAGTAAGTAAAAACATTATCCCAATATTTTTTTACAAAGTCTTTTCTATAAAGTGGAATTCCCAACTTTTCACATACTGCCTTTGCATCATTATAATCTTCTTCTTGAGGGCAGATACCTTTACTTGTTGATGGTGCACCAACTGTTTCACCATCAGCAAATGAATCCCAGTTTCGCATAAATAAGCCTATTACTTCATATCCTTGCTCTTTTAGTTTAATTGCAGCTACACTAGAATCTACTCCACCACTCATTCCAATAACAACTTTTTTCATAAAACATCTCCTTTAAATATTATACATTATTTTAAAAAAAAAGATAGTATCTATCTTAGTTTTGTTAATATATAAACACTTTCTATTATGGAAATAACTTCAGTTATTAATAGTAGTATTCCTGATAAAGTAGTTATAGCAATTATAGACTCAAAAGGATTAATTATTAAAGTTATGCCAAGTATTATCATTAATGTAGTAATTAAGACTAACCAAAGTCCATTAGTACCTATTATTGATGACAAGTTTATAGATAACTGTAATTTAAATAAATTATTTACTATTATCCATATACCTAAAATAATTGGAAATACACTTATTAAGTCTTTTCTATAAATTAATATCATAATTCCAGAAATGAATGTCAATAACCCCATTATTATATCAAAACTAAATAGCCTATCTTCTTTAGACATTGTAAAATATGATACAAAGTATCCTACACCATTTATTAGTATTATAATTGAAAATATTATCACAAACACTTCTAAAGATTTTAAAGGATATGTCACCAAAAATATTGACATTATAACCATAAGTGCTGATATTAAAATTGAATAGCGTTCGATTTTCTTTATATATTCTCTTATCATTTAATCACCTATTATTATCTTACCACATTTTGATTATTTTATTAATATACAAAAAAATTAAAAATGTTTAATAATAATCAATTTTAATTTTTTTGCTTCAATATGCCTTTTCCGATTTTAAAACCTTTTCCTTTTATTAAATTTTCTTTAATTATATGTTGTAAGCGTGTATCTTCACTAAGCTGTTTATAATCTACTTTGCCTATTTTTTTATATACAAAATTTAATATATCTTTTATGCAACTACTACCAGCTTCTACATCAAATAAATAATAAAACTTATATATATTAGAATCCTTATCTAACAAATCATGGATTTCAGGACTTAAAAGCCAAGAAGTACAATAATATGTATAATTTGTGATATTAAAATACCTATTTATATAATACTTTGAAATATTTATTGAATCAGATACTAAAGATAGATCTAATTTATCGCCTTGCGGAATATGAATATTTACTGTGTTTTCATCTTCATATTCATATTGAAGACGACCTACTTCTATTAATTTACAATTTATAAAATATATTCCCCATAGCATCTGAGTAATTCTAATACCATCATATCCTCTTTCATATATATCTCTAGTTAAGGCTTCTCTAACTCTTCTTCTATGTATTTCTATTTGAGATTTATCAAATAAATGATTTTCCATATTTTTTATATGGAACTTATATCCACATAATAATAATAAATTAGGTAAAAACGGGTCTACTTTGTCATTAAACATTTCATTTATGTCTTTAATGTTCCAAAAATACTTAAATGTATATTGCTTGCTATAAAACAAATATAAAAATAGCTTAAATTTTTCTAAAATAGATCTATTATTTAGCAAGTATTTTAAACACAATTCACATTTTTTTATGTAATCTGGATCACTTATTCCATAATAATTTAAACTTGATAATAAATATTCAAAGCTTAAACAGTCATCTTGTTTTCTTATCATTTTCATTAAATCAGAAACACTTGATATTTGACCTTTCGCATATTTTTTTAATTCACTTATTCCGCCAGGCATAGAATAACCATTAAAATCTCTTACCATATCAATATCGCTATGCCCATCGCCTATCGTATATACATCACTTTTAGATATATTAACAAGCGATATTAATTTATGAATTGCCTGAGACTTAGATGCATCTTTGGTAATTATTTCTAATGAAATAGGTGATACAAAATATACTATTATAAATTCTCCGTAAATTTCTAATATTTTTTTATATATATTATGAGCCTTAGCTTCAGATGGGTATTTTACATTGATTTTTGTTAAGTAAGGATGTTCAAATGAAACTCTTGATTCTAGCTTACTGCAACAAAAGTAACTAGTACACTTGTCGAGTTCTAAAGACTCTTTCAGACTCGAAATAATAAAATTAGAAATAAATAGGTTTGATATAATGTGTCCCTTATTATCTAAAATAGTAGCGCCATGATTAATAATCAAATAATCATAATAAAAATTATATTTATCTAATTTGTTCATAAAATCAAAATAACTTCTACCTGTTGCTATGACGAATAGATTACCATCTTTTTTAAATAAATCTAATTCAATTTTATTTAAGCTAAAATCAAAGTCATTTATATAAAATGTACCATCATAATCACTTACTAGCATCTTTCTCATACAACCACCTATTTATATATAACATTTTAACATTTATATGATTTTTTAGCAATATGAAAAACATAATGTACTTATTTATAAAATAATAATTTTTTTAATTGTTTTTAACTAAAATAATTAGAAAAATATAGACAAACAGAAGTTGCCTATATTCAATTTTTTAGTCTCATTATTTTAACAATCGGTTAAAATACTTTTTTTCTTTTGAGCGTTTTTTTTACCTTCTAATGATTCAAGATATGGTTCATTAAATTTAAGTATCTCATCTCTTTTTTCTGGATTTTTCATTGTTTCTTTTAATAGAGTAATCTTATTTTTATTAGATTTTAATCTATTACAAGACTCTCTATATCCATTTGTTGATAAGTCTAGTCCTATTATTAAATATGTATCTGTATCCAATTCAACAAATGTTAAACTCAAACTTGAACCTTTAATAGCATACATAGTATAAGGTAATTTATCACCAAGAATTTTTATAAATTGACTTTTATTTCCCATATCTAATTTTGAGAAAAGTTGAGAAACCTGCTTTTTCTTTGAACTATCAAGAGATTCTATATCGGATAATGCGTATGGAATTCCTAATTTACTAGATAAAAATACCAGATTATTAGTAGATGCTTCTTCCACTTTAGTGTAAGCATCCAATAATTTTTTTAATTCAAATATTATTTTAGGAACATCTGATAAAAGATATTCAATATCACTTTCAGGAAGTCCCTCTTTTAACATTATAGATATAGTTTGCAATTCTTCTATAAATTGTTTCAAAACATAAAAATCGCCATTTGTATATTTAAAAGATGTAAGTAATTCTTGTGAAGCTAAATATATTTTTTTATCATCATCACTTAAATACTTTAATATTGGATCTGTTTTAATTTTAGATAATTGTTCACTAATTAGGTTACATATATATCTTCTTTCTTGAAGAGAAAAATTTAATCTATCTAATAAATTATAAAAGGATGTTAAATCTGTTGGTAATGATATCAGCTTACCATTTTTATAATATTTATGTAACTCTTCTATATCTTCTCTATTTTCATCATATGTAGCACTAGTTTCAGTTTCAATACTTTCTTCCGAATCAATGCTAGACTGTTTTAACTTATCATTATTAGATATTAATAGTTGTGCAAACCCTTGGAACATATCTTGGTAACATTGACTAAATATTTCATCTATTTCAAGCATTTCAGGTGTACTTGAATCTTCTCCTATTTTATTAAGCAATCTTAAATATTCATCAATATTTTCGTTATATTTAAAAGTTCCATCTTGATTATAATATTCTTTTAAGGCATGAATAGCATTTATATCTTTAATGTGGAAGCCCTTATGCTTTAATGCATATTGGCTATCAAAATAAATTGCCATACCAAGTATTCTGCTCTTTTCTTCTATTGATAAATCGGCACATCTTAAGTGATAAATCAGAATAAATAAATCTTGCAATGGTGATATAACCTTTTCATTATCAAATGCATTAATTGATTTTTGTAAGTAATTATAATAAGATCTAAGCATTTTAGCCATTGAAGAAAATTTCACAAATATGTCTTCTATGCTTTTAACATCACAAATTGAAATTAGGTACGTAAAAAGAGTAGTAAATATTGGAATTCTTTTGACAACTTGAAGTGGATTACTGATTCCTTCTAGACACTGGGTCTGATAGAATCATCTCTAATTCATTTAATTCAGCTTCTAGCGCCTTTATTTGCTTCTTTCTATTAAGTTGTGACTGTTTTACTGAATTTTTAAATCTAATTAAAAAATCATCCATAATTTTCCCCCTAACAAATATGGATGATATTCTATCATTGAATTCAATTCTTGTCAATTTTTTTAAAGCCTAAATATTTTGGAACCTCCTTTAATTTGGGAAAATCTTTTAATGTTACAAGTTTATCCGACATAGTTACAATCCAGCTTTCTTTATATTTTGGAAATTTATATTTTGTAAAAAGAGTCAAAGGAAACATATGAGTTCTTATAGCACTAATAATTATTTCATTAGAATATTCATTAAAATATTCTAATGTATTAAATGCTGCATCTATACCATGAGTAAACCCATGCATTTCTAAAAACTTTTTTTTATTTCTTTTTTTTATAAAATTTGACCTATATTTTTCATCCAGAGTTTCTAATTCTTTTGTATATTGCCATGCAGCTGTATAAAAATCGTGTAATAATCCTGCTATTGCACAATTTTTTTCATTAACACGCTTTTTTTTAGCTCTTTTAAATGCATATGCTGAAACTAAAACACAATGATCATAAACAGATTGTTTTTCATGATGCTTAAATAATTTTCGTTTTAAAAATTCTGGATTATTTAATATATTTTTTACTATGTTATACCATTCTTTATATTCATCACCTAATATTAATTTTACTTGTTCTAATATCATAATAACACTGCCATTTCTAATAACTATATTATAAATTATTTAAGTAAAAAAAATAAAGGAGGTAAGCCTTTATTTTTGAATTTTAAATGTAACTTGATACATGTTTTGTAAATCAATTTCTTCTACATCAATTTTAAATCCATAATTTTCTATTTTACTTGAACAATCTCTAATTAAAGCGATTATTGTCTTTAAGTCTACTTGTGGTGTTGGTTGAACATTAGTTTGTGGCATTACTGGATCATATTGTTTAGTATAATCTGTTATTATTATTGGTTCTGGTAATTTTACCTCAGATACTGCAGGTGTACTTTGAGGTGCTGGTGTAACACTAGGTGTTTCAGCTGGACCAAAACTAAATAAATTATCAGATTGTTGACTTACTTGAGTTGGAGCACTTTCCATTATTGGTGCAGTTGCTGGTACTCCTATTGGAGCTGCAGATATTACGACACCATTTTCATCAAATTGTAACCCTGTTGGCATTTGTGGTGCTGGAGTTTGTGTTGGCTCTGGTGTATTTACTATTCCTGTTCCATCATACTGAACTCCTGGAATTGTTGGATTAATTTGTTGTGGAGCAAATGCTGCTTGTGGTTCTTGTGGAGCTGCTGACATTGTTGGCACTTGTGGTGTTGGTTGATATGCACCTGCTTGTGGCAAACCTGGACCTATTGGTGGAATTGAAACTTCTGGTGCTGGTGTAGCATTCATTTGTGGTAAACCTAAATCTACTGGTGGCACTGAAGCTGGTTGTTGTGGCATTACACTTGGTTGTACTGGAGTTGGCGCTGCGGGCATCTCTGGTGCTACTGGCGTTGTTCCAAATATATCAAATGATGGCACTGAAGTTGTTACTGGACTTGGTGTTGGCATTACTGGTGCACTTGGCGCTTGTGGAACTGCTGACATTGTTGGCACTTGTGGTGCTACTGGTGTTGTTCCAAATATATCAAATGATGGAGCCTGTGGTTGTGGCGCTATACCAGTAGGTACAGATCCCATATTTGTATTATAAAATTCATTATTATTCATATTTATTTCCCCTTTTTCTATTGATTTTTGTGAATCATGTTCATTTGAAGATTCTTCTTTCATTTTTTCTATTTCTTCATCTGTTCTTCTTACAGTTAATCTTTCTGAAATAATTCTATTTAGCATAAAATTTTGATCCTTAAAGTCTTTAAGTTTCAATAAAGATCGTGCGTGTCTTTCTGAGATTTTATTTTGTAAAAGCGCTTCTTGAACTTCATCTGATAAATTTAACAATCTTATCTTATTTGCTATTGAAGATTGACTTTTACCAAGTTTTATTGCCAATTGTTCTTGTGTTAAATATCCCATATCTAAAACTTTTTTGTATGAAACAGCCTCTTCTATAGGTGTTAAGTTTTTTCTTTGAACATTTTCAATCAATGCAACTTCTGCGCTATCTTTATCATTTAAGTTTCTTATTATGACAGGTACTGTTTCTTTTCCAGCTAAAACACTTGCTTTATATCTTCTTTCACCTGCTATAATTTCGTACTTATCCCCAATAGATCTGACAACTATAGGTTGAATTACGCCGTGCTCTTTTATTGAATCTGAAAGCTCTAAGATTTCATCTTCGTCAAACTGAATCCTAGGTTGAAATCTATTTGGGAGGATTTCATTGATATCTACTTCAACAACTTTAAGCGAATTATCATTCATAGCATGCCTCCTTTTTATTCTTTAGATTATTTTACAATATTTTGGGAAATAATACAATAGTTTTGGGAAATATTTTTAAGTAAAGAAAAAAGACTATAATGGTCTTCTTTTAATATCACTATATTTCCTGGGAAATATTTTTGGTGTTTGGGAAATTTTTTCAAATTTTATTAAAGTGCGTTTACTATTTTCTTTCGGTAGTTCAAACTCTATTTTGCTAACTTCTTTAATTCCAAGTTTAGAAATACAATTACTATAACTTGGCTCATTATCTAAATTGCCTTTCATTGAAACAAAGTGCTTATTCATCCTAACTAAATTTATGCCTAACTCTAATAAAATATTTAAAGGCGCCACAGCCCTTGCTGTTACTATATCATATTTCTCACAATTCTCTCTTGAAAAATCTTCTATTCTATAATGTACTGCTTCAATATCTTTTAATTTTAATTTATTTATTACTATATTTAAGAAATTTATTCTCTTATTTAAAGAATCTACAAGAGTTATTTTTAGGTTGGGAAATACTATTTTTAACACTATTCCTGGAAACCCGGCTCCACTTCCTAAATCACATAAAGTATTTTCGTGTGATAAATCAACTATCTTTAAAAGAGTTAATGAATCATAAAAATGCTTTAAGTAAACGTCTTCTTTTTTTGTTATTGCAGTTAAATTCATAACCTTATTGTACTCTGTTAATAAATTATAATATTCTTCTAACTGCTCTAATTGTGTATTATTAAGAGTTATACCTAAAAACTCTACTTCTTTTAAAAATTCACTTTGATTCATAAAAATATTCCTTCTTTATATATACCATTATTAATGATATATCTGCTGGATTAACTCCACTTATTCTTAGAGCTTGACCTATTGAAGTAGGTCTAATTTCTTTTAATTTTTGTTTTGCTTCACTAGCTAAATTATGAATTTTATCATAATCGATATCGTCTGGAATTTTTTTGTTATCTAAATCTACCATTTTGCTAGCTTCATCTAATTCTTTTTTTATATAACCTTCATATTTAATATTTATTTCAACTTGTTCTAAAATTTCATCTGTATATTTTTTATCAATAAAAAATTTTAATTTATCTATTGATACTTCTGGTCTTTTTAATAAGTTATATAAAGTTATTGAATCCTTTAATTGTTGAATACCTAAATTTTCCAATTTTTCATTAGTATCTTGTTTTGGAGTTAATTTTGTTTCCTTTAATTTTAAAGTAAGCTCTTCTATTAGCTTTTTCTTTTCCAAGAATTTATTATATCTTTCGTCATCTACTAGTCCAACTTCGTGTCCATACTCTCTTAATCTTATATCAGCATTATCGTGTCTTAATAACAATCTATATTCCGCTCTAGAAGTCAATAATCTATATGGATCCATTATTCCTTTAGTGACTAAATCGTCTATTAATACTCCTATATATGCTTCATTTCTTTTTAATATTAAAGGATTTTTTCCTTTTAATTTTAATGAAGCATTTATTCCAGCCATTAAACCTTGGCAGGCAGCTTCTTCATAACCACTAGTACCATTTATTTGGCCTGCTGTAAATAGATTTTCTATTATTTTAGTTTCAAGAGACTGTTTTAACTGTTTTGGATCAATGGCATCATACTCTATTGCATACGCGTATTTATTAATTTTAGCATTTTCAAGTCCTGGCAATGAATGTACCATTTCTTCTTGTATATCCTTTGGCATACTAGTAGAAAAACCTTGTATATATATATCATCATAATAAATACTTTCTGGTTCCAAGAACAATTGATGTCTTTCTTTATCTTTAAATCTTACAACTTTATCTTCTATTGAAGGACAATACCTAGGACCTATTCCTTTTATGTCAGATAATCCACCATACATACTTGATTTGTTTAAATTGTCTCTTATTATTTTATGTGTTAATTGAGTGGTATAAATTAAATGGCATGGTACCTGAGAATCTTTATCATAATATACTTTATTATCAAAACTAAATGTTAAATATTTATCATCACCATATTCTACTTTAGTTTTAGAAAAATCTATGGAACTTTTTTCTATTCTTTGTGGTGTACCAGTTTTTAGTCTAATAATAGTAAAACCATATGATCTTAATTTATCACTTAAATGATTGCTAGGCTTTTCACCATGTGGTCCTTTTCTTGTTCTAGTATCCCCGATTAATATATCTGATTTAAGATAAGTTCCAGTTGTTAATATTACAGCCTTACTATCTATTTTTGTACCATCTTCTAAAATTACACCATATATTTTACTATCTTTTATTATTAAATCTTCTACTATAGCTTCCATAATAGTTAAATTAGGAGTATTATTTAATGTATTTAACATATTTTTGGGATAAGTAATTTTATCTGCTTGCGCTCTAAGAGCTCTTACAGCTGGACCTTTAGCACTATTTAACATTTTTATTTGTAGTAAACTTTTATCAGCATTTCTACCCATCTCTCCGCCTAAAGCGTCTATTTCTCGTACTACTATACCTTTGGCAGATCCACCTATTGATGGATTACAAGGCATATCTGCTATATTTTTAATATTTCCTGTAACTAACAATGTTTGGTGACCCATTTTAGCACACGCAAGGCTCGCTTCACATCCAGCATGTCCTCCACCAACTACTATTACGTCATAATTCATAATCTCACCCACTTGACTTACATAGTATACTATTTATTATAAAAAAATACAAGAAAAAATGGATTAATACCAATCCATTATTTTCCTAAACAAAATTGACTAAATAACTGATCTATTAATTCATCTGAATAAGTTTCTCCTATTATAGATCCTAATGATGTCCAAGCTTGTTTCAAATCTATTTCTGTAATATCAATAGGCATTGAAGCTTTTATTGCCTCAATACTACTATCTATAGACTCTAAGGATTTTTTTAATAATGAAATACTTCTAGCACTACTTAAATAAGTTAAATCAGAATTTTCAAATTTTTCCAAATTAAACATTTCTTTTATTTTGTTTCTTAATGAATCTATTCCTATATCATCTTTTACTGATATTCTGACATAATTATTTATCATAGACATATCTAATTTATCAGGTAAATCAGTTTTATTAACTATAACTATGTAATTTTTATCTTTTATCTGATTAAATAGTTCTTTTTCTTCATCAGACATTACTTCATTATTATTTAAAACAAATAGCACTAAATCAGCTGAAGAAATAAGATTCAAGCTTTTATTAACACCTATACTTTCAACTACATCATCTGTTTTTCTAATACCAGCTGTATCTATTATATCAAGTGGTATACCATCTAATGTAATACTTCCCTCTACAATATCTCTTGTTGTTCCTGCTATAGATGTTACTATAGCCTTATCCTCGTTTAATAATCTATTTAATATACTACTTTTTCCTACATTTGGACTACCAATTATTACTGTTTTAATACCATTTTTTATAATCTTACTATCTAATGATTTCTTTAATATACCTGATAATTCTGATTTTATTTCAATCAAGTTGGGCATTAAAATATCATTATTTATTTCTTCTATATCTTCATATTCTGGATAATCAATATTAACTTCTATATTTGCTAAAAGCTCTATTATTTTTTGTCTTAAACTTTTAATTAATTTAGAAACTTCTCCGTTTACTTGATTCATAGCAAGTTTTCTTGATTTTTCTGTTTTAGCATTTATTAAATCCATTACTCCTTCTGCTTCGATTAAATCTATACGACCATTTAAAAAAGCGCGTTTAGTAAATTCTCCTGGATTAGCAAGTCTACAACCATTAATTAGTAACATTTCTAGTATCTTATTCGTTATAGCTATTCCACCATGTGTATTTATCTCTACTATATCTTCTCTTGTAAATGTTTTAGGTGCTCTCATTACACTAACTAATACTTCATCTACTATATCATCACCATCTACAATATGGCCATAATTAATTGTATGTGAATCTACTTTTGATAAATCTCTACCCTTAAAAATTTTATTTACTATTCTAGTAGCGTCATTTCCACTTACTCTTATTATAGCAATAGCGCCTACTCCTAACGTGGTTGATATTGCTGCTATTGTGTCTTCCATAAAATCACTTCCCATTAAATTTCTATTTTATTATATCAAAATAACTATTATTTTAAAATAAAAAATTCCAAAAAGGAATCTTTATTTTTCTACATATCTTATAACAACATATCTATTTGGTTCTTCACCAAAGCTTTCTGTTTCTATATTATAATATTCAGAGGCTATAGAATGAACTATTCTTCTTTTATAAGAATTCATAGGGTCTAATTTAATTTCATCTTTTGTTTTCATTATCTCGTTAATTATTTTTTTAATATCGTTTTCAAAATATTTTTCTTTCTTTACCTTGTAATTTGAAGCATCTAAGTTGATTTTTACATTAAATTTAATTTGATTACTTAATGTTTGTCTTAATAATGTTTGAAGTGCTGATAAAGTTCTTCCATCTTTGCCTATTAATATTGGATTATTATCTGAAAACATTTTAACTGTAAATACATCTTCATATTCATTTATTTCTAATCTAATAGTTACTCCCATTTCTTTAGTAACTTTTTCTAAGTATTCTCTAATAAAGTTTTTTACATCTTCCTTTTTTACAACTTCCATTACATACTTATCTTCTTCTTCGTATTCTTTTGTTAATATTTCATTATTATATACATCAAGATCTTCTAAACATTTTAGTCTGCAATCTTCTTCTTTTAAATCTTCATATTTATAAACATTTATCATAAATTACTTACTCCTTTTAACTAACAAATTTTGAACTATTGTAAATACACTATTTACTACCCAATAAATAATTATTGATGTACACATACTAAATGACGTAATAAATATCATAACAATCATTATATTAAACATCATATTCATTTGTTTAGCTTGACTATCTGATATTGTTGTCTTATTCATTTTGAATGAGAAGTAAGTAACAAGACCTACTATAATTGGTAATAAAATATAGTACCATTTACCTTCTCCCATTCCTGCTAATGGAGTCATTCCCATATATAATCCTAAAAATTTACCTTCAAATAAAATTGGTAGTCTATTTAGTGCCTCATAAAATGCAAAGAATAATGGAACTTGAATAATTCCTAGTAAGCATCCACTAATTGGATTTATATTATATTCCTTATATACTGCCATCATTTCACTTGATTTCATCATCATTGATTCTTGATCAGTTTTATTAGCATATTTTTTTTCTATTTTATTTAGTTTAGGTTGAGCTTTCTTTATATTCTCAGATTGCTTTAAAGATTTAATAGTAAATGGATACAATATTAATTTTATTAAAATTGTTACTACTATAATAGATAAACCATAGCTATTACCTAATATTTTTCCTATATTTACAATTAACCAAGCAAGGGGTTTTACAAAAATACTTGTCCAAATATTTTCATATTTTCCTTCTATTACTTTAATACTTGTACATTTTGGAAGACTATCTATATCTAATATATTTTTTAATTTTTTATTATAATCTTTTTTAGATATATCTCCATCTTCATACATTTTTTTATAATCTAATTTTTTTTGTTCTGTTACTTCTTTGTATTTATCAGCTAATTCTTCTGGCTTACATAATACATTTTCAACAAGTACTTGTTTTGTTGCTTCATTCTTAACAACTTTGCCATTAGCATCTTTTAATTGTTTAGTACAACCAGTTAATAATACTAACATAATCAAAAGTGTTAATACTACTTTTTTATTTTTTTTCATCTCGATTCTCCTTTAATATGTTTAAATTTCCCAAGGCAAATATCAAATTATCTTTTCTAGTGCAAAAATCTTTTTCAATAATTCCCCTACCAACTATTATAATACAATTAAAATTATTTTGGTAGTCATTTTGATCAATTATAGATTTTAATTGCCTTTTTATTTTATTCCTATTAACCGCATTGCCTATTTTTTTTCCTACAGATAATCCGAATTTATAAGTATCATTCGTATTTCTTTCAATATATATAATATAATCCTTATATTTATATGGTTTGTTATTTTTAATTATTCTGTCAAAATCTCGACTATTTTTTAATATATTTACTTTTTTCATTTTACAAGGCTCCTTTATGATAAATAAAATAAAACCACTGACGAATCAGTGGAATATTAATGAGATAAAACTTTACGTCCTTTTCTTCTTCTATTATTTATAATTTTAGTTTTCATACGAGCCATGAAACCTAATTTTTTACTTTTTCTATGATTATTTGGTTGATAAGTTCTTTTCATATTTACACCTCCATTAATTAAATTTTCTGCTTGCTTTATAAATTATATATATTTTTTATAGTTTTGTCAATTATTTTTGATTTGAATAAGTAAGAAAACATAAATAAATTTAAAGTCAATATTTTTTATTATTTTGGGAAATAATTTAAAATTTAGAGTTATGAACATAAATGTGCATAACTAATTTTATGATTTTGCAATTTTATGCACAAAATAATGCACTTATCGACAAAAAATATCAAATGTTGACATCTGTACGTTGATAAAATTATGCACATTTATGTTGATAAGTCATTTTTTTGTTTATTTATATGACTAAGTTATGTTTAAATCTATTGTTCATAACTTTTTTTATAATTTTATACACCAAAAATTTTATAATATTATTGTTGATAACTTTATTACATAATTATATTTTAAATTATGCACATATTTTGTTGTTTTTAGTCGAAAAATATTGTAAAATATAGGTGTATAACTGATTGGGAGGTGTTGTTATGGACTTAAATAGTATTTGGAATTCATTTTTGAGCAAAATTAAATTAGAAATTTCAGATATTGCATATGATACTTGGTTTGCTGATACTAAACTAGTTAGTCTAAATAACAATACTGCAACTGTACTAGTTCCTTATCATATACACAAAAAAAACTTAAGTGAGAACTATAATGATATAATAGAAGAATTATTTACTGAAATAACAGGCACTAATTTTAAATTCACTTATGTTATAGAAGAAGAAGTAGCTAATAACTTAACTTTGGAAAGTGAAGTTATAGGAGTTCCAAATAATGAAATATATGAATCAAATGTGGATCCAAAATATACATTTGAAAATTTTATGATTGGACCAAGTAATAAATTTGCTGCTACAAGTGCTTTAGCTGTAGCAGAACAACCTGGCAAAATGTATAATCCACTTTTCATTTATGGATCAAGTGGACTAGGGAAGACTCATCTTATGCATTCTATAGGAAACTATATTATTAAAAACAGTAATAAGAAGGTTTTATATATTACTTGTGATAATTTTGTTTCTGATTTTGTTGATATATGTAGAAAAAATGCTAATTCAAACAATACTGAAGCTATAAAAATGTTCAAAAATAAATATAGAGATATAGATGTTTTGATGATTGATGATATCCACAATTTAGTAGGAGCTACTTCAGCACAACAAGAATTTTTTAATACATTTAACGAGCTATATAATAATGAAAAACAAATAATAATATCATCAGATAGATCTCCAGACGATATCAAAAAACTAGAAGAGAGGTTAAAAACTAGGTTTAATTGGGGATTACAAGTAAATATTTTGCCTCCTGATTTTAAACTTAGAATGTCTATTTTAAATAAGAAAATAGAAAATAATGAAGTAGGGGGAATAGTCCCTGAAGACGTTAAAGAATATATTGCTAGCAATTGTGTTGGAGATGTTCGTAAACTCGAAGGAGCAATAACAAGGGTTTTTGCTTATGCAACAATGATGAATGGTTCGGATATAACACTTGATTTAGCCATAGAAGCACTTAAAGATTACTTTGTTAAGACAATTGTTTCTAAAAACAAAATGGATCAAGTAGTTCAAATAATATGTGATCATTATAATTTAACGCAAGAACAATTATTAAGCAAGAAAAGAAGTAATGAAATTGCTATTCCAAGGCAAGTGGCGATGTATATATGTAGAGTTTATTTGGATGAAAACTTAACCAAAATAGGTATACAATTTGGTGGTAAAAATCATACTACAGTAATGCACGCAGTTGATAAAATCAAAAAAGAGATAATAAAAGATGATATTTTAAACGGTGAAATTCAAAAAATGATTAACGAAATTAGATAAATGTTGATAAAATTTTTTAATAAACTTTTTATGAACATCGATTAATTCATTTAATATAAAGGGTAAAATAGGGTTATGCACATTATGAACACTAATAAAAATAATAATAATAGAAAGAAGGAATAATATGAAATTTCAAATTAAACAAAAAACATTAATGGAACATTTAAATTATGTAATAAGAGGTATTTCTAATAAAAATTTAATTCCTATTTTAAATTGTATTAAATTCGAATTAACAAAGGACGGATTGTATTTATTAAGTACAGATAATGAACTTGCTGTTAAATCTTTTATTCCAAAAGAAGAAATAGATAATATAGAAGTTACAGGAGATATATTAATATCTGGTAGATATATATATGATATAGTAAAAAAGTTAACAAATGAGGTTATTAGCATAGAAGAAATAATAGATTCTCAAGTATTAATTACAACAGAATCTTCTTCATTTAAATTAAATTGTAATGAAGTAAATGAATTTCCTAGTATAGACTTAGATTTTACTAGTGAACCTATATTTATAGATAAAAAAGTATTTAAAACTACTATTAATCAAACAATTTTTGCAACATCTACACAAGAGAGTAGACCAGTTTTAACAGGTATTAATTTTAAGATAAGTAATAATATTATGGAAGTTACTGCTACAGATTCTTATAGATTGTCTAAAAAAAGAATAATATTAGATACAAATGTAGAAAACAATATTGATATTATAATTCCAAATAGAAATTTAAATGAAATAATAAAATTAATAAATGATGATGACGATGCATTAGAACTTCATATATTCCAGAATAAAGTTATATTTAAATCGAAAAATTTAATAGTAATGAGTAGATTAATTCAAGGAAATTATCCTGATACTAATAAATTAATTCCAGAAACATTTGATCTTAAAATAAAAGTTAATTTAGATAATTTCTATAATGCTATAGATAGAGCGTCATTATTAACTAATGTGGAAGAAAAAAATATAATTAAATTAGAAACTAAAAATGATATTATGATAATTTCTTCTAATATTCCAGAAATAGGAAATGTAGAAGAGAAAATAAAGATTAATAAAAACACAAGTTCTGATATTAAAATATCATTTAGTTCTAAATATATGTTGGATGCTATTAAAACATTTGATAGTGAGGAAATTGAGTTATCTTTTAATGGTGAAATAAAACCTATTATTTTAAATTGTGTTGATAACGATGACTTGATTCAGTTAATTCTTCCAATTAGGACTTACTAATTTAAAATTTAAGTGCAATATGCACTTTTTTTGTGCTTATTTTATTTAAAAATAATAATTATCAACATTTATTTACAAAAAAAAATAGTTATCGACATAATTCTGTTAAATTCGACAAATGCTTGATGTATAAGAGATAGCAAGAAAGGGGGAAGTATGGATAATTACGAAATAAATTCCGCTACTTTAGCTATAATTCCATTAGATAATTCTACATCAATGGTTTATGAAGAAGATACTGAATACGTAGTAAAACAATCGTCTAATAGTATTATAAAGAACAATTGTGAATTTTATGGTAGTTCTTATCAAGGACGATGTGTGGGCACCAAGACTTTAACTGGTATAAAATCAAAATTTCCTATAATAATAGAAGAGAGCAGAAATATTATATTTTTTCCTACATCATCTTCAAGAACTAAACAAAGTAGTTGGATAGCTTTAAATAAAATTAAATCTTATTCTAAAAAAGAATATATTAGCGAAGTAGAGTTTAAAAATAATAATAAAATTGATTTAGATATATCATATTATTCATTAGAAAATCAAATATGTAGAGCAATTATTCTTAAATCAAAATTATATGAAAGAAAATTAGAAGAAAAATATACTAAATTCTAATTTTTCTTTTTTTATAACTTAATTTGTGGTATAATTATATATGTGTATAGGGGTACTTGAATAATAGTAAAATCAAAATTAGGGGGATTTAAGATGAAAAATGAGATTTTATGTACATAAAAAAAGTAAAATTACATAATTTTAGAAATTATGGCGCACTACAAGTATCACTTTATAAAGGAATAAATATTATTTATGGAGAAAATGCTCAAGGTAAAACTAATTTGCTAGAGAGTATATATGTATTAGGTCTTACAAAATCCCACAGAAGTTTTATTGATAATAATTTAATAAAAGAAGGAGAAGATTATTTAACTATAGAAGGAGTTATAAACAATGAATCTTTTGACGATAAATTAAACGTTTATATAGATCCTAAAAATAAAATTTTAAAATATAATGGAAATGTTGTAAAAAAAATTAGCGATTATATATCAATATTTAATATAATAATTTTTTATCCTGATGATTTAGAAATAATAAAGGGTTCTCCACAAATTAGAAGAAAATATATAAATTTAGAATTATCACAATTATATAGTAATTATTATATTTTAATTTCAGAATATAGTAAAATATTACGTATGCGAAATGAATATTTAAGACAACTAAATAATAAAAAGGCAAGTGACTTAAATTATTTAGATGTAATAACTAATTATTTAATAGATAAAGCTATATTAATATATAAGTTAAGATATAAATTTATAGATAAAATAAATATATATTGTGAGAAAATTTATAAAGATATAATGGGAATATCAAATTTTAGTGTAAGATATACACCTAATATTGAGTTTGATATAAATGATAGTAATTTAAAACAATTATTGATTGAAAAGTATAAAAGAAAAGTTGAATATGATATTAAGTTATGTTCTACAACTTTAGGTCCCCATAAAGACGATTTTGAGTTTTATATAGGCGATAAGAACTTGAAATATTATGGTTCACAAGGTCAGCAGAGAATTGGCGTTCTAGCGTTTAAATTATCAGAAATAGAAATATTTAAAAAATATAATAACAGAACTCCAATTTTATTATTAGATGATATATTTAGTGAATTAGATCAACAAAAAAGTAATAATTTACTTAAATATATTAACAAAAATATTCAAACAATAATTACTACTACAGATTTAAACAATTTAGATAGAAAACTTGTAAAAAAGTCTAAATTATTTAATATAAAAGATGGCAACATAATTAAAATAAAAGAGGTGAAGTTTGATGAATAACGAAGAAAGTCATTATGATGCATCAGATATACAGGTTTTGGAAGGACTTGAAGCAGTAAGAAAAAGACCAGGTATGTATATAGGAACTACAGATGTTAAGGGATTACATCACTTAGTTTGGGAAATAGTTGATAATGCTATAGATGAGGCTTTAGCTGGATATTGTAATAATATTGAAGTTGTAATAAATAAGGGCAATTCTATAACTGTTAAAGATAATGGTAGAGGTATACCTGTTGATATACATCCAAAAACTAAAAAATCTACTGTAGAAACTGTTTATACGGTACTTCACGCAGGAGGAAAATTTGGTGGCGGAGGATACAAAGTATCTGGAGGATTACACGGAGTAGGTGCTAGTGTAGTTAATGCTTTATCTAAATGGGTCGAAGTAACTGTATATAAAAATGGGAAAATATACTATATTCGTTTTGAAAATGGTGGACATCCTGTAGAACCATTAAAAGAAATAGGAAATTGTGATATTAATAGAACAGGTACTACGGTTACTTTTAAACCAGATCCAGATATATTTGATACAGATATTTATGATTACAATACTTTAAAAGTAAGAATAAGAGAACTAGCATTTTTAAATAAAGGTCTTAGAATTACAATAAGAGATGATAGAGATGAAGAAGATACAACGGGAGAAACTTTCCATTATGAGGGTGGAATTTCAGAATATGTTAAGTTTATAAACCAAGGTAAAACTCCAATCCACAATGATATAATTCACCTTCAAGGAACAGAAGATAATGTATTTTTTGAGGTAGCTATGCAGTATAATACTGGCTATAATGAAAATATATATTCATTTGTTAATAATATTAATACACACGATGGTGGAACACATGAGGAAGGAGTAAAAAGAGCTCTTACAAGGGTCATAAATAATTATGCTAGAAAAAATAATATATTGAAAGAAAAAGATGAATCTTTAACTGGTGATGATGTAAAAGAAGGTCTAACGATGATTATTTCTTGTAAGCATCCTAATCCACAATTTGAAGGACAAACTAAAGGTAGATTAGGTAATTCAGAAGTAAGAAAGCTTGCAGATAACGTGTTTAGCGAAGGTTTTGAAAAATTTTTGTTAGAAAATCCAAATGAAGCTAAAATTATAGTAGAAAAGGCAATGCTTGCTTGTAGAGCACGTAATGCTGCTAAAAAAGCACGTGAAATAACTAGAAAAAGTGACTTGCAAACTACTAGCTTTTTTGGAAAGTTGTCAGATTGTAAGAGTAAAGATCCTGTTGTTTCTGAAATATTTATAGTCGAGGGAGATTCAGCCGGTGGTTCTGCCAAAAAAGGTAGAGACTCAATGACACAAGCAATATTACCACTTAGAGGTAAAATATTAAATGTTGAAAAAAATCGACTTGATAGAGCACTTGGAAATGAAGAAATAAGATCTATTATAACTGCTTTTGGTACAGGAATAGGTGAAGATTTTAATTTAGATAAGTTACGCTATAATAAAATAATAATCATGACCGATGCCGATGTCGATGGTGCTCATATTAGAGTATTGTTATTAACACTTTTCTATAGATTCTTTAAGCCTATAGTAGAAAAAGGACATGTTTATGCAGCTCAACCACCATTATTTAGAATAATGCATGGAAAAACAAGAAAATATGTATTAGATGAAGCTGAAAGAGATGCATATTTAGCAACGTTACCAGAAAATGTAAGAAATAGGGCCGAAATTACACGTATGAAAGGTCTTGGTGAAATGGACCCAGAAGAATTAAATGAAACTACTATGGATATAGAAAAGAGAACTCTAAGGAGAATAACAGTAAGTGATTGTATGCTAGCTGATCAAGTCTTTTCTAAGCTTATGGGGGATGAAGTAGAACCTAGAAGAAAATTCATAGAGGAAAATGCTTGTTATGCCCAGGATTTGGATATATAGAAGGGTGGTTTAAATGGAAGAAAATAAAGATTTAGAACAAAATAATGTAGAAGAAAATGCTTCAGATTCTAGTTTTAATGGAACATTTCACGAAAAAGATAAGCTTTCAGAAAATAATATAGTAAAAGAAGTCCAAGATTCATTCTTATCTTATTCTATGAGTGTTATTACTTCTCGTGCATTGCCAGATCTAAGAGATGGATTAAAACCAGTTCATAGAAGAATTCTATGGTCAATGTATGAAGAAGGAAATACCCCAGATAAACCACATAAGAAAAGTGCCACTACAGTTGGTTATGTTATGGGTCATTATCATCCACATGGAGATTCAAGTATTTATGAAGCAATGGTTCGTTTGGCACAAGATTTTAATGAAAGATATATGTTAGTGGATGGCCATGGAAACTTTGGTAATATTGAAGGCGATAGCGCAGCAGCATATCGTTATACAGAAGCTAGATTATCAAAAATTTCACTTGAATTGTTAAGAGATATAAACAAAAATACAGTTAATATGGATGATAATTATACTCAAACTGAAAAAGAACCTTCAGTTTTACCTAGTAGGTTTCCAAATATACTAGTAAATGGATCAATGGGAATAGCTGTAGGTATGGCTACAAATATTCCACCTCATAATTTAGGTGAGGTAATAGATGGATGTGTGGCATATATTGATAATCACGATATAGATTCTGTTGGTTTGATGCAATATATTAAGGGTCCAGATTTTCCAACTGGAGGAATTATACTAGGAAACTCTGGTATTAAAAAGGCTTATGAAACAGGTAGAGGCACAATCACTATAAGAAGTAGGGCTGAAATAGAAGAAAAAAATGGTCATAATTCAATAATAATAACTGAAGTTCCTTATGGAGTAAATACTATGGATTTAAAGACTAAAGTTGCCGAACTTGTTCATAATAAAACTCTTGAAGGAATAGCTGATTATCATACAGATTTAAAACATGGTGTAAAAATTACAATAACTTTGAAAAAGGATGCTAATCCTCAAGTAGTTCTTAATAATTTATATAAACATACTTTATTTCAAACTACTTTTGGTATAATATTTTTAATGCTTGACCAAGGTGTACCTAGGACACTTTCATTAAAAGAGATAATAGCTAAATATATTGATCACCAAAAGGAAGTAATAATTAGAAGAACTAAATTTGATTTGAATAAATCTGAAACAAGGGTACATATTTTAGAAGGATTTAAAATAGCACTCGATAATATTGATGAAGTTATTAAAATTATTAAGGAATCAGAAACTGATCAAGAAGCAAAGGATACCTTAATGAGTAGATTTAATTTAACTGAAGTACAGTCAGATAGTATATTAGAATTAAAATTGAGAAGACTTACTGGTTTAGAGAGGGCTAAAATAGAAGAAGAATTAGCTAATTTACTAAAATTGATAGAAGAGTTAAGATCAATTTTGGCTAGCGAAGCAAAAGTTCTTGAAATAATAAAGAAAGAATTATTAGAAATTAAAAATAAATATGCAGATGAGAGAAGAACTTCTATTGATATGACTGCAATTGATTATATTGATGATGAATCTCTAATTCCAGTAGAAGATCTAGTAGTTACTTTAACAAATAAAGGATATATTAAGAGAATCAATAGTGAAACATATAAATCTCAAAATAGAGGTGGCGTTGGAATTAAAGGAATGACAACAAACGAAGAAGATTTTGTGGAAAATATACTTTCAATGACAACACACGATTATATTATGTTCTTCACAAATAAAGGAAAAGTATATAGAATGAAAGGTTATGAAGTACCTTTATTCAGTAGGCAGTCTAAAGGATTACCTATAATTAATTTATTACCACTAGAAAAAGATGAAAAAGTTAATGTAATGTTAAAAGCGACTCCAAGCGACAACACGTCTTATGTTGTACTTTGTACACAAAAAGGAATAATTAAGCGAACAGATATTAAAGAATTTGAAAATATCAGAACTAATGGTAAGATTGCTATAACATTAAGAGAAAATGATGAGTTAATATCTGCAAAAATCACTGATGGTAATTCAGAAATTTTGGTAGCTTCTTCAAACGGAAGAATAATTAGATTTAATGAAAAGGAAATTCGAATCATGGGCAGAACTGCTTCTGGTGTAAGAGGAATAGATGTTGAGGAAGGAATTGCTGTTGGCATGGAAGTTGCTTTAGAAAACGAAGATGTGCTAGTAGTAACTGAAAATGGATATGGTAAAAAAACATCTATTGATCAATATCGTATGACTCACAGAGGTAGTAAAGGTGTTAAAGGTTTAAATGTAACTGAAAAGAATGGTAATATTGTTTCATTTAAAATGGTAACAGGTAACGAAGACTTAATGTTAATCACAAATAATGGAATGATTATACGTTTACATTTAGGACAAGTTTCTTCTACAGGTAGGGTTGCCCAAGGAGTAAAATTAATTAATCTTAAGGATGGTCAAAAAGTTAGTACGATAGCTGTTATTAATCCTGACGAATCAGAGAATGAAGTTAATCAAACGGAAGATAATAATTAGATATTTCATATGAAATATCTTTTTATATGTTTCACGTGAAACATATACACAAAATATTGAAAAAATTTTAAAAATATTATATATTATTATTGCACAACATTTATATTTGAACCAGGTCAGAGAAGGAATTCAGCAGCCTTAAGAATCCCTGAATGTGTGTGCTTTTTTTATACAATCAATGTTTCACGTGAAACATTGATGATAGTTGTTCATATATGTTTCACGTGAAACATATATATAATTATAAAAAACGATGTTTCACGTGAAACATCATTTAATATTTAATGTGAAACGATATTGGATAGTAACTTCCAATGTTTCACGTGAAACATGGAGGCTGTATGGAAGAATATTATATGAATATTGCTATAAAAGAAGCACTAAAAGCAAAAAAAAATAATGAAGTTCCAGTTGGAGCAATTGTAATTAAAAATAATAAAATAATTTCTAGAGCTTTTAATAAAAAAGAAAGTAAAAAGGATGTAACTAAACATGCTGAGATGTTAGCCATAAGAAAAGCCAGTAGAAAACTCAAAAATTGGCGATTGGATGATTGTACATTATATGTTACTTTAGAACCTTGCATGATGTGTTGTGGTGCTATTCAACAGTCAAGAATAAAAAAAATAGTATATGGCGTAAAAAATACTAATTATGGCTATAGCAATAACTTAAAAAATGTAGAAATTATTTCCCAAGTTTGTGAAGAAAAGTGCAAAGAAATATTACAATCATTTTTTCAAAAAAAAAGATAAGCGGTAGCTTTTTTTTTTGCATTCTAAAGTGTATAATACTCATGTATAGTTAGAGGTGAGAATTTGTATCAAGCTTTATATCGAAAATATAGGCCACAATTATTTGAAGATGTTGTAGGTCAAAAAGTTATAATCAAAACATTATCAAATAGTATATTAAATAATAAAATTTCACATGCTTATCTTTTTACTGGTCCAAGAGGAACTGGTAAAACTAGTATTGCTAAAATATTTGCAAAAATAATTAACTGTGAAAATTTAAATGGTATCGATCCATGTAATAATTGTGTTAATTGTACGCAAATCAATACTAAACAATCTACAGATATTATAGAAATAGATGCAGCTTCTAATAATGGTGTTGATGAAATAAGAGAATTAAGAGATAAAGTAAGTTTAGTTCCATCTTTTGGGAAATATAAAGTTTATATAATTGATGAGGTACATATGCTCACAACAGCAGCCTTTAATGCTTTATTAAAAACTTTAGAAGAACCACCAAAACATATAATATTTATTTTAGCAACTACTGAACCACATAAAATACCGCAAACTATTTTGTCTAGGTGTCAGCGCTTTGATTTTAAAAAAATAAGTATTAGCGATATTAAATCGAGAATAAAAAAAATAAGTGAACTTGAAAATATTTCAATAGACGATGATGCTATAGAGTTAATTGCTAAATTGTCAGATGGTGGCATGAGAGATGCTCTTGGATTACTTGATCAATTAACTAGTTATACTAGTGAAAAAATAAACGTTAACGATGTTAATGATGTGTCTGGAATGATTACCATAGATAAAATTAATGAATTGATTTTACTTATAATTAAAGGTAATTTGATTGATTCGTTTAATTTACTTGAGACATATGATGAAGATGGCAAAAACTTAGTAAAAATAGTAGAAGGTTTAATAGAATTTCTAAAAAATACATTGATATATTATAACAGTGCAGAGTATTTTAAAGATGAGAACTTGAAAAAAATGTATTCTGAAGTTTGTGAATTAGTGAGCGACGATGAAATATACAAGATGATAGAAACATTAATTGATTCTATAAAATTGACTAAAACATCAAATAATACAAGATTAATATTTGAACTAGCTATAATAAAAATAATAGAATTTTTATCTCCTGAAAAACCAAGTACAAAAGTAAAAAGTGAAGAATATTCTTTAATAGAACCTAAAAGAAAAATAATAAATAATACTGAAAATAAACAGGATAAAATAACAATATCAGCATCTGTTAGATCAAAACTTTCAAATTTGAAAAAAACAAGAATAAACAACACTTTATCAAAATTTGAAAAGAAGGAATTAATAAGCTTTAGAGAAGAATTAGATAATATTAGAGAACTACTCATGAATCCTGATTATAGTTCTATAGTTTCTTTAATTTTAGATGGTGAATTGAAAGCAAAAGGCGAAGACTACCTAATTTTTGTTTATAATGTACCAAATCTAGAAGAATATTTTAATAATTCTCTTATAGAAATAGAAAGCGTATTTAATACGCAATTTAATAAAAATTATAAGCCAATCGCAGTTTCATCTGATGAATGGAATAAAATCAAACAAGAATTCAATAATAATTTAAAACGTGGAATAAACGCTTATGAATATAAAGAAGAAGAATACTCACTAGATGAAATATATGAAAAATCTGAAAATAATGAAGAAGATGTAAAAAAAACAAATAAAATAGATGAAATCTTTGAAGATATGATAGAATATAATTAGAAAGAGGGATAAATTATGAATATGCAAGCTATGTTAAAACAAGCACAAAAACTTCAAAAAGATATGATTGAAACACAAAAAAAGATTAATGAAACTATATTTACTGGAACTTCATCAGCAGTAACAGCAAAATTAAATGGAAAAAAAGAAATAGTTGATTTGAAAATTGACCTAGAAAAATTAGATCCTGAAGATATAGAATTACTACAAGACATGATTGTAGTGGCAATTAATAGCGCTATCAAACAAATAGATAAAGAAACAGAAGAAAAATTAGGTGCTTATACTCAAGGAATGCCAGGTTTATTCTAATGAAATATCCACCAACTATCTTAAATTTGATTGAATGTTTTAAACATCTTCCTGGTATAGGTGAAAAAACAGCTGAAAGATTATCTTTATCACTTTTGCAAATGGATCCAGATGTTATAGAGTTATTTTCTACATCGTTAAAAAACATTAAGTTGAAAATAAGAAAATGTGATATATGTCATAATTTATGTGAAGATAATATTTGCGAAATTTGCAAAGATAAGAATAGAAATAAAGATATATTATGTGTAGTTGAAGAACCTAAAAATGTAATTCTTTTTGAAAAATTAAATATATTTAGTGGATATTATCACGTATTAGATGGTTTAATTTCTCCAATGGATGGGATAAATCCTGAAGATATAAATATATTTAGCTTAATAGATAGGGTAAAAAAAGATGGAGTAAAAGAGATTATATTAGCTTTAAAGCCAAGTATAGAAGGAGAAACTACATCTTTATATATATCAAAAATGTTGGAAGACACAAATGTAAAAATAACTAAAATTGCATATGGAATTCCAATGGGAGCAGAAATAGATTATGTAGATTCATTAACACTTTCATTGGCTTTAGAAAATAGAATGGATATATCAACTAATAAAAATTCATAACTTGCTACTAAAAAGCATAATATCAATTGGTGATATTATGTTCAAATTTATATTTAAAGTAGTAAAGCGAATTATAATTAGTTCTTTTTTGCTATATGGATATAATTTACTTGTACAACCTATAGGACTTATTATACCAATTAATGTAATAACTGTAGGCTCTCTTACAGTACTTGGAGTTCCTGCTCTTATGGGACTTATATTTATTATGATATTTGTTTATTAATGATTGGAGGATTTATGCTTGATGATTTTAAAATAGAACAACCAGTAGCCTATAAAGTGTTTATAAATGCTATAAAAAACAACAAATTATCACATGCATATATAATAGAAACGCACGGATATTCTAATTCCTATGAATTAGCTTTGAGCTTTGCAAAATATATATTGTGTCCATTTAATTATAGTAATTATGATAAATGCAAAAATTGTTTTCAATGTAAAACAATAGATAAAAATGAATTTATAGAATTAAAGATATTAGAAGCAGATGGTCAATGGATAAAAAAATCACAATTAGATGAGTTACAGAGCGATTTTTCAAAAAAAACTTTGGTTGGAAATAAAAAAATATATATAATTAAGTCCGCTGATAAATTAAATGCTTCATCCTCAAATTCATTATTAAAGTTTCTAGAAGAACCTGAAGAGGGTATAATAGCAATATTGATTGTTGAAAATGTAAGTATGCTATTAAATACTATAGTCTCAAGGTGTCAAATAATATCTCTTAAAAATAATGCTTCTTTCTTAAATCTTAATACTATAGAGATTTTGGCAGAAATTTTAAAAACAAAAAGAGAAGAAAAAATAGAATTTATTGAAAGTGAAAATTCGAGCCAAAAAGTAAACGATACAATTAACTTCATTAATTATTATGAAAAAAATAAGACTAGTACAATAATTTATGTGAATAAATTGATTGGTGATTATCTTAAAGATAGAAACGATGTATATGATATGTTCTCTATGATGCTTCTTTTTTATAAGGATGCTTTAAATTATAAAATTGGAAAAGATATAAAAGTGTTTGTTGATTATAAGAAAGAAATTTTAGAAATTTCATCAAATAATAGTACAGATTTACTAATATCTAAAATAAATGTTATAATGAATTTGCGTGAAAAAATTAAATTTAATGTTAATTCTAATATGCTTATGGACAAGCTCATAATAGAATTAGAGGGATGTGAATAAAATGATAGATGTTGTTGGTGTTTCATTCAAAAAAAATGGAAAAATATACTATTTTCTTCCTAGCAATTTTAAATTAAAAAAGAATGATAAAGTTATAGTAAAGACTGAGAAAGGCTTACAACTAGGAATTGTAGAATTAGAAAAATTTAGTTTAGAAGAAAGCAAGATAAAAAATAGTTTAAATTCTGTTATTAGGTTGTGCACAAAAAAAGATATAGATATAAATGAAAAAAATGTTAATGATGCGAAAGCAGCTTTGCGCAAATGTAAAAAATTAGTTGAAAAATATAAACTAAATATGTTTATAATGGATGCTAGTTATACGTTCGATAGAAGCCAATTACTTTTTACTTTTTTAGCTGAAACAAGAGTTGATTTTAGAAATCTTGCTAAGGAATTGGCTAACTTATATAAGACTAGAATAGAGCTTAGACAAGTTGGAGTTAGAGATAAAGCTAGAGAAATAGGAGGATATGGTTGTTGTGGTAGACCACTTTGTTGCTCTAAGTTTTTATATGATTTTGATTCAGTATCTATAAATATGGCTAAGAATCAAAATATAGCACTTAATCCAAATAAAATAAATGGCTGTTGTGGAAGACTTTTGTGTTGTTTAAAATATGAAGATGATTATTATAAAGAATGCAGTAAACATTTACCAAAAGTTGGGAAAAAGATTAATACACCAGAAGGTGAAGGCAGAGTTATTAGTGTTGATATATTAAGAAAAAAATATAAAGTTGATATTAAGGATAAGGGAATAATTGAAGTGGTAAGTGATGAAAGTAATTAATTATTTGCTTGGATATAAAAATTTGAAAATAGTACAGGATAATGATATGTTTAATTTTTCATTAGACTCTGTTTTGCTTCCAAATTTTGTAACATTGAACAAAAGTACAAAAAAAATATTAGATATAGGTTGTGGCAATGCGCCAATACCACTTATTTTGTCAACAAAAACATCTGCTTCAATAACAGGTGTAGAAATTCAAAAAGATGTATATGATTTAGCTGTTGAATCTATTAAGCTTAATCATAAAGAATCGCAAATTAAAATAATAAATCAAGATATAAATGAATTTTATAAAACTGAAGAAACTGATACATATGATGTTATTACTTCAAATCCACCATTTTTTAAATATTTAGAAACTTCAAATATAAATAAAAATGATTATAAAACCATAGCTAGGCATGAAGTTAAATTAAATTTAGAAGAATTGTTTATGATTGCTAAAAAACTCTTAAAAAATAATGGAGTTATAGCAATAGTACATAGGCCCGAAAGATTTGTAGAAATAGTAGATATAATGAGAAAAAATGGAATTGAGCCTAAAAGGGTTCAGTTTATATATCCAAAAACAGATATGGAATCTAATATAATGTTAATTGAGGGTAGTAAAAATGGAAAGCCAGGATTAAAAATTTTACCTCCAATTTATACGCATAATAATAATGGTGAATATACAGATAAGATAAAAGAATATTTTGAATAAGAGGTGAATTATGTCTCAAAAAAGTTATGATAATAGTCCAACACTATATTTAATACCGACTCCAATAGGAAATATGGAGGATATTACTATTAGAGCTATTAATATATTAAAATTAGTAGATGTTATTTTTTGCGAAGATACGAGAGTGACTGGGCAATTGTTAAAGTATTATGATATAAACAAAAAATTAATTTCTAGTCATAATTTTAATGAATCAAAAAATATAGATAAATTGCTGGAATTTTTAAATGATGGATTAAATGTTGGTTTGGTAAGTGATAGAGGTACACCTATTATAAGCGATCCAGGTTATGAACTTGCGCGTGCTGCTATAGATCATAACTTTAATGTGGTAAGTCTTCCTGGTGCTACAGCATTAATTCCTGCATTAACGTCTTCAGGAATAAGTCCAATGCCTTTTTACTATTATGGATTTTTAAATAATAAAGATAGTTCTAGAAGAAAGGAACTAGAAAGTCTTAAAAATATTAAAGCTACTTTAATAATTTATGAAGCACCACATAGGATAAACAAGACGTTAAAAGATATGAAAGAAATCTTGGGAAATAATAGAAAAATATCTATTTCCCGGGAAATAACTAAAAAATATGAAGAAATATATAGAGGAACCATAGAAGAATTAGTTGATCAAAATAACGACTATAAAGGTGAATTAGTCTTGATAATAGAAGGAAATCAAAATGTTCGTGAATATGAAAATTTATCTATAGAAGAACATATTAATTTATATCTTAATGATGGTGTTAATGTAATGGACGCTATTAAATTAGTAGCAAAAGAACGTGGACTAAAAAAAAGTGAAGTTTATAATACATATCATGGTATAGAAAAGAAGTGAACTATGAAACTTATAGTAGGTTTAGGAAATCCAGGAAACGAATATAATAATACTAGACATAACATAGGATTTATGTGTATAGATAGTATAGCGAATTATTTTAATGTAAAATTAGATTCGAAAAAATTTACAGGTGAGTATACGCAATTTAATTTTAATGGTGAAAAAGTAATGCTGCTTAAGCCTTTAAAATATATGAATTTATCTGGAGAAGTCATAAGAGATTTTGTAAAATTTTTTAAAATTGACATAGGTGATATACTTGTAATATGTGATGATTTAGATACACCTGTTGGAACTTATAGATTAAGGTATAAAGGTTCTAGTGGTGGACATAATGGACTTAAGGATATAGAGCACAATTTGTCTACTAATGAATATAAAAGAATAAAAATAGGAATTTCTAATAATAAAAAAATAGATACAAAAGATTATGTACTCGGAAAATTTTCCAAGGAAGAAATGAGTAAAATTGATCCAATAATAGAAAAAATTCCTGTAATGATAGAGGACTTTTTAAAGATTCCTTTTGATAATTTAATGAATAAATATAATTAAATGATACCGAGTGTATCATTTTATGCGTGAGGTGAGGTTATGGATATCTTTGATAAAATATTAAATAAATTAGATGGTGATTCAGTAGCAGGCCTTACGTTAGAACTTAAGGGGCTATTTTTATACAGAAAATTTAGGGAAGAAAATAGAAGTCTAATTTGTGTAACTTCTTCAATTTATGAAGCTAATAGATTATATCAAACAATACTTAATTACACTGATAAAGTTTCATTTTTCCCAATGGACGATTTTCTAACAAGTGAAGCTTTAGCAATAAGTCCAGAATTTAAATTTACGAGACTTGATACTTTAAATAGTATTATTGATGAAAATAGAATAGTAATAACAAATTTAATGGGTTTTTTAAGATTTTTACCAAGTCCTAAAATTTATAAAAAATCTTTTATAAATATAGTAGCAAGCTGTGAATACAAAATAGATAGTTTAGTAGAACAACTATATAAAATTGGTTATAAAAGGGAGTCAATTGTTACTAAAACTGGTGAAATAGCAGTTAGAGGATTTATAGTTGATATATTTCCGATAAATTATAAAGAACCAATTAGAATAGAATTTTGGGGAGATGAAGTTGAAAGAATTAGTGAATTTGATATAGATTCACAAATATCTAAAAATAGATTAAAAGAAGTTTCAATATCTCCTGTGTCAGAGTTTTTGATAAATAAAGTACCTGAAGAGGATATTAAATATAGAGCTATAGTTAATTATATTACTCCGAGTATGATACTCGACTATTTAAATAAGCCAATTATATTTTATGATGATAAAAAAGAAATCCAAACAAGTTATAAGCTTTTAGTAGATGAGATCAATGATTACAAACAAACTAATAATTTAGATAAAAATACTAGATTTATGTTTGACTTAAAAGATAGTTATAATGTACAAGAAATTAATTTTATATCATTTGATAATAAATCTAGTTATAGTGATGTTATAAATTATGAATCATATGACCTTGAGAACTTTACTGGTGGTATAAATTCAATTAGAATTAAATTAAAATCTTATATTAAACAAGGTAAAACTGTTATTGTGTGCTTAAGTGATAAGTACAAAGTTCAAAAATTAGAAGAGGAATTAAATAGTTTGGATGTTATAATTACAAACACATCTAATATAATAGCTAACAAAATAAATTTAGTAGTAAAGAAAATAAGTAATGGATATATTATAAACAATTATGTAGTTGTTTCTGAAAGAGAACTTTTTAATAAAAAGGACTTAACTTTAGCTTATAAGTCTAATTTTAAAATGGGAACAAAAATCAGGGATATTAATAAACTTAATGTAGGTGATTATGTAGTGCATGTATTACACGGTATAGGCATTTATACTGGTATTAAAACTTTAACGAAAAATGGGCTAAAAAAAGATTATTTAACAATAGAATATAAGGATCAAGATAAGTTATATATTCCAGTTGAAAAATTAGAACTTTTAAATAAATATTCCCCAAATGAAGGAATCAAACCTAAAATAAATAAACTTGGTGGTACAGAATGGAAGAAAACTAAACTTCATATTCAAAAGAAAATAGAAAGTATAGCTAAAGACTTGTTGAAGCTTTATTCTGAAAGAGAAATGGCAATAGGATATGCATTTGCTAAAGATGGCGCCGAACAATTAGAATTTGAAAAAGAGTTCCCTTATGTAGAAACTAAGGACCAACTAAAGGTTACAGAAGAAATAAAGAAAGATATGGAAAAAAGTATTCCTATGGATAGACTTTTATGTGGCGATGTTGGATATGGAAAGACTGAAGTAGCTTTCAGAGCTATTTTTAAAGCTGTTATGTCAAATAAACAAGTTTTGTTTTTGTGCCCAACAACAATTCTTTCTAATCAGCACTTTCAAAATGCAATAGAAAGGTTTAAGGAATTCCCTGTTAATATAGAATTATTAAATAGATTTGTTAAAAAAAGCAAACAAGAAAAGATACTTTCAGACTTGAGTGAAGGTAAAATAGATATATTAATTGGTACACATAGAATACTAAGTGATGATGTAAAACCTAAAAGATTAGGCTTACTTGTAATAGATGAAGAACAAAGATTTGGTGTAAAACATAAAGAAAAAATTAAGTCTTATAAAAATAGTATAGATGTTTTGACACTTTCAGCAACCCCTATACCTAGAACACTTCAAATGTCTCTTGCTGGTATTAGAAGCCTTTCTTTAATAGAAACTCCACCTGTTGATAGGTATCCTATTCAGACATATGTTTTAGAGGAAAATAAGAATGTAATAAAAGATGCAATATACAAGGAATTATCCAGAAATGGACAAGTATTTATACTATATAACGATATAGCTGGTATGGAATCTAAGAAAAAAGAGTTGGAACTTTTAGTTCCAGAAGCTAGAATTGTTACAGGGCATGGCAAAATGTCTCGTGATGAACTTGAAGAAGTTATGTATAAATTTATGAATAAAGAGTATGATGTTTTATTATGCACAACAATTATAGAAACTGGAATAGATATACCAAATGTTAATACATTAATTATAATTGATGCTGATAGATATGGATTATCACAGCTTTATCAGATAAGAGGCAGGGTAGGTAGATCTAATAAAATTGCTTATTCATACCTTATGTATAACAAAGGTAAAATCTTAACTGATGTGGCTAAAAAGAGACTAAGTGTAATAAAAGAATTTACTGAATTGGGTAGTGGCTTTAGTATAGCTATGAGAGATTTATCAATTAGGGGTGCAGGAGATATTTTGGGCTCTTCTCAGTCTGGATTCATTGATACAGTTGGTGTTGAATTATTTCTTGATATGCTAAATGAAGAAGTTATGAAGTTAAAGGGAGTAGCTGTAAACAAAGAAGAAGACGATTTAAATCCATATATTGAAGTAGAAACAACTATTTCTGATAAGTATGCTAAAGAAGAGGAGATAAAAATCGAGATACATAAAAAAATCAATAGCATTGATTCTATAGATAATTTAGAGAAAACCAAAATGGAACTTCAAGATAGATTTGGAATGCTTGATGAAAATATAATTATTTATATGTATGAAGAGTTGCTTGAAAAGAAATTAAAATCTATAGAAGTTAAAAATGTAGTACAGACCAAAAACTTCATTTCTATAACCTTAACTAAAGATTTGACTAATAAGCTTGATGGAGAACTATTATTCATGGAAATACTCTCATTATCTAGAAAATTTAGATTTTCAATGAAAAATAACGAACTCACTATAACACTTGATACTGTAGGATTAGAAAAACACTTTATTTATTATTTAAATGATATGGTTGATATATTAAAAAGGGCAATTAAAAATTGATTGCTCTTTTGTGTAAACAAATGTTAAATTATAAAGAATAAACCAAAGTTCTATTGAATTAGACAAAATAATTTTATATACTTAAGTTAATGAATGGAGGAGAATATGGAAAAAGTAAAATTTGTTCAAATAGGTTGTGGAAAAATGTCTATTTATACTATGAAATATGCAATAGAAAATGGATATGAAATAGTAGGTGCAGTAGATATTAATCCTCAAATAGTAGGTAAAGATGTAAGTGAGGTAATCGGTTGTGATAATTTAAACGTAACCATTAGGGATATATCAGAATTAGAAGATTTATTAAATGATACAAAACCAAATATAGCTATAGTAACTACAATGAGCTTAATGAATGATGTTGGCGATGTATTAGTTACATGTGCTAAATGTGGAGTTAATGCTATTACTACTTGTGAAGAGGCATTTTATCCATTTAATTCATCTCCAAGATTAACAGAAAAAATAGATGCGATTGCTAAAGAAAATAATTGTACTATTACAGGAAGTGGATATCAGGATGCATTCTGGGGTAATTTAATTACTACTTTAGCAGGTGCTACTCATAATATTACAAAAATAAAAGGAAGCTCTTCATATAATGTAGAAGATTATGGTATAGCTTTAGCAAAAGCACACGGAGCAGGCCTTACTTTAGAAGAATTTGACAGCGAAGTTGCAAGTGTAGATCGTATTAGTGATGAAGAGAGAAATAAATTAATAGAAAATGGAGAGTACTTACCAAGCTATATGTGGAATACTAACGGTTGGTTATGTGATAAATTAGGACTTACAGTAGTATCACAAACACAAAAATGTGTACCACAAACTCATGAAACAGACATAAATTCTTCAACTCTTAACATGACTGTTAAAGCTGGAATGGCAACTGGTATGAGTGCGGTTGTTACAACAACTACTAAAGAGGGAATAGTAATAGAAAGCGAATGTATTGGTAAAGTATATTCTGATACTGATTGTGATAAAAATGAATGGACTATTTATGGAGATCCAGATACAACAATAGTTGTAACTAGACCACAAACAGTTGAGCTTACTTGCGCTTCAATTGTAAATAGAATACCAGATGTAATAGCATCCGCACCAGGTTTCATCCCTACATCACAAATGGGTGAATTGAAATATACAAAAATAGCTAAATAATTTTAGATTAGTTTATATAAAAAATGCTAGCAAATATTGCCAGCATTTTTTATTTTATTATAAATTTGTCATTATCAACATCTATAATTATATTTTCACCAAATTTAATGTTATCAAGAATTATATTATTAGCTAGTAATGATTCAATATTTTTACTTACAAATCTCTTCATAGGTCTAGCACCATATTTTTCATCATATGAATTATCTATGATATACTTTTTAGCTTTATCAGTTAATGTAATTTTGATATGCATATTATCAAGTCGTTTTTCAATATTATGTATTATGTTATCAAGAATGTCATAAAGAACTTCCTTATTTAGTGGATTAAATATAATTATTTCATCAATTCTGTTTATGAACTCAGGCTTGAAAGTATGTCTTAATTCTTCCATAATAAGTTTTTTAGAGTTTGAATTGTTCTCTAAGATATATTCACTACCTAAATTAGATGTCATGATAATAATAGTATTTTTAAAGTCAACTGTTCTACCTTGTGAGTCTGTTATTCTACCATCATCTAATATTTGAAGTAGTATATTAAATACATCTTTATGAGCTTTTTCAATTTCATCAAATAGTACTATGCTATAAGGATTACGTCTAACTGCTTCAGTTAATTGTCCACCCTCATCATAACCAACATATCCAGGAGGTGCTCCTACAAGTCTTGAAACTGAATGTGCTTCCATATATTCACTCATATCAATTCTAACAATATGTTTTTCATCGTCGAATAATTCACTTGCAAGTGTACGAGCAACCTCGGTTTTACCAACACCAGTAGGTCCTAAAAATATAAATGAACCTATTGGTCTATTTGGATCTTTAATTCCTGCACGAGCTCTTTTAATAGCTTCTGAAACAAGTTCAAGTGCTTCATCCTGTCCTTTTACTCTTTTAGCCATATTTTCTTTAAGGTGTAAAAGTTTTTCTCTTTCTCCGCCGACTAATTTGCTGATTGGAATATTAGTCCATTTTGAAATAATAGCTGCAATTGATTCATCATCAACAGTATCACTTAGTATCTCATTTTTATTTTTTTCTTTTAATTCATCCAATTCTTTTTGAAGTTTAGGAAGAGTACCATGCCTTAATATTGCTGCTTTTTCATAGTCGTAATTATCTTCAGCTTTTTCAAGTTCAAAAGTAGTATGTTCAATTTCTTCTTTTTTCTTGCTTATTTTTGCATTAATGTCCTTTTCTTCTTCCCAATCACTTCTAAGCTTACTCTCTTTAACTTTTAAGTTATCAAGTTTAGAGTTAATTTCGTTAATTCTACTTTTTGACAACTCGTCTTTTTCCTTTTTTAAAGCTTCTTTTTCGATTTGTAGTTGCATAATTTCACGTGTTAAAGTATCTAATTCAACTGGAACAGATTCCATTTGTACTTTAATAGTAGCACATGCTTCATCTACTAAGTCTATTGCTTTATCAGGTAAAAATCTATCTGTTATATATCTATCTGAAAGAGTAGCAGCAGCAATAAGTGCTTTGTCTTTAATTGTTACTCCATGATATACTTCAAATCTAGACTTAAGACCTCTCAATATTGTTATTGTATCTTGAACAGTTGGAGCATTTACTAAAACTTTTTGAAATCTACGTTCTAGTGCACCATCTTTTTCAATATATTTTCTATATTCGTTTAAAGTTGTTGCACCGATACATAAAATTTCTCCACGTGCTAGCATTGGCTTAAGTAAGTTTCCAGCATCCATAGCGCCTTCTAGAGCTCCTGCTCCTACGATTAGGTGTATTTCATCTATAAATAAAATTATCTTTCCGTCTGAGTCTTTTATTTCTTTTAATACAGCCTTTAATCTTTCTTCAAATTCTCCTCTGTATTTAGCTCCAGCAATAAGTGCTCCCATATCGAGTTCCCATATTGTTTTATCTTTTAAGCTATTAGGAACATCTCCTTTAACAATACGTAAGGCAAGTCCTTCAACAATGGCAGTTTTACCTACGCCTGGTTCACCGATTAATACAGGGTTATTTTTAGTCTTTCTTGATAAAATTCTGGTGATATTACGAATTTCTTCATCTCTGCCGATAATTGGATCTATTTTACCATCTCGTGCTAGAGCAACAATATCACGACCGTACTTTTCAAGAACGTTTTTTAAATTTTCTTCGTATCCGTTGTTATTCATAAAATCATCTCCCTAGTTATACATTATATCACTTTTTTAGCACTTGTCAAGCAAGAGTGCTAAAAAAATAAAATTTAGAATAAATATTCCATTTTGTACCAAGATAATTTTGGGAGGTATTTATGAAAGCAACTGGAGTTATTAGAAGAATTGATGATCTTGGAAGAATAGTTATACCAAAAGAAATAAGAAGAAATTTAAGAATAAAAGAGGGAGATAATCTTGAAGTATTTGTTAAAGATGATAATATAATATTGAGTAAATATTCAATGATGAATAAAATAAATGACTTAGCAGTAGAACTTACTGATGCGATATATACATTTATGAAGCATAATATATTTATTACAGATACCGATACTATAGTAGCTGCAAGTGGACCGTTAAAAAAAGAATATTTAAATAAAAATATAAGTGATTTTATAATAGAATCAATTAATAAAAGAGAAAGGATTATTCAAAATCATTTTAAAGAATTAAAAATTACTGATGACAATACAATTGAATGTAGTTATGTAGCCTCTACAATATTAGTAAATGGTGAGGCAGTCGGAATGATTTTAATATTAAGCGAAGACGAAAAATTAGGGGAAAATGAAATGCAAGTTGCAAGTATAGTTTCATCTTTTATGACCAAATATCTTGAACAATAACATAAAATATGTTATAATCCTAATATCAATGGCGATGAAGGAAAGAAAAATATGAATGTATTAAAAGAGAGTTTGGTTAGGTGAAAGCAAACAATACTGAAGTATTCTAAATGGTTCTGGAGCTTAGTCGTTAACTACGTTATAGTTTAAAGGCGCAAAGCGCGAATTAAGGTGGTACCACGTAAATCACGTCCTTATTATAGGATGTGATTTTTTTATAGGAGATATGTATGAGAAATTTTGAAAAAATAAGTTTTGAACAATTTAAAAAAGATATTAAAGATGATAAAAAGCTATATGAATCATATAGCTTGCCAAAAAGAAGTACTAAATATGCAGCAGGTTATGATTTCTTTTCACTATTTGATTATACTATTAAACCAGGAGAAATATTAAAAATTCCAACAGGTATTAAAGCAAATTTTAATGAAGATGAAGTACTATTCTTAATAGAAAGAAGTAATTTAGGCTTTAAATATAATGTTCGAATGTGCAACCAAGTAGGTGTAATTGATAAGGATTACTATAATAATGAAAGTAATGAAGGACATATTTGGATTAAAATTCAAAATGAGGGAAATGCTGATTATGTTATAAAAAAAGGTGATGGTATAGTACAAGGCATATTTATGAAATATCTGCTAGTAGATTCAGAAGATTTGAACTTTAAAGAGAGATTATCAAATTATTAGAAAGGGTGATTTTATGAACAATAAAAAATATTATATTTCTACTGCTATTGCATATACATCAGGTAAGCCACATATTGGTAATACTTACGAAATTGTTTTAGCTGATGCCATTGCAAGATTTAAAAGATTAGAAGGATATGACGTATATTTTCAAACAGGTACAGATGAACACGGCGAGAAAATAGAACTTAAGGCTCGTGAGCAAGGTAAAACTCCAAAAGAATTTGTAGATGAAGTATCAAGTGAAATTAAGAAAATATGGGATATTATGAATACTTCTTATGATAAATTTGTACGTACTACTGATTCACTTCACGAAAAAGAAGTACAAAAAATATTCAAAAAGATGTATGTTAAAGGTGATATATATAAGGGAGAATATAAAGGACTATACTGTACACCTTGTGAATCCTTTTGGACAGAGTCACAATTAGTAGATGGTAAGTGTCCTGATTGTGGAAGAGAAGTTTTAGAAAAATGTGAGGAAGCTTACTTTTTCAAATTATCTAAATATCAAGAAAAATTAGAAAAGTATATAGAAGAACATCCATCATTCATACAACCAGAATCTAGAAAAAATGAAATGTTAAATAATTTTATTAAACCAGGATTACAAGACTTGTGTGTATCTAGAACTTCATTCAGTTGGGGAATACCTGTTGATTTTGATCCAAAGCACGTTGTATACGTTTGGCTTGATGCATTAACCAATTATATTACAAATATTGGTTATGATACAGAAAATCCTAGCGAAGAATTTAAAAAATGGTGGCCAGCAGATTTACATTTGATAGGTAAGGACATAGTAAGGTTTCATAGTATATATTGGCCTGCGTTTTTATGGAGCTTGGACTTAGAGCTTCCTCATCAAATATTTGGTCATCCTTGGCTTTTAACTAATAATGATAAAATAGGTAAAAGTAGAGGAAATGCTATTTATGCCGATGATCTTGTAGATAAATATGGTGTAGATGCTGTAAGATATTATGTTTTACATGAAATACCATTTGCTAATGATGGTAACTTAACTTATGAATTGTTAGAAGAAAGATACAATTCAGATTTAGCCAACATATTAGGAAATCTCGTAAACAGAACTATATCTATGAATAAAAAATATTTTGATAATATAGTAGTTAGAAGTGATCAAACATCGGATATTGATTCAGACTTAATAAATCTTGTAATGAGTGCTAAAGATAAAGTAAAAGAAAGTATGGATAATTTAAAAGTTGCAGAAGCAATAGATCACGTATTTGATATATTTAGAAGATGTAATAAATATATTGATGAGACAACTCCTTGGATATTAGCAAAAGATGAAAATAAAGATAGACTAAAATGTGTAATGTATAATCTACTAGAATCAATAAGAATAGGAGCTGTATTGCTTCAATCATTCTTACCTGAAACATCAAAACGTATTTTTGAACAATTAAATACAGATCAAGTTTCACTAACATCAATAGAAAATTTTGGCGCTTTAAAATTGGGTAGTAAGCTATCAGATCCAACACCATTATTTTTAAGAATAGAAAAAGATAAGTAATTTTATCTTTTTTTTGTAAAATTTTGTGTAAATAGTAGTTTTTTGTCGACTGAAATCCTCAAATTTATATTTATTTTGTTAACTATATGTGTTATATTTTTATTGTCGCGCAACTGATAACTAAGGAGAGTTTATGATAACAAATAAAAATATAGAGAAGTATTTATGGATATCAACAATTTTGTTTATTACATATTTGCTTTTAGGAAGTTTTATTGTTAGTAAAGATTTATTAGATTTAGGATATTTAGTTGTATTATACCTCTTTTTACTTTCAAATAAATTTTTGAATAAAAAAAATAAACATATGGCTTAGATTGATTATTATCAGTCTTTTTTGTTATTAAAAGATTTGTAGTGTTAGATAGAGATAAAATGGTTGATTAAAAGCTATTTTTTTTGTATCATTAGGTGGGTGATAAAATGCTAATTGATACACATTGCCACTTGATGAGTGAGTATTATGAGTCTTTAGATGAAATAGTTAAAAATATGGATGGTTTGATGATAGTAAGTGGTGTAGATGATAAAAGTAATTTGGAAGTATTAGATTTAATTTCAAAATATGATAATGTTTATGGAACTTTAGGACTGCATCCAGAAAATATAGATTCACTAACAAAAAATAGTTTTGATATTATAGAACAAAATTTAAATAATCCTAAAATAGTTGGTATAGGTGAAATAGGACTAGATTATTATTGGGTTAAAGATAATAAAGAAGATCAAAAGGCTCTTTTAATAAAGCAATTAGACTTGGCTAAAAAATATTCAAAGCCTATAGTAGTTCATTCTAGAGAGGCAATTAAAGATACTTATGATATATTAAAAAATTATAAATTAAAAGGAACGATACATTGCTTTAATTCAAGTTTAGAGATGGCACGTGAATTTATAAAACTGGGTTATAAAATAGGAATAGGTGGAGTAGTAACATTTAAAAATGCAAAAAAGTTATGTGAGATAGTAGAAAACATTGATATTAAGGATATTTTAATAGAAACAGATAGTCCGTATTTAACTCCAGAACCTTTTAGAGGTCAAAGAAATGAACCTAAAAATGTATACTTTGTAGCGCTAAAAATAGCTGAATTAAAAAGGATGACTTTGGAAGAAGTAATTGAGGAAACATATAAGAATGCTATTAATGAATTTGACTTGCCATATAAAAGATGATATAATTAACTACGTTATGGTAGAGGTGATAAAGTGTTTAATAAAGTAAAAATTTCTTTTGCGCTATCGGTAGTTTCGGTAGTATTAATTCTAACTTTAACAATATTAAATACTGGAATGACTATTTATAATCCAACTAAGGATATGACGGCAACGATATTAAATGAAGTAGAACCATATGGAACAGATTACATTGTTGATAGTTCAATGTCATCTTCTGCGGATCCTATTGTCATTAGTGAAGGTGTTAACGGTCTTAATTTTACTTATGATGGTCTTAATTATGTTCATCTTAGTGATATGAAAAATGAAGTAGTAAAAGTTGGAACGGGTAAAGAAGGAGTTTACACTGGTAAACTAACTGGATATGGTCCAGATTGTCCTGGATGCAGTACAGTTGGAAATGTCGCTTGTCCAACTAAGAATGGGTCTAAACATAGCCTAATTAATGATGGAATTTATTATGATGATGAAGTATATGGTAAAGTGAGAATATTAGCTGCTGATAACTCTGCTTTTCCATGTGGTACAATAATAAAATTAAATAACGGAAAATTAAAAGAGTTTTATGGAATTGTCTTAGATACAGGTTCAAGTATGCGAGGAGCTTGGAAGAATGGAGTGGTATGGATGGATTTAGCTTTTTCTTCACAAAAAGAGGCTAAAACCGGAGGTGCTACTAGCTCTAACACAAAATTTAGTGTACAAAGATGGGGATGGTAATTTTCATCCTTTTTATTTTACATTTTAGTGCAAATATGATTGTTACTAGTTTTAAAAGTCTTTTAAATATAGTATAATTAGTTCATCTGGAGGTGCTTATGAAATATTCTTCTAAGATAGTTAAAAACCAAATAGAAAATAATAATTTTAATTTTAAGAAAAAGTTTGGTCAAAATTTTATAGTAGACGAAAATATAGTAAATAGTATAATAGATAAAGCATTAATTGATTCAAATACCTTGGTTATTGAAATAGGACCAGGAGCAGGATCTTTAACGTATAAGCTTGCATTAACTGCAAAACAGGTATTATGCTATGAAATAGATGAATCGCTAAGGCCAATCTTAAATGATAATTTAAATGGTTTTTCTAATGTTGAAATTAAGTTTGAGGATTTTCTAAAAGCAGATTTGACCTCTGATATAAAAAAATATTCATATGAAAAATTATATGTAGTAGCAAATTTACCTTATTATATAACTACTCCTATTATTATGAAACTTATTGAAGATAATATAGATGTGGATAAAATTGTTGTTATGGTTCAAAAAGAAGTTGGAAATAGATTTAAAGCTACTTGTGGATCTAAGGATTATAATTCATTATCAATATATTTAAATTATTATTTTGATGTGAGAAAAATATTGGATGTATCAAGAAATGTTTTTATTCCAAAGCCAAATGTTGATAGTATAGTTGTAGAATTCACTAAGAAAAAGTCAAATTATGATTTGAAAAATAAAGAAATGTTTTTTAAGTTGATAAGAGATGCCTTTACACAGAAAAGAAAAACTTTAAAAAATAACTTAAAAAATTATGACTTAGATAAAATAGAAACTGTTTTAAAAAATTATGGATATGATTTAAGCTTTAGGGCAGAGCAAATTCCAATAGAAGTGTTTGTGAGTATTTCAAATAGCTTATAGAAAGGATATATATGTCTTTTACAGGAATCGTTAAAAATGAATTGAGTAAATTAGAGCTTGAAAGATTAGAAGCTATAAGTGAATTATCATCTCTAATAAAAAATAATTCAACAATTGATAGTAAAAAAATTAGGATATCAACGGAAAACTCTAGTGTGGCTAGACATATCTTTAATTTAATAAAAAATTTATATAGTGTATATATTAAAATAATTGTAAGAAAAGGCTATAATTATCAAAAAAATTACATATATATATTAGAAATAAATGATAGAATAGATTTTATTATAGAAGATTTATGTTTGAATAAAGATATACCAGACAGTTATATTATAGACGATGACATATTAAAGAGGTCTTATTTGAGAGGCGTATTTTTAGCGTGTGGAAGTATTAATGATCCTAAAAAATCTAGGTATCATTTAGAATTTATAGTTGATAATTATAGTTATGCTACTTTTGTTAGTTCCTTATTAAATGAATATAATTTAAATAGTAAAGTATTAAAAAGGGACAATAGATATATGATATATATAAAAGAAGCAGAAAAAATAGGAGACTTTCTTAGAATGTGTAATGCTATACAAGCTTTATTATATTTCGAAGATATAAGAATTTATAGAGATCATAAAAATATGACGAATAGGCTAAATAATTGTGAACAAGCTAATGTTGATAAAATTATTGAGACAGCACATAGTCAAGTAAAAGATATAGAGCTTATAGAAAGTGTAGAAGGCCTTGATTTACTTGATGAAAAAACTAGATTAGTAGCTATTTATAGATTAAAATATAAAGAGGCTTCTTTATCTGAGCTAAGTGAAATAATTAGTTTAGAGACAAGTTTTTCTATTACAAAGTCAGGTCTACATCATAAGTTTAAAAAAATAAAGGATCTTGCTAATAAAATAAGAATAAAGGTGAATAAATGAACTCATTATTTGAAAGATTAGAAAATATTATAAAAGGATATGATAATTTTATAGTCATGGGACATAAAGACCCTGATTTAGATTCACTAGGTTCCTGTTTGGGTTTTTGTGAAATAGTAGAGTCATTTAACAAGAAAGCATATTTGTTTTTAAATGATAAACATTTGGAAAAGTATAATTCTAATATTAATCAAGCATTTAACAGAATGGAAAAAGATATCACTTGCGTCAATGAAAAGACATATAAGAAAGTTTTAGGTAATACACTATTAGTGGTTTTAGATGTACATAGTAAAGAAAGAATGGAGTATGGCTATCTAGCTGATATTGTTGATACTATCGTAATAGACCATCATATTAAAAATCATAATTATCTAAAAAGTGCTAAATATATGTATATAGATTCTAATTTATCTAGTATATCAGAGCTTATAACTTATTATGCGAACTTTCTTGGCTTACAATTAGATAATGTAATTGCTACAATTCTTTTAGCAGGAATAGAAATTGACACAAATAGTTATAATTTAAAAACAACTAGCAATACGTATAAGGCAGCTTCTTATTTAATGGATATGGGCGCAGATAGTATTTTAAAGCAAGAATTGTTAAAAGAAACTAAAGAAGATTATATTAAGCGAGCTAACTTTATAAGGAATAGTTTTATGGTTACTCCTTCAATAGCTATGTGCATAGTAAATAAGCAATCAACTAGCATAGAGCTATCAGAAATTTGTGAAGAGTTGCTTACATTTGAAGATGTTCAAGCATCGTTTACTATAGGAAGATTAGATGATGAGACTATTGGGGTGAGTGCTAAATCGCTTGGCGAATATGATGTTAGAAGTATAATAGAAAAATTAAATGGTGGTGGACATACTTCGAATGCTGCCGCACAGATTAAAAAATCTACAATAAAAGAAGTAAAACAAAAAATTACGAATTTAATTAATAATTGAAAAAAGTTTTTATTAGTGTTAAAATATATTTACGGTAGGTGACATATGAAGAAAATTGATATTCAGAGTTTTCCTCTAGAATCACATCTTATGCTTATAAAAGATGAGAAAGGTAATTCAGTTGATTGGCGTAAGAAATTAATTGAAATATTTAGTCAAGTTATTCCAGAGGAAATATATGAATTTTATGTTAATTTGAACAATAAGTTTACCTCATTTCTTGATCTTAAAGATAGTAGAGAATTTTTACTATTAACGTTGCGTGGAAGTTCAGAATTAATGGATAAATTTTCAAGTCAATATGAAGAGATTAGTGCTGAATTAGATAGGATAGGAGAACAGATTAAAAGTAAAATTAAGTCATTAGAATCAATTAATGATATAAGCGATAACTATTTAGAATTTTCAAGCTTAAATTTATTAGTTGAAAAGCATAAGGGATTACATTCATTTGCTTCTAGCACAGAAAAAAAACTTAGAGTACAAGAGTCACATTATAATTCAGAAAAGTCTAAATTTGATGCACTTTCAGATGAATTTAGATCTGCCTTTAAAGAATTAACTTTATTACTTCGAAGTTTAGATAGTATAAATCTTTCTCAAGGTGAAAAAAGAGTTGACAGATTAGGTTTTGAAGGCAGACATAAAAAAAGCATAAGTGATATGGCTGATCAATTGTTTCCATCTGATACTAAATTCTTATTCATAAGTTTGTGTGAGGCCTATATGAAAGCTAAAATTTCAGCGATAAAAGGTATTGATGCCTTTTTTAGACAGATGTCTAGCTCAGATATTATACTAAGTGAAAATATAAAATCATCAAAAGGATATCAGAGTATAATAGCGGATGAGTTTATAGATGAGCTATTTTTCTCAGATTTTGGTGGTGGTATTCAAAGCACTATTACTATGACTAAACTTAATGATTCTAAAGAATTACAAGAAAGAATCGCCAATTTAACATTAAGTACGATTCGTGCTCTTGAATTATTAACTATGTTTTTAGATGGCAAGGCTATAGATGAAGAAGATTTACATTTTAAAGGTAATTGTCATGTTAGCGGTGCTATAGGATTTTTAAAAAATTATGCTATACCAAGTAATAAACAGTATAGAAAAGATGCAGTATAATACAAATTCCATTTCCAAGAAATGGTTTTTTCTAATTAAATAAGTTTTGACAATAATTAGAATGATATTCTATTAAAATACTAATAAATTAAAAAGTAGCTATATTTTTAACTTAATGATAGTTTTGGTATAACTCTTTTTTTTTTATATGATTTATAGTATAATATTATTAGTTTATTTGGAGGCAAATATGAAAGTAATTTTATTAAAAGATGTTAAAAAACAAGGTAAAAAGGGAGAAATAATCGAAGTAAAGGATGGCTATGCTACTTTTCTTATTAATAGCAAGAGCGCTGTAGCTGCTACTACTTTTAGTGTTGATAAATTAAATAAAGAAAAACAATTAATGGAATTAGAAGAAAAAAATTTAATAAAAAATTGTGAAGAAGAGAAGAAAAAAATAGAAAATTTAAAACTTATTTTTAAAGTTAAAACGGGAGCTTTAGATAAAGTATTTGGAAGCATAAGTCCTAAACAAATAGTTGAAGAGTTAAAAAATAAGGGATATAGTATTGATAAAAAGCAAGTAAATATATTAAGCCCAATATCTAGTTTAGGTACTCACGAAGTAAATATAATTTTACATAAAAAGGTAATTGCAAAATTAAAAATAGAATTAAAAAAGTAGGTGCAATATGAATAGAGAAATCCCACATAGTATAGATGCAGAACAATCTGTTTTGGGAGCAATGTTTTTAACTAAAAAAGCTTTGGAAAAAGCACTCGAAACGTTAGATAGTAGTGAATTTTATTTAGATAAACATGCTAAAATTTTTGAATGTATCAAAGCTTTGAATGAAAAAGGTAATTCAGTTGATTTAACAACTGTTACTGATGAATTAAACAATAGATCTTGGTTAAAGCAGGTTGGAGACATTGATTATTTAACTGAGATAATAGAAAGTGTTCCAAGTGCTTCAAATATAGATGAATATATTAAAATAGTAGAAGATAAGTCTATATTAAGAAGATTAATAGATGAAGCAACTTCTATCATAACGGATAGTTACAATATGAATAATAATTTAACAGATGTTATAGAAGAAGCTGAAAAGAAGATATTTAACGTATCTAAAAGTTTAAGAAGTACCGAATTTAAGCCTATACAAGAAGTTTTATATAAAACACAAGCAGACTTAGAAAAGCTATCAACTAATAAGGGAGAGATAACAGGTATTCCTTCTGGATTTTATGAGCTTGATAAGCTTACTTCAGGATTTCATCCCCACGAATTAATAATAATAGCAGCCCGTCCGGGTATGGGAAAAACAGCTATAGCCTTAAATATGGTAACTAATATGGCTATTAATTCAAAAAAAACTGTTGCTCTATTTAATATGGAAATGGGTGCAGAACAACTTGCTACTCGTATGCTTTCTAGTGTAGGGCAAATAGATGGTTCAAAATTAAAAACAGGAGCTTTAGAACATTCTGATTGGAAAAGAGTTAATGAAGCAATAAGTAGATTATCAAGTACAAATATATATATTGATGATACTGCTGGTAATACTGTTGGAGAGATAAGAAGTAAGTGTAGAAAACTTGCTACAAGCCCATCTGGATTAGATATAGTCGTTATAGATTACTTAACTCTTATTCAAGGTAATAGTAAAAATGGTGCCAACAGGCAACAGGAAGTTGCTGATATATCTAGAGCATTAAAAACTATGGCCATGGAACTTAATGTACCTGTTATAGCACTATCACAGTTATCTCGTGGTATTGAAAAAAGAGACGATAAAAAGCCTATGCTTAGTGACTTAAGAGAATCAGGTGCTATAGAGCAGGATGCTGATATAGTTGCATTTTTACATTGTACTGATGAAGAAAGAGAAAAGGAAAATAGCTTAATGGAATTTGTAATAAGAAAACATCGTAATGGTCCATTAGCGGATGTACCTTTGATTTTTCAAAGACCTACTAGTACATTTGTTAATGTAGCTAAAGTAGCGGAAGAAAATTAGGTGAGATATGAAAAAATTTGGAAGTTATTTTTTAATATTTATACTATCAGTGGTTGTGCTTTTATTTGGCTTTAATTATAAGTCTAGTAAGCAACCTTATTTACTATATAATGTTTATTTAGATGATGAATTTATTGGTGCAATAAACTCTAAAACCGAACTTGAAGATTATATAAATAAGCAAGCTTCTGATATAAGAGAAAACGTAAAATTAAAGTCTAAGCAATTGGAAGCAATAGATACTTTAGAAAATTTATCGAAAGAAATTTCTATTGAATATAATTCAAGAAAAGAATTAGCTGAATATTTTATAGAGAAAAGCGAAGCATTAGATATATCTGTTAACGATCAAGAAAATTTAAAATATTATCTAGATGAAAAGCTTTATAAAAATAGTAGTTACGAAATACAAGAAATGAGAGATTATGTATCTAGTAATGAAATTTATAAACATGCACTAGAGGTGTATATTCCAAATGGTATAAAAATAAAGAAAGTTTATACTTATGATAATACTACTTTATCCGTACCAACGGTTTATAAAAAAATAATTGCTAAAAAGTCACCAACAATAGCGGGTTATAAGTTCATAATAAAAAGTACAAAAGAAGATCAGGAAGATATTGAGCTATATACCATAGATAGAGACATATTTTCTCATGCGATAGAGAACTTAATAACAATATTTGTTGATGAAAATCAATATGAAAAATATAAAAAGGGTACACAAAGTGAAGTAACGTCAACAGGATCTATAATTGAAAATATATATGTTAATCAAGAAATAACATATAAATCAGTTAATGTTCCAGTTTCAAAGCACATATATACTGATTCTACTTCATTAGCAGCTTATCTTTTATATGGAGATAAATTTGAAGAGAAAACAGTTAAAGTAAATGCTGGAGATTCAATAGAGTCAATTGCTTTTGATAATCAAATAAGTGTTCAAGAGTTCTTGATATTTAATACTCAATATACTAGTAGAGATAATTTACTAGTAGCTGGAACAGATGTAAATATATCAAAAGTAGATCCTAAAATTGAAATCGTTGTTGAGTCATATGAAGTTGTTGATAAAGAGACAAATTTTGCTGTTGTAGAGCAATATGATCAAAACTTAACTCAAGGAAGTATGATTGTAACTCAAGAAGGAGAAAAAGGTCTAGAAAGAGTTTCTCAGAACGTTAAATCAGTAAACGGAGAAATAGCTTATGTAGATCCAGTAGGAAAAGAAACTATAAAGAGTTCTGTTTCTAAGATAATTAATATAGGTACTAAGTTCGTTCCTAATATAGGTAGTACATCTTCTTGGGGATGGCCAACTAATAGTGGTTATACTCTTTCTTCCTATTATGGTTATAGGCTTTCAGGGTACGATTCAGCTAATGGAAATTTACACGCTGGGATAGATATAGCTGGAACAGGTTATGGTTCTCCAGTAAAAGCTGCAAACAATGGTGTCATAGAAGTTATGCAGTTTAAATATGATTATGGTAATCATATAATGATTAATCATAACAATGGTTACTATACTCTTTATGCACATATGTCAGGTTTTGCTCCAGGAATATCTGTAGGAAGTACAGTGTCTCGTGGTCAAATTATAGGATATGTAGGTGCTACTGGATGGGCAACTGGTCCACATTTACATTTTGAAATTAGAACTTGTCCTAAGTGGAGTTGTACTACTAACCCTTTAAATTACTATTAATGAAAGTTTGTGTTTTATCAAGTGGAAGCAAAGGAAATTCTACCTATGTAGAAACTAAAAAACACAAAATACTTATCGACGCGGGAAATAGCTGTTTATATATAGAAAAAGCTTTAAGATCAATAAATGTTGATCCTAAGGATATCGATATACTATTTGTAACACATTCCCACGTTGATCACGTATCAGGTATTAAAGTATTTTGTAAAAAATATAATCCACTTGTCTATATATCAAATATAACAAAAAAAGAAGCAAACTTGGAGATAGAAGGTATTAGTAGTGAACAATTAATTGATGGCGATATGAAGATTAGTAGTATTAAACTTTCTCACGATGTAGGCGAAGTAAGAGGATACATAATAGAAGAATTGGATTCATCGCTAGTATATATAACAGATACAGGATATATTAATGAAAGATATTATGATTTATTAAAAAATAAAACTATGTATGTGTTTGAAAGTAATCATGATATAGAAAGACTTATGAATAATCCACATTATCCACATTATACTAAAATTAGAATTTTAAGTGATAAAGGGCATTTATCAAACAAAGACTCATCTTACTATTTGTCAAAATTTATAGGAGATAAAACAAAAATAATTGTTTTAGCGCACTTAAGTGAGGAAAATAATACACCATCTTTAGCGTTTGATACATTAGAGCAAACACTAAAGGCAAAAAATATTAATGTACCAAAAATAATTATAGCTAAGCAAAATGCTATAAGTGATATTTTTGATATATAGGAGTTTTATGATAAAAATAATTTGCGTAGGAAAAATAAAAGAGAAGTATCTTAAAGATGCAATAAGTGAATATGAAAAAAGATTAACTAAATATGAAAAAGTAAAAATAATAGAAGTTAATGATATTAATTCATACGACAAGGATATAATTTTGTCTAAAGAAAAAGATGAAATTTTAAGATATGTGGATGAAAGAGATTTTGTAATAACTTTAGAAATTAATGGCAATATGTTAAATAGTGAAGAATTAGCCTTAAAGATCAATAATATATATAATACTAATTCAACAATTACATTTATAATTGGTGGTTCTTACGGGATCCACGAAAAAGTAAGTGAAAGAAGTAATTACAAATTATCATTTTCTAAATTAACTTTTCCGCACCAACTTTTTAGAGTTATTTTATTAGAACAAATATATCGCGCATTTAAAATAAATAATAATGAGGCCTATCATAAGTGATGGCCTTATTTTATTGTTTAAAAAGTGAAATTATGGTGAAATATAAAAATAGTATTGACATAGAAATTATTATAATATAAAATTAATCAGAATTGCTTGATATAAAGTTTGTTTTATAATAGAATATTTACAGGTGATTTTATGGAAGAAGCACTAAAATTAATAGAAAAAGAAGTTGAAGGTAAAAAATATGTAGTAGCCGCAATTAGTGGTGGACCAGACTCTATGATGCTTCTTTTACTTTTACTGCAATTATCACAAAAGTTTAATTTTAATATTGTAGTGGCTCACGTACATCATAATTTAAGAAAAGAAAGTGATGAAGAGGCGCTTAACTTAGAGAAGTTTTGCCGTGATAATAATTTAATATTTGAAATGACTAAACTAACTTATCCTAATGGAAAGTTTAGTGAGGCAGAAGCTAGAAAACTCAGATATGATTACTTTGATAGTATTGTAAAAAAGTATAATACGGACATTTTATTTACAGCTCATCATGGCGATGACTTGATAGAAACTATTTTAATGAGAATCACAAGAGGCTCAAGCTTGAAGGGATATGCTGGATTTGGTTTAACATCAATAGATAGAGGTTATAAAATCGCAAGACCACTAATTTATCTAACAAAAGATGAAATCTTGAGTCAATTAAATAAAAAAAATATTTGGTATGCAAAAGACATGTCAAATGAAAGTGATACTTATACTAGAAATAGATATAGAAAATATATTTTACCTATTTTAAAGGAAGAAAATCCCAAAGTAAATTATAAGTATAGTGAATTTAGTAATAAGCTTATGCTTGCTCATTCATACATAGAAAAGCAGTCGAATAAATATTATAGTAATGTAGTGTCAGATAATAAAATAGATGTTAAGCAATTTAATAATTTAGATCTAATTATTAAACAATATATATTAGAGCAATATTTAAGTAATATATATATGAATAATGTTGATTTACTTACTAGTACACATTTAAATATATTAATAAGTTTCTTATCTAAGAATAAGAACGGTCATATAAATTTACCCAATAATATGATAGGCGTATTAGAATATGGTGAGTTTTATATAACTGCTTTAAAGCAATATCAAACCTATGACTATACCTTTAATGATAAAGTTATATTACCTGATGGCAAGATTATAAGTATTGATAATACTACCGAGCTTACAAGTAATTTTGTTATTCATTTAAATAGTAAAGAAATAACATTTCCATTACACGTTAGAACAATAAAGCCGGGAGATACTATGAATGTAAAGAATATGTTAGGTAAGAAAAAAGTGAGTGATATATTTATAGATAGTAAGATTCCCAAAGATAAAAGAAAGACTTACCCTATAGTTACGGATAATACAGGAAAAATTATATGGATTCCAGGAATTAAAAAATCAGATTTAGATAGAAAAAAAGATAAAAAGTATGATATAATATTAAAGTACAGTTAAAGGAGGAAAATAATGGATAAAAAAACAGTTAAGAGAAGTTTATTTTCATATATATTTTTAATAGCTATAATAGTAGGCGTTTTCTATTTTGTTAATATACTAAATCAAAAAGTAAACAGTTTATCATATAGCGAATTTTTAAGCGAGTTAGAAAGCGATAATGTATCAGAACTTACTATAACTCCAAATAGTAGTCAGGGGGTTTATAAACTAACTGGTAAGTTAAAAGGTTATGGTGAAAATGAAACATTTTCTACTAGAGCGACACTTACAGATGAGACTATAAAGCAAATATATGAGTTAAATAATAAAGGCGCTACTGAAATAAATATAGCTAAAGATCCAGAGTCAAGTTGGTTTTTGATATTTTTAGTTAATGTATTTCCATTTATATTATTAATAGTTTTAGGTTATTATTTTATTTCAAAGCAAATGGGAAGCGCTAATAAATCCATGGACTTTGGAAGAAGTAGAGCACGTCTTACAAGTGATAAAGATAAAATTAAATTTGATAAAGTAGCTGGATTAACAGAAGAAAAAGAAGAGGTTCAAGAATTAATTGATTTTCTTAAGGAACCAAAGAAGTTTCAAAAAATGGGAGCTAGAATACCTAAGGGAGTTCTATTAGTTGGTCCTCCTGGAACAGGAAAAACTTTACTAGCAAAAGCAGTAGCAGGAGAAGCAAATGTACCATTTTATTTTATAAGTGGTTCTGATTTCGTTGAACTTTTTGTTGGTGTAGGGGCAAGCCGTGTAAGAGATATGTTCCGTCAAGCAAAACAAAATGCTCCTTGCTTAATATTTATAGATGAGATAGATGCCGTAGGACGTCAAAGAGGAACTGGTCTTGGCGGTGGACACGACGAAAGAGAACAAACTCTTAATCAATTATTAACAGAGATGGATGGATTTGGTGCTAATGAGGGAATAATTGTTATAGCAGCAACTAATAGACCAGATGTTCTTGACCCAGCTTTATTAAGACCAGGTAGATTTGATAGACAAATAACAGTTAATTTACCAGATGTAAGAGGAAGAGAAGAAATTTTAAAAGTTCACGCTAAAGGTAAAACTTTTGCGAAAGGTGTAAAATTAGAAAATATTGCTAAGAGAACTGTAGGATTTAGTGGTGCAGATTTAGAGAATCTACTTAATGAAGCAGCCTTATTAACAGTTAGAAGAAATAAAAAAGCTATAACAATGGCTGAAATAGATGAAGCACACGATAGAGTCTTAATGGGACCAGCTAAAGTAACTAAAAAATACACAGAAAAGGAGAAGAAGTTAGTTGCATATCACGAGGCAGGCCATGCCGTTGTGGGTATTAAACTCGAAGGCGCTAATGAGGTTCAAAAGATAACAATAATACCAAGAGGTCAAGCCGGTGGATATAATTTAATGTTACCAAGAGAAGAAACTTTCTTGTCAACAAAAAAGGAATTATTAGAAACTATAAGTGGACTTTTAGGTGGTAGAGTTGCAGAAGAAATTGTATTTAATGAAGTTACTACCGGTGCTCATAACGACTTTGAAAAAGCTACAAAAATAGCTCGTTCTATGGTTACAGAATATGGTATGAGTGATTTAGGACCTATACAGTTTGAGCATCAAGAATCTAGTGTATTCTTGGGTAGAGACTATAATAAGAGTAGAAATTTCTCAAGCCAAGTAGCTTTTGAAATTGATCAAGAGCAAAGAAAAATAATAAACGAGTGTTATCATAAGACTCAAAAAATTATAAAAGAAAATAGAGACCTACTTGACTTAATAGCTAATACTTTATTAGAATATGAAACAATTACTAAGGAGCAAATTGATTACTTAGTAAAAAATGGATGCATGCCTGATGAAGATGGTGAAATAGACCTTTCTGAATTTAAGGATGCTAGTTTAGAAGATTTGACTTTAGAAGAGTTAAAGGAATTAGCTAAAGAAAGAGGAATTGAAAAAGTTTCTAGAAAGACTAAGGAAGAATTAATTAAATTATTAAATGAGGATAGCGAGTAGCTATCTTTTTTTTCAAAACTATATACTTTAGTTAAAAAAAATAGTATAATTTATACAGAATAAAGAGGAGCTGTTAGAATGACGAGAGCTATGAAAGAAAAAAATAATGATTCTATCAAGCTAGAAGATTATTTTTTGAACATGGATTTGAATGATGATCTAAGGCAAATATATGAAATAATAAATGATGATGATCTTAATTTACAATACAAAAAGAAAAAACGACTTTTTAATCTTAGAAATCAAAACTATAAAAATTATTGCGATATTAATTTAGAAAAATATATTGATTTACCTGGATCATTAAATGAAAAATTGATGAATATAAAAGCTTTATATAATGAAATGAATTCTAAACAGTTATTAAGTGAAGATGAAACTAAAGCTTTGCAGCATAAGAGAAACATAAGGAAAATATTTAATTTAATAGAAAAGTTAGATGATCAAATAAGGGAAAATTTACAAATCTTAGAAAAATCAAACAATTCAGATCAATCAAAAATTAGTATTTCATATTTTGATAGTTTGAATCTTGATGAAAAATTAAAATCTGATGTTTTAAATTTATACAATCAAGTTATAATGTGTAGTCCTGAAATGGGCAAAAGCAACATTGAATGTTTAAAATTAGAAATCAAAAGAAGAGAGCTTTTAGACCAAATATTTAAATTATTAGATATAAATAGTTCTTCGACATCGTCTAGTGATAATGAAAAACTTTTATCACTTAATGATAAAATTTCTTTATTAATAGAAAATTATAAGAATAATCTTGAATATTTAGATGGCTTAATGATACAAAATAGTAAATATTTTGAAGAATATGAAAACTTTAAAACATTCTTTTTAAACCAATTTATGTATAATAAGAATGATTATAAAGAATGCAAAAAAACATATGAAATATTAAGCGATGATTTTAAATTTAAGTTAATTGCAAACAATTATAAGGAATTATTTATTAAAGAAAGGAATGAGAAAACTTTTATTCTAGAAAAATTAGGAATAAAAAATATAAGTAAATCGTTAGACTATATATCAGCAAATTATATTGAAATTTTAAATGATTCAGATAAGTCTACTATAGAAAATATATATATATTAATATCATCAGAAAATTACGATATTAAAGCTATAAGATTAAAATTAGAATCAATTGTTAGAAAGATTTGGAATAAAACTATGACAGATTTTCCAAATGAAATGTCTGGAGACGATTTTTACTTTCTTTGTTCAAATAATCAATTTTTAGAGCCTAAGTATGAAACAATACTTTTAACTAATAGGATTATTGAGAGAATGGAGGACTATCGCGATTATCAAATAGGTTTTATATGTAATTATAATAAAAATATTTTATACATAACTGATAGTGACGATATTATGAGTGTTGATGATAGTGATATGTCTAGCTTAAAAACTCCACTTCAAATTGAACAAGAATATATAAATTTCAACGTATTAAACAAGGTAGTTTTAAACGGTTTATGCACTAAAATAGTGGCTGTTTATTTTATTGATGATGGTGACTATGCAAAGCATGCTAAGGCTTTAGAACTTGCAAATAATTATAACTTGCCATTAGTTAATATAAAAAAAATTAAATAGTTTACGAGTAACAAAAAAGTAAGAGACAAACATTTATCTCTTACTTTTTATTTTTTTAGTTTTCTATAAACCTTAAGAGCTATAGGATAAAGTAATTTTATTGGATAATATATTGGAGATACTGGTAAATCATATTCACCAGCAAATTCCATGATTCTTCCATTAAAATTCTGCTTAAATTTAGTAAGTCTATCGTCAAGTGTTCCATTAACTCCGCCCAAATTACAATAATGACAATTATTCTCTATGGAGAATTTAATAATTTCAAATACCAATGCAGTTGATACATGTAACTTATTTAAATTTAAATTATTACCAGCATATAAGTATTCACTTGTTCTAATACCTTTTTTATTTTTAGGCAATAATATAAGTGCACCTGATAAAGTTAATACATTGCCGCGCTCTTTTTTTAGCTCTTCAACTTCATTGATTAAGTTAAGCTTATTTTCTTTTTCTAGAAATGATTTATACTTGTCAAGATTGATACTACCAAATACTAAATATGAATATCCTTTGTAATTTTTCATGATTTTTAAGAAATATTCTTTATTTCTTAAATTAATATGTTGTTTCTTTTCTGTTTGTTTTAATAAATAAACTAATTTATCTACTTCAGATATATCATCAGTTATATGAAAAGATACACCTCTTTTTTCCTGATATGCTCCCATATATGATTTAATTCTATTGTAGTGCTTTAGGACTTCTTCTTTGGTTAAAATGTTAGAAGAAGTGTCACACATTGGGGCAAATATATTATATTGTGGCTGAAAATTTTTATGAATATCTTTTTGAATACCACAATATTTATATCCTAAAGTTAATAAATTTTTATGCTTAATATCAAAATTATTAGAATAATTGTGTTCTACATCACTTGTTTTAAAACCATTATCACTTATACAGAAATTTGGATCTATTTTTATCATATATGCTTTATTTTTCTTAGCTAAAGATTTAACATTCTTAGTCATTTCTCTTAAATCTTCAAGATTTTCAAAGTCTATTAAATATCCTCTTGGTATATAAAATACATTTAAATTTTTTAATAATTTTTTCACTAAAATTAGGCAAACTCCAACAAGCTTTTTATTTTTATAAAGTCCACAATGAAAACTTTTCCAATTATCTTTTACATTTGCCCAATTATAATCTTGCATAAAACTAGCCATAGAATAATTTTCAACAAATTTATCATATTCCTCTTTTTTTAAATTGCTGTTAAAACTATACACATTATCACATTCTTCCTTTAAATATTATAACCTAAAAATAGTTACTTTACAACTAAGTGGCCCATTATTTTTAGTTTATATAACTTGTTAAAAAAAGTAAAAAATAGTATAATAATAAAATAGAGGTGGGATATGAAGAAGAATACATTTATGGAAGGCGCTATTATAGCAACAATCGGAATTGTTATAGTAAAAGTTATTGGACTTTTATATGTAATTCCATTTAACGCTATTATAGGTGAACAAGGTGGAGCTCTTTATGGTTATGCTTATAACATTTATCAACTTTTTTTATCTATATCAAGTGCTGGATTCCCATTTGCAATTAGTAAACTGACTAGTGAATATATGGCACTTGGATTAAAAAGTGCTGTTAGAGATACATATAAATTAGCTCTAAAAATAATATCTATATTATCTGTCATAATATTTATAATATTATTTACATTTGCCCCTCAAATAGGCAAGCTAATAATAGGAAATGCTACTGGCGGAAATACATATTCTGATATAGGATTTGTTATAAGAATGGTATCATTAGCGATTCTAGTAGTGCCATTTTTAAGTGTTACTAAGGGATTTTTACAAGGAAATAAATATATAGCTCCTACTAGTGTTAGTCAAGTAATAGAACAAGTAGTAAGAGTAGCGGTTATCTTAGTAGGAAGTTATGTTTGCTTAAATATGCTTAAAACTGATCTTAAAACTGCTGTAGGAATTGCAGTAAGTGGAGCATTTTTTGGTGCTGTAATAGCATACATATATTTAAAAATTAAAATAAATAAATCTAAGCTTTTGCCCGATAAGAATATTCGAGATTCAAAGATAATATCAAGCAAAGAAATTATAAAAAAAATATTGAAATATTCAATACCTTTTATTTTAATAAGCTTAATATATAATTTGTATGTAACAGTTGACATGATTTTAGTTTCAAGAACTATGAATGATATACTTAAAGTACCTGTCAATATAACAGAGTCTGTTGTAAGCGTATTTACTACTTGGGGTATAAAATTAAACAATATAATTTTAGCAGTTGTAACGGGACTTACTACAAGTCTTATTCCAAATATAGTTTCAAGTTATACAAAAGGTGACATGGATGATGTTAACAATAAATTTAATAAAGCTATTCAATGTGTATTATTAATAATACTTCCTGCTACTTTGTTTTTATCATTATTATCAAATAATGTGTGGACATTATTTTATGGACATAGTACGTATGGCCCTATAGTTTATAAGACTTTTGTATTTTCAGCACTATTTGGCGGCTTATATTCTATAGTAGTTAATACTTTACAAGGATTAAGCAAATATAAATTAGTAATCATTAGTGTATTTATAGGTCTTATTATAAATGCTTCATTAGATGTTCCAATGATGTTATTATTCAATAAATTTAATATAGAAGCTTGTCATGGCGCAATTGTAGCATCTTTAATAGGATACTCTATAGCAACTTTTATGCCACTAATAATATTGAACAAAAAGTATAAATTCAGTTTTAGTGATACTATAAAAAGATTACCTAGTTATTTATTTTCTTGGTGCGTATTTATTTTGATTATAGTTTTATTAAAACTTGTGATACCTAATGATTTATCAGGAAGATTAGTTCAAATACCAATACTTGTGGTATATGCATTAATAAGCTTTGGAGCATACTTTATAATAAATTATAAAAATGGTAATTTAAGTAGCTTATTTGAAAGGAGAAGAAAAAAATGAAGATAGGGATAGCTAATGATCATCATGGAGTTACACTTAAACAAAATTTGATAAATTTTTTAACTCTTAAGGGTTATGATGTAGTAAACTATGGTACAGATACTAGTGATAGAGTAGATTATACAAAATATGGTTTTTTACTTGGAGAGAAAGTAGCAAAAAAAGAAGTAGATTTTGGTATAGCTATATGTGGTAGTGCTATAGGAATATCTATCGCATGTAATAAAGTAAAAGGAATTAGATGTGGTAAGATAAATAGCATTGCAGAAGCAATACACGGCAGAGAAAAAGATTTTATTAATGTTATTGCCTTATCCGGTGACGATGTTAGTATAGAAGATAATATAAAAATAGTTGAGGCCTTTTTAAATACTAAAGAAGATACTATGGATCCAGCATATTTAGAAAGAGTAAATCAAATAAAGGAATACGAAAATGATTAAAACTATTTTGTATATAACTATATTGCCTTTATCAATTTGGGCTATGGAAGGATTAGATTTAAATAAACTATTTAAACAATCAAGAGTGTATCAAGCAAGAATTATTTATTTATTACTTGCTATATGCATATCTTATTTAGTTGTTAATTTTGTGTATGATTTTTCAATTAATTGTCAAATAATAAAGTAGTATGTTTTTAAAGGAGAGGATATCTTGCTAAAAAAAATACTACTTTTTTCTTTTTTAATAGTTATGATTCCCTTTTTAATCGTTTCTATTTTTATAAGAGATGATGAAATTAAATTTAATTTTTCATCTAATAGTGTGGTCAGAGTTTATAAAGAGAGTACAAAAACTATTGTTAATGTTCCAATAGAAGAATATGTAATAGGAGTATTGGCTGGAGAAATGCCTGTTTCTTTTGAATTAGAGGCACTAAAAGCTCAAGCTGTAGCTTCTCGTTCATACGTTATGAAACAAATAGAAAGAAATATAAATAAAGATTATGACGTAGTTGATACTGTTACAAATCAAGTATATTTAGATAGTAAGTATTTACTTGCTGTATGGAAAGATTCATATACTAATAATATTAATAAAATAAAGATGGCTGTTTTATCTACAAAAGGAGAGTATCTTTCCTATGATGGTAAAGTAGCTGAAGCCCTTTTTTTCTCTACAAGTCCTGGTGTTACTGAAAATAGTGAAGAAGTTTTTTCAGCTAAAGTCGAATATTTAAGAAGCGTTGATAGTCATTGGGATGAAATTTCTCCTGTTTATACCTTTGTATCAACATACACTCCAGAAGAATTTTATAGCAAATTATCATTAGAATATAGTAAGTCTTTAACAGTTGAGATATTAGAAAAAACATCGACTGGCAGAGTAAAAAAGCTAAAAATAAATGGTAAGGAACTAACTGGAAAATTTGTATGTTCTAGTTTATCATTAAAATCAACTTATTTTACAATAATAGATGATCAAGATAAAATAGTTATTAAAACTAAAGGATATGGACATGGTGTTGGAATGAGTCAATACGGAGCTGAAGGAATGGCTAAAGAAGGTAAAAATTATGAAGAAATTTTAAAACATTATTATACTGGCGTTGAAATAAAAAAATTTTAAAATATTGTATAAAAAGTTACTTTTTTGTTCACACTTAAAATGAGGTGAATAAAATGAAAAGACAGTTAAAAAGGTCCGTTGTTTATGGTTTGTATGCTTTATCTTTTACTCTGTTAGTTGGTGGAACTATTCTTTTATCAAGTACAGTTAAAAATAGTGGCAAGGATGAGTATAGTTATGTTTCAAAAGGAATATTAGATTATGAGGAGGAAGTTAAAGTTGTAAATACTGATAATAAAATCGGAAAACCATATAATAATTCTTCAGTTAAAATAGTAAAAAATTATTATGATTATTTGGGCGATGCTAGTATACAAGAAAAATCATTAATATATTATGAAGGTACATATATACAAAGTAGTGGTGTATCTTATTCTTCAGGAGAACAATTTGATATTATATCAGTATTACCAGGAACAGTTAAAGAAGTAAAAGAAGATGAAACTTTAGGAAATTCAATCACAATAGACCATAATAATGGAATATACAGTGTATATCAAAGCATTACTGACATTAATGTTAAAAACGGTGATGTAGTAAATAAGGGTGATATAATAGCTAAAAGTTCGACATCAAATATATCAACAGAATTAGATAATCATCTATATTTTGAGTTAATAATTAATGGAGTTTGTGTTAATCCTGAAAATTATTATGATAAATCAATAAATGAAATATAATAGAGCATAAGCTCTTTTTATGTATAAACTATTTGATTTAAATATATAATTTACTGAAGGGGTGTTAAATGAATTCTTTAATAATCAAAAGAGTAATAGATGAGGCTAATTATATGAAAGATACAAAAAAAACAATAAGAGAACTAGCTAAAATATTTAATGTATCTAAAAGTACTGTACATAAAGATTTACACGAAAGGCTTGCTGATATTGATGTTGCTCTTTATGAAGAAATAAACGATATTTTAAGATATCATATAGATATTAGACATATAAGAGGAGGAGAGTCTACTAAAAAAAAGTATAAAAATGCTTTATAACTTAAATTAAACATAGAAATTATGATATAATAGATAAAGAGTGGAGGTTCTTATATGTTTGCAAAAGATATTGGAATAGATTTAGGAACAGCTAATGTATTAATTTATATTAAAGGTCAAGGAATAGTTTTAAATGAGCCTAGTATAGTAGCAATTGATTCTGATAGTAAAAAAATACTTGCAGTAGGTCATCAAGCTAGAGAAATGTTGGGCAGAACTCCGGGTAAGGTACAAGCTATAAGGCCTATGAAAGATGGAGTAATAGCTGATTTTGAGATAACAGAAATGATGCTTAATAGCTTTATAAAAAAAGTAAATGGAAAGAGCTTTTTATCTAGACCACGTATACTTATTTGTTGTCCATCAAACATAACTCCAGTAGAAAAAAATGCAATAAAAGAGGCAGCTGAGAGGACTGGAGCTAGAAAAGTATTTCTAGAAGAAGAACCAAAAGTAGCTGCTATAGGTGCAGGACTTGATATATCAAAGCCTAGCGGAAATATGGTTATAGATATCGGCGGAGGAACTACAGATATAGCTATATTATCACTTGGTGATATAGTTACTAGTGAATCAATAAAAGTAGCAGGCAATACTTTTGACAATGATATTATTAAATATATAAAAGATAAATACAAATTATTAATAGGTGACAGAACAGCTGAAGACATTAAATTTGAAATAGGCTCTGTATATGCTGATGGTAGAAATGATAAAATGGAAGTTAAAGGCAGAGATTTAGTAACTGGATTACCTCATACTATAACTTTATGTAGTGAAGAAGTAGAAGAGGCCTTAAGAGAAAGTGCTTACTCAATAATACATTCAGCTAAAAATGTATTAGAGCAAACTCCTCCAGAACTTTCAGCAGATATAATCGATAAAGGAATTGTAGTGACTGGTGGAGGATCATTGATACATGGATTCGATACTCTTTTAGCCCATGAATTAAAAGTTCCTGTATTCATAGCTGAAAGTCCACTTACTTGTGTCGCTGAAGGAACTGGTATCTTACTTGACAATATTCATTTATTAGACAGCAAAAAATAGCATTTTCGTGATAATTTATATATATATTGCTTTTATATATAGTTTGTTATATAATTAGTTTGTAATATATTGAAGTTAGGAGCTAAAAATGAAAGAAAAAGAAATAAAAAATATAGTAGATTTAGCAATACAAAGTAGTCTTCAAAATTTATATCTATATAAAATGGGAAATAATTTACCAAAATGGACAGAAGATTATGAAAGTATTGAAAATCAATGTAATAGATATTTACAATGTGCTAAATATCTTGGATATGCTCAGGCAGCTGCTGATGTACTTAGCCAAATCAGCAATGCTCTTATGGTGGCTGTTCCATTAGAAAAAATGGAAGACTCGACATTAGATTTTTTAAAAAATTTGCAGTCTTTATTGGTTAATAGTATGCCCGTGTATAATAATATTGAAACATTGAGAAATTTGGCTTATCGCGGATCTCCTACTGTATTCTCTATGTTTGATTTTACTCAAAGGGATAGTATTGACAAATTATATGAAGAAGCAAATAATAGTCATGTTGGTTATTATAATGAGAAAATTAAGGATGCATATAGAACTGCTTTTGATGAAATGAAATCTAGTTTTGAAAGAATGATTAAAGACAGACAAGTTTCAGAATTTTTTCCAACATTTGCTGATAGGTCACCTGACCAGTTAGAAGCTTTAAAAGGAGAGGTAAGAAGTATTAATCCCGAAGTGATTAAAGATTTACAACATAGACTAATTACATATTATAATTCTATAAAAATTCGTCAAATTACTCCTGATGTGAGAGTATCTCGAAAATTACAGCCAGATATCGCTTATAATGGTTATTATTCCTATGATTACAGTGCATTGGCTAGAGATCTTGGTTTATCAATAGATACTTCAGGATTTGATGATTATATTGATAGAGTTAAACCACTCCAGTATAAATAGTATATTTATTAAAAATATTATGTGCTTTAAGTAGCACCTTAAAAGTTAGTGTAGCTTTTAACACTCAAAAAAATAGCATTTTTGATATGAACCCCGTTTCTTGGACATGATATGAACCCCAATTGGTAGACACTAATTAAAAACCTGTACATTAAAAAGAG
>OIYG01000018.1_pt1 | contig 170166 bp, 163 predicted proteins | sample 1587861 | NCBI WGS metagenome assembly OIYG01 (sample SAMN03283272) | human gut metagenome | biome: human-associated habitat; material: feces | host: Homo sapiens | place: Peru | collected 2012 | reverse complement strand
GCCCTTTGGAGGGCTTATAGCAAACCACCAGTTGAACTGGTGGTTGCTGACTTAGAATTGAGGTGAGAATATATGGATAAGAATTTTTGTCGACCAGACTATTTATATCAATATACAACTATTGAAAGTTTAGCTTTAATTCTGAAAACAAGAAGTATGAAATTTAATTCATTAGCGTTTGTGGATGATTTGGAGGAAATAAAGGGAAGAGATATTGACATTGCAGGAAAGCTGGTATTTACTAGTTGCTGGACAGATAATAGGGAAGAAAATATAGCATTATGGAATATGTATGCAGAAAAAATGAAAGGTATTCGTATAGGTCTTCCGACATATCCTTTTGAAGAAAGTGATGGCTTTATAAACGAGCAAGCAAATAAAGACGATTTAGTACTTATTAGGTATGGGACTGAGGAAATTGTTCCCTCAGTTAATAAAAAGAAATAATACAGATAGCATTAGTTTGAATAATTTGGATTTAGGTATATACAAAAGAAAATGTTGGGAATTCCAGCAAGAGTGGCGATATTTAGTATATCTTGGAATAAAAAGACATGAAAACGATGACGAAAAAAAGATACGATTGAGAATGGCAAAAAAAAGGATACCGGGTAGTTTGTTTGCAAAAATAGAACAAAAAAAATTCGAAAAAATGATGGTATTATTAGGCCCCGGAACGAATGAATCTGATAGAATTTTAGTTGATGCATTAAAAGAGAAATATAATCCGACAATGAAAATAGAAAAAAGTGTTTTTACTGGAAAAATAATATCGAAATAATTTTATTGCGTTAATGATTATATAAAACCGCTTACGATGAATCTTCGATCCGATGATACTTTTGTTGAAGATCATGGATGGAACAAAGCGGCTATGCGCTATGATTTATTCCTGCAAAGACATCAGGGATTAAAAACAGTATTTCTTGAGCTGGGCGTTGGATATAACACCCCGGTTATCATTAAATATCCATTCTGGCAAATGACAGCGCAGAATCCGCAGGCAGTTTATGTCTGCATCAATGCAGGAAACGCAGGCTGCCCGAAAGAAATAGAGCATCAATCCATCTGTATAGATGAAGATATTGACAGCGTGTTCCATAAAATTAACCCAGTTCAAAAATAACAGTCAGGAGCGTACCATGAACCAGTATTTAAAAGAGACAAAAATGTTGGATTATTCAAATGAAAAGATTCAGCAGCTGATCAGAGAACGAAAATGGAAGGATATGGATGAATTTGAACGTCTGAAAGCCATTTATACATTTGTGAGAGACGAGATACTATTTGGATATAATGTCGATGACAGCATTTCGGCGTCAAAAGTCTTAGAGGATGGCTATGGACAGTGCAACACGAAGGGAACCCTGTTTATGGCGTTATTGAGAGCCTGTGGTATTCCCTGCCGGGTGCACGGATTTACCATCGATAAAAAATTGCAAAAGGGAGCGATGACGGGTTTTGTTTATAAAAATGCCCCGCAGAATGTATTTCACAGTTGGGTGGAAGTGTATTTTGAAGATAACTGGTATGAGTTGGAGGCATTTATCCTTGATATCGCATATTTGAGAAAACTGCAGGAAAAAAACAGCGATTGCACAGGAGCGTTTTGCGGTTATGGTGTGGCGGTTAAGGATTTTAAGAACCCGGTTATAGATTTTGACAGAAACAACACCTATATCCAAAGCGAAGGCATCAATCAGGATTTCGGCGTCTATGATTCGCCGGATGAGCTGCTAAAAGAGCATCATCAGGAAATGTCAGCATTCAAAGCTTTCTTATATAGAAACTGGGGCAGACACAGAATGAACCGGAATGTCCGTAAGATCCGAAACAGTTAAGTCCATTTTTAACAATTTGGCAGTTTCCCCTACAATTTGGCAGTTCTGATTGCGGGGAAAGGAAAAATTTCCTTATTATTAAACAAAATAGAAAAATAGCTGGCAGATATTGTCAGTTTTTGTGTTCAGAGATAATAAATGATAATAGGGAGAAAAAATATGAAGAAATGGAAGTCACTGGCAGAGAAGACCCTGATACTTACACTTTCGGCAGCTATGGCAGCGGGTTCGGTTGATATTTCGGCGTTTGCGGCGGCAATACAGGAAAGTGGTATACAGGAAGTGTATGAGGAAGAGGGCACAAACGTAACGATCACTGGTTTTGCCTCACTTTCGGAGAAGGTTTGCGAGCAGACACTTCCGGCCGGCGCGGATGAGAGCGGGATCGTATTTCCGGATACATTGACTGTGACGGTAGAAAAAGGAAATCCGTCTGTGATCCGCGAGGAATGTACCTTAGAGGGCATTACATGGAAGCTGGATGAAAATAAAAGTGACGCGCCGGTATTTGACGGCAGTGCAGACGGTTCCTGCTATGTCTATGCCCCGGTTCTGCCACAGGAGGATGGCGAAGGTGATCTGCTGGTGACGGGCGCCGGAGTGGAACTGCCTGCGATCCGTGTACAGGTGGAAGAGCGCGATATGGAACTGCTGGATGGCGAAGACCAGCAGTTCTTGGAGAGCGCAGAGGAAGAGGAGATGATGCTCCAGGATCCGCTGTTCCTCGCTGGCGAGGAGGGGCCGCTTCAGATAGCTGTTGACGGAAAAACGACATGTTATGCTTCTTTAAAGGAAGCGCTTGCGGCAGTCGATACGGCTGCGCAGCAGGCGGCTGGCACTTTGGATGTTACCCTTACCCTGCTTGAAAATATTGCAAACGGGGAGGCAGTCCAGTGGACGCTTACATCCGCCGGACAGCAGGTAAATCTTACGATCGATCTAAACGGACATGAGCTTGGCTGTTATATGGGCGGAGAATGGAAAAGTGAGCGGGCGGACTTCAGTCTGGGCGCTTCCGGGGAGAAGACAAAGCTTACACTTATGGATTCTTCAAGCGGAGGGGCAGGTATACTGCATGGCGCGCTTGTTGCCACAAACGGCGGGGAGCTTTCGGTCACCAAAGATTATACGGCAAAAACAGAGGCACTGACGGTATATTGGGATTCGGATTATGTGACAGATTTTACAAGGACTCTGGAAGCAAGAAAGAATAACGGTGAAGCTATTTCCCTCTATTATCGGATCTGGCTTCCTGAAAATGAAAAAATATCGGGCGCAGAAATCAGCGGCCTCAATCAGGATGCCATCGATAACGGAAATCTTAAATGTTTCAATGAATTATTGTATGCAAGGGCAGGAAGCGAGATCGCGGTGAATAACGATCTTTGTGCATACAGTTCTACAGATGCAGACGGTCAGTCCGCAGAGACGGTGTTAGATGCCAACAAGTTTACCATGCCGGCTGCGGGGGTAAAGCTGATCGCGCATGATACGGATGAATATGGTTACTGTACGCACTGTGGAAAAACAGACCTTGCGGTCGCCTATAAAAATAAGCATCTGACGATAGAAGGCCTGGAAGGGCGTACCTACGACAGCTGGCCGCAGATGCTGACCGGCATTATGCTTGAGGGCAGCGATGGGAAGAAGACATCACTTACCGTACCGGACTACAGGTATCAGGACAGGTATGGAAAATGGCTGATGTTTTCTTGCGGAACGCCTAAAAATTCTGACGCGGACTTTGAGACGCGCTATGCAAACAATACGAATGCATATCTGTATCGGGAGGGTGACGCGGGTTTTGATACGGCACAAGCACCTGTGGTGACCATTACCGGACGTGGCAGGTATACCGGAGAGTTCACAGTGTATTTTACCATCGGCAAGGGAACGCTGCAGATGAACGATCCGGAGACCTGCGGTAATCAGAGTGTGTGTATCTATGACGGACGGAAAAAAAAGGCGTGGAACAATGGCCTGACGAAGTTCCGGTCAGATCCTTCCGATGAAAAACAGTGGACACAGTGCAGTTTTGTCCCTATGGCGGAGCCTGAGTATGTTTGGCAGATCACGACCCCGGACGTAATGCAGACATTCGTATCCGGCAGTGTCGAAATTTGCCCGAATACCGTAGAGTACAGTACAGATGATAAAAAAACATGGATTCTGGAAAGGCTTGATGGCAGTTCGGGGGAGAATATGTATTTTGTCACGGACGCAGGCGAGTATCCTTTTTATATCAGGATGACAAACAAAAATTGTGAGAAGGAATTTGTAACTGAAAAGCTCATCGCGAAGGTTATGCCGAAGGCACTCACGGAAAGCATGCTGGTATCCGGGATCACGACCGGTCCGGCATACTACATGGGAAAAGGAACAGAGTGTCATGACTATGACAGGGATGTATTCAAAGACAGCGGGATTTTAGTGGACGGAAATCCTTATACCCTGCAAAAGGACAAAGATTACACCATACGTTATGAAAATAATGTTGACATTACGACCGGCGGGAATAAGGCAAAGATGTGGATCGTCGGAACAGGCAATTATGGTGCGGATGCCGAACCGATCGAGCGGGAATTTAACATCAGGTATGCGTTTACTCCTGCGCAGACGACCGTATCAAAGAATCGCTGGTATACCAAAGATGTGCCGGTTGTATTTGCCGGGGCTGACAGCACGACAGATGCGGATCAGATCCTCTACAGCAGTGCGGCAGAGAGCAGTTTAAGCGGCAACATGGCAGTTTACGGGGAACTTTCCGACGCGGTAAGCGGCAAAGGAGAGGAATATGTGTTTACTGAGGAAGGGGTCAATACCGGAACGCTTTATGTGAAAGACACCAGTACCGGATACATTGGTTCCCCTGTGGAGGTGACGGTACAGATCGATAAGACTGCACCGGACTGGAATCCGGATGACTGCGGCGTGACGATCAAAGACAACCGGTGGAAGACGCTGTTACAGATCATTTCCTTTGGACTGTATTATAAGGACAATACACTGGATGTCAAATTAAAAGCAGAGGATGTTACGAGTGGGATTGCGTCTTATTACTACTATGTCCAGACCGTGGATGCTGCATCATCGAAAACAGCAGCGGCGCTGACAGCGGAAGAACTGGATAAACTTACCTTTCACGAGGTAAAACCCGATGCGAATGGTACTGCAACGTTAAATGGCATCCTGCCAAAAAACAGTGCGGATGGGGACTATGTGGTCTACGCGTATGCGGTGGATCATGCAGGAAACAGGAGCAGCTATATCTGCTCGAACGGGATCGTAATTGACACGGTCGCACCGGACATAACGATAGGAAGCGGGGATGTGACGCCAACGGACAAGACGGCGGTCTGCAAAGCCGGCAGTGTGTCCGAGGATGCAACGGTCTGCTACTTTGTGATCGAGACAGCGGAGAAGGAACTGGTGCAGGCGGTTGAAGCACTTCAGAGTCCGATGCTTTATTTCGCTTCAGAGAACAATATATTTGCGGATTACGATGCGTCAACCGGAAAATGGATGCCCCGTACGGAGTATTCGTTATCTTATCAGGGATCGGATGGAAACACGAAGCAGGTAAACATCCGGGTACATGCCGCTCCGATGCAAAAAGGCGGCACGGATAACCGGTTTGTTCTGTCCGGATTGAAGGCGAATACAGGTTACCGGCTGTATGCGAGTTCGATCGATCTTGCGGGAAATCTACAGGCAGCAAGTGTGTCTGCCGACTTTACCACACAGCCGACGATACCGGAGGTGACCGTAAAGCCGACATTAAGCGGCACCTATGGGACACAGGCAAAAGATTTTCGAATTACAGGTGGCACGGTGGTCAATCCGGATGATCCGGGAAGTGGTGTGTTAAACGGTACATGGAGTTTCGCGGATACGGCAGCAGCAGGCAGCGGGTGTCCGGTGCCGGGAACAGATCAGACCTATGTACTGCGCTTTACCCCGGAAGCGGGCGCTGCATGCAGCGCGGTGGAAGTAAAGGTCGTACCGCAGGTGGCAAAAAAAGAACTGAAGATCCATATTGGCGCAGAGCTGGAAAAGACCTATGGCGAGCCGAATCCGGCGTTCACTTGCGGAAATGCGGACTGGGTTACAGATCTGGTTACCGGAGATACAAAGGAGGAGGTTGTAAAAAGTCTTTCGATGGTAACGCAGGCAACAGCGGCTTCGCCTGCCGGTGAATACCGGTTTGAGGTGAAATCTGACAGCACAAAGTATGAAGTAAAACCGCAGTATGTATGCGCGGACGCTTCCGTTTCCCAATATGGAAAACTGACCATAAAAAAGGCAGATGCAAAGCTTACAGCAGCGGTAGACAATTATGATAAGTGCTTTGGGGATAAAGCTTTTTCCTTAGGCGTAGTGGCAGATCATGCGGAGACAGCGATCCGATATGCGGTGACGGAAGGAGCGGACGTAGTGTCTGTCGCGGCAGACGGCATGGTGACGATCCAAAAGGCGGGAACCGCAAAGATCCGAGTATCTCTGCCGGAGAGCAGAAACCATAACGCGGCGGCAGATAAAGAGATCACTGTGACGGTGAGCAGGAAGCCTGCGTATACAGTGCCGGATCTGAGCAGGAGCTATTATTATAAGAACACATACCATGACCGTGTGGATACGGGAGCGCTGCTTCCGGCAGATTGCGGGAAGATCATGGATTACGATATCTATGCCGGTGAGAAAGTTACAAATATTACACTGGAGAAAGAAACCGGAATACTGACCTATACAGTTGATCCTTGGACGCTTGGAAAAACAGGTTCTATCAAGGCGGTCGTTTATACGGAAAATTATGAGTCGATCGTGGTTCCGATTGGGTTGTTATGGAGTGACAGACAGGAGGTTTCTGTCAAAGCAGGTACACAGGTAACATTAAAAAGCAGTACCATGACATACGGTGACAGCCTTTCTGTACTGAAATTTGAAAAGGCAGAGTTTGTGGATACAAATGGAAATCCCGTGACAGGAACACTTGCATGGGAGGATGGGACAGCAATACCGGCAGCGGGAACGGCAAGCGCCAACTGGAAATTTACACCGGATGACGAAGCATATCTGACAAAAACGGGCAGCACCGGGATTACGGTAAAACGGGCAAAGCCTTATATCGAGACGGCACCGACAGCCGCAAAGATCACCTGTGGATCGACGCTTGAAGCGTCCGCACTGACAGGCGGAAAGGCAGTATATGGTGACGGAAAGGGAAATGCGGCGACATTACCGGGCGGAAATACCGTGGTAGAAGGCAGCTTCACCTGGAAACAGCCGGAGTTAAAACCTGCGGTTTCTGACAGCCAAAATACAGAGTACGCGGTTGTGTTTCGACCGGCGGACACAGTTAATTATGAGACAGCAGAAGTGAAAGTGAAATTAACGGTGGAAAAGACACCGGATGACAAAACATCGGATGAAAAGGCGCCGGATGATAAGACGCCGGATGTGCCGGAAACGCCAAAAGACACCGGAAACATTTCTGTAAGTATTACGGAACCGGCTCCGGAACATGGTGGGACAGAGACGATATATGCGATAACAAAGCAGGAAGACGGAATCGATGCAGGGGATAACAGAAAGCAGAAAGAAGCACAGTTATCACTTGTCGATGTATTGGAAAAGGAAGAGACAGTACCTTCCGATCAGCTTGAAATTTTACCGGAACCCGCAGGGGAAGAGCAGCCGCCGGTTCAGAATGAAGAAGAAAAAGAAAGCGGAGAAGAAGACCGAAAGGATAGCGGAAAAGAGGAAGCCGGACAGTCTGAAACCAAAGAAGATCATACAGGAAATAAGGTAAGACCTTCCGATGTTATCGCAGTGACAGCTGTCAGTGCCGCAGGTCTGACCGCAGCTACCGTGGCAGGTAAGATCCGGAGAAGAAAATGGAAACGGAGGAAAAAATAAAAAGGCAGGTGGCAGTCAGGAAAGCTGCAAAATGAATGCTAATATTTAACAGCGTGAATATCAAATTAAAATCAGATATTCACGCTGTTGTTTTAAATTTCCACTATCTGCATTGGACACCCGAAGAATCAGAAAGCGTGGGAAAACAGGAGCAAGATCAGTAATCTTGATAATTCACTGCAAAAAGTAGAAATAGTACAATTTTTGAATGATATTATACAAGAAATACATGGAAATATATCGTATTATTGATAATATATGTTATATTAATATGTAAAGGAGAAGAAAAACATGGCAGCGGAAAGAAAAACATTGACACAACTATCTGTACCAATATGCTTAGAAACTTTATTTTATATGCTTTCCGGTATGGTCGATACACTTATGCTATCGTCTGTAAGTGACCAGGCAGTGGGAGCAGTAGGAACAGCAAATACGTATATAGGTGTTTTTATCATTATGTTCGGGGTAATATCATCAGGTATGGTAGCCGTTATGTCACAAAATATAGGAGCTGGAAGACCCGGAGTTGCATATCAGGCCAGGCAGCTTGGACTTATATTTAATGCATTGATAGGTATTCTCATGTCCGTGGTTCTTGCTGTTTTTTCCGGTGGAATACTTAGAATAGTAAGTATTGCGCCGGCTTTGCTTGAGCCGGCTGAAACATACCTTAGAATTGTTGGAGGCGCATGCTTTTTAAATGCGCTTATTCCTATTTTTTCCAGCTATTTGAGAGTGTTTGGATATACAAAGCATTCCTTAATAGGAACTGTTGTTGGAAATGCTCTTAATATAATACTCAATTCGGTATTCCTGTTTGTGTTTGACTGGGGAGTAATGGGAGTTGCTGTTGCCACAGTTATTTCCAGGGTTGTAAATCTTATTATTGTAGCGGTTATGGGTACGGTACTTATAAAAGCAAAGCAGAGTCCTGAGCGCATTCCACCACGAAAGATACTTGCGCAGATTGTTAAGATAGGTTTTCCTTCTGCATTCGAAACAGCACTTTATAATGTAGCAATGACATTTATAGTACGTTTTATGAATCAGATGGATGCGGATGGAATGAATGTTACAGCTCGTTCGTATGCTATGCAGATTGCAAATTTTTCGTATTGTGTAGGAGCTGCCCTTGCGCAGGCTAATGCTATTATGACTGGCTGGAGAATTGGAGCAAAGGAGTTTGAAGAATGTGACAGGGGGACGAGAAAAGCTGTGATATATGGTCTTATAACAGCGACATGCTTTTCTGTGACATTTGCAGTATCCGGACATTTTATAGTGCATATATTTACGGATGATACGCAGATGATAAATCTTGTGGTAAAGTTATTAATAGTAGATATATTCCTTGAATTTGGAAGGGTGACAAATCTTGTGTATGGTCAGGCATTAAAAACCAGTGGAGACGCGCTTTTTCCGGTTATAATGGGTGCGATATTTATGTACCTGTTTGCAGTTGGCGGAACATATTTTCTTGGAATACGCATGGGACTTCTGGCAGTAGGAGCATATATTGCAATGGCAGGTGATGAGTGCGCGAGAGCTGTTGGAATGGTACTTAGATGGAAGAGCGGAAAATGGAAGAGTAAAAATCTTGTGGAATTATAGGAGAGATTATGTATTTTGAATTAAAGGAGAACAAACCACATGGTACAAAGGACGATCCGTTTAGCACATATCACATAAAGAATGCGGGGCGGTCATTTCAGATACCTGTACATTGGCATGACGAATTTGAAATTATATATGTAAAAAGTGGTTCCCTGCTTGTAAGTATATCAGGAGAGAACTATATTGGAAAATCAGGGGATGTGTTTGTTGTGTCGCCGGGTAATCTGCATTTCATGGGTTCACAGACCGGCACTGTGGATTATTTTACTTTCCTTTTTCCGTTAAAATATATATCTTTTCGTTCGAATGACATATTAGATGATAAATTGCTTGAACCACTAAATAACGGTCATCTGATGATAAGTCCAAGAGTAAAGGATACGGCAAAAGAACTGTGTGAGCAGTTAATTGAGATTGATCTGGCAAAAAATGATGAAAGGGAGTCGATCATAACGGCGCAGATAAAGACAAAAACAGTTCTATTACAGTTTATTCTTGAAATGTGGAAGAAAGGATTTGTAACAGAAAATGATACAAGTGGTAGAAATACTGTAGAAAAAGAGATGGTTTCATATATACAGCAGAATTTTACAGGGACGATCTCGTTAAAGGAATTTGGGGAACAGTTTCATCTCTCGGAAAAATATATATCGCGATATTTTAAGGAACATTTTCATATTACGATTTCACAATATGTAACATATTTACGCTTGAAGCATGCGAAACAGCTGTTACAGGATACTGATATTCCGGTTACAGAGATAGCAATGCAGAGTGGGTACCAGAATATAAGCTATTTTATCAGAAGTTTCAAAAAAACATATGAGGTGTCCCCATTGCAATATAGAAAAAATAAGTTGACTGAAATATAGTAATTTACATAAACAGCTTAGTCGGTATGCTTCAAATTGTCCTTACAATAAAACATCTATAAAGATCACCAGTTTAGCGGATTGCGCAGTGTATGCTGGATCTCATCCAGAATGAACAGCCTGACGTTAATGAGAGCCTTGGTATCACAAACTAAAAAACAGAGGAGAAAATATCATGGGTAAACAGGTTTTACTGATAAAAGGAAGCCCAAGGAAGAACGGAAATACGTCTGTCATGGCGGGTCTGTCATGGCGACGAGGAAAATAGATAAAATTATTGCAGAATATGTGTTACAATGGAATGGCGGTTTGCGATAAAGCAGCGGAAATTGCTGCAAATTCGCAAAAAATGCAGGAGAAGTTTGTTATGAAGCGAAAAGTATTTAATATTATCCAGATTGGTGATAAGAGCAATTCACTCAGCCGCATGTTTGATATTTTCATTACAGTCGTTATTTTTTCCAATATCCTGGTCATGTTTTTACAGACCTTTGAGGAACTGTCTTTTCTGTTTGGATTTTTCCATGTGATTGAGATCCTTACGATCCTTGTCTTTTGTGTGGAATATGTGCTTCGGATCTGGACAGCGGATTATCTGTATCCGGGGAAAAGTGAGTTCCGTTCCCGCCTGCGGTTCGTGGTGTCGTTTGACGGGATCATTGATCTTTTGACGATCCTTCCATTTTTCTTCTTATCCGGTATGGTGATCTTTCGAATGCTGCGGGTGGCACGGATCTTTCATCTGTTCCGCCTCAATGCCAGATATGATTCCTTTAATGTGATCACAACGGTTTTGTATGAAAAGCGAAATCAGATCATTTCCTCGGTTTTTATTGTCCTGATCCTGATGCTGGCAAGCAGTCTGTGTATGTACAGTGTGGAACACGATTCCCAGCCGGAGGTATTTCGGAATGCGTTCAGCGGTATCTGGTGGAGCATGTCCACGCTGCTCACCGTGGGCTATGGCGATATCTATCCGATCACGACGCTTGGTCGGGTTATGGCGATCTGCATCGCCTATCTCGGAGTCGGAGCGGTTGCCATTCCGACCGGTATCATCAGTGCCGGTTTCGTGGAACAGTATCAGCGGAAAAGCAGCCTTTCCAACATCAAGGATGCGGATATCCATGAGATCGCCGAGATTTTTGTGGACAGGAATTATGCGGAAAAATCAGTAGAGGAAGTCGAAGAAGACCATCAGATCACGATCTTTCTCATCCTGCGGGAGGATCTGTCCATTTTGCCCCAGAAGGATACGGTCTTAAAGTTCAATGATATTATCGTGATACGGGGAGAGCAGGATGAGAAAAAATAACTTTTTCTTAGAGCTGTTCCTGTAAAATGAGAACATCCCATTTCTCAAGCATATCATCTTTGCCGGCAGTCTTTCCGGTGATAAGATCCGTTTTGCCGGAAAGGCTTGCCGGAAGCGGCTGTTTCTCGTCGGAGAAATTGATGACATAATAAAAACGTGTTGTGTCGCTTTCCCGGCAGGTAACTTCAAGCGCAGTGCTTTCCGGGATAACGGCGGAAACATCTGCCTCGGCAACAGCCTTATTTAAGATCTTTGCAAGTCCGGCTTCTTCTAACTGGCTGCCGATGTAGTATACATGACCTTTTCCGTAGTTATTTTTTGTAACACACGGCATACCTGCATAGAAGTCATCCCCATAGGAAGCCAGGGAGCTTGCGCCTTCGAGATGGATGAGGTCACAGAGCATTCCGCAGGAAAAGCTGGTGTTATCGTCAAAGACAGCAGAGTTTTTCTGCTCCGGGGCAAGGGCGTCGATCTCCTCGACCCAGATGCCTGCCATTTCACGCAGCGGGCCGGGATAGCCGCCAAGGTATACATTGTCTGACTGGCCGACGATACCGCTCATAAACGTGGTGATGAGTGTGCCGCCATTCTTAACGAAATCTTCAAGCGCTTCTTTCATGCCGTCCCTGATCATGTAGAGAACCGGAGCGGCGATGATGTCATATCTGGAAAAATCCGCATCGACAGGGATCATGTCAACGGAAATATTCTGTTTATAGAAAAATTTATAGTACTGGTGGATCTGGTCTACATACTTCAGATCTTCGGAAGGGCCGCTCGTATATTCCAGAGCCCAGTAGTTATCCCAGTCGAAAATGATGCCGACCTTTGACGGATTTTTGGAGCCGAGGGTCTTATTGCCAAAGCTTTCGAGCTCTTTGCCGAGCTTTGCGGTTTCGCGGAACACGCGGGTGTTCTCATTGCCGACATGCGCGATCACGGCACCGTGGAATTTCTCGCACCCGCCAACGCTTCTGCGGAGCTGGAAGAACTGGATGGTGTCTGCGCCGTGTGCGATGGTCTGGTAACTCTGGGCGCGCATCTGTCCCGGACGTTTTAAGGAGTTGTATTTCTGCCAGTTCTGCTGGCTTGGCGTCTGTTCCATCAGCATGAACGGCGCGTCTTTGAGTCCGCGCATCAGATCATGTGTCATAGCTACCTGGCTCCATGGGGTATCATATGCCGGGTAGTTATCCCAGGAGATGATATCCATTTCCTTTGCCCATTTAAAATAATCCAGTCCTTTGAAAGTTCCCATCAGATTGGTTGTGATCAGCGCGTCCGGTGCCACTTCGCGGATCGCGTCACGTTCCATTTTATAGTTGGAAAGCAGACTGTCGGAGATAAAGCGTCTGTAATCGATGGAAATTCCGGTGAAAGCGGTCTTTTCTCTGCCAATGCCTTCACTGAGCGCGTTTGGTACAACAACCTCATCCCAGTCGTAGAGGGAATGTCCCCAGAATTCCATGTTCCATGCGGTATTTAATGCGTCTAAGGTATGGTATTTGTCCTGAAGCCATACACGGAAAGCTTTCTTGCAGTTGTCGCAGTAGCATTCCGCACCGTACTCATTGTTGATGTGCCAGCAGGTAACGTGCTCATTCTTGCCATAGCGCTCTGCCAGTTTAAAAGCGAGTGCTCTTGCGTATTTCTGGTATACCAGTGAATTCGGGCAGGCATTGTGCCGTCCGCCGAACGTGTGATGGCGTCCCTCGTAGTCCGTACTCATGACTTCCGGATATTTTTTTACCATCCATGCAGGGAGTGCTGCGGTGGAAGTCGCAAGGACAATGTCGTAGTTTTCCTTTGAGAGCATGTCGATGACTTTATCCAGATAGGAAAAATCATAAACATTTTCTGACGGCTGGATCTTTGCCCAGGAAAAAACGTTGATCGTTGCGGTGTTGATGTGCGCGTCTTTAAAAATGCGCATATCTTCTTTCCAGACTTCTTCCGGCCACTGATTCGGGTTGTAATCTCCTCCGTAAAGGATTCTCTTAAATTTGGATTCCATGATAAACCTCCTGATATTGTGCTTTTTGAATCTATCTGACGCGAGGAAAAACTTCTGCGTCTTGCTTTTTAAATCTCTTTGATTTATGCTTATCATAATACATTTGATTTGCTATTTGTATAACAGGAGAAACCATTTTATATAACATTTTGAAACAAGGGAGAACTATGGGTATCTATTTTGGAAATCATTTTGGAAGAGAGCCGTTTCAGTTTGACTCGGTTGGAAACCACTGGGAGCAGGAGAGTGTCGCAAGACCGGATGGTTATCCGCAGTATCTTTCCAGGCTTTTCGTGCGTTATTTTAACTGTTCCGTCTATGAGTATCTGACCGCCTACCGGATCAACCGGGCAAAGGAGCTTCTTATCATGGAACATGACAGAAAAGTCCAGGAGATCGCCCGTGATGTCGGCTATACGGATGTAAGCCATTTTATTGTGATGTTTAAGAAACTCACCGGAATGACACCGGTGGAATTTCGGAAGCTGCATGTGTAGAAGCGCTTTTACCGAAAGACTACCGCAGAATGGTGAGAAATGGGTAAAAAGGGAAAATGCAACGATATTTTACATAAACACCACTAAAATGTAAAGAGAGCGTGGTAGTATATAAAAACGGCCTTTGCTATAATAATGTTAAAAATAAGAGCAAAGGTGGGAAAGATATGAGAAAACATTACGTTGACAACATCCGCTGGATGACGGTAGTGTTCGTTGTGATCTATCATGTGATCTATATGTATAATGGAGTGGTAAAAGCCAGTGTAGCCGGACCGTTTCAGGAGGTACAGTATCAGGATGTGGTGCAGTATATACTGTATCCGTGGTTCATGGTGCTGCTGTTTATCGTTTCCGGTATGTGCGCAAGATATTATCTGGAAAAACATACAGACCGGGAGTTTGTACGTTCGAGAACCAGAAAACTGCTTGTGCCGTCTACGATCGGGCTTTTTGTTTTTCAGTGGATCCAGGGATATTTTAATATGGCATTCAGTAATGCGTTTGATACGATGCCGGGCCAGATACCAGGTGTCGTCCGGTATCTGATCCTGGTGGTCTCGGGAATCGGTGTACTCTGGTATATCCAGGTGCTCTGGGTCGTTTCCATGTTTTTGCTTGTTGTGCGAAAAATGGAAAAAGACCGGCTTTATCACATCTGTGGAAAGATAAATATCTTAGGATTGATCCTGCTTGTGATCCCGGTGTGGGGCGCAGCCCAGATCTTAAACACACCGGTCATCTGTGTCTATCGTTTTGGGATCTATGGGTGCTGTTTCCTTCTGGGTTATTATGTGTTTTCCCATGAGGAGGTGACAGACCGGCTGAAAAAATGGTGCATTCCGCTTGCCATAGCGGCGATCGTGCTTGCGGCCTGTTATGTCGCGGTTTATTTCGGAGAAAATTATGCCGAAAAGCCGGTTGTAAACAGTCCGTTTTCAATCGTGTATGCATGGTGCGCGTGCCTTGCAATCCTCGGATGCATGAAAAAATGGGGAGACCGTACCTGCCGTTTCTTTGATTTTATGTCAAAAAAAAGCTTCGGGCTTTATGTGTTCCATTATCTGGCATTGTCAGTAATGGCGTATTTCTTAAAAGAGTATACACCGGTGACCGGATTTTTCGCGTATCTGCTTTCCGCAGTGGCGGCGTTCGGCGGAGGACTGGCGCTCTATGAGATCATTTCGAGAATCCCGCTGTTAAACTGGTGTGTGCTCGGAATCAAAAAGGAGAAAAAGCATGTTTAAGGAAAATCTGATTTCCCTGCGGAAATTGAATCATATGTCACAAGAAGAACTGGCAGAGAAGCTTGGAATATCAAGGCAGACACTGTCGAAGTATGAGACCGGAGAATCCATTCCCGATATTGAGCGGAGTAAAGCGATCGCGGATGCGTTTGGAGTGTCATTGGATGAACTGGTAAACTATGAAAACGGTCCGGACAGCCTTCCGGTGCCTCCGAGGGGCAGACACGCCTTCGGTGTGGTAAAAGTCGGGGAAAAGGGGCAGATCGTTATTCCGGCAAAGGCAAGAAAGGTGTTTGATATTCAGGCGGGGGATAATCTGATCGTACTCGGTGATGAGGCACAGGGGATCGCGCTGATAAAGGAAAAAGATTTTATGGCGATGGTGGAAGAAGTACGGAAGCAGAAATAAAAGTTTGCGTAGGTTCTTGCGGGCGGCCGTGTGCTTGTGTTAAAATATTGCCAAAGCATATTTCTTTAGAAAATCTAGGCATCCTTGCCATCTATATTCTAATCAACATTTCAGAATCTATGCTTTTATCTCAAAAAAACAAAAGCAGGAGATATCTGAGAGAGGACTCCTGCGAAGGAGGAATTGAATATGGAAAACAGTTATGTGGCAACAAAAGAACCGCAGGCAAATCGTCAGTATAAGGACACGGTATTTCGAATGCTGTTTTCGGAACGAAAGAATTTACTGTCGCTTTACAACGCGGTTGCCGGGAAAACATACGAAAGAGCGGAAGATCTTACGATTGTGACACTGCAAAATGCAATTTACATGGGAATGAAAAATGATCTGGCGTTTATGCTTGATACAAACCTGTATCTGTATGAGCATCAGTCCACCAGAAATCCGAATATCCCGCTGAGGGATTTATTTTACATTTCACTGGAATATCAGAGGTATATTAATGATAAATCGTTGTATTCCTCGACATTGCAGAAAATTCCGGCACCGAAGTTTGTGGTATTTTATAATGGAACAGATCCGGAAGAAGACTGTACGGAACTCAAACTGTCACAGGCATATGAAAATATGGTTGGAGAGCCGGATCTGGAACTGAAAGTTATGGTGCTCAATGTGAATGATGGACATAACAAAGAACTCATGGAGCAGTGCCATATATTGAAAGAATATGCAAAATATGTGGCAAAAGTCCGTAAATATACGGAAACATACAGCCTGAATGAGGCAGTAAAACGAGCCATCAGTGAATGCATCAAAGAAGGTATTCTGGCGGAATTTTTACAGCAGAACCGTGCGGAGGTGGAAATGGTGAGTATTTTGGAATATGACAAAGAGCTGGAAGAGAAGAAATTGAGGAAAGCAGAGTATGAGGCTGGAGTAAAACAGGGAATGGCAACAGGAATCATTCAGACTGCCAGACGATGCCATCTGTCGGAGGAAGAGATCCTTGCGCAGTTATGTGAAGCGCTTGCAATCAGTGAGAGAGAAGCTGCGGATTATCTGAAAACAGTAAGCTAAAAATTTATATACTAGAAAGAAACGAGTAGCAGAACGGCGTAGATCCGGTTTTTGCTGCTCGTTTTTTATATGCACTGCATAGGGAAAAACCGGCAAAAACTCCAAAATAAACCGGCAGACTAACCGTTTGGATAGTGTACAAACCCGAGGCACATTTGGTATAATTTTGACAACAGATGGAAAAAAACGGCAGAAACATGCGGGAAGCGGGGGAGTCATTGATTTATATAAAACCGAAACATGCGTGGAAACGTCTGAAAGCGGCAGATGAGGAAAATGTGACCGCATATGTATATGGGATCAGCGGAAGCGGGAAAACAGAATTTATCACACGTTATCTTGGCAGAAAAAAATACCTTGTGTTTCAGGCGGGGCAGGTCACGGCAAAAGACTTAAAACCTGCGGAGTCCGGACGGCGGAAGATCATAGTGATCGATAATCTGCAGGAGCTGGCACAGGACGAAAACTGTGACAATGAAGACGTAAAAAAGGCGATCATTGCGCTGATCCGGCGTGAGGATGTCTGGGTGATCCTGTGCAGCAGGGGAGAGGTACTGCCGTGGCTCACAGCCATACGCTATCAGGAAGTTTTTTATGTGATCGGCGAAAAAGAGCTGCTGTTTGACGACAGACAGGTGGAGCAGTATATTGCGCAGACCGGGATGCTTTTTACAGAGAAACAGCAAAAGCTGCTTGAAAATTACTGTAATGGTGTGCCGATCACCTGGAATATCATAAACAGTGTGTATCAGGAAATGGATGTGCAGGAGAAAACGGAAAGGCGGCAGGAGCCGTTCGGGGAAAAAGATTTCCGGACGCTGGTGGAGAAGGCGAGAAGCCGGATGTGGGATTATCTGGAATATCATGTATACGATGAGTGGGATGTGCAGATACAGGAATTTCTGATGGAAATTTCGATCGTAGACCGTTTTCATGTGAGACTGGCGGAGATGATCACGGGGCGCAAGGATGTAGAGGCATTATTAAACCGGATCCGCTGGCTTGGAAATTTCATGCATGAGGAGCGGGGAGCAAACGGACACGACGAGGAGACCGTGTATGAACTCCGGGCGGCAATGCGGATCAGCATGCAGCGGAGGCTGAAACGGAAATACAGCAAAGACCGGATCCGGGCACTGTATGAAAATGCCGGGCTCTGCTACCAGCTTGCCGGAAAGCCGCTTCAGGCACTTTTCATGTATCAGGAAGTAAAAGATACGGAGCGTATTGCCTCGATCCTCATTGACAATGCGAGAACGGCGCCGAACAGCGGTTATTATTATGAACTGAAAAAATATTACCTGGCGCTGCCGGAAGAAAAGATACGCACGAGCCCGGAGCTCATGTGCGGGATGAGCATGTTACAGTCGCTGCTTTTAAATATCGCAGAGAGCGAGCGCTGGTACGGGGAACTGGAAAAATATGTAAAAGAACATACGGGAAGTGAGCGGCGGATCGCGAAAGGCAGACTGCTCTACCTTGAGATCGGGCTTCCGCACCGTGGCAGTGAAAACATGATAGAGATCTTAAAAAAAGCATATCTGCTTGTCTTGAATAAGCAGGTGAATCTGCATGAATTTTCAGTTACCAGCAATCAGGCATCCCAGATGAACGGTGGAAAAGATTTCTGTGAGTGGAGTAAGCATGACAGGGAACTCGCAAAGAGCATAGGAAAGATCGTCGAATTTGTATTGGGGAAGTACGGAAAAGGACTGGTCAATCTGGCTCTCGCGGAAAGCTTTTTTGAAAAAGGCGGCGACAATTATGAGGTGGCAACGCTTGCCAACAAGGGGAGAATGCAGGCAGAAGCCGGTGGAAAATTGGAGCAGTGTTTTGTGGCGGACGGCATACTCGCATGGTTACATATCATAAACGGGAAAGTAACGGAAGCGGAAGAACTTTTAGAGCGTTTCCGAAAAAGAGTAAGCAGTGAAAAGGCAGACCGCCTGCTCCCGAATGTGGAGACGTTTCTGATCCGGTGTGCCTTATACAGCGGAAAAAAGACGGAAGTGGCGGAATGGATGAACACGGCGCCGGATGAGGAGCTGGAATTCTCCATTTATGACCGGTTCCATTATATGACCAAGGTGCGCATATATCTGCAGAACGGGCGAAATGAGCAGGCGTATAATCTGCTGGCAAAATGCGCGTATTACGCGAAAATGATGAAGCGGACTTATATTGCAATCGAAGTAAAGATCTTAAAAGCGATCACACAGTACCGCATGAAAGACGACAAATGGGATGAGAGTCTGTGCGAGGCGTTAAGCGAAGCGGAGGAATATCATTTTATCCGGCTGATCACAAGGGAGGGGGCAGCAGTACGGCCGCTGCTTTTGGAGACGGCATTTCAACCGTCGGATGATAAAAAAAGCAGGCAGTTTTTTAAGGATGTACTCAGTGAGACGGAAAAAATGGCGCATTTTTATCCCGGCTATTTAAAGACGGGAGTGGAAGAAGTTGTTTTGAGTGACACGATGTTAAAGGTATTGAAATTGCAGGCGAACGGATTGTCCAAAGACCAGATCGCGAAAGAGCTTGGGATGACAACCGCGAATGTGAAATACCATACACAGCAGATTTACAGGAAATTGGACGTTTCCAACAAAGCGGAAGCGGTCAGGGAAGCAGGAAAACGGGGAATGTTATAATGGCGGTATATTTATATTTTCTGGCAGATGTAATATCAATATTTATACTGATAGGAATTATATATGAGACCAGGAAGCACAACGAGAGCATCTATGTGCTTTGCGGAGCAGCCATTACGGTTGTTAATTTCGGATACTGGCAGTTAGCGTCAGCGGCGAATCTTGAAGAGGCGCTGCTTGCCAACCGGATCACCTATCTGGATGGTACTTTTGTGACACTTTTTATGTTTCTTTCACTGGCACATGTGTGCAGACTGAAGGTGCCCATCTGGCTGGTCTCTCTGATGACACTGGCAGGGTTTGTGGTGCTCGGACTGGCGTTTACCGGGGGCTACAGCACGATCTACTATAAAGAAGTCCGGTATGTGACGCGGGCGGGAGCGGCGTTTTTGGTCAACGAACACGGGCCGGCACATATTCTGTATCTGTTCTTGCTCGGATTTTATATTCTGACGGGGTGCTGGGTCATCTATTACGCGTGCCACCACAAGAACAAAGTTTCCTATGTCAGCATCATGTGCATTTCCTATACGGAATTTTCGTGTATCGCGGTTTACGCGATCGAGTCGATCGTGGATCTTGAGATCGAGCTGCTTCCGTTTATCTATGTGATCAATGAGGTGCTGCTGTTTTTTATGATCCGCAGGAGTAACCTGTATGATGTGTCCGGAAACGCGGAAAATGTCAGGGAAGAGCGGCAGGAATATGGTTATATCTCGTTTACGGGCAAGGGAAAATACGTCGGAAGCAATGAGGTGGCGCAGAAATATTTCCCGGAGCTGTCACAGCTTCTGATCGACCGGGAGATCCCGAAAAATGCGGATTTTTTGTACCGTGAATTTGGGATGTGGATGAAAAACTACCGGGGAGAAGAGGAAGAAGTACGTTATTACAACAGAAAAGACCGGGTGATCAAATGCTCCATGCACTTTTTTACGACAGGGTGCGCAAAACAGGTGCGCGGTTACCTGATCGAGATCTTAGATGATACGAGACAGCAGACGCAGATCCATGAACTGAACGCCATGGCGAAAAAAGCGGAGGAAGCGAATCTGGCAAAAGGCGCTTTCCTTGCAAGTATTTCGCATGAGATCCGCACGCCGATCAACGCGGTGCTCGGGATGAATGAGATGATCCTGCGTGAGTCGGAAGAACCGCAGATCCGCGTTTATGCTGGAAATATCAAAAAGGCGGGAAATTCCCTGCTGTCATTGATCAACAATGTCCTCGATTATTCCAGAATGGAACATGGAGCACTCGCGATTCAGCCGGTCTGCTATGACGTGGCAAAACTGTTATGTGACGCGTGCAGTCTGATGCGCGTAAGGGCAAGAACCAAGAATCTGGATCTTGAAGTGCAGGCAGACCCGGATATCCCGGCAAGGCTGCTCGGGGATGACGTGCGCATCCGGCAGATCCTGTTTAACCTGCTTTCCAATGCGGTGAAATATACCAAAAAAGGATTTGTGCGTCTGCATGTCGCTGTCTTAGAGAGAACGGAAGAAACAGTCACCTTAAAAGTAGAGGTGGCGGATTCCGGGATCGGGATAAAGACGGAGGACATGGAGCATCTGACAGAAGCGTTCCGGCGGGTGGATGAGGAAAAGAACCGGAAGATCGAGGGAACCGGGCTTGGACTTGCGATCACGGCGCAGCTGCTCGGCAAGATGGGAAGCCGGCTGGATGTGACAAGTGAGTACGGCAAAGGATCGGTATTTTCCTTTGAACTGACACAGCAGCTCGTTGATTCCGCCTGCATTGGCGTTTTTGATATGGACGCGGAGGAAGGTGCGGTGGAATATCAGGATCCGGTCGAAAAATTCCGGGCACCGGAGGCAAAGATCCTTGTCGTGGATGACAACGAAATGAATCTTTTTATCGTAAAAGGACTTTTGCGGCACTTAGGAGCGACGATCGACACGGCAGACAGCGGCGTGGCATGCTTAAAAAAGACGGCGGACTGCCACTATGATCTGATCTTTATGGATCATCTGATGCCGGAAATGGATGGGATCGAAACCCTTCACCGGCTGCGTGAGGATCCGGAAAATGCGTCCAGACAGGCAAAGGTCATTATGGTGACGGCAAACGCGTTTGCGGGTGCGCGCGGGATCTACTTACAGGAAGGTTTTGACGATTTCACGCCGAAACCGGTGGAAGGCAAAAAGTTAGAGCAGATCGTCTATCAGTATCTGCCGGAAGAACTTCTGACCGGAAAAGAGCAGGAAAGAGCAGAAAAGCAGGAACTGGAAGAGGGATTTTTGCAGAAGCTGCGTCTGGTGGAAGTGGATGGAGCCAAAGGTCTTGCGTATGCGAACAATGAGGTGGAACTCTACACGGAGATCCTTCGCGGATTCGTGGAAGAGTACGAAGAAAAACGGCAGAAAATGCTGGATTATGCGGCAGATCTGAAAAGAAACGGCGAAGATCTGGTAAATCTCGCGCACCAGATGAAAGGAGAGGCGCGCGGAATCGGCGGTACGCATTTCGGAGAGCATTTTTATGCGTTAGAACTGGCGGGCAGAGAAAAGAACACGGAAAAGATCCGCAGTCTTCTGCCGGAGGTATTAGAAGAGTGGGAGCGGACAATCAGAGGAATTTCAGGCTGTCTTGGCTGATCTGCGCCTGAATGCTGTCCCGAAGCCTTACCGGGATAAAAATCTCATCGGAATTCATCATCACGATGCTGGTGTCAGTGACTTCCCGGATATACAGGCGGTTCACAAGATAACTGCGCCCGACTGCCAGAAAGGTCGGGCAGTCCTTTAAATCCTCACGCACTTCGGTGAGAACCCTGGTAAAAGAAAACGTATCGGTGAGTGTATGTACCAGCGTGACATGGCGCCCGGTCTCAAAAAAGAGGATGTCTTTTAACGGGAGAGCGGTATCTTTTCCACGGATCGAGACCGTATAAGTTTTTGCCGCCTCGGTAAAAATCGAGGAACACCGGTTGATGGCGTTGGTAAAATCCTTATGGTCATACGGTTTCTGCAGATAATACAGCGCGTCTACATTGTAACTGTCCATTGCGTGCGCGGTCGAACTTGTGGTAAAGATAATGCCGCCAGAAAAGCCGTCGTCGCGCAAAGCTCTCGCCACGTCCATACCATTCATATTTCCCATATAAATGTCAAGAAAGATCAAAGAAGGCTTGACCAACGCGCGCTTATAAGCAGCAAGAATGCTTTCTCCCGAGGAGAAAGAGCGAATCTCAACATGCATATCCAGATTCAGGATATATTCTTTTAAATGATGCGCCAGCCGCATCAGATCCGGTCTCGAATCATCGCAAATATAAATTTCCATAACTTACCCATACCTCTCTCATAAAAAATATCTTCTGGTAACAGTATAACGTAAAAATGTCCGGCTTAAAATGACAAATTGGCAGTTTCCGGCACAAATTGGCAGTTTGAATTGTCATAAGGGGCGCGGGAAGGTAAACTCTATCTTGTTCCAGACAAAAAGTATTCCAAAAAGAAGGAAATGATAAGGAGAGAAACGAACATGAGAAAGAAAATTTTAACTGTATTATTAGCTGGTATGATGGCAATGTCCACACTTGCTGCCTGCGGAGACGCGGAAGAAACGACCGATGTAAAGACGACAGCCGAGAGCAGTGCTGATACGACAGCAGCAGAAGAAGACGAATCTTCGGATATGTGCTCGGATGAGACATTTGAGACATTGCAGGACAATTACGCAACGATGGTAGACTGCTATAATGAAGTAAAGGATCTTTACGAGAGTGATGAGATCGCGGCAGATGAAGATATTGAAAACCTTATGAATGAAGCTGCGGATGTCATCAATGAAATGGGTGAGATTTCCCAGGACAGCATCACAGAAAAAGACGCGGAAGACTTAAATGGTGCCATGGTAGACATTTTAGAAGGACTTTCCGCAGCAGTTGACGCGATGGATACAACAGCAGATGTTGAGACAGCGGACGCATCCGGGGATGTGTGTTCCGATGATACATTTGCCACACTCCAGGATAATTATGCTACACTGGTAAATGTATACAACGTGGTTTATGACGCTTATATGTCTGACGAGATCGAGCAGGATGATGATATTGAATCCGCACTGCTTCAGACCGCAGATGTAATGGAAGAAATGGGAGATATCAGCCAGGATACCATCACAGAAGCAGATGCGGAATCACTGAATGATTCCATGCTTACCCTGTTACAGGTATTAGATGCGGTTGTAGACGCAATGTAATAAATAAAAGTTCCATAAAAGCGGAAAAGGTAAAGGGAAGCAGGATGTAGTGCTTCCCTTCATTTTTTAATGAAAAGTGGTGCCGGAAGTGTGAAATCAGATCAAAATTGGTAAAAAAACCAAAAAAGATAAAGGATTCTATCCATTTGGCAGTATACAAAAAAATAGCTGACTGGTATAATTAAAAATATGAAGTAGTCAGAAAACAGAGATACATACAGCATACGAATGAAAGGGTGACAGTAAGATGGGGGATGAAGCAGTAAAGAAGAATCGTTTTCTGTGGACGATCAGAGGAAGAATTGCAGTATTTGTAACGATCTGTATGGCGGTTGTTATTTTATTGACCATACTGGCGAATGTTGTGACAGCGAGAAGCGCTATGGTGCGGGATGCAGAAAATCTGCTGACAGAGGAAGCGGACGGGAATGCGGCTGTGATCAATGGATGGCTGAAGCAGGAAGGAAATACGGTAAACACCATGAAAAATGCACTCGCAGTCATGGACAGAGATGATACCGATGCGATCATGGATTATCTGGAAGTGAATCTGAACGAAAATGAAAACGCGCTGATGTATTATTGCTGTTTTGGCTATGATGGTGGCGTGCTTCCGGCGGATCATTCCAAGCTGGATCTGGATCCCACAACCAGAGACTGGTGGAAACAGGCAATTTCGGAAGACGGTCTGATCTATACAGAACCATATACAGATTTTGCGACCGGACAGATGGTTGTAAGTATAGCAGAGCCATTGACGATCGGGGGAGAACAGGCGGTACTTTTGGCGGATATTACGATAGACCGTCTGATAGAAATTGTTCAGAATATCAGTGCGGATCCGAGTATCCAGACGTTTCTTCTGGCAGAAGACGGAAGCGTCATCACCCATACGAATAAGGATTTCCTTCCAAAGGAAGATGGAAACACCATTCTGACTGATAAAGTAAAAATAGACATAAATGCGCAAAAGGCATTTGTTTTTACCGACTATGACGGGCAGAAAAAATACGGTGATATTGGAAATATTGATGTTACCGGGTGGAAACTGGGCGTCACACAGAATGAAAAAGTGATCAATGCACAGATCAGAAAAAATCTGGTTTTCCCACTCGTTATGGACATCGTCCTGCTTGGCGTTACAGTATCGCTCTTAAATCTGGTCATAGGAAAGATGTTAAGACCGATGGACAGCATGAAACAGTTTGTAAAAGAGCGTGTGATCGGCCAGGAGCATGGAAAAACACATGGAAATGAGGTTGAGGAAATCAAATATCTGATCGGGGAACTGGAGGAGCGCTTTATTGCAACGATACGCAAGACAAAGCAGGAATCTTCAACGATTCAGGATAAGATGACCACAACGGATGACAAGGTGAAAATCATCAGTGGAAATATCATGGAGATCAGTGCCACAATGGAAGAAACCGGAGCCAGTGTGGAAGCTCAGACGGAGAGCATTCAGAGCATAGATGATACATGTACACAGGTGACACAGGCGGTGGACCGGCTGGCAGAAGAGGCGCAGAGCATGGCAGCACGGGCAGGCGAAATCCAGCAGAGAGTGGAGAAACTTGTACCGGAGCTCATGAGAGATAAAGACAATGCTGCTGCAATGACAGAGGAAAGCCGTGGCAGGCTTGCGGATGCCATTCACGGTACGGAGGTTATAAACCAGATCGTAGAGGTGTCCGGAGCAATTCAGGAGATCGCATCCCAGACAAATCTGCTCGCGTTAAATGCATCCATAGAAGCAGCGAGGGCAGGAGAAGCCGGAAAAGGATTTGCGGTTGTAGCGGAAGAAATCAAGAATCTCAGCAATATTACCGGAAAAGAGATTGGAAAGGTCGATGAACTTACCGATAAAGTCCTTGAGAGTGTAAAGGCTCTTTCCGATGAAAGCAATTCCATCCTTGCGTTTCTGGATGGCGTGATCATGAAAGATTATGACCAGTTTGGGGAAATTGCGGAAAAATATAAAGATGATGCGTTCTATTTTGCGGGAATCAGTACGAATCTCGGGGCAGGGGCGGAGGAACTGAGCGCTTCTGTTCAGAATATCAGTAGTATTCTTGGAACGATCAATACCTCGCAAGGTGAACTGAACAAAGCAGTGCATGCCGTAAATGATAATTTGCAGCAGATTACTTATGCCAGTGAAAATGTCACGACCGATACAGGAGAGGTGCTGACAAGCATAAAGTTACTTCAGGACACAATGGATCAGTTTCAGATATAAGTCGGGGACAGCAGATCAAGGAGCATGAAAATATATGACAGAGTACGCAAATGAACTGGTAGGACGGAAAATACAGATCAAAGATCTGAATACGGAAAAGCTCATTGCCAGTACAAGGATTACAGCATTCGATTCTGCAAAAAAGACCGTAAAGATCAGTGCGAGCGGACTGAGCAGTCCCGGATGCCGGGAGGTCAGTGTGCTGATCTTTGGCGCGCACCGGCTGCTCGAATATTACGGAAATATGAATAAGCCGGTCATTGCAAATGAGCTTGAGATCGATCTTTACAGCGGGCGGGTCAGAGAGGACAGAAAGAGGTCGCGTTATGACATCAAGGCACCCGGAAAAGTGACAGGGATCCAGATCGCGGGAAAAAGGATCACGCTGCGAAAGCCCATAGAGATCACTACGAAAAATATCAGCGCAAACGGTCTGCTCATAGAGTCTGAGGCGGGAAGCTTTGAAAAAGGGGACCGGATCCTGATCCGGCTGGATCTGGGAGAGACCACACTGCGCGGAATGTATGAGGTCGTGCGGATACAGAATCAGAATCTGTGGACGGAGGAATATGGATGCCGTCACATTGCCATGGGAAAGAGCAGGGAGAATTATGACAGAAGAAAAAAAGAACATTACATTAAAAAAGATTCCGATCCGGTACCTGTGGGATGGCATGGTACTTTCCGACGATCTGTATAATGAAAGCGGAAAGGTACTTCTGATACGCGCGGGAGAGCGGATCACCGAAAAAACGATCGGACAGCTGAAAAATCTGGGGACAGAGGACGCATGTGTCATGACCTGCGAGGAAACCTATGAGAAGATCATGAACGCAAAGGAAGTGCCGCCGGAGATCCGTCAGGAGATGATGGAGGACAAATTCGGTTATACCAAGCTGAGAAAAGAAGTCAGAAATTTCCTCGGAATGATCGAGCATGCGGCAGAGCCGGAGTATGAAGCGGCGCAGGAGGTAACCGGAGAAGTAACGGAAAAACTCGGGAAAATGAATTTCCATGATTTCTTTGAGTGTATCAATGTGCCGAGAAAAATAGATGAGGATTTACAGAGACATTCCCTAAACATCGCGTTTTTAAACGGCATGATGGGCTACTGGCTCAAAATGCCGGAGGAGCAGATCCAGCTGCTTGTCATGGCGGGACTGCTCCACGATATCGGCAAGACGCAGATCCCGGAGCAGATCCTTTACGCGCCGAGAAAACTGACCAAAGAGGAATACGAGGTCATCAAGCAACATCCGGTATACTCCTATGAGCTTCTGGGAGACCAGTACGATGCGTCTGTCCGGGACGCGGTGCGCCATCACCATGAAAGACTGGACGGGCTTGGATACCCGGATCAGCTGTCCGGTGACGAGATCTCGGTTTTTGCCCGGATCACTTCGATCTGCGACATCTATGACGCCATGGTGTCAAAGCGGAGTTATAAGGAGGAGCGTCTGCCGTTCGATATTCTGGATAAGATGAAACACAAAGAATACGGGGGACTTGACCCGGAGCTGGTTGCCGTATTTATCAAAAATATGATCCGGCATTTCAAGAACAGTCAGGTCATCATGTCCGATGGAATAACCGGGATCGTCAGCTATATCCCGCCAAATGATATCGATCATCCGGTGATCGTCGCGGGGGATGTCGTGCGGCAGGTCGATGACACCTGGTATTGCAGAAAAGTGTTAAGGGAAGAAGGAGAGTATTAGAAAATAAAAAAACGCCTTGACAGATGGAAAAAACTGGCGTAACCTAAAACGCGTAACTCATGTAAAAATAACGAACATCAGAAAGGAGGTAATGATATGCGAAATATGGATCTGAAACATATTGTCAAAAAACAGAAGACTGCAAACAATGTGATGCATAAAATTACCTCAGGTTGCGATTTCTGATTCCCGTCGTTTGAATATAGACTAGGATTCGCTTCTGCGACAGAGAGATGACCGTGGTAGTTTTACTGCCACGGTTTTTTTGTCCCACAGGATACCGGTATGCGGGGTATTCTATAGGGCATAAAGAATCTTTCTGCCGCAGATTTTTTATTGTTTTTTAAGTGCGGTATGGTGATATTCTGGCGTGTGTTGCCGGGAATACGTTATTTTTTGCAGAAAAGAAATTTTGGATGAAGGGGGAAATGTTTTGAAAAAATTGCACACTTACATCTGGGAACATAAATGGGGCTATCTGCTTGCGGTATCTTCCCTGCTCATTGCGGTGAGTCTGGATCTGATGTCGCCGCAGTTTACCAAACATATTGTGGACGATGTCATCGTTGGCGGAGATATCCCGAAATTAAAATGGCTTTTGCTCGGCATTCTGGGGATCGGCGTGGGGCGCTGCATCTTTCAGTATGTCAAGGAATACATGTTTGATTATCTCGGATCGACCATTGCGTCCGACATGAGAAAAAATCTGTTCCGCCATATACAGTCCCTAAGCGCAGAGTTTTTTGACCGCACCGGAACCGGGGAACTGATGGCGCGCGTGAAAGAGGACGTGGATAAGATCTGGGACGGGATTAGTTTTGTGAGCATGTTACTGATCGAAGTGACGGTACACACCATCATCATTTTGTTTTGGATGTACCGTCTGGACTGGAGACTGGCGCTGATCCCGACGCTTTCCATGGGAATCTGCGGTGCGATCGCGATCGTCATGGAGAAAAAACTCGGCGCGGTCTATGAAGCGATCAGTGAGGAGAACGCGGCGTTAAACACGGTTGCCGAGGAAAATCTGGCAGGCGTGCGGACAGTAAAGGCATTTGCAAGAGAAAAATATGAGATCGGAAAATTCCTGTCTCACAACAAGCGTTACTATGACTTGAATATGCAGCAGTCCAAAGTATTTGTAAAATATGATCCGTATTTCTCACTGGTCACAAAAGTGCTGCCGCTTATCACAGTGATGTCCGGCGGTTACTTCGTGATCCACGGGGAGATGACGCTCGGATCTTTGAGCGCGTTCCTTGAATATTCCAACAATATCGTATGGCCGATGGAAATGCTCGGCTGGCTGACCAACAGCGCGTCCTCCGCGATCGCGTCCAACCGGAAAATACGAAAGATCTATCAGGAGAAACCGGCAGTTACAGAGAAAGCGCAGCCGGTCATAAAAGAACAGATCGCCGGGAAGATCGAGTTTTCGGACGTTTCGTTCCACAAGGCGGACGGCTATGAGATCTTAAAGGATGTGAATTTCACAGTCATGCCGGGAAAGACGGTCGGGATCATGGGCGCGACCGGAGCAGGAAAAAGTTCGATCGTGTATCTGTTACAGCGTCTGTATGATGTGACAGGCGGCAGCGTGAAGGTGGATGACACCGATGTGCGCGATCTGTCGTTAAAACAGCTCCGCAGCAGTATTTCCGTGGTTATGCAGGATGTTTTCCTGTTTTCGGACAGCATCAGCGAGAATGTAAAGCTGGGAAAACGTGACAGCATTGATCCGGAAACCGTGCGGAAAGCGGCGGCAGACGCCCGGGCAAACAGCTTTATCGAGCGCATGGATCAAAAGTATGATACGGTTATCGGAGAGCGCGGCGTCGGTCTTTCCGGCGGGCAGAAACAGCGCATCAGCATTGCGCGGGCACTCGCGAAGAAAAATCCGATCCTCGTACTGGATGATTCGACTTCCGCGCTGGATATGGAGACGGAGCATCTGATCCAGGAAACTCTGGAAACCTTAAAAGATACGACCAAGATCATCATTGCGCACCGCATCAGTGCGGTAAAAAAAGCGGATGAGATCATTGTACTTGATGCCGGACAGGTGAAGGAGCGCGGCACGCATGAGAGCCTGATCGCGCAGAAAGGGCTTTACTATGAGACGTATCTTGCGCAGTATGGTGACATATTAAAAGCTGAGTCTGAGAGAAAGGAGGCGTAGCTTGTGGCAGTAAATTCTTATAAAGATGACGAAAAATTAACCGAAAAGAGCAAAGCAGTGACGTTAAAGAGACTTTTTTCCTATCTGCTTGCCTATAAATGGCAGATCCTTCTGGTACTTGTCCTGATGTTTTACGGAGTTGCGATCAGCCTGCTAAATCCGATCATGATCGAGTCGGCGATCGACCGGTATATCGGAAATAACAATATTCCGGGACTGTTCCGCCTGATGGGGATCGCGCTCATCTTAAACCTGTTTGTGGTACTTGCGATGAAGATCCGTATGTATATCATGGCAAAGGTCTGTAACAATATCCTGCTGACGATCCGCCAGCAGCTGTATACCCATATCCAGAAGCTGGATTTTGCCTTTTTTGACAGCAGACCGACCGGAAAGATCCTGTCGCGTATCATCGGGGACATCAATTCCTTAAAGGATGTGCTTTCCAACAGTGTGACAACGCTGATCCCGGACATGATCACGGTGATCGCGGTCGTTGGCATCATGTTTACCAAAAATCCAAAGCTTGCGGCGGCATCGCTGATCAGTACGCCGTTCATGGTATTCGGCATGTTTTTCATTGAGGTACATGCGCATCCGAAGTGGCAGGCATTCCGAAAGAAAAGTTCCAATCTGAATGCGTTTATCCACGAGGATATGTCCGGGATGCGGATCATCAAGAGTTTTACGGCGGAGGATGAGACGAAAGAGACCTTCGATGTCCTGACGAAAGAGCACCGTGACGGGTTCCTAAAGGCGGTGCGGTTAAGTGACGCGTTTGGTTCGGTCATCGACCTGTCGTGGGGGATCGGCTGTATCAGCCTGTATTTTGTGGGGATCGTGATCCTCGGGGCAGAACATGTGACACTCGGTACCTTTCTCGCGTTTGGGACATACATCAATATGTTCTGGCAGCCGATCAACAATTTGAGCAACTTTTACAATCAGCTTGTGACCAACATTGCCGGAGCGGAGCGGATCTTTGAGATCCTGGATACCGAGCCTGCGATCGCGGACGGGGCAGATGTGGCGGAAATGCCGGAGATCGAAGGAAATGTACGGTTTGAACATGTTTCATTTTCTTACGATGCGGACACGAAAGTGCTTGACGACATCAGCTTTGATATCAGATCGGGAGAAACGATCGCGCTCGTGGGTGCGACCGGCTCCGGGAAATCGACGATCGTAAATCTGATCAGCCGTTTTTATGATGTGCAGGAAGGCAGAGTGCTGATCGACGGGATCGATGTGAAAAGCGTGTCGATCGAGAGTCTGCGCAGACAGATGGGCATTATGACGCAGGATAATTTCCTGTTCAGCGGCACGATTAAAGATAACATCCGTTATGGAAAACTGGACGCGACGGATGAGGAGATCATCGCCGCAGCCAAAGCGGTCAACGCCCATGATTTTATCATGAAACTGGAAAAGGGCTACGATACGGTTCTTTCCGAACGGGGAGGCGGACTGTCGATCGGACAGAAGCAGCTTCTTGCGTTTGCGAGAACGATGGTCTCCATGCCAAAGATCCTGGTTCTGGATGAGGCGACCTCGAGCATCGACACGAAGACAGAGCTTCTGGTGCAGAAAGGCATCGAGAGTCTCTTAAAAGGAAGAACGTCCTTTGTGATCGCGCACAGGCTTTCCACGATACAGGAAGCCGACCGCATTTTTGTCATCGATGACGGTCATATCATTGAGCAGGGAAGCGCGAAAGAACTGATGGAACTAAAGGGAGCGTACTACAAACTCTATATGGCGCAGTTTGCCGCGTAACCTGCAAAATAAATTGTGAAAAATTCCTAAAATCCCCACTGTTTGGTTGAAAATCCTGTCCAAAAGGCTTAAAATAGAAACAAGTGTAATATATTTAAAAAGAGGAAAAACAGACAGTTGGGGAGAAGAATGACAACAAACAATAACGGGGAAAAATACTGGAAGTTAGCAAAGATCGTCAATACGATGCTGCTCTGTTCGCATATATACCTGATCATCATGTTTTTCATGTTTCAGGTTCGGCTGATGGTGTTTGTAAATATAGTAAGCATTCTGGTATATCTGATCAATTACTTCTGGATCAAGCGGAATCTGCATGTGTTCTTCGGGAACGCGTACATTGAGATTTTGTTACATATGATACTGGCGTATCTTTGTGTCGGATGGAACAGCGGGTTTCAGATCTATACATTTGCGCTGATCTTAACGGTTTATTACTGTGATTATCTTGGACAGAAGATCAAAAAGCCGTCGCTGCATCCGAGAACGGTCAGTATCCTGGCGGGGGTACTGTATCTCGCGTTTTACTTTATCAGTTCCCGTATCAAGCCGTTTTATGATATCACAAAATGGCATGCGGGAAAGATCTTTTTCGTGATCAACGCGACCTTTGTTCTTGTCTATATTATTTTCTTTATGGAGAATTACAGAAAGATCGTGACCGGAACCGAGAAACAGCTTGAGGAAGCGGCGAGACGGGACGAACTGACGCAGATGGAGAACCGCAGGAGCATGCAGGAGCGTTTTGACAGACTGCCGGAGCTCGCAGGGACGGACGCGGAGGTCGGGATCGCGATTTTAGACATCGATGACTTTAAAAAGGTAAACGATACCTATGGGCATGGCGCGGGGGATATGATCCTGCATGAGGTGGCGCAGAGGATCCTTGCGGCGGAGACGGAAGAGATCCATACCTGCCGGTGGGGCGGAGAAGAATTTCTGATCCTTGCGGTCGGAAAAATGGCATATCCGTCGCTTGTGAACGCGCTGCAGAAGATCCTCGGAGAGGTGCGCACGGACCGGCATGACTATCATGAGACGGATATCATGGTCACGATCTCTGCGGGTGCCGCAAAGCGCAAAACGGGAGAGAAGATCGAGCACACCATAAGCCGGGCGGATGACTGTCTCTATCAGGCGAAAGAAAATGGCAAGGACCGTATGGAGGTTTCCTGAGATGAGAAGCGTGGCACATTGCAGAAAATGGATAGCGCCGCTTTTAGCAGCCGCGATGATCCTCTGTGGCATCTGCCTGGATCTCGGACAGGCGGATATTGTTTTTTCACGCGCCGTTCATCCGGTGGAAAAGACGACAGAGGTCTATCTTGCGCGGACGCTGGTTTCGCAGCAGGAGTCACCCTGTACGACGGAACAGCTCGGGTTAAAGAGCGCGCAGGCGTTGACAGAGAGCAGGCGGTCATCCGAACAGAACTTAAAGGTTGTGCTCGGACTGTTTCTCTTATTGCTTTTTACGGTATTACAGACAAGGATCCGGACAGAAAAAAGAAAAAATCCGGAGCGGGCACTGGTACGCCGAAGGTGTATCATCCGGTATATCCACAGGCAGGACGGAGAAAAATGGATTCCTGTGATTTCATCTATAAGAAGAAAATCACAGGAGGAAAATACATATGGCTCAGAATATTGTGGCAGTGGTTCTGTTTCTCATCGTGTTATGCGCGGGCATCTGGTGCTGGTGGCTGGAAAATGGAAAAAAGTGATAAAAAAGAGACTTGCGTTTTCTCCCGTATGGGAGTATATTAAAACCATATAATTACTAGGTTAAAGCTATAAAACAGATGATATGCATAGGGTGTATCATCTGTTTTTGTAAAGGAGAACAATTATGAATACGATCGCGGAAATACAAAAGCAGATCATGGAGTTGAAAAAAGAAAAGGATTTCTGTATTCTGGCACACTGCTATCAGTCCCAGGAGATCCTGGAAGTGGCAGATATCGTGGGAGATTCTTACGCGTTAAGTAAAAAGGCAGTGGAAGTACCGCAGCAGAACGTTTTGATGTGCGGTGTCCGTTTCATGGCGGAGACGACCAAGATCCTTTCCCCGCAGAAGACAGTATATCTTTCCAACCCGAGCGCAGGCTGCCCGATGGCAGAACAGCTGGATTACGATATGTTATCCCAGTTAAAGGAAATGTATCCGGGCTACACGGTTGTGGCTTATATCAACACAACGGCGAAGTTAAAGACACTCTGTGATGTCTGCGTGACGTCTTCTTCTGCTATTAAGATCATATCTAATATAGAAAATAAAGACATTCTTTTTATACCGGACTGCAATCTGGGTGATTATATCAAAAAACAGCTGCCGGACAAAAACATCAAGCTGGTGCATGGCGGATGCCCGACGCATGTGCGCATGTCGGTAAAGGATGTAAAGAGAGCGCGTGCCGCTCATCCGGAAGCGCTTTTACTCGTTCATCCGGAATGCCTGCCGGAAGTAGTCGCAGAGGCGGATTATGTAGGCAGCACAACAGGGATCATGGATTTTGCCGAAAAGAGCGAGGCGAAGGAATTTATCATCGGAACCGAAAACAGCATTGTACAGCATCTGCAGTTTTCCTGCCCGGACAAGGCATTTTTCGCGCTTTCCAAAGATTGTGTCTGTCACAACATGAAAGCAACGACACTGGTCGATGTGTTACGCGTATTGAACGGCACCGGCGGCGAGGAGATCGTTTTAGACGAGGAAATGCGCCTGCAGGCAAAGCACAGCATCGAAGAAATGGTACGCCTTGGATAGTTATAGGAAAAACCTATGACTGCGTACAAGTTTTATATATTAACACTTTTTTACGTTTCCCGCTATAATACAGTTATAAGATAAATCCTACAAAAACGATGGGCTTACAAGGAACGAAAAGAGCGGAAGCGGAGGTGTTATGATGCAGCAGAAAAGTTTGGAAAAGATCAATTTTAATATTGTAGTAAATCGAAAAAATACAAATTGTCTGAAATATGATTTCGCAGTGAGACGCGGAAGACCGGAAAATGTGCTTCCGCTCTGGGTGGCTGATATGGATTTCAAGGTGGCACCGGAGATCACACAGGCGATCGAGAAACGTGTTGCACATGGAATTTTTGGATACAGTGAGGTAAAGGAAGAATATTTTGAGGCAGTTGCGGCATGGATGGAGCAAAAGCATGGCTGGCATGTGAAAGAAGACTGGCTGGTGAAAACGCCGGGCGTGGTATTTGCGCTCGCGATGGCAGTACAGGCGTTCACCGAGCCGGGAGACGCAGTTATCATCCAGCAGCCGGTTTACTATCCGTTCAGTGAAGTGATCGCAGACAACGGACGCAGAATTGTGGATAATACACTGGAACTGAAAGAGGACGGAAAGTACCATATAAATTTTGAGGATTTTGAGCAGAAAGTAAAAGAGAATCATGTAAAACTGTTTCTGCTCTGCTCTCCGCACAATCCGGTGGGACGTGTGTGGACAAAAGAGGAGCTTAAAAAGATCGCGGCGATCTGCCGTAAATATGATGTGATCGTGGTGAGTGACGAGATCCATGAGGATTTTGTGTTCAACGGAAAGCATCAGGTGTTTGCAGATTTAAGTGAGGACGCGAAAAACCGCACGATCACCTGCACCGCACCGAGCAAGACCTTTAATCTGGCGGGACTTCAGGTCTCCAATATCTGGATCGCGAATCCAAAGCTTCGTGAGAAATTTAAAAAGCAGATCGCGGCGGCAGGTTACAGCCAGCTGAATACCTTAGGGCTTACCGCGTGTGAAGCGGCATACCGTTATGGCGGCGAGTGGCATGCGGAACTGCTTGGCTATTTAAAGAGCAATTTAAATTTCCTGCGGGAATTTTTACAGACCAGACTCCCGGAAGTAAAACTGATCGAGCCGGAGGGAACCTATCTGGTATGGCTGGATTTTGGCAGCCTCGGACTGACAGAGGAGCAGAGAGAAGAACTGCTCACGAAAAAGGCGGGGATCTGGCTGGACAGCGGAGCTATTTTCGGAGCGGCGGGAGAAGGCTTTGAACGCATCAATATCGCCTGCCCGCGCAGCATTTTAAAGGATGCGCTGGAACGCATTGAGCGCGCGGTACGTCAGTAGGAGGAGAGCGGAAATGAAACAGATCTTATGTTTTGGAGATTCCAATACTTATGGATATATACCGGAAAATGGAAAGCGCTACGCATACGCGGACCGGTGGACGGGGATCCTGTCCGAACGTCTGAAAGACGAAGACTGCCGTGTGATCGAGGAAGGACTTTGCGGCAGAACGACTGTTTTTGAGGACGAACTGCGCATCGGCAGACGGGGCGCGGATCTGCTTCCGGTACTTTTAGAGAGCCACAGCCCGCTGCACCGTGTGATCCTGATGCTCGGCACCAACGACTGCAAGACCGTGTATGGGGCATCCGCAGAGGTGATCGGGAAAGGCATCGAAAAGCTGATCCGTCAGATCAAAAGCGCGGATCCGGCGACAAAGATCCTTTTGGTCTCACCGATCTGGCTTGGCGAGGGTGTCTGGGAAGAAGGCTTCGATCAGGAGTTCAATCAGAATTCCGTTGAGACATCAAAGAAATTAAAAAAGGTCTATGAAAAGATCGCGTCCGACTATGGCTGTGATTTCCTTGCGGCATCGGACTATGTAAAGCCAAGTGAGGCGGACAGAGAGCATCTGAGCCTGGAATCCCACCGGATTTTATCCGATGTGATCTACGAGAAATTAAAAGAGGAGCGCAAAAGCGCGTAAAATGAAGCAAACAGGCTTTTCAGAAACAGAATATTGTGATAAAGTGAGACAGGCAGCCATATGCGAAAGCGGGGCTGCCTGAAGTGATGTAAAATGAAGAGGTTATAAGAGATAGGACAAGTAATATGAGTGAAAATTACGAAATTTCATTAAAAGACTGGAAAGAAATGGAGCAGGAGAGCTGTCTGCTTCTGGATGTGCGTGATAACATGGCGTTTCAGTACGGACATATCGGGGATGCCATCAATCTTCCGTTGGAGGAATTGAAAGAACAGATCGAAAAAAACGAATTATCCGAACAGTTAAAACAAAATAAAAAAATCATTGTGTACTGCAAACGTGGGGAGGCGAGTGCCGAGGCGACCGCGCTGCTGCGCGAACAGGGCTGTGATGCTTACAATCTCATGGGCGGTTATATGGCATGGCTGCTGGCGGATACAGAACAGGGCAGTGACGATGAAAAAGGTGATAAAGAAAAAGACCGCCTTGCCGATATCGAGCAGAGCATCCGCAAGAAATTCCACAAGCAGCTGTTTACCCGCTTCGCGAAAGCCTTAAACACCTATGACATGTTAAAAGAGGGCGACAAAGTTGCGGTCTGTATTTCCGGCGGCAAGGATTCCATGCTGATGGCAAAATTGTTCCAGGAATTAAAGCGGCACAACAAGTTTTCGTTCGATCTCGTTTTTCTTGTGATGGATCCGGGTTACAATGCCGAAAACCGGAAAGTGATCGAAAATAACGCAAGACTGTTAAACATTCCGATCACGATTTTTGAGACAAATATTTTTGAGGCGGTCTACGAGATCGAGAAATCGCCGTGTTATCTGTGTGCGAGAATGCGCAGGGGTTATCTTTACAGTAAGGCGAAGGAACTTGGCTGCAACAAGATCGCGCTGGGACATCACTATGATGATGTGATCGAGACGATCCTTATGGGAATGCTCTATGGCGGACAGGTGCAGACCATGATGCCAAAGCTGCACAGCACCAATTTCGAGGGAATGGAACTGATCCGCCCGATGTATCTGATCCGCGAGGACGACATCAAGCACTGGCGGGATTATAACGGACTGCATTTTATCCAGTGTGCCTGTCGGTTTACCGACACCTGCACGACCTGCAACAGCGATGGAAGTTCCGATTCCAAACGTATGGAGGTCAAAAAACTGATCCGGGAATTAAAAAAGACAAATCCGTATGTAGAGAAAAATATTTTCCGAAGTGTGGAAAATGTCAATTTGAATACGATCGTCGCGTATAAGCAAAACGGTGTGACACACAGCTTTCTTGAGGGATACGACGAAAAATAACGGACAGGGATCTATCAAGGAAAGATGGGAAGATTCCGATATAAGGTATAGAAAAGTATCCTTTTACAGAACAGGAGGATTTTGCGTATGCAGGTAGATAACTTTGGAAATACCCGTATCGGAACGATGGATCTGTTTGTGCAGAAGCAGAAACAGGCACAGAATAAGACTGCGGAGGCGGATGACGCAGAGATCACGCTTGGAAATACCACTCATACGAAAAAGGAGTGGGAAGATATGATGCGCAAGCTGGACCGTTACCTCGAAATGGTGAAAGAGGAACAGAAAACGCGTTTAAAGCAGCAGCAAAAACAGGCGGAGGAGAAAAAGATCTACGCCAGGCTGGATCAGAAAGCAAGAGATCAGAAGAAGCGCCTGTTAAAGAAATGGGATGAGCAGGATGTCACCAAAAAGCTTTTGGCACAGAAAGAGCGCTATATGGCGACACCGGAGGAACTCGCGGAAGGCGAGTATGAGATCTCAAGCCGTGACACGGGTACGACTTATAAATTTCAATCCAACCGAAAATAACTTTTACAGATGAGATCAGGAGAATTACTATGTCCAGTTTGTACAAAAAACTGACGGTATGCTGTCTTATGCTCTGCATGCTGACCGGATGCGCGGGCAGCAGACAGGCAATGAGCGGACAGGCGGATGTGGTCGATGAGACGACAGAAAGAACGGACACCGAACAGGTGGACACCGGCAGAGAAAAAGAGCCGGATATCGTCTGCTGGGGCGACAGTCTGACTTACGGAACCGGTGGAGAGGGCGTGACGTATCCATCGGTACTGGCGGATGAGACCGGACTTACCGCATACAATTACGGTGTGTGCGGGGAAAAGGCAGATCAGATCGCGGTCCGTATGGGTCTGTATCCGATGACGACAGGGGCTTTTACGATCCCGGCAGAGAGAGAGCCGGTGGCGTTGAGCCTTCTTTGCGATGGCGAAGATCCGATCATGCTCCGGCTCGGAGACGCGGGCATGAATCCCTGTGACATTGCAGGCGTAAAAGGCGAACTTTCCTATTCAGAAGAAGATGGAAATTATTATTTCACCAGACAGACGGAGGGCGATGCGGTCACGGTTTCGGACGGTGCGGTTGTCACCATGGATGCTGCGGGAAAGATCGATCCCGATGACATTGTGGTGCTTTTTATCGGAAGCAATGACCGGCCGACGGCGGAGGATGCAGAGACGTTGATCGCGACGGAAAAGGAAATGATCCGGTATCTCGGTTCTTCGAAATATATCGTGGTGGGACTGACCTCAAAGGAGATGATCCCGGAAGTCGCGGCGGTAAATGAGAAGCTTGCGGCGGCATTTGGAACACATTTCCTTGACATCCGCTCGTATCTGTTGGAACATGGATTAGAGGAGGCGGGCATTGCGCCGACGGATCAGGATCTCATGGATCTGGCAGACGGGGAGATCCCTTCGAGCCTTCGCGTGGACATTGTACATGGTACGCCGGATTTTTACCGGATTCTCGGGGAGCAGCTTTATGAAAAAATGAGATCGGACGGATATCTTTAGGAGGAATGACAGATGGAAGCGCATGAAGTGTTGCAGAAGGTGAAATCGGGCGAGATCTCGGTGGAAGAGGCAGAACAGTTTTTCCGCCGCGAGCCGTTTGAAGAGATGGGCTACGCAAAGATCGACACGCACAGAAAGCTGCGTTCGGGATTCGCGGAAGTTATCTTTTGCAGTGGAAAATCAACGGAACATCTTTTGCGTATTTTTGGTAAGATCTATGAAGAAGAGGGTGAAGTGTTAGGCACCCGTGCTTCCGAAGAACAGGCAAAGTGTATACAGGAAGTGTATCCGGAAGCGGAGTACGATCCGCTCTCCCATATCATCCGCATTGAAAAAAAGGAAAAACAGCATGTCGGCTGTATCGCGGTCTGTACAGCGGGAACCGCAGATATTTCCGTAGCCGAGGAGGCGGCGCAGACCGCAGAGTATTTCGGCAGCAATGTGGAGCGGATCTATGATGTTGGTGTAAGCGGCATACACCGGCTGCTCGCGAACCTGAAAGAAGTGCAGAACGCGAACTGCATCATTGCGGTTGCCGGAATGGAGGGAGCGCTTGCCAGCGTGGTTGGCGGTCTCGTGGACAAGCCGGTCATAGCAGTGCCGACCTCGGTGGGATACGGCGCGAATTTCCATGGACTGTCCGCGCTTCTCACCATGATCAATTCCTGCGCGAACGGGATTGCGGTGGTCAATATCGATAACGGATATGGAGCCGGCTATATCGCGACACAGATCAATCGGCTGGGGGTAAAACATGAAAACTGATACATTATATCTTGAATGTCATTCCGGGATCAGCGGGGACATGATGGTGGCTGCGCTTCTGGATCTCGGCGCGGACAGGGAGATCTTAAAAAAGGCGCTGGACAGTCTTGCGGTTCCCGGATTTCAGGTGAAGATCAGCCGTGTGACAAAGGCTGGCCTGGATGTCTGTGATTTTGATGTCAGGCTGGATGCGGCACATGAAAACCATGACCATGACATGGCGTATTTATATGGAAATGATCCGCACAGGGACGGGCATGGAGAACATCATGAAGAACATCATCACGAACACCACCATGAGCACCGCGGGCTTTCGGAGATCCTTTCGATCATTGCGGGCGCGGATATGACGGCAGGGGCAAGGGAAACGGCGGAGAAGATCTTTCGGATCCTTGCGGAGGCAGAGGCAAAAGCGCATGGTACGACCGTGGAGAACGTACATTTCCATGAGGTCGGCGCCGTAGATTCGATCGTGGATATCCTTTCCGTCAGCGTCTGTCTGGATAGCCTTGGCATAAAAGATGTGGTGATCCCGGAGCTCTGTGAGGGAAAAGGGGAGATCCGCTGTGCGCACGGTATCCTTCCGGTTCCGGTTCCCGCAGTGGCAAATATCGTGGCGGCGCATGGGATCCCGCTTAAGATCACGGATGTGACCGGCGAGTTAGTCACGCCTACCGGAGCAGCGATCGCGGCGGCGATCCGCACAGAGGAGAAACTGCCCGGATCCTTTACGATAAAGAAGATCGGGATGGGCGCAGGAAAGCGCGCGTATGAGCGTCCGAGCATCCTGCGGGCAATGCTGATCGAGCCACAGCCGGAGGAGGGCGCAAAAGAGCGCGATGTGATCTGCAAGCTGGAAAGTAATATCGATGACTGTACCGGGGAAGCGCTCGGGTATGTGTTGGAGCGCCTGTTCGCGGCGGGTGCGCGGGATGTACACTATATGCCGGTGTATATGAAAAAGAACCGTCCCGGCTATCAGATCAATGTCATATGTGATGAGACGGACATCAGAAAAATGGAAGAGATCATTTTTAAGGAGACGACCACGATCGGGATCCGCCGCCAGAAGATGGAACGCAGTATCTTAAAACGGCAGCAGGCGACCGTTTCGACTCCTTATGGAGAGATCCTCTGCAAGGTCTGCGATTACCCGGATGGAAGCAGACGTTACTATCCGGAGTACGAAAGTGTGGCAGGAGCGGCGAAAGCAAAGAAAATAGCTTTCGAGGAGGTCTACCGGGCGGCGCTTGCGGCGGCAGAAAAGACAGACATAAGAAATGAAAAGTAACAGGAATGAGGAAAAATATGAAAAAAATATATCTGATTGACAGTGAAAATGTAAACGATGCGTGGGTGGAACTGCTCCCGGTTTTAGAGGGCGGCGACCGCATCACGGTATTTTATACCGATAAGAGCCCGCACATGTGCTATCAGCATGTGATCGCGCTTCTGGAAAAAGAGAGAGAGATCCGGTTTATCAAGTGTTTTGAGGGAAACAACGCGCTGGATTTCCAGCTGGTATCGGAACTCGGCTATATGCTCTGCGAGATGCCGGATTATGAGTATGTCATCGTTTCCAATGACACCGGATTTGACGCGATCGTAAAATACTGGGAGAAGCGCGGACGCAAAGTGAGCCGCATCAAAGGCAGAGAGTGCCGTGCGGTGGCAAAAAAGGCAAGTGAAAAACAGCCGTTTTATGAAGAGACCAAAGGAACGGTATCCTTTGAGGCGGAGGAAGGCGAGACGTTTATCGCTTCCTGCGCGGGAGAACCGGCAGAAACGGAAGAACCGGGTGAACCAGGAGAACTGAGAGAGCCGGAAGAATCGGCAGTGGCAGAGGCGGATCTTTCCAAAGAACCGGAAGGCGCGGATGGACTGACGGATATTTTTAAGGCGAACGGAAGCGAAGATGCCGCAGGAGAAGCGCAGTTAGTCTGCGATATGTTACATGTGATCAGCCTGCACAAAATGGCGCTGTTTCACAATGCGCTGACCTGTATGTTTGACCAGAAGACGGGAGACGAGGTCTATGCGTATATCAAAAAGCACCGCGCGGATTATATCGCCGCTCCTGGAGCGTATATTTCAAAGAAGAAAGAGCGTGAACGCTATTATATCGGTCTTGCGCTTTCCGCGAACGGGCTGCCGGCAGAGATGGCACAGGAACTGCATAAGATTTTGTACAGCATTCCGAAAAAAGAATTAAAATCATTAAATAACGCGATCATAAAGAAGTACGGCAGAGATGAAGGTGCAAAGTATTACGCGGTACTGAAGAAGCATTTAAAGGTGATCGGAAAGTTATAATGAGAGAAGGAAACGCAGGAGGTGGGGGAATGGAGTCCCAAAACAGGAAAGACCGGGTGGAAGACTGGATACAGGATGTTTTGCGTTATCGAATCGAGGATAAGGACAAAAAGCGGGTTTTGGCGCGCTGTGCGGATATTGAGGCGTACGGACAGGAGAAAAATGACAGCAGGCTTTTAGGATTTGCGTTTTTTTATCAGGGAGAAGCATATTACGCCGAAAATAAGATCGAAGAGATGTTTTCCTGCATTGCAAAGGCGGTCGGGTATCTGAATCAGTCCGGGCAGTGGGAACTTCTCGCAAGGGCTTACAATCTCATGGCGATCACATTGATCAGCAAGGGGAACGCGCCGGTGGCATTAGACTATTATCTGGCTGGTCTTCGCTGCTGCAAGGAACACGGGATCACGGGGATTGTGTGCAGCATCAATATCAATGTGGGCTTTTTGTATATGCAAAACCGGGTATACCGCGAAGCACAGCGCTATTTTGAGGATGCCTATGCCGTCTGGTGCGAGACCAAAAATGCGAGAGTAAGAAGTCTGATCATGATCTATACCAATCTGGCAACCTGTTATATGCTCTGCGGTGATCTGGAAAAGACGGAAGAATATATCGAAAAGATTGAAAAAGAATGTGAGCCGGAATTTACCGAGATGGATTACACTTATGTGGAATGCATGAAAGCCAGATATTTCCACCGCGCTGGAAAGAAGGAACTCCGGGACGAAAGCATCTCGCGTATTGAGAAAATGATCGGCGGACAGATTCGGGTGCTGGATCTTTTTGATGATCTGTATGCGCTTTGTGAACTTGCGATCGAGATCGAACGGTACGATGTGCTATTTGATATCATCGACCGGCTTGAGCCGATCGTAGTCCAGGCAAAAATGGATTATATGGAGAAAAAACTGCTTTCGCTGAAAATCATGTATTATCAGAAGAACGATATGCGGGAGGAGTATGTAAAGGGCGTCAGCCGTTTTTACGAACTGGTCCGGATCACGGAAGAAGAAAGCCGGAAGATGATATCGAATATGTTAAAGATCCGTACATCGTTAGAGCGGGCAAACGAGAGTAACGCGATCCTTACGCAGAAATCAGAGACCGATCAGCTGACCGGACTTGCAAACCGGTACCGGCTGACGGAATACTCCGAGAACATAACAGAAAGATGTCTGCAAACCGGAGAGATCCTGTCGGTTGAGATTTTGGATATCGACTATTTCAAGCAATACAATGACAATTACGGACATCAGACGGGAGATGAGTGCATCCGAAAGATCGCGGACTGCATTAAGCGCCTGCAAAATGAAAAGATCTTTGGCGCGCGGTATGGCGGGGATGAGTTTATCATCATTTACCGTGGCATGAACGCGGAGGAAGTCTACGAAAAGGCGGATCAGTTAAGGCAGGATATTCTGGACTTAAATCTCACGCATGCGTATTCCGAAGCGGCAAAGACCGTGACGATCTCGCAGGGGATCTGTCAGGATATCCCGGTAGACGGAAATAAGAGCTGGGATTTTCTGCACGTTGCGGACAATCTTTTGTACCGCGTGAAGAAAAAAGGCAGAAACAGTATCTGCATTGGAAACCTGCATGAGGAAGATCAGCAGGTGGAGTTATAAATCAAAAAAATACAGCAAAAAGAAGCAGGTAGCAATCAAAACTACCTGCTTTTTTGGTAAATAATTTCATTATAACAAATACACTGAAAAAATCCAGTGAAAAATTCTCCAATTCTTGAGGTGAATTACCTTGAATTTTGCCAGTATTCAGAAAAAAGAACCTGTTTTATAATTGAAACAACAAAGGGAATTATTTGAAAACGAATAGGAATATGGGAGGATTACACAGATGAAATTTGGAAATGGATGCTGGTTACAGAAAGAGGGATGCGAGTGCTTTGCGCCGCAGCAGGTTTATTTTGTAAAAACAGAGCCGAAGAAAGTGACTTTATGCGCACCGACCGGAAGGATCAATCATCGTGGGGACACACTCGGCGGGATCGTTCTGACGATCGAGATCACATCTCCGATGCCGGAAGTGATCCGTGTGAAGACGAGTCATCATCTTGGCGTCCAGAAAAAAGGACCGGATTTTGAATTAAATATAGAAGAAAACATGGATCTGAATGTGACAGAGGATGAGGAGAAGATCCGTATCGAGAGCGGAAGCCTTGCGCTTATCATCACAAAAGAATACTGGAGCATGACCTATGAGCGAAACGGAGAAGTCATCACAAAGAGCAGCGGCAGAGATCTTGCTTTTATGAAGACAGACTGGAATGGCTTTGCTTATGATAAGGGCGGAGCAGATGCTTACATGCGTCAGGAACTCGGACTTTCCGTAGGCGAGCTTGTCTATGGTATGGGAGAGCGCTTCACCGCGTTTACCAAGAACGGACAGAGCGTGGATATCTGGAATGAAGACGGCGGTACAAGTACCTATCAGTCTTATAAAAATATTCCGTTTTACTTAACGAACCGTGGTTATGGTGTATTCGTAAATCATCCGGAAAAGGTTTCATTTGAAGTCGGAACTGAGCAGGTATCCAAAGTAGAATTTTCCGTACCGGGAGAGAGCATGGAATATTTCCTGATCAACGGACCGACGATGAAGGAAGTGTTAGAGCGTTATACCTCACTGACCGGAAAACCTTCCCTTCCGCCGCAGTGGACATTCGGACTCTGGCTGTCTACATCCTTTACGACCAATTATGATGAAAAAACGGTTATGAGTTTTATCGATGGCATGGAAGAACGCGGGATCCCGCTTCAGGTCTTCCACTTTGACTGCTTCTGGATGAAAGATTTCCACTGGAGTGACTTTGTATGGGACAGCCGCGTATTCCCGGATCCGAAGGGCATGCTTTCCCGCATCAGGGAAAAAGGCTTAAAAGTGTGCGTATGGATCAACTCCTACATTGCGCAGGAATCCTGCCTGTTTGCGGAAGGAATGGAAAAAGGATATTTCGTAAAACGAAAGAACGGAGATGTATGGCAGTGGGATATGTGGCAGCCGGGCATGGCACTTGTGGATTTCACAAACCCTGCGGCATGCAAGTGGTTCCAAGACAAACTGGAAGTCCTGCTTGACATGGGTGTGGACTGCTTCAAGACGGATTTCGGTGAGCGAATCCCGACCGAGGATGTGGTTTACTATGATGGCTCCGATCCGGTAAAAATGCATAACTATTATACCTACCTTTATAATAAGACCGTTTATGAACTGTTACAGCGCAAGAGAGGCAAAGATGACGCGGTGCTGTTTGCAAGATCCGCAACAGCGGGCGGACAGAAGTTCCCGGTACACTGGGGCGGCGACTGCTGGTCAAACTATGAGGCAATGGCGGAGAGTATGCGCGGCGGACTTTCCCTTACGATGTCCGGTTTCGGTTACTGGAGCCATGATATCGGAGGATTTGAGGATACTTCCACACCGGATGTTTACAAGCGCTGGGCAGCGTTCGGGCTTCTGTCCACACACAGCCGTTTCCACGGAAGCACCTCTTACCGTGTGCCGTGGGCATATGATGATGAGGCAGTCGATGTTGTCCGCTTCTTTACCAAATTGAAACTGTCCTTAACGCCGTATCTTTACAGCAGTGCAGTGAGAACTTCCCGCACCGGTGTTCCGATGATGCGCAGTATGGTACTGGAATTTGAGAACGATCCGGTTTGCCAGTATCTTGACAGACAGTATATGCTCGGTGACAGCCTCTTAGTTGCGCCGATCTTCAATGACAGAGGGGAGGCATACTATTATCTGCCAGAAGGAACCTGGACGAATTATCTGACCGGAGAGACCGTTGAAGGCGGTGTATGGAGAAAAGAGCATCACGACTATATGTCCATTCCGCTCTGGGCGAGAGAAAATACGATCCTGCCGGTAAACTATGGCTTAAAACATGCGGCAGATTCTTATAAAGAAGGACTGGAATTAAAAGTGATCGGCTTAAAAGATCAGGCGGAGACGACCGTATACGAAGATCAGAAAGAGATCTTACAGGTATCCGTGGCAAAAGACGGTGGAAAGATTTCTATTAAAGCAGCCGGCGATCAGGCATTTACGCTTCGTTTCGTAAACTGCACGATAAAGAATGTACAGGGAGCAGAATTTACCCAGAGTGGCACGGATAGCATTGTAACAGTGACAGATCCGTCGAAAGAGATCATCTGCGAGCTGTAAAAAAGAAATGACATCAGGGCAAGGAGGAAATATGTATTACATAGGCATAGATTTGGGAACGTCAGCAGTCAAATTACTGCTGATGGAGGAAGACGGAACGATCAAAAAGATCGTAAACCGTGAATATCCGATCGCGTTTCCGCATCCGGGCTGGTCGGAGCAGAATCCGTATGACTGGTACGAAAAGAGCATGGACGGCTTAAAGGAGCTGATCGCAGACTGTGACAGGAGCAAAGTCGCGGGGATCAGTTTTGGCGGACAGATGCATGGGCTGGTTGCGTTAGATGAAACGGATGCAGTCATCCGTCCGGCGATCCTCTGGAATGACAGCCGTACCGAGGAAGAGTGCAACTATTTAAACGAAGTGATCGGCAAAAAAACGTTGTCAAAATATACGGCAAACATTTCGTTTACCGGTTTCACCGCGCCGAAGGTGCTCTGGATGAAAAATAAGGAGCCGGAGAATTTCGCGCGCATCCATAAGATCATGCTGCCGAAGGACTATCTGTGTTACCGGTTGAGCGGTGTGCATGCAACGGATGTTTCGGATGCGTCCGGTACACTGTTCTTTGATGTGAAAAATCGTGGCTGGTCGAAGGAAATGTGTGAGATCTGCGGCATAAAGGATGAGTGGCTGCCGAAAGTGTTTGAGAGCTATGAGGCCGTCGGAACCTTAAAACCGGAAATTGGGGAGGAACTTGGACTTTCCGAAAAAGTTGTGATCGCGGCGGGTGCCGGAGATAATGCGGCAGCAGCAGTCGGAACAGGTACCGTCGGAAACGGAGCCTGCAACATCTCACTGGGAACCAGCGGAACAGTATTTATTTCTTCGGAAAAATTCGGTGTGGATGAGAATAATGCCCTGCATTCGTTTGACCATGCGGATGGCAGCTATCATCTGATGGGCTGCATGCTTTCCGCTGCATCCTGTAACAAATGGTGGATGGATGAGATCATCGGAACCAAAGATTACGCAAAAGAGCAGGAAGCGATCGAAAAACCTGGCGAAAATCATGTTTATTTTCTGCCGTATCTGATGGGGGAGCGTTCCCCGCACAACGATCCGAAAGCGCGCGGAACTTTTATCGGAATGACGATGGACACCACCCGGGCAGATATGACACAGGCGGTTTTGGAAGGTGTCGCGTTTGCGCTCCGTGATTCGTTTGAGGTTGCAAAATCCCTTGGCGTGGACATCAAAGCCACCAAGATCTGCGGCGGCGGTGCGAAGAGCCCGCTCTGGAAAAAGATGGTCGCAAATATTTTAAATGTGACGGTCGAAGTGCCAAAGAGCGAGGAGGGACCGTCCATGGGTGCGGCAATGCTCGCGGCGGTTGCCTGCGGTGCTTATAAGAGCGTGAAAGAAGCAGCGGAAGCGATCGTGACCGTCAAAGAGACGATCGAGCCGGACGCAGAACTGGCGGCAAAATACGAAGCCCGTTACAAACAGTTCCGTGAGATCTATCCGGTGCTCAGACCACTGTTTCAGAAGCTGGATTAAAGGAGGGAAAAACCGATGCAGATATATGAAGTGACAGATCAGAGATTCCGGAAATACGGGAGGGTGCTTGATACACCGTCCCTGACCGGTGAAGTGAGAAAGGAATTAGCTGAGCAGATGGAAAAAACGCCGCTTCCGGCGGATGTGGTTTACGAACCGTCGGTCGAGGCGTTAGAGCAGACAAAAGCAGCGGAGATTTTAAAGGAAGAGATCTTCGGAGAACTTCCGATACAGGTCGGCTACTGTAATGGAAACAACTATCTGCTCAATGCGCTGGAATATCACAGATCCTCGGAAATAAACATTGCGACCACGGATCTGATCCTGCTCCTCGGCAGTGAACAGGATGTGGCAGAGGATTTTACCTATGAGACAGATAAAGTGGAAGCATTTCTCGTAAAGGCAGGAACCGCCGTTGAACTTTATGCGACCACACTGCATTACGCGCCGTGCAACGCAGAAGCATCCGGTTTCCGTGATGTTGTCGTACTGCCGAAGGGAACGAATTATCCGCTAAGAGCGCGTCATGACGTGACGGGCGAGGATAAGCTTCTCGCAGCAACGAACAAATGGCTGATCGGTCATGCCGAGGGTGGACTGCCGGAGGGCAGTTTCCTTGGACTGAAAGGGAAAAACATTAGCGTAAAATAAAAATATAGATAAGGAGATATCGAATTATGAATAATATGCCAAAAGCAAAAATCGGAATCGTGGCAGTCAGCCGTGACTGTTTCCCAATGAGTTTATCTGAAAACCGCAGAAAGGCAGTCGTAAAATCTTATCAGGAGAAATACGGTGAGATCTATGAATGTTCCGTTTGTGTGGAAAATGAGCTTGATATGAGAAAAGCTTTAGCAGAGGTAAAGGAAGCCGGCGTCAATGCACTGGTCGTTTATCTTGGAAACTTCGGACCGGAAAGTGCGGAGACACTGCTGATCAAAGAATTCGACGGGCCGAGCATGGTCGTTGCGGCGGCAGAGGAGACCGGAGACAACCTGGTTCAGGGCAGAGGCGATGCTTACTGTGGTGTCTTAAATGCAAGCTACAACTTAAAACTCAGAAATTTAAAAGCATATATCCCGGAATATCCGGTTGGAACCGCAGAGGAGTGCGCGGATATGATCCACGATTTTGCCCCGGTTGCAAGAGCGATCATCGGTCTTTCCAATTTAAAGATCATCACATTCGGACCGCGTCCGCAGGATTTCCTGGCATGTAACGCTCCGATCAAGCAGCTTTACAACCTTGGCGTGGAGATCGAAGAAAACTCCGAACTTGATCTGTTTGAAGCTTACAACAAGCATGCGGGCGATGCGCGTATTGCTGATGTTGTGGCAGATATGGAAAAAGAACTTGGCGCAGGAAACAAAAAACCGGAGATTTTATCTAAACTCGCCCAGTATGAACTGACCCTGCTCGACTGGATCGAGGGACATAAGGGAAGCCGTGATTTTGTGGCGATCGCCGGAAAATGCTGGCCGGCATTCCAGACACAGTTCGGATTTGTTCCGTGCTATGTAAACAGCCGTCTCACCAAACGCGGTATCCCGGTATCCTGTGAGGTAGATATTTACGGGGCACTCAGCGAGTTTATCGGAACCGTGATCAGCCAGGACGCAGTTACCCTGCTTGATATCAACAATTCTGTTCCGGCAGACCTCTACGATCAGGATATCAAAGGAAAATTTGATTACACGTTAAAAGATACCTTTATGGGATTCCACTGTGGAAATACACCGTCCAACAAGCTGGCATTCTGCGAGATGAAGTATCAGCTGATCATGGCAAGAAGCTTGCCGCAGGAAGTCACAAATGGTACACTGGAAGGAGATATTGCTCCGGGAGAAATCACATTCTACCGTCTCCAGAGTACCTCGGACGCAAAGATCCGCGCATACATCGCGCAGGGTGAGGTACTTCCGGTTGCGACACGTTCTTTCGGAAGTATCGGTATTTTCGCAATCCCGGAAATGGGAAGATTTTACCGTCATGTTCTGATCGAAAAGAATTATCCGCATCACGGAGCAGTAGCGTTCGGTCATTTTGGAAAGACACTCTATGAAGTATTTAAATATGTTGGTGTGCCGATCGAGGAGATCGACTTCAACCAGCCGAAGGGAATGCTCTATCCGACCGAGAATCCGTTTGCATAAAGAAGAAAAGAGGAAAAATGTTATGAAATTTTTTATTGACACAGCAAATGTAGAAGATATCCGAAAAGCAAATGACATGGGCGTGATCTGCGGCGTTACCACAAATCCGTCCCTGATCGCGAAAGAGGGCAGAGACTTTACCGAAGTCATCAAAGAGATCACATCCATCGTGGACGGACCGATCAGCGGTGAGGTAAAAGCGACCACCACAGACGCGGAAGGCATGATAAAAGAAGGGCGCGAGATCGCGGCGATCCATAAAAATATGGTCGTAAAGATTCCGATGACTGTAGAAGGCTTAAAGGCAGTGAAAGCACTCTCCGCAGATGGGATCAAGACCAACGTCACACTGATCTTTTCCGCAAACCAGGCACTGCTTGCGGCAGAGGCAGGGGCAACCTATGTATCCCCGTTCCTTGGAAGACTTGATGATATCAGCCAGCCGGGGATTGAACTCGTGCGCACGATCGCAGAGATCTTTGATATCTACGGCTATGAGACCGAGATCATCGCGGCATCTGTCCGCAACCCGATCCATGTGACGGACTGCGCGCTTGCGGGAGCGGATATCGCAACGGTTCCGTACAAGGTGATCGAGCAGATGACAAAGCATCCGCTGACGGATCAGGGCATTGAGAAATTCCAGGCGGATTACCGCGCGGTATTTGGAGACAAATAAAAACAGGTGGACAGTTTTATACAAAATAATTTCTTGAAAAAGGATAAAAAAGAAATTTCTGCTCATACTAGATCTGAAAACAAATACATCAGATTTATGTGAGGAGAAAGAAAAATGGTTTTAACAGAAAAAGAAATGAACGTGATCAAAGACTTGCAGACGCAGGAACAGAGCTGTGTGGAGAAGTACAAAAAGTACGGTGAACAGGCAAAGGATCAGGAGCTGAAAAACCTGTTCGGCCGTCTGCAGAAAGAGGAGCAGAAACATTTAGATTCACTCGGACAGGTCTTAAACGGACAGGTTCCCTCCTGTAACTGCAATGATTCAGATGGAAAGGACTATGAGCCGAAAGCATCTTATACCCAGCTTGGCAACCCGGAAGACAAAAAGTCTGACTGCTTCCTCGCAACAGACTGTATCGGAACGGAAAAGCTGGTATCTTCCGAGTATAACTCAAATGTTTTTAATTTTGGAGACCCGGAACTCAGAAAACTTCTGGCAGATATCCAGATCGAGGAGCAGAACCATGCGGAGATGCTCTACAAATACAAAGAGGCAAACGGAATGTCATAGGAAAAAGCCGATATTGACGATGAACCCGGAATGTAGTATACTCGTTATGCTCATCGGAGGGTTCATTGTTCGAAGGAAACAATAGCTGGATAAGATGGCAGGTTGAAATACCTGCGGTCTTATCCGGCTTTTTTAGATTAGAAAATACAAAGGAGACAGATATGGATCAAAAAGTAACATTTACAGAAGGAAAAATTCTAAAATCACTGATCCTGTTTGCAATGCCGGTGCTTTTTGCGTTGTTTTTGCAGGCAATGTATGGAGCGGTCGATCTGCTGATCGTAGGAAAATTTGCTTCATCTGCGGATGTTTCCGCTGTTTCAACAGGTTCACAGATCATGATGACGCTAACCAATCTGGTCAGCAGCTTTGCTATGGGAACGACGATCCTGCTTGGTCAGCAGATTGGAAGCGGCAAAAAGAAAGAGGGCGGACGTACGGTAGGTACGGCAATTTTAATGTTTGCCGTGATCGCAGTTATTATGACTGTGCTGCTCGTCGTTTTTGCACCGCAGCTTAGCAGTATCATGAATGCACCGGCGGTGGCATTTGACAAGACAGTTGGTTATGTGCGGATCTGCGGAGGCGGTATGCTTGTGATCGTAGCCTATAATCTGATCGGCTGTATTTTTCGCGGACTGGGTGATTCGCGGACACCGCTTCTCACAGTGGCGATTGCCTGTGTATGTAATATCGCGGGAGATCTGCTGCTCTGTGCGGGATTTCACCTCGGAACAGAGGGCGCTGCGATTGCAACTGTGTTTGCGCAGGTGGTGAGTGTTGTTGTCTCTTATCTGGTGATTCGGAAAAAAGAACTGCCGTTTGAAATGAAAAGAAACGATCTGAAGATGCATGGCTGGACGCTTAAAAAAATGATCGGACTTGGTGCGCCGATCGCGTTGCAGGATCTGCTTGTGAGTATTTCGTTTTTGATCATTCTTGCAATCGTAAATTCCATGGGAGTCACAGCGTCTGCCGGTGTGGGAGTTGCAGAAAAGGTCTGTGCATTTATCATGCTTATTTCATCTGCATTTATGCAGTCGATCTCTGCTTTTGTAGCACAAAACTATGGAGCGGGACGCATAGATCGGGCGAAAAAAGCGCTGCATTATGGTGCCGTGGTTTCCTTTGCGATCGGCGTCTGCATGTTTTTCCTGGCATTTTTCCATGGAGATGCAATGGCCGGAATCTTCTCATCAGATCCTGATGTGGTCGCAGCGGCAGCGGATTACCTGAAAGCATATGCGGTGGACTGTATGTTTACGGCGATTTTCTTCTGCTATACGGGATTTTACAATGGTATTGGCATGACAAAATTTGTGATGGTGCAGGGAATCATTGGAGCATTCGGCGTGCGGGTACCGGTATCCTATCTGATGAGTATCCAGCCGAATCCGTCGCTGTTTCATATCGGACTGGCAACGCCGATGTCATCTGCGCTGCAGCTGGTGCTGTGCCTTGGTTGTATGTTTTATTTAAAAAGGCGGAATAAGTCGCCACAGGTAACTTTTTAAAATTTTTGGTCAGTTGTTCCTCCCGCAAAAATGTGGTATAGTAATCTGTAAGTATTTTGACACGGGAGAACAGATATGGATCTTTTACATGAAAAATATGAGACATTGCAAAATTATTTAAAGGAGCTCGGCAGTGTGGCAGTCGCGTTTTCCAGCGGTGTGGATTCTACGTTTCTGTTGAAAGCGGCACTGGATACGCTTGGCAGAGAAAACGTGATCGCGGTCACAGCGTCTTCCTGTTCGTTTCCGAAGCGGGAATTAAATGAGGCAAAGGAGTTCTGTGAAAAAAATCAGATCCGGCATATCGTCTGTCAGTCGGAGGAGCTGGATATTGAGGGATTTCGGAACAATCCGAAGAATCGCTGTTATCTCTGCAAGCATGAATTATTTGAAAAGATACTGGCAATCGCGGAGGAGCATCAGATAAAGGCTGTGGCAGAAGGCTCGAACATGGATGATAACGGGGATTACCGGCCGGGGCTTGTCGCAGTGAAGGAGCTTGAGATCAAAAGTCCGCTGCGCTATGCGAAGCTTTATAAAGAGGAGATCCGTGAGCTTTCAAAGGAGCTTGGACTTCCGACCTGGAATAAACAGTCGTTTGCCTGTCTTTCTTCCCGGTTTGTCTATGGGGAAACCATAAGCGAGGAGAAGCTTGGCATGGTGGATGCGGCAGAACAGCTGCTTTTGGATCTGGGATTTCATCAGGTGCGGGTGCGCATCCATGGAAATGAGAGCGGGCTCATCGCGCGGATCGAGATCATGCCGGAGGAATTTCCACGGCTGATCGAAGAAAAGACGCGTACACAGATTTATGCGTATCTGAAAAAACTTGGATTTTCCTATGTTACACTGGATCTGCAGGGGTATCGCACCGGCAGCATGAATGAGACGATTGATATAAAAATAGAAAAGCAGGAGTAGATCATGTTAAATCAGTTTTCAAGAACCCAGCTTTTACTGGGGAAAGACAATATGGATCGGCTGGCAGAGGCAAAGGTGGCGATCTTTGGGATCGGCGGAGTCGGCGGTTATGTGGCAGAGGCGCTCGCAAGAAGCGGTGTTGGTTCCTTTGTTCTGGTAGATGACGATAAGGTGTGTCTTACCAACCTGAACCGTCAGATCATTGCGACGCGTAAGACAGTCGGAAAATACAAGGCGGAAGTAATGCGCGACCGTATTTTAGAGATCAATCCGGACGCGGAGGTGGAGGTAAGAAAATGTTTCTACCTTCCGGAAAATGCGGATGAATTTGACTTTAACGAGTATTCCTATGTCGTGGACGCAGTGGATACCGTGACGGCGAAGCTGGAGATCATCATGCGCGCGAAGGAGTGCGGGGTACCGGTCATCAGCAGTATGGGAGCCGGAAACAAGCTCGATCCGACCCAATTCCAGGTGGCTGATATTTATAAGACCAGCATGTGTCCGCTTGCAAAGGTCATGCGTCGTGAGTTAAAGAAACGCGGAGTAAAGAAATTAAAAGTAGTCTATTCGACCGAAAAGCCGACCAGACCGCTCGACGATATGAGCGTGAGCTGCCGGACAAACTGTATCTGTCCGCCGGGGGCGGCACACAAATGTACCGAGCGCCGGGATATCCCGGGCAGCGTGGCGTTTGTGCCATCTGTGGTGGGATTGATCATCGCGGGCGAGGTCGTAAAGGATCTGACCATTCAAAGAAAAGCAGAGTAAAAGAAAAAATACTGGGAAATATCAAAAAGGGCATTCAAAACCGGAGAAAAACCGGATCTGGATGCTCTTTTTCCGTGCAAAAACGCGGCTGAATACGTTTTCACAAATTGTGATCCCGCAGCTTTATTTTCCATAAAATCCCATATAAAACATAGAAACATACCAAAGAAAAATGTTGAAAAGCAAAACGGGCTGCAATCGTTTTCACGAATCGGTTTTGAAGAAGCGGAGCACCTGTGTATATAATCGTCCCATGAACAGGAGGGAAGGTCATGAACGGTACAACGAATGAGAAAACAGAAAACGATGACAACTTCATCATCAATGTGGAACATTTAAGCAAACAGTTTTTCGTGGATAAACAGCCGATGGAGGTTTTGCGGGACATCAATCTGAAAGTAAAAAAGGGCGAATTTATTACGATTGTCGGACACAGCGGATGTGGTAAAAGTACATTATTAAAAATCATGTGCGGGCTTGTAGATTATGAAACCGGGATCGTAGAGCGGAACGGACATGCGGTAGAAGGACCCGGTCCCAACTGTGGAATGGTGTTTCAGGATCACAGGCTTCTGCCCTGGCTTAAGATCAAAGATAATGTGGGATTCGGGCTGCGTGGGATCTCGAAAGCGGAAAAAGAAGAGAAGGTCAGAAAGCATCTGGAACTGGTTGGACTAAACGGATTTGAAAACAGTTATCCGAGTCAGCTGTCGGGAGGAATGTCACAGCGGGCGGCGATCGCGCGGGGGCTTGCGAACAATCCGACGATCCTGCTTTTGGATGAACCGTTTGGCGCTCTGGATGCGCTGACAAGGATACAGATGCAGAAGGAGATACTGAGGATACAAAAAGAACAGGGGACAACAATGGTTATGGTTACGCATGATATTGATGAGGCGATATATCTTGGAGACCGTATTGTAGTGATGAGTGCGAGACCCGGTGAGATAAAGGAAATTATCAAAGTGGATAGAGCAGAAGCGAGAAGGCGTGGCAGTGCGGGGTTTGCTGCTTATAAAAAGAAAATTTATGACTATTTCTTCAAAGATTCGGATGAAGAATATGATATTGAATACGTGATATAGGAAAGGAGAAAGAGCATGAAAAATGTATCTGTAAAAAGAACAGTATTCGGACTGATTCTTCCGGCTGTAATCCTGGTGGCATGGTTTTATGTTACAACATTTGGTTCTGTTCCATCCAGTATTCTGCCCGATATACCGAGAGTCGGAAGAACGGTTTTAAACATGATCGATACCGGACAATTGCAGGAAGATCTGTTTGTGAGCCTGTCAAGAGTGATAAAAGGATATTTGGTTTCCGCAGTCCTTGGAATTGTACTTGGTTCTCTGATGGGAATGTTTGAGAATATAAAACTGCTTTTATTACCGGTTGTTACTGTTATTCGTCAAATCCCAATGATAGCATGGATACCGCTCATTATTCTGTGGTGCGGAATCGGCGAGATTTCAAAAGTGGTAATTATTGTATTGGCGGCTTTTTTTCCAATCTTGGTAAATACACAAAATGGGATTGAGAGTACGCCAGATGGTTATATTGAGGTGGCAAAGCTGTATCAGTTAAATCCATGGAAAACGTTTATTTCGGTGTATTTGCCGCATGCACTGTCCAACATTCTGGTAGGGTTGAAGCTGGGGCTTGGTGTGTCATGGATGGCAGTGGTGGCGGCAGAACTTATTGCGGCAACTACCGGTATCGGATACCGTATGAGCAATGCTAGAAGTATGATGCAGTCGGATGTGGTTATCGTCTGCATGATTGTAATAGGAATTATTGGCGTCCTGATGGACAAAGGCATAGGAATTGTGTTTGGATTGTTTACACCGTGGAAAAAAGCGGAACAAAAAAAATAAAAATTTAAGGAGAGAAGAACATGAGAAAAAAAACAGTTATTGAAAAGGGGAAAAAAATGCTGACAGCAATTTTGGCAGGAACATTAGTTTTGGGGATTACAGGATGCGGCGCCTCAGGGAGTTCGGGTGATGGCAGTGCGCAGGTGCTTTCGGAAGGAACGAAAGAGACGGAGATATCGGAAAACGAGACAGAGGCAGATCACTATAAAACAGTACGTATTGTGAGTGCTGGCGCGGATGCGTCTGGAAATATTACGATGGTGGAGAGTTCACAGATTGCGTATAAAGAAAATTACATTGAAGAAGAACTGAATAAAATTGGCTATACTGCAGAGTATTTAGGGTTTCAAAATGCGGGTGTAGGAGCAAATGAGGCTTTGGCGGCAAAAGAGGCAGATATTGCATTTTATGGTGAATTTCCGGCATTGACTTATATTGCAAGTGGCAATGAAGCAACTATTTTTGGGGTGACATCATCCAGAAATCAGATTGGAGTTTTTGCAACAGATGATATTCAGAGTATATCTGATTTGAAGGGGAAAAAAATCTGCACAATGTTTGGTACGGTTGCATATCAGTATCTGGTTAAAGTGTTGGAAGAAAATGATCTGACAACAGAGGATGTGGAGATTGTAAATTCATCGGATGCGGGAAGTTTGTTTATTAGTGGAGAAGTAGATGCAATTGTAAACAGTCCGCAGGCATATTGGACACTGGCTGCTCAGGGAGCAGGACATCAGATCTCAGTAAATGGAGATAGTGAAAATCTTTCCACAGCGCAGGTGATTCTGGGACGAAATGAATATCTCGAAGAAAATCCGGAGGTGGCAGGAGCAATAACAAAAGCATTAGAAAGAGCAGAAGAATACGCAAAAGAGAATCCAGAGGAAGTGTATCAGGTATTTGCCAGTGCGTCCAATGGCGCTTTTACAGAAGAAAATTACAAAGATTATTACGGATTTGATACGTCATTTTCTTTTTGGAGTCCTTATTTGACCGAAGAAACAGTTATACACTTGCAGGACACGGCAGATTTTATGTTTGAAAATAAGTATATCCAGTCAGAATTAGTGGTAAAAGATCTGGTAAATACGGAACTTATAGCGAAATAGAGGGGGAATATAAGATGGCAAAGAAAAGTAAATTTATAGGAACGATCGGGCGGTCTGTGGCGGAGACACAATTCGCTTTTGAGACAAAAGAGAGTCCTTCGAAGGGAAAACCAAATGTAATCTATATTGTTTTAGATGATACCGGATTCGCACAGCTTGGATGCTACGGATCTACCATACATACACCGAATATTGATAGGCTGGCAAAAGAAGGTCTGCGCTATAATAATTTTCATACTACCGCAATCTGCTCGGCAACAAGAGCAAGTCTTTTAACTGGGGCAAATCATCATTCGGCAGGCGTCAATACTACAACGGAAGGAAGAACCGGACTGCCTAATGCACAGGGCGGAATCGATCCGCATTTTGCAACACTTGCAGAGATTTTAAAGGAATACGATTATAGAACTATGGCAGTTGGAAAATGGCATTTAAGCGGTATAGATGAACGTACGGAAGCAGGACCTTTTCATAACTGGCCGCTTGGCAAGGGATTCGATACTTATTATGGATTTCTGGCAGCGGACATGGATCAGTGGAATCCGGTACTGACCAGAGATAATAGTATGGTAGAACAGCCTCGAAAAGCGGGTGAGGGATATCATTTGTCTGAGGACATTACAGAAAATGCGATACGCTATATTTATAATCATGAATTTTCATACCCGGAGCAGCCGTTTTTTCTGTATCTTGCATATGGCGCAATGCATACACCGCATCATGCGCCTAAAGAATATATTGATAAATACAGAGGAAAATTTGATGCAGGATGGGATAAAATCCGGGAAGAATGGTTTGAAAATCAGAAAAGACTTGGTATTGTAAATGACAATGCTGAGTTGACAGATCGGAATGAATATGTCGAGGCATGGGATGAACTCAGTGAAAACCAGAAAAAAGCCTATGCAAGATATATGGAGGTATTTGCAGGTTTTCTGGAGCACACCGATGCACAGATTGGCGCATTGATCGATTATCTTGAGGAAGCGGGAATCCTGGATGACACGATTATTGTTCTGCTCTCAGATAACGGAGCCAGTGCGGAAGGAGGAAGAGATGGACATTTCAACCTGAATACAAGTATGGATATTCGTGAGGATTATCCAAGAGATGTGGAACTGGCGTTAGAGCATTATGAGACGATCGGTGACGAATATTCCCAGCCGCATTATCCGAGTGGATGGGCAAATGCAGGAAACACTCCGTTTCAATGGTACAAACAGTGGACTTATGAAGGTGGTGTTAAAGATCCGCTGATCATCCGTTATCCGAAGCTGATCAAGGATGCCGGCGGTATTCGCAGACAGTTTAATCATGTATCAGATATTACACCGACAATACTGGATATTCTGGGATTTGAAAAACCGGAGATTATTAAAGGAGTTCCGCAGAAACCGTTAGAAGGCATCAGTTTTAAGAATACATTGCTGGATGAACATGCCAAAGGAAAGAAAACAGTGCAGTATTTTGAAATGCATGGAAACCGTTCTATCTATAAAGATGGCTGGAAGGCAGTTGTGAATCATGGATTTAATGCATCCTTCGGGGAAAGCTACGAGGATGATGAGTGGGAACTGTATCATGTAGATGCAGACTATTCCGAAAAATATAATGTGGCAGATCAGTATCCGGAAAAATTAAAAGAATTGCAGGAAGAATGGCTGATTCAGGCAGGAAAATATAATGTCTATCCAATGCAGAACACAGGATTGCTTGCAAGTAGGGATCAATTGGCCTCGGCACACAGCGCGTACCATTTTCCAGCACAGCATCTTGAATTTCATCGTGTGCGTTATCCATATGATCTTGTCAGAGAACCGGGAATCGGAAACCGTACGAATACGATAACAGCTGTACTGGACAGAAAGAACGGAACTGAGGAAGGTGTGATTTTGGCAAAAGGTGACCGATTTGGTGGAATCAGTATATATATCAAAAATAACAGATTAAAATATGTTTATAATTTGGATGCAGATACATATTATACAGCAGAATCAAAGGAAGAACTGCCGTTTGGGAAAGTGGAAATAAAAGTAAAATTTACAGTGACCGGAAAAGAAAAAGCAACAGCAGAGCTTTTTGTAAATGAAAAAAAGACAGGGGAAACCAAGATAGAAAAATTTCATTATACTACAGGAGCAGGGGCACCGACTTCCTTAAAAATTAATAAACATACCTCTGTTTATGATGTAGATTACACGTCGCCTTTTGAGTATAATGGTATCATTGAGAAGGTTGTTATAGATGTGGCGGATTCCAGTGTGGATGTAAAAGAGGAACTGGAAAAAGCACTACATGTTGATTAAGGAGGAATTTTTATGCCGGCTGCGAGTATCTTGATTAAACCAACATCAGCGAACTGTAATATGAATTGCAGTTACTGCTTTTATAAATGCCTCAGCAGTAACCGGGAGCAGTATAGCAAAGGGTTTATGTCAGAGGAAACGTTAGAAGAACTGGTCAGACAGGCAATTGCTTATGCAGATGGTTCACTGACCTTTGCGTTTCAGGGCGGAGAGCCCACGCTTGCCGGTATCAATTTTTACAAAAAGGCACTTGAATTACAGAAAAAATATAATACGAAGCATCTGTATATTGAAAATACTATACAGACTAACGGACTCCTGATTGACGATGCGTGGGCTAAATTTCTGGCAGAAAATCATTTCCTGGTTGGGCTTTCACTTGATGGACCAAGAAAGCTGCATGATTGTTACCGAAAGGATACGGAAGGAAATGGAACTTTTGAGCGACTTATGGAGACGGTGAATTTGTTTGTGCGTTATCGTGTGGATTACAACGTGGTGAGTGTTATTACAAATGAGACGGCAAAGAAAGCATCTTTTTTGTATAAGTTCTGGAAACGGAACGGTTTTCCATTCATACAGTTTATTCCATGCATGGATGAAGAACATCGTCGGATACCAGATGCAGAGAAAAGCTGCTTTGCAGTGGAGCCGGTACAGTACGGCAGATTCTTGTGTGAAATTTTCGATCTCTGGTATGCAGATTTTAAACAGGGGACAGCAATGGATATTCGGATGTTTTCCAATCTTGCCCAGATAGCTGCTGGCTTTCAGGCAGAAGAATGTGGAATGAACGGATGCTGTAACTGTTATTTTGCAGTGGAAGGAGATGGAAGTGTGTATCCCTGCGATTTTTACTGTATGGATGAGTGGAAACTTGGTACTGTGGCAGATGGTTTCGCATTTTTGTTTGCTTCTGATAAATCAAAAGAGTTTATGCATACTTCACATCATGTCGCAGAAAAATGTAAGATTTGTCCATATTTTACATTGTGTCGGGGAGGCTGCCGCAGGTGGAGGGAGTCGCTTTTAAATGAAAAACTGCCAGTTAATAAACTATGTCCGGCGTATGAACTTTTCTTTGCACATGCAGGTGGACAAATATCAGAACTTGGCGTATTCCTTCGGCAAAAATTTTCCAAAAGTCTTGACAAATAGACCATAGAGCGTAACAATACATATAAACATACAAAAACAGTATGTAAATAGAAATATGGAATAAAAACAGAACGTAACATGGAGGGGGAGAGCCATGTCGATCAAAAAAATCGCAGAGCGCGCGGGGGTATCACCGGCAACGGTATCCCGCGTGCTCAATAATCCAAATTATAAATGCGCAGTGCCGGAACTTCGGGAAAAGATCTGGAAATCTGCAATGGAACTCAATTATACACCGAATAAGGCGGCACGCAGTCTGCGGACGGGCGAGGAAGACAGTGAGCATAAGATCTATTATATTAGTGTTTTGATGACACGAATGGATAATGCCACGACGGATCCATTTTTCAGTGAACTGCTCCGTGTGATCGAAAGTGAGATACATAAACAGATCGCGATCTTAACCAAGGTATGGTACCTGCCGCTTTTTTCCAACGACAAAAAATGCCGGACAGAAAATCTCGACCGGATCATTGAGGATATGTATGAGGAGACAGAACGTAAGTGTGATGGGCTGATCATCATTGGAAAATGTAATAAAGAGGCGTTAAAAAAGCTGAACCGCAAATATAAGAGCGTTGTCTCTGTCAACCGCAACTCAACAAATTATGAGGTGGATGAGGTGCTCTGTGATGGAAAAAAGGTCGCTTCGATGGCGGTGGAGCATTTGATCGGACTTGGACACCGGAGTATCGGATATGTGGGAGACTGCTATAATGAGGCGCGTTACCGCGGATTCTTAGAAACGCTGCACCGGCATGAGATCGAGCCGGAGTCATGCTATATCATACAGACGAGCCAGACCGAGGCAGAGGGCTTTGAAGCAATGAAAAAATTCTTACAGTCCGGGGACTGCCCGACCGGAATTTACTGCGCCAATGATATTACAGCGATCGGCATGTTAAAGTGCCTCAGCAAATATAAAAACCATTATTATATGCCATCCATCATATCCAGTGATGACATTGAGGAGGCACAGTATACGCATCCGATGCTGACTACCGTAGGTCTGCCCAAAGAGGAAATGGGCAAATTTGCGCTGAACCTTCTGCTTGACCGTATGCGCGGCGGACACAAAAGTGTGGTGCGTATGGAACTGGAGGGAAAGCTGATGATCCGCAACAGCTGTACGCCGGTGGAAGAAAGCGGGTGGAGCGATTACTGCATTTAAACACGCAGTGTGGAAGGTCTGATGAAAAAAATCCGGTGGAAAATTCCCTGACAAAAAATAGCACTTGAAAAAAACATAAACCCTGTGATAAAGTATGTTAATGGAGGTATATGTAATATGAAGATATCGACAAAAGGGCGTTACGCGATCCGCGTGATGATCGACCTTGCAGAACATAACACAGGTGAATATATTCCGCTTATGGATATCGCGGGAAGACAGGAGATATCAGAGAAATATCTGGAATCTATCGTAGCGGTTTTAAGTAAAAATGATCTGCTCATTTCCCTGCGTGGAAAGGGCGGCGGATATAAGCTGGCAAGACAGCCACAGGAGTATCGGGTCGGTGAGATCCTGCGGCTCACAGAAGGTTCCTTTGCACCGGTCGCATGCTTGGAAAAGAAACCGAACCACTGCACGCGTGCGGTTGGCTGCAAGACGCTTCAGATGTGGGAAGGCTTTCAGAAAGTGATGGAAGACTATTTTGACAATATTACGATCGCGGATCTGATCAATGACGATCAGGGGGCGGACAACTATGTGATCTAAGAGAGATCGTAGACGAAAATACAGAAGAATACATTATGGTATGCAGATTGTAACAGATGAAAAGAAAAAGTACCGGTATTTCATTGCTCCGGAAAGGGGAGCATGGAATACCAGTGCTTTTTTTATATATTGTGCAGGTGAAAATCAAAAGTAAATGTCCGTTATCCGTGTTGGCTGACGGCGATTGAATAATGGACTGGCAGGTTAAAAATACTATTAAAAAGTCTTTGACAGTTGAGATCTATATTGTATAATAAAATAGAAAATATAAATTTCTAATTTGTGAGGTCGCGCTATGCTGTATGATTATTTAATCAACAATTATGATAAGGATGAACCGATTTTTTTATCAGAGCTTCCGGGAAATTCCAAAGATTATATTCGGCAGGAAATGAAGCAGCTGGTTGATGAAGGAAAAATTGAACGTTTGTACAACGGTGTGTACTATCTGGCATATACGACGATTCTCGGTACAAAAGGGAAGGTGTCGATTAATAAGTTTGTAGAGAAAAAATATATATATCCGAAAGGAGTGGTTTCAGGTTATATTACAGGAATACAGTTTGCAAATATGTATGGATTTACCACACAGAATCCGGCATATATCGAGGTGTGTTCAAATGAGGCCACAACGAGACAACGGAAGTTGGATGTAGCAGGTAGAAAGATAATTGTATATAAACCACTTGCGCAAATTACAGAGGAAAACAGATCTGCATTACAGTTTTTGGATCTGATGTCAACGATTGACAGATACAGTGAATTATCAGGTGAAGATCTTCAAAAAAAGCTAAAGGATTTTGTGAAACAGCTTAACATTGATTTTGGAAAAGTGAAAGAATATATTTCGTTGTTTCCTGACAGGGTATATAGAAATATCTATCAAGGAGGTCTCATGAGTGAACTGGTATAGGAATAACGCAGCTGAATGGAAAGAAATAATTGAAACCGTAGCCCGTGAATTGGGAAGAACAGAACTGATGGTTGAAAAGGATACGATCAATCAATGTTTTTACTGGAATTATCAAAATCGGAATTGCCTCTGGTCTTTAAAGGAGGAACGTCGCTGTCAAAGGCATATAATCTGATTGATAGATTTTCTGAAGATATAGATTTATCAATGAACCGAAAACCAACGGAAGCGGAAAGAAAAGCGTCCAAGAAACTGATAATAGATATAGCGGAATCTTTAGGTATGGTGTTAGCAAACTCTGACAGGATCAGATCCAGGTATGATTACAACATGTATGTGTTTCAGTATGTTTCGTTATTCGCTTCGATGCCAATGGAAATCATTATAGAGACAAGTTATTATCAAACGGCATATCCGACAGAAAAGCATGAAGTGGGAAGTTTTGTTGGTCGTTTTTGTAATGAAAGAGATATTACTTTACCATTATCTTTTGAGGCTGCTAAGGTATATATGAATGTACAGTCCGTGAAAAGAACTTTCGTGGATAAAATTTTTGCAATTTGTGATTATCGAATACAGCATATGCAGGATAGAGATTCACGCCATCTTTATGATATATGCAAATTGATGGGGCAGGTGGAACTGGATGATGAACTGGATGCTTTGGCAGATACAGTTCGGAATGATAGAATGTGTTCAAAAAACAATCCATCCGCTCAGTTAAAGTATATTATTCCTGAAATGTTAGACGAAATCATTCAGAGTAGATTTTACGAGTCTGACTATAAAAATGTTACGCAAAAACTGTTGTATGAAAATATGGATTATGATTACGCAGTGGAAAATGGAATTGCGATAGTTGCAAAATCCAAAGTCTTTCTTTACAGGGAATAGAGCAATATAGCTGGTACACGATGCAGAATAAAAAGTACCAGCTTTTTTATTCTGTTTCCGGAAAAATATCGTCTTCCGTATCTTTTATAGTTTTTACAACAAAAAAGAAATAAATAATGTGGCAGATCCATACGATGGCCAGCAAGATCCTGCCGACCGGAACAGATTTCATCATAAGAAAACCGATGCCCATCAGAAACGAGGCGCTTCCGGTGATCGTAAATTTGGTGCGCAGTGTCATTCCCTTTTTCTGAACGAAGGATTCCAGATGTTTTTTGTACATCGAAGTATGCGTAAACCAGTCATACAGTTTTTCGGAACTCTTTGCAAAACAGAATACGGTTACAAGGTAAAATGGGACAGTCGGAAGAAGCGGAAGAACGATTCCGATACTTCCGAGAATCAGACACAGGAAACCGAGTGAAAGAAAAAGCATCGTAGAAATAATTTTGCGTTTGTTGTTATGCATGTGAAAGCTCCTTTATGAAAAATATTGGTTAGCAAAAACTAACTGGATGATAACAGAATTTCGGAGAGGAAACAAGAGAATCAGGGATGGGAATTGATGGGAAAAGGACGTTTTCTGCAAAAAAAGGACATTTTCTGCAAAAAAGCTTGAAAACAGATGAAAGAAACTTATTATTAAGCTTGAAAAATATAAATAATTAATTGAGAGGAGAAAAGAAGAATGGAAAAGACATTAAAATTAACAAAAGTAAAAAGAATGGTACTGGCTGTGTTGACCGTGAGCTTTTTGTTGGGGGTACCGATTACTTCATATGCAGCTTCATATACTCTAAAAACTCTTCGTTGTCCAAAATGTGGTTCGTATAATAAGAGTTATGGGTATGATGAAAATTATGGAAGTTATACCGTTTCAGTACCAGGTGGAAATTATTGTGAGGCATGCCATCAAATGGTACCAGAAGGAGAATATCATATTTATTATTATACTACAGATTTGTATTATTTCTTATGTAATGGAAAGTGTAGAGATACATTAAGCATACCGGACTGTGTGTATACAATGGAATACAAGAATGTTCCTACAGGGCATCATATTAGCAATTAGGGAGAAAAGGTATGAAGATGGATATTGGCAATATAGGTAAACAGACATATAGCTATTGTAAAACAACTAAACAAACGGCTACACGTAATAATAAATTGTTTTCAGCAGCAGATCAGAAGGCGGATGTGGAAGAAACGCTTCGGTACTATCGGGAATTATGCAGCGAATTCCCGGAAGTCAGTTTTCGGTTGGATGATGAGGAAGAGATGGTAAAAGCAGGAGTTGGCAACTGTTCTTTGGGTTATAATGGAAGTATGAATCAGATCGGTGAAAATTATGGAAATCCTTCCCAGTACAGTATCAGGCTGGATGTATCTGTGATCCGAAAAATGCAAAAGGATCCAGAATATGCGCGGAATATCAAAGGAGAGATCGGAACAATAAAGTATAATTACTCTGTATTGATGAATGACAGTGCGGCACCATATGGTGACGTATGCCTTGTAGAGAAAAACGGAAGCCTGGAAATTTCTATTGGGAGATCAAAAACGCCATATTCTACGGAAAAAGAAATTCGAAAGATGTGGGGAAAGAAAGACAAATCAGAGAAATATTTTGAAAAAAAGATCATGCAGGTTCAAAATGAATTACAGGAAGCGTATATGAAAATGACAGAGAAACCGCACCGCCCATTGAAAAGAGAAAAAGTGGAAGAACAGGCTTCATGCTAGGATGAAAGCAGACGAAACATATATAGTTTTGCCTGCTTTTTGACTTTTATAGTTACAGTTGAAAAACGCCATAAGTTTTTGATGCAAGAAACCGAAATAAATAATGGAGTAAGTTGGTCAGAAATTTAGGGGAGATTTAAAATATGAAAATTGCGATATGTGATGATGAGATTTATTTTGCAGGGAAATTGCGGGAAATTCTGATGCAATATCTGGAAGAACGGCATATTGATTTTGAGATAGAACTTTTTTCATCGGGACGGGAATTTGTGGAACTCGGAGTGGAAATGCTGCAATATCAGATTATTTTTCTGGATATCAATATGAAGCAGATGGATGGGATCGAAACGGCAAAAAATGTGCGGGCATATACAGAGGAGAGTTTTGTTATATTTGTTACGGCATATATTGATTATTCACTTGAGGGTTATCAGGTCGGAGCATCCAGGTATATTTTGAAAAATAATTTGAATTTCAGGGAACAGATCTATGAGTGTATGGATGCGATTACAAAAAAGATGAAATGCTTTCTGACAAGAAAAATATTCCGTTTTCAGGAAGGGGAGAAAAAAATACGGATAGAAAATATTTTATATATAGAAAGCAAACTGCACAAACTGGAATTTAATATTTTGGAGCACGGACTTGCAACTTATACGATGTATGGTACGCTGAATGAACTTGAAAATGAATTAGAGGAGTATCCATTTTTAAGGATTCATCAGAGTTTTTTGGTAAACTTGAAATATATAAAATGCGTGACAGGCTATAAAGTTGTATTAAGCAATGGACAGGAATTAACGGTTCCAAGAGCAAGGTATAAAACAGTAAAAGATACATTTATCGCATATAAAGGAGAGCTGTAATTATGTTTCATTATATAAGCAGTGGGGCAATTATTATATTGGAGCTGGTCTGCTGTAACATATTTTTTGAGAGTTTTTGTGATGAACGGTCAGGACAGAAGAAATGGCGAAAAGTGCTTTTGGCAGGAGTATTTTTTGTACTGGATTATGCCTGTATTTTACTTCTGGCACAAAATTTTATATTAAAGCAGATTGCGATTATATGCCTGTTTATGATCATCATGTATCTGTATTATAAAGTCAGCATTGGAAAAGCGCTTGTGCTTTCAGCATTATATCAGGGACTGCTTTTGTTTGTGGATTATATTGCGTATATTGTGAATAGCAGTATTTTTTTGAAAAAAACAGTGCTGCAGACAAGTGAGACACTGACGAAAAGTCTGATTATCGTATTTGGAAAGATTCTGCTGTTTTTGTGCGTGCTATCCATAAGAAAGAAAATCGGGAAAAAATCAACAGAAGGGCTGGCAGATGCGGAATGGATCCGCTTTTTGTTTTTCCCGGTTTTTACCATTATTACGGTTGCGGCGATCATTATGGCGTTCCCATATATTAAGGATGGTGTACAGGCAAATGTGCTGTATATGATTGCGTTCGGACTGACAGGAATGAATGTGGTGGTATATGAGCTGATTTTAGATATTGTAGATCGTGGAAATAATCTTCATGAAAAGGAACTGTTAGAGCTTAAAGTCAGAAATCAGATGGAATTGTTTGAAATACAAAAAGCAAGAGCGCATGAGTTTAAAAATCAGATGTTGTGTATTCAGGCGCTATTGCAGGATCAGGAATATGAACAAGCAGGGAAATATGTGAACGGCATTATGACAAATTTTTCAGGTGAACGAAATGTGATCGATACGAATCACGCGGTAGTGAATGCGATATTAAATGCAAAATACGCAGAGGCAGTCAGCAAACAGATTGCATTTGTATTTCGGGTGAATGATCTGTCTAAAATACAGATTGCAGATGATGATCTTGTGACCCTTCTGGCAAATCTGCTTACAAATGCGATAGAGGCATGTGAAAAATGTCAGGAAAGAAAAGTGATCCGGTTTAAATTTACCGTGGAAGACGGTCAGGTGATTCTTGCGGTAAAAAATACATATGCGCAGCCGGTTGTTTATGAAGGCGGTAAAATCAAAACGAGTAAGACGGTGTCTCCGGAGGAGCACGGAGTGGGTATTAGAAATATTATAGATGTGATCGAAAGATATCATGGGGCCTATGTGATTCAAAACAATGAAAATGAATTCTATTTTTCGATTTTATTTGATGATATCATGTCATTTTCTGCTTAAAATGTTCGATTTCTGCAATGCGCCTTGAAAAATGCCAAAAAATGGTTAGCATTTTTTATGAGGGAGGCGATTGGAATGGGTGTCACTGGTCTTGGAAGTACATTTTCATATAAATATAATTTTAAAACAGGAAAATTGTCTACGAAGGACGGAGCACAGGATGATTTTGTAGATTTTTTTAATGGAACGTATGATGGACAGCAAATCGGGAATATACCGGAAGGCTTAAATGGATACGATGCGGAGAAAAGAGGAGGAATAAGGAATATACTTGAACTGTATGAAGAACAGGGGCTTTATCAAGATGTGTTTGATCTGTCAAAAGAGACTGAATATGAGATATCCGGTGAGATTGTAAATGCGGAGGAGGTAACATTTTCAGTAAATGGAGAAAAAGTGCTTACGGCGTATTATCCGTTATATTATACGTCGGAAGAATACCGGCAATTCAGAGGTTTTGCAAGACAGCCATTTGAAACCTATCAGCACAAAAATTATGATCCATCGGATAATAGTATGAATATTGCAGTAGGAGACACGATCGACCTGCGGAATGGATACATGCTGAGGATCGGGACAGAGCGCGTTGAGGTGAATTGCTATGGAAGAAAAAGTGCGAAGGAGGAGGAGAGAGTCAATATACTGGCGCAGGCACTGGAGGCGTTTATGCATTTTGCGGATCAACAGTGGGATTCCGATATGATTCAACAAGGCGGTGTCCCTATGCTTTTAGAACTTTTGAAAGAATTTGGGATAGATACAGGCAGGGAATTTACTGTGAATGGAACAAAATGTGAAGTGCGAAACGGAAAAATAGCGGAGGTTGGGAGTACGATGAGTTTTATACCGGCAGCAATTTACCAGACTGCGAGAAAACGGCAGGAGGATCTGCTAAGCCGTTCGCTTTCCAGGTTGTATGCAGATGAGATGCTGGTGCCATTTCCGGAAAAGAAGAGCTAGGAGGATGAAATGATCAGTGACATATGGTCTATACCCTCATAACTATAACTTGAAATCATAATAAGAAGTGCTATAATATGCAATAACATAAAAAAGAAAAGGGGTCATTAGAGATGTTAAGCAGTTACAGCGTATTTTTGCCAAGTTACAGTGTGGGAACGGATTGTTACCGGGAGATTCCGTATGTCACAAGAAAATATGGAACAAAGGCAGTTGTGATCGGCGGTAAGACAGCCATGAAGAAAGCAAAGCCGGAACTGGAGACAGCGATCCGGGGGTCTAAGGTGGAGATCGTTGATTATATATGGTACGGCGGAGATTCCAACTATGAGAATATTGAGAAGCTAAAAGCGAACGAAACTGTACAGAAGGCAGATATGCTGTTTGGCGTAGGTGGTGGGCGTGCCTGTGACACGGTAAAGACACTGGCGGATATGCTGGACAAACCGTTTTTTACATTTCCGACGCTGGCATCCAACTGCGCGGCCTGTACGGCGATCACAGTTATTTACAATGCAGACGGTTCCTTCAAAGAATATTACTACATGCACGGACCGGCGTATCACACCTTTGTCAATACAAAGATCATTGCGGATTCTCCGGAGAAACTGCTGTGGGCGGGAATCGGAGATGCGCTTTCCAAGGAATGTGAAGTGCTGTTTGCAAGCCGTGACAAATTTATCTATCATACGCCGCTTATGGGACAGTGTGTTGCAAAAGTCTGTACCACGCCTTTGATCGAGTATGGAGCGGCGGCACTGGAAGCATGCAGAAAAAATGAAGCGGATTTTGCGCTTGAGCAGGTAGCACTTGACATTATTATGTCAACCGGAATTGTCTCCAATTTCGCGACCCACGAAAATCAGCCGGATTCGAAAGACAATTACTATTACAACAGTTCGCTTGCGCATTGCGTATATTATGGGGCATCGACGCTTCCGCAGTGTGAACGGCATCTTCATGGCGAAATTGTTTCCTTCGGTGTGCTCTGCCTTCTGACTTATGACGGACAGATAAAAGAGCGTGACCGGATCATGCAGTTTAATAAGAGTGTCGGGCTTCCGGTCACATTGGACGAGCTAGAGATATCCAAAGAGGATCTTACGAAGATCGCGGATAAGGCAGAGAGCGTGGTTGAATGGACGTATGTTCCGGGAACACCGACGAAAGAAAAATTTATCCGGGCGATGATCGATACCGATGCGGCAGGGAAAAAGCTGGTCTTGTAAGAAAAAGTTGAAATGGAATATAATTATGGTATAATTAAGCCATAAATAAGGAGGTATACATTATGCCGCAGATTATTCCTATTAAAGATCTAAAAAATACATCAGAAATTTCTGATATGTGTCATAAGTCGGACGAACCGATATATATCACAAAGAATGGTTATGGTGATATGGTGATTATGAGCATGGAGATTTATGAGTCTGTAATGCAGCGCTTTTCTATGTACAAAGATATAGAAGTATCTGAGAAACAGATTGAAACCGGTCAGGTACAGGATGCAAGAATTGCATTAAGAGAGATGCGGGGAAAGTATGGCTTATAAATTAGTAGTGACGGAACAGGCCAATGAATTGCTGGATAAGTTTGTTTGCTATTTGTTATATAGAATAAAAAATGAGCAGGCAGCAAGACACTTGCTGGACGGTATGGAACATATATATGACAGATTGGAAACAGATCCATTTCAGTTTCCAATCTGTAAAGATGCCTACTTGGCGAAAAGTGGTTATCGGGAGGCAGTTGCATCACGGATGAATTATATTGTGATATTTGATGTCAGAAAAAATGTTGTAAATATAGTGGGGATATTTCATCAGTTGGAGGATTATAAAAGTAAATTACAGGAACATGTTTAGCACAATATCTCCATCTTCCCCTGTTTTCGATAAAAAAATGAAAACATCGTTCCAAACACCACAATATTAAGCAGCAGGATGCGAACATCCGGGATGTGACCGGAAGAAACCTGGATTTCACCGATCAGAAGCCGGATCTGTTCGGTGTAGGTGAAACGTGCAATTTTTGCGATCGTATCATTGAACATGGAAAGCATCGGTAAAAAAGAAAAGACCATCATAACGGGAACCGTGACAGAGGATGCGGTCATCTGATTTTTACACTGAATGCCGATCGTGGCGCCGACAACAATGGAAACCAGAATGCCGGTCGAAAGGATCAGTAAAAAGAAAAGGCGTGAAGCGAAAGTTACGCCGGTGAGCAGACAGCTGAACAGAATGCTGCCGGGCATGCATGCGAGAAATACATAACAGCCGGTTCCGAAGAGTGGATACTTGTGATCTGTTCTTCCTGTATCAGTCTTGCAACATGGGCGGCAAAAATTTACCCGGTTGCGCATGCCTTTGGAAAGACTGCTTACGGTCTGCTTTTTTGCGTGGATCAGACCGGTTCTTATAAGAAGCGGCTCGATCCGTTTCCTGGAAACGCGGTAAAGCTCCGCAAACAGTGCCAGATTATCCCAGACAGTCAGGCGTTCATACAGGCCGAGATCGTCCATCATTACGCCGGTAGCAGGAGAGGGAACCGCCTGCGTTATCACGCCTTTATCCGGTTTTAACTGACCGGTTAAGAGATTGACAAGCGTTGTTTTTCCAGCACCGGACGGACCGAGCAGACCGGTGATCGTGCCGGAGCTTATCGAAAATGAGATATCATGCAGTACCGATTTTGTGCCATAGGAATAGCACAGATCATTTGCAGTGAGTAATTCCATCAGAGGTATCCTCCTTGAGAGATTTCAGACCTTTTGTAAGATGTCTGTTGTCGGCGGATTCTTTCAGCACGGAAAGAACGGCGCTGGCTGCAAAGCAGATACCAAAACAGATGAAAAAGGCAAGCCAGCATCGGGGTTCACTGACCGGAAACCATCCAAATAAGTAGGCAAATACGCCGATTAGAAAAATGACGCAGAGTATCATGAGGATCGTTCGTATGGCAAGTGACATTTTTTTGAAGAATGTATCTGTAAAAAATACGAAGCGTAATGCGGTGATGCATGCAGAGGACAGCAGAAACTGAAACAGCGTGGAAACGGAAAGTGCGCTGTGCCCCAGAGCAAACATGGTCGAGTAAGAAGCGGCCTGATCTCCGATCATACAGGCAAATACCGCAAGGTTAAGGATTGTGACCCCAAAGATCTGGAAAATCTGTGCAAGATAGTCTAAAAAATGTTTTTTGTCGTCCATTATTTCACCCCCAGTAAATGTTTGAGTTCCGGCGCGTATTGCCTGGATACGATGAGCTGTTCTCCGTTTGACATGGTGATCAACAGCTGACGGTCAAGGTAAGACCGGATCGCATCGATATTTTTCAGATTTACGATACAGGACTTGTTGATACGCAGAAACAAAAAAGAAACCAGCTGCTGTTCGAGCTCATACAGACGTTTTGTGGTTTCAAAAACGTTGTCCTTCGTGTATACAAAACATTTGCGATCCACCGACTCGATATATAAAATTTCAGACAGCGCGAGTGTGGTCGCAGCGCCATGAAAACTTACCGTCAGCTGCCGGTCCATGATGCGCAGCGCGGCGATCAGCTGCTCAATAAAATGATCTTTTTTGCCGCATTGGATCGTGACGACGGGTTCGGTCAGTCCTTCTTTTATTTCAACATTGATTTGCAAGTAATGCACCTCCTGACAGATCCGATTCTATCAGATGTGGAATGCGAAGCCAAGGGGACTTGCCGTATGTTGCCGTTTTTGCGCCGTAAGTTTCAGAGAGAAAAGATTTGGTGTGTATCGTATGAAAATAAAAGAACGGTATTTCTTGTGTTATTTATAACATGTGTTAGAATGGAGCTGCCGGATGGCAGCTTGCATCTGAAAAAGGGGGGATTACAATGAAGTATGCAGAGAAATTGAAAAAGGGTGATAAAGTTGCGATCGTAAGCCTGTCAAGCGGGATGCTGGGCGAAGAATTTTGCAGTCACAATATAGAAATCGGCGTAAAAAGACTGAAAGAATATGGACTTCTGCCTGTATTTATGCCAAACGCGCGAAAGGGAATCACATATTTAAAGGCGCATCCCGAGGCGCGGGCACAGGATCTGAAAGATGCGTTTTTCGATGACTCGATCCGGGGGATCATCTGTGCGATCGGTGGCGATGATACTTACAGACTGTTGCCGTATCTGATGGAGGATACCGCGTTTGTAAAAGCAGTGAAGGATCATCCGAAATTATTTACCGGTTTTTCAGATACAACCATAAATCATCTGATGTTTTACAGACTTGGCCTGTCTACGTTTTATGGCCCAAATTTTATCTGTGACCTGGGTGAAATAGCGGATGACATGCTGCCTTATAGTAAGAAAGCATTTGAAAGTTATCTGGAAGGAAACGACTATCGAGAGATCGTATCCAGTGACATTTGGTATGAAGAAAGAACCGATTTCTCCAAAGCAGCAGTCGGAACGGAAAGAACCGCACATAAAGAGAAACGGGGATTTGAACTTTTGCAGGGCAGCGAAGTCTTTTCAGGGCGTTTGCTTGGCGGGTGTCTGGAAAGCCTGTATGATATACTTACGGTAAACCGATATGCGGATGAAAAAGAGATCTGTGAAAAATACGGGATATTTCCAACGAAAGAGGAGTGGATGGGAAAAATACTGTTCATAGAAACCTGTGAAGAAAAACCCGTGCCGGAACTCTACGAAAAAGAACTGGTAGCGCTGAAAGAAACGGGCGTATTTGATGTGGTTCATGGTGTTTTAGTCGGAAAGCCGCAGGATGAAGCTTACTATGAAGCGTATAAAAATATTCTCACAAAAGTGATAGACAATGAGAAACTTCCGGTTGTCTATAATGTAAATTTCGGACATGCGACACCGAGATGCGTATTACAGTATGGAGCTATGGCAAAGGCAGATATGAGGCAGAAGAAGATTTATCAAGACCAGTCCTGGATGTAAATGTTGACATTACAACAGAGCCATTTTATAATATGCGGATGAGGAGGCTTCTTGTTATGCAGATTTCAAGCAGATTTACATTGGCAGTTCATATTTTTGCCTGTATCGATACATTCAAAGATGATTATAAAGTGACCAGTGAGTTTCTTGCCGGGAGTACGAATGTGAATCCCGTCATTGTGAGAAAAATATTGGGGCAGCTAAAGGCGGCAGGTCTGGTAGAAGTCGCGAGAGGCTCGGGCGGGGCTTCGATCGCAAAACCGTTAAACGAGATTACCTTTCTTGATATCTACCGTGCGGTGGAATGCGTGGAGGGCGGAGAATTATTTCATTTCCATGACAATCCCAATCCGAACTGCCCGGTGGGAAAGAACATTCATAAGATACTGGATGAAAAATTACAGCGGGTGCAGGAGGCGATGGAGCGGGAGCTTGCGTCCATTACACTTGCGGATGTGCATGAAGATGCCCAAAAATATATACAGATGTGATATTTGAGACTTTGAAAGCAATACGTTTTCAGGGTCTTAAATTTTTTTGAAAAAGACAGATGTAACCATTGACATTACAACGGAACGGTGATAATATACATGATGTAATAAGGATGGTTACAACAAGAAACAGCAAAAGACCGGTCAATCGTTCATGAAAACAAAAAAGAAAAAGGAGACCAGAGATGAAAAAAATAGTAGAATTTTTACAGGAGAACCCGGTACAGTATTTAGCAACCGTAGGACGCGACGGAAAGGCAAAATGCCGCCCGTTTATGTTTGCAGGAGAGATGGATGGTAAGCTGTGGTTCTGTACCAACAACACCAAGGATGTATTTAAAGATATGCAGGAAAATCCGGAGATCGAGATCTCGGTTTCCAGCCCGTCCTATGCATGGATCCGGCTGCATGGCAGAGCCGTTTTTGAAAACAACATGGCTGCAAAGGAAATGTGCATTGCAAATCCGATCGTAAAAGGACAGTATGAGACAGCCGGGAATCCGATCTTTGAAGTATTTTATCTGCAAGAGCCGCATGGCGTGATCGCTGATTTTTCCGGAAATCCGCCATACGAGTTTTAAAGAAAATTTATTTCATCTGCCCGCAGCTGCGGCAGAAAAATAGAAAGACGAGGAGAGCAGAATGGATCAGAAGGAAAGAAGAATGTACTTGTTAAAATACCTTTTAGCGGAAAATCCGCAGGCGGGGATCGGTCGGATACCGGATGAAGAAAAAGAGCAGAAAGCGCTTTCGCGCGGGCTAATGAATATCCGTATGCCACAGCCGGTCAGTTCGGATTTCCTGACGGTTCAGGATGCGTATTTAAAAGAGGAGATCGCGTCAGATGGGATTATGGAAATGGCGGATCTTGTGCCGCTACAATCGGAACTATACCTTTGGCAGGGCGATATTACCAGACTGAAATGTGATGCGGTCGTAAATGCCGCGAACAGCCAGCTGCTTGGCTCCTGCTATCGTTCCTGCCTGGAGCTGGCGGAGGAAAACGGGGCAGAGAGCATCGCTTTTTGCTGTATTTCTACGGGAGAGTTTCATTTTCCGAACGATAAGGCAGCGGAGATTGCCATAAAAACAGTAAAGGAATATAAGAAGCGGACGGGCAGCAGGATCGAGGTGGTATTTAATGTTTTCAAGGATCGTGACAAAGAAATCTACAGAAAATTACTCACACAAAATTGAAAGACTGCGGGCAGAACTGAACCGGGCGGATGCGGTGGTGATCGACGCCGGTTCCGGTCTATGAAAAACTGCTGGAACTGGTAAAAGATCAGGATTATTTTGTGCTCACGACAAATGTGGATCACTGTTTCCAGAAAGCGGGATTCGATAAGAAACGCCTGTTTTATACGCAGGGCGATTACGGTCTGTGGCAGTGCGCGGGGCCGTGTCATAGTAAGACCTACGATAATGAAGCGGTTGTCCGGCAGATGGTCACGGAGCAAAGGGATATGCGGATCCCGGCGGATCTGGTTCCACGCTGCCCGAAATGTGGAAGACCGCTTACGATGAATCTGCGCTGTGATGATACCTTTGTAGAGGATGAAGGCTGGCAGATGGCGGCAGACCGGTACGAAGATTTTATCCGGCGGCATGCGGGACTGCGTGTGGTGTATCTGGAACTCGGGGTCGGAGCCAATACCCCGGGCATCATAAAATATCCGTTCTGGCAGATGACAGCGGGAAACGGAAACGCGACGTACGCCTGCGTCAATCTGGGAGAAGCGTATTGCCCTGCGGAAATAAGGGAACGCTCCATCTGTATCGACGGTGATATCAAAGATTTTCTGGATGAGATGTTAAAGGCGGACGTTTAAAGGTCTTGGTGTTCATGGAGCAAATTTCCCAAAGACAATTATAATCAAATTTAAGGTTGAGCACCCGAAACAGCCTGTGTTATTATGATAGAAAATAATAGAAGAAAGGTTCAAAGAGTGTTTTATGAAGAATTATGGTGCGATTGTGCGATAGCAATGGCTGTTGCAAAAAATAAGGTCAGGCGATAGCCATTGCATTCCTCAGATTAAAATCAGGAGGACGCATATGAGCTATGTAAATGCAAATGAAGTTTTGCCGGACGATCTGGTGCAGGAAATCCAGAAATATCTGGATGGACAGCTTTTGTATATTCCAAGAAAGCAGAGCAATGCTTTTTCATGGGGAGAAAAGAGCGGCATCAGAGACAAAATGGCAGAACGAAACAGATAGATACAGACACGTTTTCATTCCGGAGCGGCGATCTCCGAACTGAGCGACGAGTATTGCCTTTCGGAAAAGCGGATCCAGGGAATCATACATGCATGTGAGTTCTCCACGAAAAACAAAACAGTCGATGGAGGACAACACAGTGAACAGAGAGAATAAAAGAAAATTATATGAAAAAGATTATTATAAAACGCATGCCTGCAATGAAACTTTTGTATGCAAGGTCTGCGGAAGAACAGTAGTGCCGGAGGGAGCGGGAAGCAATCACAGGAACCACTGTCCGAATTGTCTCTACAGTCTGCATGTAGATGTAAATCCCGGGGATCGGGAATCTGACTGCGGCGGACAGATGGAGCCCGTTGCTGTCTGGGTGAGAAAGAAGGGAGAATGGGCGATCATAGAACGTATCCATGCGTCAGATCCAAAGGAGGCATTGCGTGCATATGCGAGAGCATTTTATCAGTATGCAGTTGAAAATCCGGGGATTTTTGAAGCGATGCTCTGGTATAACAAATATGAAAGCGAAGAGCTTTTGCAGGCAACAGAAAAGATTTATCACTTTTTCTTTGTGCAGACCGATAAGCTTAAGATCGACCGGAGCGTTGCGGATCACCTGCTTCGTACCTACCGGGCTTTTCTGGAGGGATTTTCACTTCTGGTGATCCATCATTCTTTTGGAAATCCGATTTCCATAGAGGAAAGCTTTGAGATATCGTTAAACGTTTTGCTGAAGGGGATAGAGCCGTACGAGAGGAGGGAAAGAAATCGTGATCTATGAACTCAAAGACACAAAAAAAGCAGAAAAGATATTTGATGGCTGGCAGGAGACGATGATCGATTCCTGTATACAGCAGGTAATGGGAAAAACTTACCGGGATGTTAAAACTTCTTCCGGAGGGCTATGTGATCCGTAAAATTGACGGGGAAATTTATGATGAGTGCCTTCTGAATTCGGCAACAGCAGATTTTGTTTCCGCGTTTCCGGATAAGGAGCATTATCTGAAAAACGGACGTGGAATTGTCATTTTAAAAGAGGATCAGATCGTATCGGGAGCGTCTTCCTACACAAGATACAGATAGGGAATCGAGATCGAGGTAGATACGATTGAAACCGAAAGGCGAAAACATCTTGCGACAGTCGCCTGTGCTGCACTGATCCTGGCATGTATCGAAGAAAATCTTTATCCAAGCTGGGATGCCCAGAATATGAATTCGGTACATCTGGCGGAAAAACTGGGATATGAGTATTCTCATGAATATACAGCATATGAGGTTTAAGTAAAAAAGAATCAGTAAAGATCCCAATACGAAAAGATACAGTTGTTTTTCCGATGCCCTGGAGGATCTTGATTGATGCAGTATGAATAAAAATGGTAAATGAGATATATCACACCGGGCGAAAGGTTCCCTTGACGAAGGAGCTTTTCGCCTGTTTTTCTATGTAACAGGCTGTTAATTACGAAAATCAAAGCAAAATCATATTAACATATTGACAAAGTATGTTAATAGGAATATGATATTTACAAGTTTTGGAAAATCATGACAGGAGAGGATAAAATGACAGCCTACGGATTCAATACATCGCTGCTGCACGGAACAAAGGATGACAATCCTTTTGGCGCAACAGTGGTGCCGGTTTATCAGTCCAGCGCGTTCCGCCATGCGAGTGCGGAGGAGCTGGAGCGGATTTTTGCCAACAAGGCGATGGGATTTTCCTATACCAGGATCAACAATCCCACGATCGAGGCATTTGAAAAGAGAATAACGCTTTTGGAACACGGAGTGGCGAGTATCGCCTGTGCCTCTGGTATGGCGGCACTGACCAACGCATTTATGAATATTTTGCGCACCGGCGATGAAGTTGTCGCGGCAGCCGGACTTTACGGCGGAACCGTAGAGCTGTTCCGCAGCCTTGAGGCGTACGGGATCACGACACATTATGTGGAGGAGAACAGGCCGGAGGCGTATGAAAAGCTGATCACGGATAAGACGAAGCTCGTGTTTGCGGAGACGATCGGCAATCCGAAGCTTGATGTGACGGACATGGCAGCAGTGGCGGAGGTTGCGCACAGTCATAAGCTTCCGTTTTTTGTGGACAATACGGTGGCGACGGCTTACCTGATCCGGCCGCTTACGCTTGGCGCGGATGTGGTCATCAATTCCTCTTCCAAATATATCAACGGAAGCAGTGACGCGATCAGCGGTATTCTTACCTACGGTGGAAAATTTGACTGGGATTTCGAGCGGTATCCGGGACTTGCAAAATACCGTCAGTTCGGAAAGATGTCTTACATTGTGAAGCTGCGTGGAGAATTTTTCCAGAATACCGGAGCGTGCTTATCTCCGCAGAACGCGTTTTTAAACAATCTTGGATTGGAAACGCTGGGACTGCGCATGGAGCGGCAGTGTAAAAACGCGCTTGCGCTTGCGGAATTTTTGGAAGGCCTCGATGGGACATCGGACGTCAATTATCCGGGACTTCCGTCCAGTCCGTATCATGAACTGGCAAAGAAGGAATTGGGCGGTGGCTACGGCGCGATCGTGACATTTCGTGCAGGCAGCAAGGAACGGGCATTCCGGATCCTTGACGCGTTAAAGATCCCGTTTTTAGTATCCAATATCGGAGACACCAAGACGCTGGTGATCCATGCGGCATCAACGATCGCGGTACATTTAAATAAGGAAGAACAAAAGCTTTCCGGTGTATATGATGATCTGATCCGCATCAGTGTCGGCATTGAAGACATTGAGGATCTGAAAGAAGACTTTAAACGTGCCATTGCGGAAGCAGACTAAGAAACGAGGAGGATGGATATGGCAAAAGTAGATTATGCGACCCTGAAAAAGGGCGGTTTCATGCGTCAGAAGCAAAAAGACAATTTTTCCCTGCGTCTTCAGGTTGTCGGCGGGGCACTGACGGCAGAAAATTTAAAGAAAGTAGCGGAAGTAGCAGAAAAATTCGGAGACGGACATGTGCATCTGACATCCCGTCAGGGTGTGGAGATTCCGTTTATCAAACTGCAGGATATCGATGAAGTAAAAGAAGAACTCGCGAAGGGCGGTTTGAAGCCGGGCGTCTGTGGACCGAGAGTCCGCACGGTGACGGCCTGTCAGGGAAATCAGATCTGTCCGAGCGGAAATATCGACACCTACCACATTGCGCAGGTACTCGATCAGCGTTATTTCGGACGGGAACTGCCGCATAAATTCAAATTCGGTGTTACCGGCTGTCAGAACAACTGCTTAAAGGCAGAGGAAAATGATGTCGGTATCAAGGGAGCTTTGAATGTGAAGTGGATCGAGGAACAGTGTATCGGCTGTGGGGTCTGCGAGAAGGCATGCCGCACAAACGCGATCAGTATTGCGGATGGAAAAGTTACGGTAGATTATGACAAATGCAATTACTGCGGCAGATGTGCCAAGGCCTGTCCGACCGATGCGTGGGACGCCCAGTCTGCGTACATCTTATCCTTCGGAGGAACATTCGGAAATACGGTGAGCAAAGGAGAATCACCACTTCCGCTCATTACTTCCGAGGAGCAGCTGTTCCGTGTGACGGATGCTGCGATCCAGTTTTTCGCGGATCACGCAAACGCAGGAGAACGTTTTAAATTTACCATAGACCGCGTAGGGCGGGAAACATTATATCAAGTGTTAGAGGAGGCTTACAATGGCTGATTATGAAATTGACGATACGGTAGATATCACAGATGTCGTGTGCCCGGTTACCTTTGTCAAGGCGAAGGTCGCATTAGAAGAACTCGATGACGGACAGATCCTTGCCATCCGTATGAATGACGGAGAGCCGGTGCAGAATGTGCCGCGCAGCATCAAGGAAGAAGGACATCAGATCTTAAAACTCAATACCAACGACGATGGCACCTATACGCTGATCGTAAAAAAAGTAGAAGACGAAGCATAGGAGGGAAGCATGGCAGCAAGAATCAATGCAGAGCAGTTTGAAGAACTTGTATTAAAAGCGGAGAAACCGGTACTGGTTGATTTTTATTCCGATACCTGCATCCCGTGTAAAATGGTCTCCGCGACCCTTGGCGATATCGCGGATGAATACGAGGATAAAATTGTTGTATACAAAGTCAATGTAAACTTTGAGGCGGATCTCGCCGCACAGTACCAGGTCATGGCGGCGCCGACGATCGTTTCCTTTTATCAGGGAAAAGAGACCGGAAGAACCAGAGGGGCAGTCGGAAAAGACGAGATCACAGCGCTTTTTGCGGATCACATCTGAGAGTGACCTATATTTGGGAAGCAAGTCATATTGAAAAAAGAAAGGAAAGAAGAAAAATGACGATCACAGTAGCAGGAAACAAGAAAGAGTATGAAGACGGACTGAATATCACCACCTTGGTGGAAAAAGAAAATGTGGAAAATCCGTTATATGTTACCGTTACGGTAAATGATGAATTTGTAGAACGTGACAATTTTGACAGCACCATCTTAAAAGACGGTGACGTAGTGGAATTCTTATATTTCATGGGAGGAGGCGCCAGATAATGGGATTTACGAACGAACAGCTTGAGCGCTATTCCCGCCACATCATCTTAAAAGAAGTCGGCGTGAAGGGGCAGAAAAAGCTTTTGAATGCAAAAGTCCTGATCATCGGAGCCGGTGGACTCGGTGCTCCGGCGGCAATGTACCTTGCTGCGGCAGGTGTCGGCACGATTGGGATCGCGGACGCGGATGAAGTCGATCTTTCCAATTTGCAGAGACAGATCATCCATACCACAGCAGATATCGGAAAGGCAAAGGTAAAATCCGCCGCAGAGACGATGAATGCGATCAACCCGGATGTCAAAGTCAATACATACCGCACATTTGTTACCTCAGAGAATATCATGGATCTGATCGCGGATTATGATTTCATTATCGACGGAACAGACAATTTCCCGGCAAAATTCCTGATCAACGATGCCTGTGTCATGGCAAAGAAGCCGTTTTCCCATGCGGGGATCATCCGTTTCCAGGGACAGCTTATGACGTATGTGCCGGGAGAAGGACCGTGTTACCGCTGTGTATTCAAAAACCCGCCGCCAAAGGATGCGGTTCCGACCTGTAAACAGGCTGGTGTCATCGGCGCGATGGGCGGTGTCATCGGAAGCCTTCAGGCGATGGAAGCAGTAAAATACATCATCGGACAGGGAGATCTTCTGACCGGACGTCTTCTGACTTATGACGCACTTAAAATGCAGTTCCGTACCGTACCGCTTCCAAGAGACTGCAACTGCGCGATCTGCAGCTCACATCCGACGATCACCAAACTGATCGATTACGAGCAGGCAGAATGTGACATGAAATAAGCCGAAACAGGAAGGAAGGTTTTCATGCTGAAATTAAGAAAAGACTTATATGACAAGATGTTAAAGCACTGTGAGGACGGTCTGCCAAACGAGTCCTGCGGATTGATCGCGGGGACTGTTGATGGTGATGTAAAGACCGTGGAAAAGGTATATCTGCTGACCAATATCGATGCCAGCAGAGAGCATTTTTCGATGGATCCGAAAGAGCAGCTTGCGGCAGTGAAGGATGCGCGTGCGGCAGGGCTTGCCATGCTCGGCAATTTCCATTCCCATCCGGAGTCACCGTCAAGGCCTTCAGAAGAAGATAAGCGTCTGGCTTATGACTCGACTGCAGAATATCTGATTTTGTCTTTGATGGAGCCGGGAAATCCGGTGTTAAAGGCATTCGGCGTGGACGCAGAGAAAAACGTTACCGTGCATGAGATCGAGATTGTATAAAGACAATAAGAAATAAAGAAATCAAAGAAATCACATGGTCTGGTGAAAACACCGGGTCATGTGATTTTTTTGAAATCATAGGAAATTCCTTCCTATGATTCAAAAACGCTCCGCGGGGATGCGCAGCTCGCGGAGATGAAGTTTATGTTGAACATACCGCTCGCGCGCGAAAGTGTGCGGTAAGCGCACACTTTATTTCTTCCCACAGTTTCATTAGAAAAATAAGGAAAAAATCTATAAACATACTTTACAAATAGGTTAATATGTAATATAATTGCATCATTAAGTCAGAGGAGGAAAATCATGGAAGAGAATTTCAGAAAAAAATTAGGTATTCTTACAATTACAGCGGCATTAACGGTGACGGCAGCAGGATGCGGCAGCATGATTTTTGCCAAAGACAGAGAGATCATGAATACGGAAGGGAATGGAAAGATCACGATCACAAATGTTTCCTATGATCCGACCCGTGAATTCTATGAAGTATACAATGGATTATTTGAAAATTACTATAAAGAGACCTATGGCGTGGATGTGGACGTCGTGCAGTCACACGGTGGCTCCGGAAGTCAGGCGCGTTCCGTTGTGGAAGGTGCCGAGGCGGATGTAGTGACACTTGCGCTGGCACATGACGTTTCACTGCTTGGGCAGTTTGGAATGATCGATGACGGATGGGAGGAAGAACTTCCGGATGCGTCCGCACCGTACACATCAACGATCGTATTTCTGGTCAGAGAGGGCAATGATAAGCAGATCGCAGACTGGGATGATCTGGTGAAACCGGGCGTGGATGTCATCACGCCGGATCCGAAGAGCAGCGGCGGCGCGGGCTGGAATTTCCTTGCGGCATGGAATTATGCGATAAAGACCTATGGCGGGGACGAGGCGAAGGCAAAAGAGTTTGTAAAACAGTTATACGAGAACGTGACGGTTATGGACTCAGGCTCAAGAGGTTCTACAACAACTTTCGTGGAGAACGGACAGGGTGATGTGCTGATCGCATGGGAAAATGAGGCGCTTCAGACGATGAAAGAATATTCGGGCAGCTATGAAATCGTTTACCCGGGCACCAGTATTCTGGCACAGCCAAGCGTGGCAGTTGTGGATGAAAACGCGAGAAAAGACGGTACAGAGGAAATAAGCAGAGACTATCTTTCCTACCTTTATTCGGATGAGGCGCAGGAACTGATCGCAGAAAACGGTTTCCGTCCGGTGAATGAGGAGATTTTAAGCGAGCATGCCGATGAATTTCCGCAGGATATGGAACTTTGCACGATCGATGATTTTGGCGGATGGGACGCTGCGTACGCAAAGTTTTTCGCGGATGACGGCATATTTGATGAGATCTACCTTGGAGGCGAATAAAATGGCGGCAAAGAAGACAAAAGCCACCCGGGTGATCCCGGGATTCGGGCTGACACTTGGCATCACGATCGCAATGCTTTCGGTACTGGTACTGATCCCGCTTGCGTCCGTGCTCATTTATTCCTTTCGCTTAAGTCCTGCGGAATTTTTTCATCTGGTCACCACACGCATTGTAAAAAATGCGCTGATCACGAGTATCGTCTGTTCCGCGATCGCGGCAGTCATCAACTGTATTTTCGGTGTGATCCTCGCGTGGGTGCTGGTCCGCTATGAATTTCCGGGAAAACGATTTCTTGACGGGCTGATCGAGCTGCCGTTCGCACTGCCGACCGCAGTGGCAGGCATTACGCTTTCCAAAATGTATTCGGATACCGGAATGATCGGAAAGCCGCTTGCAGCGCTCGGCATCAAGGTTTCCTATACCAAGGTCGGACTTACGATCGCGCTGGTATTTGTCGGGATCCCGTTTGTGGTGCGGGCGATACAGCCGATTTTAGAGAAGCTGGACGGACAGTATGAGGAGGCTGCCTACATGCTTGGCGCGTCCCGAAGACGTACTTTTGTAAAAGTGATCCTGCCGGAACTTCGCCCGGCACTGCTGACCGGATTTGGCCTGGCATTTGCAAGAGGCATTGGCGAATATGGCAGCGTGATCTACATATCCGGCAACAGTGCGAAAGAGCACACACAGGTCATTTCCTATGTGATCATGCAGAAGCTGAATTATCTGGATTACGCATCGGCAACCGCGATCGCGCTTGTGATGCTTATCATTTCATTTTTATTGCTTTTATTCGTAAATATCATACAGATACGTCAGTCAAGGCGTACCAATTATGTTTAGGAGGGATGCAGCATGAATACAACGCACAGAGAGGAAAGCAAGGCAGTAAAGATCGTACTCATTACGATCAGTGTGCTGTTTTTAGTTCTGATGCTGGTTCTTCCATTACTTTCCGTTGTGATAAATTCACTGCGGGAGGGCATAAAGTTCTATTTTGAATCCCTTTCCACCGAATATGTGCGGTCTGCTTTAAAAGTGACATTTCTTGCCACAATCTTGGCAGTCGCAGTCAACACCTTTTTTGGAATTGCGGCATCCTGGCTGCTCACAAAGTTTTCCTTTAAAGGAAAACAGTTTTTGGCAACACTGATCGATATCCCGTTTTCCATTTCACCGGTCATCGCCGGACTTGCGTTTCTCATGACGTTCGGAAGACTGGGCTGGGCATCCGGCATCATCGACCGCATCAATGCCTTTTTCGGAACAGACATAAAGATCGTTTTTGCGCTGCCCGGTGTGGTGCTCGCAACGATATTTGTAACTTTTCCGTTTGTGTCGCGGGAACTGATCCCGGTATTGAATGCGGAGGGAAAAGAGGAGGAGGAAGCGGCGGCGCTCATGGGAATGAAAGGCTTTACCATATTCCGGAAGATCACGTTCCCGCATATCCGCTGGGCATTGCTTTATGGAATTATCTTATGTACCGCGCGTGCGCTCGGAGAATTCGGGGCGGTCAATGCGGTTTCCAAGACCAGAGGGAAAACGTTTACACTGCCGCTTGAGATCGACGCACTCTATTTATCCGGCTCAGCGGATTCGACGACAGCGGCGTTTGCGGCATCTTCGATCTTGGTCATCATTGCGATCGTGGTGCTGATCCTTAGAAACATTATGGAATACAAAGCAAAGAACAAATAACGCATTCCAGGGAGGAGACTTATGTACGTTGAATTAAAAAACATCAATAAAAATTATGGCGACTTCAAGGCATCCCGGGATGTGAACTTCGGAATCGAGAAAGGAAAACTGGTCGCGCTGTTAGGACCGAGCGGCAGCGGGAAGACCACGATCCTCCGTATGATCGCCGGACTTGAGACACCGGATGAGGGAGATATCATCATTGACGGAAGGCGTGTCAATGAAGTGCCGGCTTCCAAACGCGGGATCGGCTTTGTGTTCCAGAGTTACGCGCTGTTCCGTTACATGACCGTATACGATAATATCGCGTTTGGTCTTGAAATCTTAAAGGTTCCGAAGAAAGAGATTAAAGAGCGGGTGACGGAACTGATGAAACTGACCGGGCTGACCGGTATGGAAAAGCGTTATCCGAATCAGCTCTCGGGCGGACAGAGGCAGCGTGTCGCGTTTGCGCGGGCGCTTGCGCCGAATCCGACACTTTTGCTTCTGGATGAACCGTTTGCGGCGATCGATGCGAAGGTGCGCCACGAGCTGCGGAGCTGGCTGAAAGAAATGATACATAAAGTCGGGATCACGAGTATCTTTGTCACCCATGACCAGGATGAAGCGGTTGAGGTGGCGGATCAGATCATCGTGACAAACCGGGGCAGGATCGAGCAGCTCGGGACACCGATCGAGATCTACAAGGAACCGGAAACGCCGTTTGTGGCGACCTTCATCGGAGAATCGAGCAGAGTGGAAGACTACCACAAGCTCCGTGGATTTGAAAAAGGCGATTATAAGGGCGCGATCATCCGGCCGGAATTTGTGGAGGCATTTAAAAGCGACAACGTCAAATTTAAAAATATCATTGATTACTCGGAGGAAGGAACGATCGAGGACATTTCGTTCCGTGGCAACTGTCTCGAACTGGTCTTAGATGTAAACGGCATAAGACTTACGACCAGGCGCTCCTTAGAGCGGCGGCCGGTGCATCTCGGTGAAAAGATGCGGGTGGTGGTTTACCGCCTGTATGCCTATGACGATGAAAAATCCTATCTTTTAGAAAATGCGGAGTTAAAAGGGAAGGAGGTTGTGACACTCTGATGGAACAACAGCTTGAAAGAAAAAAGATAACGACCGATGTACTGATCATCGGCGGCGGAACGGCGGGCTGCTATGCGGCGCTCACCATCAGCCGGAATTCAGAGCTTTCCGTGCTGATCGCCGAAAAAGCAAATATTAAGCGCAGCGGCTGTCTTGCGGCGGGTGTAAATGCAATCAATGCCTACATCGTGGATGGCAGAACGCCACAGGACTATGTGGACTATGCCACAAAGGACGCGGCAGGTATCGTGCGGCAGGATCTGCTGCTTTCGGCGGCGGAGCACTTTAATGAGACCACACAGGACATGGAGCGTCTCGGACTGGTCATTTTAAAGGATGAAAATGGAAACTATGTTGCAAGAGGAAACCGTAACATCAAGATCAATGGAGAGAACTTCAAGCCGATCCTTGCAAAAGCGGTGGGCGAAGCCAAAAATGTCAGCGTGTTAAACCACATCAACATTACCGATCTTCTGGTGGAAAACGGCAGCGTGTACGGAGCCGTTGGATTTTCCGTAAAAGAACCGGCTGCCTATGAAATACATGCGAAAGCGGTTCTTGTTGCGACAGGCGGAGCGGCCGGGTTATACAAACCAAACAATCCGGGATTTTCCAGGCATAAGATGTGGTATCCGCCATTTAACACCGGAGCCGGATATGCAATGGGTATCCGCGCAGGTGCGGAGATGACATCCTTTGAGATGCGCTTTATCGCACTGCGGTGTAAGGATACGATCGCACCGACCGGAACGATTGCGCAGGGCGTCGGTGCAAAGCAGGTCAATGCGAGAGGATTTGTCTATGAAGACAAATACGGGCTTACGACCAGTGAGCGTGTCTATGGAACAGTAAAGGAAAATCAGCTGGGCAACGGACCGTGTTATTTAAAGACCAGCGTGATAAGAAAAGAGCAGGACGAGGAACTTTTAAAGGCGTACTTAAACATGGCACCGAGCCAGACCCTAAAATGGATTGAGAGCGGAAAAAATCCAAGCGAACAGGATGTGGAGATCCAGGGAACCGAGCCTTATATCGTGGGTGGTCATACCGCGAGCGGTTACTGGGTGAATACAAATCGTGAGACAACGATCCACGGTCTGTATGCGGCAGGAGATGTCGCGGGAGGCTGTCCGCAGAAATATGTGACCGGAGCACTGGCAGAGGGCGAGCTTGCGGCACTTGACATTGTGAAAAAACTGACAGATCAGGATGCGCCGCAGACGTTTGCAGAAAGTGATGCGGCAGAAGAAGTGATAAAGGGCTATGAGGCCGCGTTACACGCAAATACCGGTATGTATACGATCGAAGAGCTCGAGGAAGCCATGCAGAAAGTCATGGATGAATATGCGGGTGGAATTTCCGCAAATTACCAGTTCAACGAAAAACAGCTGGATCTGGCGGAAGAAAAGATCGAAAAACTGGCGAAGCTTGCAGGGGAAGCTGCGGCTGGCAATATGCATGAACTTTTATTTGCGTATGAATTGAAAGAGCGCCTTACCGTCTGTCAGGTGCTGATCGCGCATCTGCGGGCAAGAAAAGAGACGCGCTGGCATTCGTTTAATGAAAATCTGGATTATCCGGATACAGACAAGGCATTTGAAAAATATGTCAATTCCCGCATGAAGGATGGAAAAGTAAAGATCATCCTGCGCGACATCGTAAAGGAGGCGGAATATGAGCATCAGAATGAATGAAGCACGCTGCATCGGATGCGGCAGATGTGCGGAGGTTTGTCCGGGGACGCTGATCGAACTGCAGAATAAAAAGGCAGTCATGTGTTACCCGAAAGACTGCTGGGGCTGTGTCTCCTGCGTAAAGGAATGTCCGGTGGGTGCCATCGACTTTTTCCTTGGAGCCGATATCGGCGGTGTGGGAAGTACGATGCATGTGGAAAGCAAAGGAGAGATTCTTCATTGGAAAATAAATAAACCGGATGGAACCTGTAAAGTGATCGATATCAACCGAAAAGACTCCAACCGATACTAAAAAAGAAAGGTGAAAACATATGAGTGGATTATCACATTTGGATGCCTTAGAGGCAGAAGCAATCTACATTATCCGGGAAGTCGCAGCAGAATGCGAAAAACCGGTCATGCTCTATTCAATCGGAAAGGACAGTTCCGTTATGCTCCATCTGGCGATGAAGGCATTTTATCCGGAGAAGCCGCCATTTCCGTTTCTCCATGTCAACACGACCTGGAAATTCAAAGAAATGATCGAGTTTCGTGACAAGACCGCAAAGGATCTTGGCATTGAGATGCTTGAATATATCAATGAGGACGGTGTAAAGCGCGGAATCAACCCGTTTGACCACGGCTCTGCGTATACCGACATCATGAAGACACAGGCATTAAAGCAGGCATTAAATAAATACGGTTTTACGGCAGCGTTCGGCGGCGGTCGTCGTGACGAGGAAAAGAGCCGTGCGAAAGAGCGTATCTTCTCTTTCCGAAATGCAGCACAGGCATGGGATCCGAAAAACCAGAGACCGGAAATGTGGAAGTTATACAACACCGAAATCAATAAGGGTGAGAGCATCCGTGTGTTCCCGATCTCAAACTGGACGGAAGCAGATATCTGGCAGTACATCAAACGTGAAAATATTCCGATCGTTCCGTTGTATTTTGCAAAAGAAAGACCGGTGGTTTACCGCGACGGCAACATTATCATGGTAGATGATGACAGAATGCGTTTAGAACCTGGCGAGGTACCGGAAATGAAAAAAGTGCGTTTCCGTACACTCGGCTGTTATCCGCTCACCGGCGGTATTCTTTCTGAGGCGGATACCTTAGACCAGATCATTGAGGAGACTTTAAGTTCGGTAGAATCCGAACGGACCAGTCGTGTGATCGACAAAGACGGCGGAGCGGCAAGCATGGAAAAGAGAAAGAGGGAGGGATATTTCTAAATGAGCGGATTATTGAAATTTATCACATGCGGAAGTGTGGATGATGGAAAATCAACCCTGATCGGACATATATTGTATGATTCAAAACTGCTGTACGCGGATCAGGAAAAGGCACTGATCTTAGACAGCAAGGTGGGATCGAGAGGCGGAAAGATCGACTACTCACTGCTTCTGGACGGTTTGATGGCAGAGCGTGAACAGGGGATCACGATCGATGTTGCGTACCGTTATTTTACAACCGATAAGCGCAGCTTTATCGTTGCGGACACACCGGGACATGAGGAATATACCAGAAATATGGCAGTAGGTGCCTCCTTCGCGCAGCTTGCGATCATTCTGATCGATGCAAAGCAGGGCGTTTTGGTGCAGACCAGACGTCATTCGAGAATCTGCGCGCTGATGGGAATCGAGCATTTTGTGTTTGCGGTAAACAAGATGGATCTTGTAAATTACAGTGAGGAACGTTTCCGTGAGATTGAGGCGGATATCCATGAACTGGAAAAGAGCCTTGGTCTTAAGGATGTCTATATTATCCCGGTCAGTGCCACAGAGGGTGATAACGTAACGAAAAAATCTGAAAACATGAACTGGTACACCGGAGAGGCGATCCTGCCGTATCTGGAAGAGGTAGACGTCACAGAGACAGAGACCAATTCCGTATTTTATCTGCCGGTGCAGCGTGTCTGCCGTCCGAGCCATGAGTTCCGCGGATTTGAAGGTCAGGTCGAGAGCGGTACGGTAAAGGTAGACCAGACTTTGTATACACTGCCAAGCCATGAAGCGGCAAACGTAAAATCCATTCTGGTCGGGGATAAAGAGTCCGATCAGGCAGTGGCGGGACAGCCGGTGACGATCCAGCTTGACAAAGAAGTGGATGTCAGTCGTGGCTGCGTTCTGACCGATGATGAAAAGCTTCCGGTTGCAAAAGATGTCACAGCTACGTTGCTCTGGATGGATGATGAAAAACTGACTGCCGGAAAAGAGTATCTTGTGAAACTCGGAACAACCAGAATACCTGGTGTTGTAAAGGAAATCCAGTATAAGATCGATGTCAACACAGGAGAACATTTAACAGCGGAAAGTCTGGACAAAAACGAGATCGCAGTCTGCACACTGGAATTTGCGGAAAAGATCGTGGTAGACGAATTTAAGAAAAACAAGACACTGGGCGAGCTGATCTTAATTGATCGTGTCAGCCACATGACATCTGCCTGCGGTGTTGTGGAGAGCGTGGATGAGAACGGGGAAAAACCGTATTTTGCAAAGGACGATATCAAGATCGGCGGATATATCTTTGAGGAATTCTATTTCAACCTGGAAAATGCATCCCTTTCGAAGACTGGCGGAGAAGAAAAGACCTATCATGTCGGTGATGAAGTGCCGGTGGAAGGAAACAGCTTCAAATATCCGGATTACTTCGATATCCTGTCTGTTGAGAGCGGGGCGGCAGTTTTGATCCGTAACCGGAAGATTGAGGATATCGTACCGCTTTCGGATTATCAGTACGTTGGTCTGCCGATTCTGGATGAAAAGGGATTTGCGCTTAAAATTGGTGTCAAGGCAGAACTGGACACGTACTTAAAGGAGTATCAGGGACTGCAGAAGTCTGAAAAAGTGGAATTCCATGATAAATGGAGCCGATTTGAGACGTACCGCCGTATCGTGTGTACCGATAATTTCTGGATGATCTGATACGCTTTCGCAGCATAAAAATTTAAGAATTTTCACATAGACTTTGTTTTTTTCGTGTGCTATACTTTTTATTACATTGAGAGAGCGAAAATACAGTAATGAAAGGGGGAGTACGCGAATGACAGACAGTGAATTACTGCTTGCGGTTTACGAGGGCATGTCGGAACTGAACCAGCGGACAGCAAAGCTGGAACAGGGTATGACGGAAGTAAAGCAAGACGTGGCAGATCTGAAGCAGGACATGACAGAAGTAAAGCAAGACGTGGCAGATCTGAAGCAGGACATGGCAGAAGTAAAGCAAGACGTGGCAGATCTGAAACAGAATGTGACAGAAATGAAACTTTCTCTGGAAAACGAGACCAATCATAACATTCAGCTTCTGGCAGAGAATCATTGTGACCTCGTAGATAAGCTGAATCAGGCGATTCCGGTGGCGGATAAGGCACTTCTGAATGAAGTGCAGATATCCGGTTTAAGAATACGTGTGGACAGCCTGGAAAAAGAAGTTGCTGAAATGAAAGACAGAATCGCGTAAAAAATAAGCTCCGGCATTGCCGGAGCTTATTTGGATTAACAACCGAGGTTAAAATATTTACAGATCTTATTGAATAACTCGGAACAGCTATTAAAATTGAAACACATAGTTTTGCCCTCCTTATTTTTAGATTTTATTTTGTACGTGTTAGCTAAGCACAATAGAATTGTAACAATTCTGTAATATATTCGCAATAGGAGATCACTGGAAATGAGAAAATTACTTGTCACAGGCGGAACCGTATTTGTCAGCAGATATGTCGCGGAGTATTATGCGAAGAAAGGAGACGAAGTCTACGTTTTAAACCGGAATCACCACACGCAGCCGGAAGGAACAACGTTGATTGAGGCTGACCGGAGAGATTCGGGTGATGTGTTGAAATCCCACGATTTTGATGCGGTTTTGGATATCACGGCATATAATGGCGCAGATATTGCAGGACTTCTTGGCGGACTCGGACATTTTGGTACCTATATTATGATCAGTTCGAGTGCGGTATACCCGGAAACGGCAAAACAGCCGTTTTCAGAGTCGGAGACGCCTGGAGTGAACACCTACTGGGGTGCGTATGGAACCGATAAGATCGAAGCGGAGCAGGAACTGCAAAAGCGTGTACCGGAAGCATATATTCTGCGTCCGCCCTATCTGTACGGTTCGATGAACAATGTCTACCGTGAGGCTTTTGTATTTGAGTGTGCAGATAAAGACCGTGCCTTTTATGTTCCGCGCGATGGTGAGATGGGACTGCAGTTTTTCCATGTGCGGGATCTGTGCCGTTTTATGGATATCTTACTGGAGAAAAAGCCCGTGCAGCATGTTTTTAATGTCGGAAATGACGAGATGGTAAGTATCGCATACTGGGTCACCGCCTGCTATAACGTGGCAGGAAAAACGCCGGAGCTGGTTCCGGTGCGGGAGCCGGTAGAACAGCGGAATTATTTCAGCTTTTATGACTATGAGTATCGTCTGGATGTATCTGCACAGAAACAGTGGATGCCGGACACAATGCCGCTTGCGGATGGATTGAAAGAAGCGTATGAATGGTATCAGACGCATGCAGACTGCGTAAGGCGTAAGGATTTTATTTCTTATATTGATGAACATTTTGTTTAAAGGCAGTATTTTGCATCATACCAAAACAGATATCACAGGACATAGAGAAAGGGATATGACGTTTGCCATATCCCCTTTCGCGTTAAGCCTGTGCTTCGTTTTCTTCTTTATTTCCCGAACCGGTGAGGATAACCACCGTTGCAAGGATGCAGACAAAGCCAATGATATCCGCGATCGTAAAAGCGGTATGCAGCCACAAAAAGGAAATGACTGTTGCGGAGACAGGCTCCAGAGCTCCGATCAAAAGCGCCTTGTCCGGGCCGATCACGCTGACCCCCTTTAAAAAGCAGAGGAATGCCATGGTCGTGCCGATCAGAATAATGAGGATCAGCACAAAGATCCCTTTTTTGTCCAGAGGAACATAGAAATGCCACGGTCTGCCGATCGCGGTAAAAGCAACACCACCGATCAACATGCCAAATCCGGTGACGATCTGACTGCCCCAGGTGGCAACCAGACGCTCAGACAGCGTGGAATAAAATACGGCAGCCAGCGCAGCGCAGAGTCCCCAGAAAAGACCGCCCTTCGACAATACCATCTGGGAAGGATTTCCGTGTGTGGCGATCAAAAAGACACCGAGGAGCGCCAGCGCAATGGAAAAGATTTCTTTTATCTCCGGCTTTTCCTTTTTGGAAATGCAAACAAAGAACGGTACCATAACGACACTTAAAGTCTGCAGTACAGTGGCAGTCCCGGAGTTGGAATTCTCAATGGCGGACAGATATGCATACTGGCAGAACAAAAGCCCCAGAATGGCAAAAACAATAAGATGCAGAGTGTCCTTTTTATTTTTAAAGATCGCAAATGCTTCGCCCTTTTGCCGGATGAGCGAGAGCACAAGCAGAAAAGCTCCGGCGCCAAGCATACGGACCATCGTAAGCCATGCCGGATTCAGATTGTAATTCATAAAAAGGTACTGGCTCATGGTTCCGGAGAGCCCCCAGCTGATCGCACCGGTACTTGCGATGAGCATACCCTTATAATAATTTTTTCCCTGATTCATGAAAAAGATCTCCTTTGTACTGTAAAATCCTAAATTCGCAATGCATATTTTAGCAGAAAAATAAAAAAAATGAAACCACAAATAACAGAAAAAGGTATTATAGTTGTTGGAGGAATTGAAAGATGAAACAGATATTAAAAAAGATATGGACAGACAAGGGAATTTTATTTCTGGTATTGATGGCAATTTATATGGTACCGGCATTTTTCTTAAACGGTTATTATAAGCAGGTGATATTTGCGGCGGGCTATATCTCAATGATTTATTTTTACATACATATGCATTAGTCAGATGACGAAAGTGTTTTGAAAAAATGGGGAGTATAAAATGAGACAGAAGTGTTTGAAGTTATTACAGATGATCTGGGAGAAAAAACTGCTGTTGTTTTTGATTCTGGCATTGTTTTATATCGGAACGGTGGCACTTTTGCATCAGATGTATAAAAGCGGCATGTTTGCCAGGAAAAGCTATGACAGAGGACAGTACAGCCTGACTGTGAAAAAAACTGCGGAAGAAGGATGCCTAGACTGTGTGGTGGACTACCATGATTCGGATCTGGCGAAAGAGGCGGCAAAAGAGGGAGACTGTTTCCGCATGGATCAGGATAAGATCTATTATGGAAATGATGTTTATGAGTATGAGATTTTGAGTCCTTACTGTAGTATGGGGGATTATGAGGTTACATTCCCGGATGGAAATGTCTATTATATAGATAAAGAAAGCAGTTATTATTGGCGGATCATGCGTGAGGAAGAAGCCGCCGAGTCTGCCGCAGCAATATTAAACGGTATGGGTATAACGGATACCGAAGAAGAGACATTAGATTTGGTATCTACCGTGCCAATGCATACACTGGTGGATGCTCCGGACGCAAAGTACAGCCCGGAACTGATCCGTTCTGCGTTACTCACCTACCAGTCTTATTATGAGGAAAGCAGCATCTGGGACAGTGAAGATATGATACTTCGTATAACCGGTTTTTTATGGTTCGCGCAGGCGTTTATACTCTGTACGCTGGAATTCTGGATGGAGCTTGAACTGTTTAAGCTTTCTTGGCATATCTATTATATGACGAAGGATATTTCACCACAGCTGGAACCGTCGGATAGTTACCGAACATTAAATATGGCTATCTGCATTATGATACTTGTGGGAGATTATATCGCAATGATCGGTTTTTATATGCATCTGCATTAGCTTATAGATCCTGGAAAGATATTGGCAGGGGAGGAGTTAAAATGCGACAGAGATGGAAAAGAGGGATACGGCTGATTGTAGAAAAGAAATGGCTATTGTTTCTTGTGCTGACACTTTTTTATTTCGGAACGGCAGCGTTACTTCACAGTTTATATGAAAGGGGAGTATTTCAGGAGAAAACCTATTACAAGGAATCCTATAAACTGGCAGTCGTACCAACCTCAGAAGAAGGAAGGTTAAAATGTGTGATAAAAGATTGTGATCAGGAGGTGGAAAAGGAAAGCGCAAAAAAAGGTGACACTTTTTTTATGGATGGATACAACATCTATTATAAGGAAGATGTATATTCATATCATGGCTTAAAAGGCAACGCATGGGATTATGAAGTTACATTTCCTGACGAAAAGCTTTACCGTTTTGCGAATGGTGAGGATAAATATTGCAGTGATGTAGAAACCAGGGAGCAGGATCCGGAAGAAGCTGCCAAGGAGATGGCAGAATATATGCAGCTTCAATTTGGGATTGATATGTCAGATTATCCAGCGATCCCATACCATGCAAGTACGATCTATTCGAAAATTGTGGATGCGCCGGATCCAAAATACAGTCCCAATCTGATCCGTTCTGCACTGCTTGCTTATAAATCCTATTATGATACGGATTATCTGTCAGAGAGTAGTGTTTTAAAATATACCGGGTTCTTCTGGTTCCTTGGGATAGGTTTCCTATGTACCAGAGACTTCTGGATGGAACTTGAACTGACCAAACTTTCCTGGCGGATCGAATGGCAGACAACAGGATCAGAATTCATACTGGAACCATCGGAATGGATGCGTTTTTCCTATCTGGCAGGTGGAGTGCTGGTGGCAGCGGGAGCCTACATCGCAATGATCGGTTCTTATATGCATTTACGCTAGCGTTACAAATAAATTGACGTGGAGGTGTCCCGACCGTTATACTTAATAAAAATACGAAAGAAAGAAGAACAAAAGCATGAACGGAACATTTTATGGCATCGGTGTCGGGCCCGGGGATCCGGAACTTATCACAGTAAAAGCATATCGCGCGATCAGTGCGTGCGGGACACTGGTATTTCCTTCCAAAACAAAAGAAAACTGCTACGCCTATCAGATCGCGGCACAGATCTGTCCGGAAATCGAAAAAAAAGAACTGCTCTTTTTTGATTTCCCAATGAAAAAAGATAAAAAAGAGCTGGCGCAGGTACACGATACGATTTATGAAAAGATCGGCAGACGACTCGCAGACGGCGTGGATGTGGCATTTCTTACGATTGGAGATCCGACGGTCTATTCGACGTTTGGCTATATCAAAAAGCGGGCAGCAGCGGATCAGAAAGAAGTGCGTACTTTAAGCGGCATACCTTCCTTCTGTGCGGCTTGCGCACGGCTTGGCATTGCGCTGGGCGAAGGAAAAGAACAGATCCATATCATTCCGGGATCTTATGAGATCGGGGAGAGTCTCGGACTGCCGGGAACAAAGGTATACATGAAAGCGGGAAAAAAGCTCTCCGAACTAAAACAGATGCTTTTAACGGAAGATGCCAGAGCAAAGTGGGAGGTTTACGCCGTTTCCAACTGTGGGATGCCGGACGAAAAACTGTTTTACAGTGCAGAGAGCCTGACATCGGAAGAAGGATATCTGACGTTAGTCATTGTAAAAGAGAAAAAGCGATAAGATCTGTCGTCATTTTGCACAGGCCTTTTCGGGGATTTCATGCGCAGAATCACCAAAAATCGGGGCGTGCGGGAATCCGTCTTACCGAAACAGCAAAAATCTGCTAAAATAGGTAATGAAGGAGTGTGTAAAATGTTTGAAGTAGGAGATTATCTGATTTATGGTTTGAATGGAGTATGCAGAGTAGAGGCAGTAGGAACAATGGAAATGTCCGGAATGCCAAAGGACAGATTGTACTACACGCTGATACCGGTTTACCAGTCGGGATGCCGGCTTTTCACGCCGGTCGACAATGTCAAAACGGTAATACGTCCGTTGGTGTCACGCGAGGAAGCGCTTGCGTATATCGACCGGATGCCGGAGGCGGAAACGATCTGGATCCCGGACGAAAAGCGCAGAGAGACTTTGTATAAAGAAGTGGTCAGAAAATGTGACCCGGCAGAGTGGATCAGAATCATTAAGACCCTGTTCTTACGGAAAAAAGCACGCATACAGGCGGGAAAAAAGGTGACGTCCGGGGATGAAAAATATCTGCGGATCGCGGAAGAAAATCTTTATGGCGAATTTGCCATGGCACTTGATATGACAAAAGAAGAGACAGAAAAATATGTGATAGAACGGGTGAAAAGCGCAGAGGAAAAGGGCGCGGTGACAGCATCCGAATAAAAAAAGGGGAGAAGTTATGCATTGTATAGGAATTGATCTTGGAACGACAAACAGTCTGGTCAGCTACTGGGATGAAACAGAGGGAAAGGTAAAACTGATCCCGAATGAATTTGGTGATACGTTAACGCCTTCGGTCGTCGGATTCCCGAAAGGAGCAGAGGTCTTAGTCGGAAAAGCGGCAAAGGAAATGCTGATAAATGAACCGGACCGGGCATTCCGCGAATTCAAGCGTGATATGGGAACCAAAACCGAATACCGGGTAGATAGAAAAAGTTATCTGCCGGAAGAACTCTCTTCCTTTGTACTGCGCCAGTTAAAACAGGACGCGGAAGCTTATTTCGGGGAACCGGTAGATGAGGCGGTGATCAGTGTACCGGCTTATTTCACGGATAAGCAGCGCTGTGCGACCCGTGTGGCGGGACAGCTTGCGGGGCTTTCGGTAAAGCGGATCATCAATGAGCCTTCCGCAGCGGCACTTTCCTATCATGTGGATCGAATGGCAGACCACGCCGTCTATCTGATCTCGGATTTCGGCGGTGGAACACTGGATATTTCGATCGTCGAAGCGTTTGATAATATTGTGGAGATCCGTGCGGTTGCCGGGGATAACAAGCTGGGTGGCAAGGATTTTAACGATGCGATCGTAGACTGTTTTTGCGCCGAAAACCGGCTGAACCGGAAAAAACTCGGCAAAGAGCAGATTGAACTGCTCTACAAAGAGGCAGAAGACTTAAAAAAATGCCTCTCCGTGCAGGACTCTGTGGAGCGGAGTATTGTCCTTGACGGACAGAATATGGTACTGTCGCTTACCCGGGCGCAGTTAAAAAAACAGGCGGATTTTGTGTTCCGGCGTATGCTCGAACCGATCCAGAAGGCTGTAACGATGAGCGGATTTTCCCTTTCTGAGATCGATCAGGTCATTCTGGTCGGCGGTTCTTCCAAGATGCCGTTAGTGCAGGAGTTTATGCGGTCGATCTTTCATGAGCGTGTGCAGGTGGACAAAAATCCGGATGAGATCATTGCCCTTGGAGTCGGAACCGCAGTCGGGATCAAGGAACGCAAGGCGGGGATCAAAGATATGCTGCTTTCGGATATCTGTCCGTTTTCGCTTGGAACCTGCGTGAGCGATGGATCTTTTGCGGTTCACATTGAGAAAAATGTGATCCTTCCATACAGCAGAACCAGGATGTATACAACGGTGGAAGATAATCAGCGGCGGATCGCGTTTCCAATCTATCAGGGCGAAAATATGATTGCGAAGGCAAATGAGCTTCTTGACGAGATACGGATTGACATTCCGCCAAGACCTGCGGGAGAGATCCAGGTGGAAGTCACATTTTCCTACGACATCAATGGGATCTTTGATGTGGATATCGAGTGCAGGGACTGCGACGTAAACATACACCGTTCTCTGGTCGTTGGAAATATGGGAATGAGCGCGGATGAACTGAAAGAGCGCAAAGACAGACTGGAAAATTTAAAGATCCAGAATGATATTGTGATGAAATCCAACTATCTTGTGTACCGCGCAAATCGTATGTATCAGGAAGCCGGGGAATCCGAAAAGCAGATTCTGCTGGAAGAAATGCGAAAATACCGGGCAATACAGCAAAATGAGACCGATCCGAAACTGCGCAGGGAAAGCATCGTAAAATTTACCATGCTGCTTGACATGTTAGAACAGGAAAAAGAAACGATAAATGCGGATCAGTTCTGGAAGGAAGACGAATAAGTTTATAAAAAATTTACCTGGAATTTACAGATTTAGAAGTATAGATTTTACCCATAACGCATATAATAATCTGATGACCTTATCAGAGGAGGTTACGATATGGATGGGAAAAATCATATGGGGAAAAAAGCCCTTGCCTTAAAAAAATGTCTTGATGATGCGGGTGTGATCTTAAAAAATGAATATGCGATCAGCCTGCTTATGTTCAAATTGAAAATGATAAATATTGAGCTGGAGCAGAAATACGCCCGCGCGGTGGTGCGTAATATTGACAGCAGGATCAAGTCCTATGACAGTATCTTAAAAAAGCTTCAGCGAAAATCCTATGACATTTCTTATGCTGCTGCAGTGGAAAAATTAAATGATATTGCAGGGATCCGGGCAGTCTGCTTCTTTGTCGATGATGTTTATGAGATCGCCGAATACTTAAAGAACCAGGGCGATCTTATACTTTTAAAGGAAAAAGATTATATCAGAGAGCCGAAGAAAAACGGTTACCAGAGCCTGCATCTGATCATGCAGGTTCCTTTTTTTGACAGAGAGAAATGTACTTACATAAAAATAGAAGTACAGCTTCGTACCGCGATCATGGATTCCTGGGCGGAACTTGATAATCAGCTCTGCTACAAGAAAGATTTCTTAAATACCGCGTATGTGGAAGAGGAATTGAAGGAATATTCGGCACTGGTGGTAAAGATGGATAAACAGATGCTTCACCTGCGGAGGCAGATCAAAGAATGTAAAAGTAAAAAATAAAAAGACCGCTTGCCGTTGCGAAAAAGCCATAGTATTATGGAAGCAGAATACAGTGACGTGAGGAGAAAAATATGATCAAAAATGTAATTCTGGATGTGGGAAATGTACTGGTAGATTATTGTTGGGAAAAACACCTGGCTTCCTTTGGATTTCCGGCGGACATTGCAGAGCGTGTGGCGAAGGCGACTGCGCTGAGTGAAGACTGGGAAGAGTATGACCGTGGTGTGCTGACGGACGCGGAGGTTTTAAACCGTTTTATTGAAAACGATCCCGGCGTGGAAAAAGAGATCCGCATGTATGTCGAAAATTTAAGCGGTGTCATAGAGGTATATCCGTATGCCGAAGAGTGGATCCGTGCGATGAAAGCGAAGGGGCTTCATGTTTATATCCTTTCCAATTACGGATCAAAGTGCTATCATGATTGCGGCAGCAAAATGGATTTCACCAAACTGGTGGACGGCGCGGTATTTTCCTGGAGGGAAAAAGTCATAAAGCCGGATGACGCGATCTATCAACTCATTCTGCGGCGTTATCAGTTAGCTGCCGGAGAATGTGTATTTTTTGATGACCGCAAAGTAAATGTGGAGGGTGCGCGCAGAAACGGCATCCTGGGTATTGTGTTTGAAAATTATGAACAGGCAAAGCAGGAGCTTTCGGTGCTGCTCGGTTAGGAGACAGCTATGGAAATGACAGGAGGAAAAGATAAACGATGTTTGACCGTCAATCTATACATGTCGCGTTACTTCTCTGGGGCTTTATTTTTGCCTGATCGCGGCAGTATGTATGTTTGTTGGAAAAAATTTTGACAGGGAAAAAAGGAAATGGATGTTACTGATGCAGCTGTCCACGGCAATACTTTTGTGCAGTGACGCATTTGCATGGGAATTTCGCGGAAAACCCGGAATAACCGGATATTATATCGTCCGCGTTTCAAGCATATCATCAAAAAAGCGGTGATGGGCGAAGATAAATAAGAGGGGTTATAAAAAATTCCGGATCAGGAATGATTTATAACCCCTCTATTTTTTTCATCTTTACCTGCGGATATCCGCCAGAACGTCATTTGGGATCACGAAGGTAACACACCCCATAGACATGGGTGCAACATCGCCCTCGTTAAAGCAGATGACAACTTCACCATTTTCATTCAGATAAAAAGAAGTATCGTCAGTGATGGATTTAAAATCCCATTCCGGCATATCAGAATCCAGCCAGTAACGGACATTTTCATCCGCTGCCATCTGAGATTTCATCTGTTCTTTGATATTATCGCTGATGACGTCGATATAATCACTGTCCGCGCGAAAGAGATCCGGCAGGGATATACGTTTTCCGGTATCAAGGTCAATGGTGTAGTAATAATCCCATTCCGCACCGCTTCCGGCGGCCTGATAACAGATGAGCTTTAGGGTGAAATACTGGTCAGTTGTGGCAAGGATCTCGGATTCCACCGTCATGTTCTGATAACCCTCTTCGTTTTTCTTACTCTCTTCAAATTCAGCAATAAGCTGATCCGTGATGGTCTGGATCTCGGCATTGATCTCATCCGTCGTTTTTTTTGTCTGTTCAGAGACTGCCGGATCGGGCTGCGTAGTTGCTTCTGTATCCAAAGTGATCTCCGGTACCTGGATATTGGCGCTGTTACGGTCATCCGAATACTGATAATCCCGGAACGTAACAACCTTAACCCACTGGGACAGAAGCGGAACGCGACTCATCGCGTAAGCAACGGACTGTGAGGTGTTTGGCAGAACAGTGAGAAGAACCACAATGGCAGCAGCGGCGCCGGTAATCTTTCGCCGGAGATGGGAAGTCTGTTTCCTGCGATTTTCTTTTTTCGCCTGTTTGATCTTTTCTTTCATTGCAAGCACCTGTTCTTCGGACATGGTGTGCTCTTTATATTCCTGTTTTATCTGATCCCAGTTTTTATTTTTGTTTTCCATATGATAAAATCCTTTCTTTTGGCAGCTTTTTATGAGAATATCCGGTCATCTTTCAGACAGTTTTTTAATTTTTGCAGGCTGCGGTAGAGCCTGCTTTTTACCGTGTTGATGTTCTCGTCCATAACAGCCGCGATATCCTCAAGTTTCATATCTTCAAAGTATTTCAGTTCCACGATCATGCGGTCGCGGTCCGACAGTGTTTCCAATGCGCGTTTTAGATCGATATCCTCATAAATGTCTTCGGAATGTGGTTCCTCAGTCACAGAGTCCAGCGTTTCCTCTTTCCGCTGCCGGTAAAAAGCAAAGATCTCATTTAACATGATGCGGTAGAGCCAGGTACCGGCATATGCAGTGTCTTTTAAAGTGCCGCAGTTTTTGATCGCTTTGTACGCCCCGGTCTGTACGATGTCTCCGGCATCAGCGTCATTTTTGACGTAGCTGTATGCCAGCCGGTAGTATTGGTTGTAATTTTGTAAAAGCAGCTGCTCCACAGTGCTTTCTTTTTTCTTTTCCGTTTTTTGTATCACGAAGATAGATACCTCCTTTTCGTTGTTCTGCTTATTAGATGATAGAAACGGATAAAAAAGTTTCAAATCTTTTTAAATATTTTCAGTTGATTTCCAATTCAGATTTATCTAAAGTCTTTCGTTTGGTAGAAGAATAGTATCTATTATACAATATATCTGCCTTTATCTGTCATCCGATTGCACAGAGGATGCTTTCCCGCCGTTTCAATAGTATCGGTAAAAGATTTATTTTTGGCAGAAATTTCAACTTTACAAAACACATGTTCGGACATATAATTACACTACGCATGCATGGTATTTGGCAAAATAAATGTACAGGAGATCCGGTGGTATGAATGAGAGAAAATATATTTGCATTGACTTAAAGTCATTTTACGCGTCAATAGAATGCGTGGAAAGAAAACTTGACCCGATGACGACGAATCTTGTTGTCGCGGATCCTGAGAGGACGGATAAGACGATCTGTCTGGCAATTACACCGGCAATGAAAAAGATGGGGATAAAAAACCGCTGTCGGGTTTTTGAAATTCCAAAAGGTGTGGATTATATTATGGCGCAGCCCCGGATGCAGAAATATATAGATTATGCGGCGGAAATCTACGAGATCTATCTGAAATATGTCTCAAAGGAAGATATCCATGTGTATTCAATCGATGAGGCATTTATGGATGTGACGGACTATCTTGGCCTGTATCATATGACCGCAAGGGAACTGGGGCAGCGGATCATGAATGATATCAGTGAAAAAGTTGGTGTGAGAGCGACATGTGGAATCGGGACGAACCTGTATCTGACCAAGATAGCACTGGACATCACGGCAAAGCATGCAACGGATTTTATCGGAGAGCTGGATGAAGAGTCATATCGGAGATCCTTATGGAGGCACAGACCGCTGACTGATTTTTGGAGGATAGGTGCGGGAACCGCGAAGAAGCTCGCAAATTACGGAATTTATACGATGGAAGATATCGCAAAAACGGATGAAGATTTTTTGTATCGGTTGTTTGGGGTAGATGCAGAATTACTGATCGACCATGCTTGGGGGAGAGAGCCGGTAACGATAGCTGATATCAAGGCATATAAGCCCGGTACGAACAGCATAACCAATGGTCAGGTTCTGGCATGTGACTATAATTATACGGATGGGGAACTGATCATAAAAGAAATGACCGATCTGCTGTGTCTGGATCTGGTCGCAAAAAAGCTGGTCTGTAAATCGATCACATTGCATGTGGGGTATTCGAATCAGCTGAATTTGAACCCTGCGCATGGTACCGTGAGTTTTAACGACGAAACAAATTCCGATATGGCTATTATTCCGGAAGTTGTCGGGCTGTATCGAAGAATCGTGAACCCGGCATTTGCAATTCGGCGTGTCAATATAACATGCAATCATGTTGTTCCGGAAGAGTATCACCAATACAGTTTCTTTGCAGATGCGGCAACGTTAGAAAAGAATCATAAGGTGCAGGAAGCTGTGGTTGAAATAAAGAATAAGTTTGGTAAGAATGCTATTTTAAAAGGAATGAATCTGGAAAAAGCTGCGACAACAATGGAACGCAATCAGCAGATTGGCGGACATAAAGCAGGAGAGAGGGATAAGTAATGCCAAAAAGACCGAGAAATAAAATGCCGGTCAGTGACCGGGCGAAACAATTTATGCCGTTTTCAGCACTGAAAGGACTGGACGAGGCGTTAAGAGCAAAAGAGAAAATTGTTGTCCCCAAAGTGGAATTATCGCCGGAAATGGCAGAAGAGCTGGATTACAAGATGCATCTGCTTGAAAAAGGAAAAATGGTGACGGTTATTTATTTCAGCAATGGGGAGTATGTGAAAGTGACCGGGCTGGTAGCACGGATCGATGAAACGAGCCGTGTGATTCAGATTGTCAATACAAAAGTCCGGTTTGACGATATTCTGGATATCTGTGGAGAGGGAGGAGTATGACAGTAATTTGTAAACACTAGGAAAATCACTAGGAAAATCAACGTTTTCCACTTGCATTTTCATTCCCCCCATGCTACAATAACACACAGAGTGAATGACAAGAGTCACACGAAGGGGTGCACCACCACGGGTGCAGGTTTCCTTTGTGTGGCTTTTTTTGTTATAGCGACGAGGAAAAGGGAGGGATAAAAATGGTTCGAATCAATGGTGAAGATGTTTCCGCAGACGGAAAGATTTTAAAAGATTATCTGTTAGAAAACGGATATACGCTTACAACGATCGCGGTAGAGCGCAATGGGGAGATCCTTCCGAAAGCGCAGTATGAGACAGCAGTCTTAAATCCGGATGATGTGATTGAGATCGTAAGTTTTGTGGGAGGGGGCTGATCACATGGAAGAGCAAAAGCCGCCTGTTCACACGTCTGCTGCTCCGATACAGGAAATCCCGACGAAAGAGGAAATGCGTGCGGCGCTGGAACTGCGCCATACAAAAGCAGTGCAGGATAAGATCTCGGATGCGCATGTGGCGGTCTGCGGTCTCGGAGGACTGGGTTCCAATATCGCGATCGCGCTGGCGCGCTGCGGTGTCGGGCATTTGCACCTCATAGATTTTGATACGGTGGATCTTACCAATTTAAACCGGCAGCAGTATGGGATCGCGCAGCTTGGGAGACCGAAGCCTGCGGCATTAAAAGAAGAACTGTTGCAGTTTGCTCCATATTGTGAGATCACGACGGATTATGAAAAGCTGACCGAAGAAAATATCGGAACTGTTGTAACAGAGCCGTTTGTCTGCGAGGCGTTCGATGCCCCGGAGCAAAAAGCGATGCTTACCAACTATGTGCTGGAGCATATGCCACAGACCTGGCTGGTCGGGGCATCCGGAATGGCGGGATATGAGAGCGGCAACACGATAAAGACGAGACATATCATGGGGCGTTACTATCTGTGTGGAGATGGTACGACCGGTATCACGGAGCATTACGGCCTGATGGCGCCCCGCGTCATGCTCTGTGCTGCGCATCAGGCAAACATGATCCTACGGCTGATCCTCGGGGAGACAGAAGTATAACAAGAAAATGAGAAAGAAGGAAAAAACAATGGAAAAGAAAGATACATTTTGTCTGGGTGGAAAGGAATTTTCTTCCCGTTTTATTCTGGGATCCGGAAAATATTCCATGGATCTGATCAAAGCGGCTGTCGATTACGCAAAGGCTGAGATCATCACACTTGCGGTACGCCGCACCAACACCAAAAAGCAGGAAAATATCTTAGATTATATCCCGGAGGGCGTTACGCTTCTGCCAAACACTTCTGGTGCGAGAAATGCGGATGAGGCAGTCCGGATCGCGCGTATGGCAAGAGAACTTGGCTGTGGTGATTTCGTAAAGATCGAGATCATGAAGGATTCCAAATATCTGCTGCCGGACAACAATGAGACGGTAAAAGCAACGGAAATCCTTGCGAAAGAAGGATTTGTCGTACTGCCGTACATGTATCCGGATCTGTATGCAGCGAGAGATCTGGTAAATGCCGGTGCAGCTGCGGTAATGCCGCTTGCGTCTCCGATCGGCTCCAACAAGGGACTTGCAACAAAAGAATTCATCCAGATCTTAATTGACGAGATCGATCTTCCGGTTATCGTAGATGCGGGGATCGGCAGACCTTCCCAGGCGTGTGAGGCAATGGAAATGGGTGCTGCAGCGGTTATGGCTAATACGGCGATCGCAACGGCCGGCGATATCCCTGCAATGGCATATGCCTTTAAGAATGCGATCGAAGCAGGACGTGCGGCGCATCTTGCCGGACTTGGCAGAGTGTTGGAGCGTGGGGCGAGCGCATCTGATCCGCTGACCGGATTCTTAAGAGACTAAAAAGAGGGTGAAAACATGGCAGAAAATAATTTTTTTATTGATTCCGATAAACTGAATGAAAAAGCGCTGGAGCGGAAACACCGCCTGGAGAACGATCCGTCTTCCCGTACAAATCATATGGAATATATGGAAGGTATGGAACGTATAGATTCTGACATCATGGACAAGGTGCTGACCGCCATGAAAGCGTACGATTACGACAAGTATACGGATGCGGATGTGCGCCGTGCGCTGATGCATGAAACCTGTGATATCGAAGATTTCAAGGCACTGCTTTCTCCGGCTGCAAAGCCACACTTGGAGGAGATGGCGAGAAAAGCGAAGATCGAGACCAGCAAACATTTCGGAAATACCGTCTATATTTTTACACCGCTTTACATAGCCAACTACTGTGAAAACTATTGTATCTATTGTGGATTCAACTGCTACAATGACATCAAGCGCAAAAAGCTGAATCAGAAAGAGATCGAAAAAGAAATGAAGATCATTGCGGATTCCGGTATCGAGGAGATCCTGATGCTGACCGGTGAGAGCCGCAGCATGAGTGACGTGAAATACATCGGGGAAGCATGTAAGCTTGCCGCTAAATATTTCCGCAATGTGGGACTTGAGATCTATCCGGTCAACAGTGACGAATACCGTTATCTCCATGAGTGCGGTGCCGATTATGTGACCGTATTCCAGGAGACCTACAATTCCGACAAGTATGAGACGCTGCATCTGATGGGACACAAACGTGTCTTTCCGTATCGTTTTGAGGCACAGGAGCGCGCGATCATGGGTGGCATGCGCGGAGTCGGATTCTCCGCACTGCTCGGGCTTTCGGATTTCAGAAAAGATGCACTTGCAACGGCACTGCATGTTTATTATCTGCAGCGGAAATATCCGTATGTCGAGTATTCCCTGTCATGTCCGAGACTGCGCCCGATCATCAACAACGAAAAGATCAACCCGCTTGATGTGCATGAGAAGGAGCTCTGCCAGGTGCTCTGCGCATACCGTATTTTCCTTCCGTTTGTCGGGATCACGGTTTCTTCAAGAGAACAGGAGCATTTCAGGGATGGCATCGTAAAGATCGCGGCGACCAAAGTATCTGCCGGTGTTTCGACCGGAATCGGAGATCATGAGAGCAAATATAGCGGAAAAGAAGAAAAGGACACCGGGGATGAGCAGTTTGAGATCTCGGATGACCGCAGCTTTGACGCTATGTACCATGATATGGAGGAGAGCGGCCTACAGCCGGTCTTAAACGATTATGTGTATGTCTAAGCCAGCGTTACAAAGAAAAGACAGGATCGTATGTGTGACGAACCGGCATCTGGCAGAAGATTTTCTTCCCCAGGTGGAAAAAGTGGCGGCAATGGGCATACAGACGATCATCCTGCGCGAAAAAGATTTAAAAGCGGCAGAGTACGAAAAGCTGGCGCGGGAGGTGCTTTTGATCTGCGAAAAATATCAGACGAAGTGTATGCTGCACAGTTTTTCGGAAGTCGCGGAAAAGCTGTGGCAGGATAAAACAATCTACCAGCCGGCGGGGCTTCATCTTCCGATCGGAAAATTTCTCGCGCTGACGGAAGAACAAAAAAAGCAGATCCCACTGCTTGGCGTGTCTGTCCATTCACTGGATGAAGCAAGACAGTGTGAGCGTCTTGGCGCGTCCTATGTGACCGCCGGGCATATTTTTGCGACGGACTGCAAAAAGGGCGTTCCGCCGCGCGGGCTTTCCTATCTTCGGGAGATCTGCGCGGGTGTGAACATACCGATGTTTGCGATCGGCGGGATCCATGCAGATAATATGGCGTCCTGTCTGGATGCCGGTGCAGATAAGGTCTGCATGATGTCGGACCTCATGAAAATTTAAAAAGGCTGAAAAATCGGGGGCGGATATTGCTCCCGATTTTTTCGTATGCTATGATAGAAAATAAGAAAAAGTTATAAATAAAAAGGAAAAGGCAGTTGAATCCATGTTACCACAAGATTTTGCAGAACGAATGAAAGACATGTTAAAAGAGGACTATGACGCGTTTTTAAAAAGCTATGAGAACGAAAAATATCAGGCGCTGCGCGTAAATCCGTTAAAGGCTAAAGATGCGGCAGTTGAAGAAAAAACGCCGTTTTCTCTGACGAAGGTTCCGTGGGCGGCACACGGATTTTATTATGACAGTACAGACCAGCCGGGCAAACATCCGTATCACGAGGCGGGCGTGTATTATATCCAGGAGCCGAGTGCCATGGCACCGGCAGAATATTTAGAGGCAAAGCCGGGCGAACGGATACTTGACCTTTGTGCGGCACCGGGCGGAAAGAGCACACAGATCGGAGCGGCATTAAACGGTGAGGGGCTTCTTATTTCCAATGAGATCCATCCGGCGCGCGCAAAGATATTATCGGAAAATATCGAGCGTATGGGTATCCGAAACGCGATCGTGACAAATGAAACACCGGAACATCTTTCAGAGATTTTCGTGGAGTACTTTGACCGGATCCTTGTGGACGCACCGTGTTCCGGGGAAGGAATGTTCCGCAAAAACGAGGATGCAATGACAGAGTGGAGCAAAGAGAATGTCACGCTCTGCGCCGAAAGACAGGATGGGATCCTGTCCCATGCAGCGTCCATGCTGCGCCCGGGCGGGCGGTTGGTCTATTCTACCTGTACCTTTGCGCCGGAGGAAAATGAGGGATCGATCAGCCGTTTCCTTGAAAAACACCCGGAGTTTTCGATTGTGGCGGTGGAGAAAAAAGACGGAATGTCAGCCGGTGTGCCGGAGTGGATCTCCAGGCCGGCGGATGGCATCGGGCATACCATCCGTTTGTGGCCGCACAGATTAAAAGGGGAGGGGCATTATCTGGCTGTCTTAAAAAAAGCCGGAGAGCTTCCGGATGATTATCGCGGTGGATGCAGAAGCGGAGAGCAGACGGGATTAAAAGAAAAAGACTGCAAAGAGTGCATGGAATTTCTGGATACTTATTTCAAGAAGAAACCGACGGGGATTCTGGTGAAATTCGGAGACCAGATCTATCTGGCACCGGAGGGCTCGCCTTCTTTGAAGGGGTTAAAAGTGCTTCGACCGGGACTGCACCTTGGCACCGTAAAAAAGAACCGGTTTGAGCCATCCCACGCGCTCGCGCTTGCGTCAAAGGCTTCCGATGTGACATACAGCACAGATCTTCCTTCGGATGGCGCAGAGATCCGCGCTTACTTAAACGGTCAGACGATAAACCGCGAGGGAGAAAAGGGCTGGTATCTGATCACTACAGACGGGTACAGCATCGGCTGGGGCAAACTTGCCGGCGGTATCATGAAGAACCATTATCCGAAAGGACTGCGGAAGAACTGGTAACTCGTGGTTTGAGGTTTATTTAGAAAAAATTTAGAATCTATCCTCTCTTTCTTTAGTTTTTTATGGTATTCTGAGTAAAATAATAAAGAAGGAGTTGATTTTATGTTGCAGAATCTTGCAACTCTCGAAGAAAGTATCCTGCTTGGGATACAGAGCAATCTGAGAAATGAATGGCTGACGCCTGTTTTCATATTTATTACAAGACTTGGAAATGGCGGTTTTATATGGATCCTTGGTTCCATCCTGCTTCTTGCGCCAAAGAAAACCAGAAAGATCGGGGTGATGGCGCTGGCGGCACTCGCAGGTTCCGTTCTGATCGATAATGTGATACTGAAAAATGTGGTTGCGCGGACAAGACCTTATGAGGTGATCGGAGGTCTGACTTCGCTCATTGGAATACAGAAGGATTTCTCATTCCCGTCGGGACATACCGGGAGCTCTTTTGCGGTGGCGGTGGTCATGTTCCGCGGACTTCCTAAAAAATTTGGCGTACCGGCACTGATCCTTGCGTTTTTGATCGGATTTTCCAGACTCTATGTGGGTGTGCATTATCCGTCAGATGTGCTTGGAGGAGCGCTGATCGGAACAGCGATCGCGCTGTTTGTCGGCTGGATCGGATCAAAAAAATTTACTTAGTTTTTACCTCAATTTTTCAAAAACACGATAGTTTCTCCCTTTCTTTACTGATACAGTAAAATACAGAAATATCAGAAAGAAAAGAAGGTAAGGAATATGGGGCAGGTAACTTATAAGGAAATCAAAAATTTAGAAGAAGTAAACGAATATATCCGTCAGGGAAACGAGATGCTCGGGGCGCTGGGCTTTACGGATCATTCCACGGAACACGCGCTTATTGTGGCAACGAAAGCTGGAAAGATCTTACAGAAATTAAATTATGGGAAACGTGATATCGAGCTTGCAAAAATAGCCGGATACCTGCATGATCTCGGAAACTGCATCAACCGCACGGATCACGCGCATCTTGGCGCGCTCCTCGCAAAGGACATTTTAAAAGAGTGCGGCATGAACTATACGGAGATCGCGCTTGTCATGAACGCGATCGGTTCGCATGATGAAAAGACCGGATGCGCGGTCAATCCGATCTCGGCGGCTCTGATCCTTGCGGACAAGACCGATGTGCGCAGGAACCGTGTGCGCAGCAAGGCAAAAGAAAATTTCGACAAGCACGACCGTGTGAATTATGCGGTGATCTCTTCGGATCTGCAGATCCTGATCGAGAAAAAGACAATCCTGTTTGAGATACGTCTGGACGAAAGTATCTGTTCCATGATGGATTACTTTGAAATCTTTTTACAGCGCATGCTGATGTGCAAGCGTGCGGCGGAAGTGCTTGGAATGCGGTTTAAAATGACGGCAAACGGAAATAAGATCTGTTAATTTCATAGGTTTACATCTGGACAAGACACCTGTCAACATAATTGTTTGACAGGTGTCTTGTCAGTTGAAAAGAAACGTGCTATAATACACAAAATCGCAGGCGTTTGAAAAATAAAGAAAACGAGGTGTGCGTCAGTGTAGGAAGATAAAAAGCGCGCGATAGTTCCTTTGGGCAGTTGCCCTTCACTGGCAGAAGAAGAATATGAAAACAGATATTTTAATTATTGGAAGCGGATGTTCCGGACTTTACTGTGCATTGCAGCTTCCGGCTGACAAACAGATCACGATCATCACAAAAGCAGATTTGGAGAGCAGTGACTCTTTCCTTGCGCAGGGCGGTATGTGCATGTTAAAGAGCGACAGTGATTATGACAGCTATTTTGAAGATACGATGAAGGCAGGACATTATGAGAACGATAAAAAATCCGTAGATATTATGATCCGTTCCTCACAGGATGTCGTAAAAGATCTCCTCTCTTATGGGGTGGATTTCAAACGCGATGAAGACGGAGCCCTTGCGTTTACCAGAGAAGGGGCGCATTCTACGAAGCGTATCCTGTTCCACGAGGATATCACCGGAAAAGAGATCACAAGCAAGCTTTTAGCGGCGGTGCAGAAGTTACCGAATGTGACGATCTTAGAACACACGACGATGGTCGATATCATCTGCCGTGAAAATATCTGCTATGGCGCAGTGATCCGTCACGCGGACGGCACACTTGAAAAAGCCACGGCGGATTATACGGTATTTGCGACGGGCGGGGTCGGAGGACTTTACCGTCACTCCACAAACTTCCGGCATCTGACCGGAGATGCGCTGGCAGTTTCCATCCGTCATCACATTGATTTAAAAGACATCAATTACATACAGATCCATCCGACGACACTGTATTCGGAGAAGCCGGAAGACCGCAGTTTCCTGATCTCTGAGTCTGTCCGTGGGGAAGGCGCGAAACTTTACGATAAAAACATGAACCGTTTTGTCAACGAACTGTTGCCGAGGGATCTTCTCACAGAGGCGATCCTGGCACAGATGGAAAAAGATCAGACGGAGTTCGTATGGGAAGATTTAAGAACGATCCCGGAGGACGAATTGAAGTCACATTTTCCAAATATTGTGGAACATTGCAGGGAAATGGGGTATGATGTAACTAAGGAATGTATCCCGGTAGTCCCGGCGCAGCATTATTTTATGGGCGGTATCAGGGTCAATCACAGAAGCCGCACGTCCATGGAACAGCTCTACGCAGTCGGCGAGACCGCATGTAACGGCGTTCACGGCAAGAACCGTCTCGCAAGCAATTCCCTGCTGGAGAGCTTGGTATTTGCAAAGCGCGCCGCAAAGGATATGCAGTTAAATTATCCGTTGATCCGCAAAGATCAGGCAGTAGTCGATGCGGTGGATCTGGACAATTACGAAAATGAGGACCTGTTGGAAGAATCCTATAAAAAGCAGGTATTAAAAGAAATCGAAAAGGCCAATCAGGCATCCAAGTCCGCATAGGCCGGGGAAAATAAAAAGAGAAAGAGGAAAATCATGTACGATCAGGTAACGTTAAAATTAAATGTAGATCCGCTTATTTTGAGCGCGTTAAGAGAAGATATCACAAGCGAAGATGTATCGACCAACAGTGTAATGCCGCATCCGCAGGCAGGAGAGGTCGATCTGATCTGTAAAGAGGACGGCATCATCTGCGGACTGCAGGTGTTTGAGCGCACCTTTACGCTGTTAGATGAAAATACAAAGGTGGAATTTTTCGTAAAAGACGGCGATGAGGTAAAAAAAGGTGACCTTATGGCAAAAGTATACGGAGATATCCGCACGCTCTTATGCGGCGAGCGCACCGCGCTCAATTATTTACAGCGCATGAGCGGGATCGCGACCTATACGCATTCCGTAGCTGCTCTGTTGAAGGGAACAAAGACCAAACTGCTCGACACCAGAAAGACGACACCGAATAACCGTATTTTTGAGAAATATTCGGTGCGCATCGGCGGCGGAAACAATCACAGATATAATCTTTCCGATGGTGTGATGTTAAAGGATAACCACATCGGAGCAGCCGGCGGCGTGAAAAAGGCGATCGAGATGGCAAAGGAATACGCTCCGTTTGTCCGCAAGATCGAGGTGGAAGTTGAGAACCTTGACATGGTAAGAGAAGCGGTAGAAGCGGGCGCGGATATTATTATGTTGGATAATATGAAGCATGAGGATATGGAAGAAGCAATGAAAATCATAGACGGAAAGGCTGAGGTGGAAGTTTCCGGCAACGTGACCAAAGAAAACATCGCGCATCTTACCGATCTTGGCGTGGACTACATCTCAAGCGGCGCGCTTACCCATTCGGCGCCGATCCTTGATATTTCTTTGAAAAATCTGCATGCGGTATAAATAAAAAAGGAGTTTCGGGCATGAGTGGAGAAGACAGAAGGAAGGAGATCATACAGATCCTGGAAAAGAGTGAGAAGCCGGTTTCCGGTCTGATGCTTTCCAAAAAAATGCAGGTCAGCAGACAGGTCATTGTTCAGGACATGGCGCTGCTCCGTGCAAACGGTTATTCCATCTATTCGACAAACCGTGGTTATCTGGTGGAAAAAAAGAAAGAAGCCGTCCGCGTGTTAAAGGTGATCCATTCCGATGAGGATGTGGAGAAGGAACTGAATACGATCGTGGATATGGGCGGAAAAGTGCAGAATGTGTTTGTCTATCACAAAGTCTATGGTGTGGTCAAGGCAGATATGAATATAAAATCCCGTATGGATATACGCGAATATTTAAACGATCTTCGCACCGGAAAATCGAGCCTGCTTAAAAATGTGACATCGGGTTATCATTATCATACGATCACGGCAGACAGTGAGGAGATTCTTGATATGATCCAGGAAAAACTGCAGGAACTCGGTTTTCTTGCAAAACTGCAGGACTATGAGCCGGTGGATTTCTGGAGCGAAAAAACGGAGTAAACAGAAACAGAAGAGGGAATATATGGAAACAACAAAAAAATTGTATGATCTGGATGCATATGGGACAGAATTTGAAGCAAAGGTACTTACCTGCGAAGAGGTAAAAAAGAAGGATACCACAGGTTATGCGGTAACACTGGACCAGACGCTGTTTTTCCCGGAAGAGGGAGGACAGAGCCCGGATCAGGGAACGATAAACGGTATTTCGGTTCTGGATGTCCAGATAAAAAAAGACGTGATCACGCATACGCTCGCCGCTCCGGCCGAGGTGGGAAGCACGGTAAAAGGAAAGATCGACTGGAAACATCGCTTTTACAACATGCAGCAGCATTCCGGCGAGCATATTTTTTCCGGTCTGGTTCACAGCCGTTTTGGCTATGAAAATGTCGGATTTCATCTGAGCGACCAGACGGTGACGATGGATTTTAACGGCGTATTATCCGAAGCGGATGTGGCTGAGGTCGAATATGCCGTAAATGAAGCAATTATTAAAAATATTCCGATTGAAGTAACATTTCCGACAAAAGAGGAATTAGAGACGCTCGATTATCGTAGCAAGATCGAGATCGAGGGACAGGTCCGTATCGTGACGATACCAGGTTATGATGTCTGCGCCTGCTGTGCGCCGCATGTGAAGCGCACCGGCGAGATCGGAATGTTAAAAGTATTAAATGTCCAGAGTTATAAGGGCGGCGTCCGTATCAGCATCCTGTGCGGGTTCCGCGCACTCCTGGAGTTTCGGAAAAAAGCGGCGGTGCTCTCGGAACTTTCCGCAAAGCTTTCTGCCAACCAGGAGGGACTTGGCGAGGCAGTGGACAAGTTAAAGAATACGAATCAGGCGATGAAGGCAAAGCTTGCGGCGGCAAATGAAAAGATGATGCAGCAGAAGCTTTCGGAGATCCCGGCGGAACAGGACGATGTACTTTTATTTGAAGAAGATCTGGATGTCCCGGTCATGCGCAATGCGGTAAACGCGCTGGTCGAGGCGCACAGCGGAATCTGCGGGATCTTTGCGGGATCCGATGCGGACGGCTATCATTATATTGTCGGAAGCAGATCGAAGGACTGCCGTGAGGCGGCTGCTGCTCTGCGGGAAAAATTTGGAGCAAAGGGCGGAGGAAAACCGGAGATGGTGCAGGGGTCTGTTACTGCGTCTGAGGCGGACATCCGCAGCGTACTGGAATAATATATGGATACTGTATTAAAACCGATCGCCTTTATCCACACCGATTTCCCTTCCAAATTTGGAATCCCTAGGCAGGGAAATCTGGTGCCGGAATTAAAGGCGATGCTTGTTTTTGAAAAAGAATACCGGACACCGGATGCTCTGCGCGGGATCGAAGAGTATTCCCACCTCTGGCTGATCTGGGGATTTTCCGAGAATGCGGGAAAACAGTGGTCGCCGACCGTTCGACCGCCAAGACTCGGCGGCAATACGAGGGTCGGCGTTTTTGCGACACGCTCGCCGTTCCGCCCGAATCCGATCGGGCTTTCGTTAGTTGCGCTTGAAGAAGTGAGACATACCGAAAAATATGGAGACGTGCTGATCGTGTCCGGGGCGGATCTGATGGATCAGACCCCGGTTTATGATATCAAGCCGTATCTTCCGCACATTGAGGCGGTGCCGGACGCAGCCGCGGGATTCGCGGGACGGGTGAAAGACTATGCCTTAAAAGTTTCTTGCCCGGATGAGCTGCTTTATAAACTGCCGGAAGAAAAAAGAGAGGCACTGCTGGCGGTTCTTTCAGAGGATCCAAGACCGTCCTATCAGAATGATGAGATGAGAGTATACGGTTTTGGCTTTGCCGGATATGAGATTAAATTTCGGGTAAAAGGGGATACTTTACTTGTGGAAAAGGTAGAGAAACTCTCCTGATACATCGTCAAAAAGACGAAAAAGGGAAAAAAAGGATGAAGGAACTGGGAAAAACAGAGAAAAAAATCTGGAACAGTCTATTCGTGGGAAATCATGTTATAATAAATATTATTGTGTAGAATAGTTGTTGATGTTTTGAAGTAAGGGGACATTGAAAAATGAGATATATGCCGATCGAAGCGGTAACCTCCGGGATGATCATCGGAAAAGATATTTATGACGCGAATGACAGCATTTTGCTGTGTCAGGGAAAAAGACTTTCAGAGCTGAATGTGACGAGACTGCGCGAACTGGGTTATGCGGGGATTTATATCCAGGATAATCTTACAAGGGATATCCGGATCGATGACATTTTGTCACCGGAAATCCGCAGTGAGGCATGCCAGTCCATCCGCAATTTTGATCTGGATGAGGCAAAGAAAGTGGCAGAAGCGATCATAGAACGGATCCTTAGTGCGGAATCGGTTTCCATTGACATGGTAGACTTAAAAACCTTTGACAGTTATACGTATCAGCACTCCGTGAATGTGGCGGTTCTTGCGACGATCGTCGGAATGGGAATGGGCTTTTCCGCGGACAAGCTAAAGGAACTGTGCATCGCGGGAATGTTTCATGACATGGGGAAACTTGAGGTTCCGGCTGAAATCTTAAATAAACCATCAAAGCTGACAGCGGAGGAATATGATATTATAAAGAAACATCCGCAGAAGTCTTATGATCTGCTTGCGGATCGTTTTGAACTTTCTTCCAATGTCCGCATGGGTGTTCTGTGCCATCACGAGAACGAGGATGGCAGTGGTTATCCACGTGGACTGACCGGGGATAAGATCAATATCTTCGCGAAGATCCTACATGTGGTGGATGTCTATGACGCGCTTACTTCAAAGCGTTCCTATAAAAAGGCATATGCCTGCTCAGAGGCACTCGAATATCTGATGGGCGGAACCGCGACACTGTTTGATGAAAAAGTGGTTGACGTGTTCATGAAGTACGTTCCGATCTATCCGAAAGGAATGCAGGTGCTTCTCTCGGATGGCAGAAAAGGCGTGATTGTGCGCAACAACCATATTTCCAGCCTGCGCCCGGTGGTGCGTATGGTGGACGGACTTGACATTGACCTTACGGATATGCATCGTTACAGTACCCTCACGATCGTATGTCAGGCAAACGAGGAGACGGCAACGTCCGAGGAGATTGCACAGACGGAGCAGGAGCGCTGGCAGATCCAGGGGCATTAAATTTCTTCGTAAATTTCCTGAAGATGCTGCGTCAGCTTGGTGTTTTCACGATAGTCGATCGGACAGTCTATAATGCAGGGAACATTCTGCTTGAATGCATCTTTTAATGTTGGAATAAAGTCTTCTGTTTTCTCGATACGGTAACCTTTTGCATGCATACTTTCCGCAAATTTTACAAAATCCGGGTTTGTAAAATCTACAAAGCAATGGCTGCCAAAGCGATCCTCCTGTTTCCATTTGATCAGACCATAGCTTGAGTCATTAAAAATCAAAATTACAATCGGAGTACCAATGCGGCATGCCGTTTCCAGTTCCTGGCAATTCATCATAAACCCTCCGTCACCGGTGACGGCAAGGATTTTTTTATCCGGATGGACCAGTTTGGCAGCAATAGATCCGGGAACCGCAATTCCCATAGTAGCGAAACCGTTTGATATGATGCAGGTATTGGGCTTATAGCAGTTGTAATGTCTGGCAATCCACATCTTATGGGCGCCTACATCTGAAATCAAAATATCATCTTTTCCCATAACTTTGCGGATATCACTGAGGATTTTCTGAGGTTTGGGAGGAAATGCGTTGTCACTTTCATAACTTTCAAATTCTTTTTCCATTTCCGCTTTGATTGAAAGCGCGCAGACAGGTTCTGCCTTTGGTTCACAGAGTCTGAGAAGCTGGATCAGAGAATCGGAAATATCACCAATCACCTCCGTTTCCGGCTGGTAAAGCTTATTAATGTGTGCAGGCCGTTGATCGATGTGCAGAATTTTTTTGCTGCCGTTGGCATTCCATTTTCCGGGAGCGTACTCTACAATATCATATCCGATTGCAATGACAAGATCGGCATCCTCTAAAACCTTATTGGTATAATCTTTTTGAGGAATACCAACGGTCCACATAGCGTATTTGCTGGTATACGGAATCATGCCTTTGGCCATCATAGTATTAATGACAGGAATACGAAGCTGCTCTGCCAAAACAGTGAGAGCACGGCTGGCTTTGTCGCGTACTGCAGAATGTCCAACTAAAATTACCGGCATTTTTGCCTCGTTGATCAGTTTTGCGGCTGCTTCAATTCTGTCAATGGATGCAAATTCACGGTTTGGAAGCTTGCGCTTTAAAGGTGTCTGTGCAGGCAGCCCCTCGACTGGCAGTTTTGCAATATCGGTTGGCAGATCGATCAGCGCAGCGCCAGGTTTTTCGTTTTCCGCATACTTAAATGCAATACGGACAATCTCATTTACCGTATCCGGGCGGACAATCTGCTTGCTTCGCTTGGTGATCGGCTCAAACAGCTTGACCAGTTCAAGAAACTGATGCGAGGTAAGATGCATGCGCTCGGTGCCGACCTGACCAGTGATAGCAACGAGTGGGGCACCATCACTGTTGGCATCTGCAACACCGGTGATCAGGTTGGTTGCGCCCGGACCTAAAGTGGAAAGGCAGACACCGGCTTTTCCGGTCAGTCTTCCATATACGTCTGCCATAAAGGCTGCCCCCTGCTCATGGCGTACAGTGATAAATTTGATCGTTGAAAATTTTAAGGCGTTCATTACATCCAGGTTTTCCTCTCCGGGAATACCAAAGATATATTGAACGCCTTCGTTCTCCAGACATTTTACTAATACTTCTGCTGCGGACAGAGAAGTTTCTTTTTTTTGACTCATAATGACCCCTTCTTCTATTGTAAAAAATGAATTGTAATATTTTTCCACCACATAGTAGAGCAAAACAGGAATGATGTCAATATTTTTTTAAAATAAAAATGAAATTATTTATTGACAGCGTTTTATAGAACAAGTAATATTTAGCATATAAGGAATGATTTCATTCTCAGATAAAGCGATAAAGGGCAGCATAAATAAAGTAGGAGGGATTGTTTGACAAAAAAAGTGACAGAGATTAAAGACATGGAAGGACTGGTGAACCGCATGCTGGTAGTATCCGCGGATTCCACCGTCTACAAAAAGATTGCCGCATATATTGAACAGTATTATATGCAGATTATTTTTATGACAGCAGGTGAACTGGCTTTGCAGCTTTCCGTCAGTCAGGGCAGTGTATCAAAATTCTGTATTGCACTGGGCTATCGTGGATATGCGGATTTCCTGCGCAATTTACAGAAATTTGTCGGAAAAGAAATTACCGCACCGGAACGCTATCACTATACTTCCGTGAGCACGCACCATACAGATGATGTGATCGAGCGTGAGATTGAAAACCTTCGTACGTTAAAGGAGATTACAGCGGGAGCGGATTATCATAAGCTGGTAGACACGATTGTAAATGCAGAAGAGATCGTTTTGCTTTCTGCCCGTATGTCAGCTACCCTGCTGCCTTATATGCGTTATACGCTGGACAAGTTGCGGGACAATGTGCGGCTGGTAACGCCGGATGGCAATGACTGGGATTATTTTCAGGTCAAATATAAAAAAGAGCGGGTATGGGTGATTGCGATCGGACTTCCGCGATATCCGAGAGTCCTGGTTGAAAAAGTAAAAGAATTACGAAAAGACGGGTATAAGATAGACGTTATCACAGACAGTCGTTTTTCACCGTTGTGTAAGTATGCGGATACGAAGGTTTTTATACCAACGACAGTCGCATCTGTTTTTGATCTTTACAGTACACCGATGGCGTTTATCAATCTCTTGATCACGGATGTTTCAAAACAGCTTCCGGAAATGGAAGAACGTCTGGCAAAGATCGAGCAGATCGATAATCAGCAGAAAATTTATTTTTCTTAAAATAATAAAAATATTCTTGACACAATCAAATAATGATAGTATCATACATGCAACAGCAAAAATAAACAGGAAACAAAAAGCAATGGCGCTCAACAGACCGGGTATGGTCGGAGCGCTGTTTTTTTATTTTCAGAGGAGATGATTTTATGGAACTGACAGAAGAACAAAAAGACATGTTGAATGGCAGATATGGAGAAGGGACTGCATACGCAATGAAAATTCAGGTTGCGATCGGAGAGTCATTTGATGCACCGCGTATGGTTCCGATCACGAGGGCGCATGTTGCATTAAGCAACCAGGATGCAGATCTCTGGTTTGCGGAAAAATTGCTGCATGCGGGAGCACACTGCAGAGTATCACCTACCGTAAATCCGGGATTTTGCATTTCCTTTTTCAAACAGCATAACATGGTTTCAGATGAAGACACGGAAATGATGCAGCGGACGCACAATGCATACAAAGGACTTGGAGCAACGCTTACCTATAACTGTACGCCATATGTTGCAACGAATGTGCCGAACTTCGGTGAGATCTGCGCTTTCTCCGAATCCAGCGCTACTCCGTATATCAATTCGGTCTGGGGAGCAAGAAGCAACAGGGAGGGCGCAAACAGTGCTTTATGTGCCGCGATTACCGGATATGTACCAGAATACGGACTTTTGCTGGATGAAAACCGGAAAGGAAATGTTCTGGTGGAAGTTCAGGCAGATATGAAATCTGATTTTGAATATCATCTTTTGGGTTACTGCGGAAAGAAGATCGGACCGGGTATACCGGTGTTTACCGGACTTCCGAAACATATCGGAAAGGAGGCTTTAACCAATCTCGGGGCGCAGCTTAATACATCGGGGGCGTATGGCATGTACCATATCGCAGGTTTTACGCCGGAAGCACCTACTGTTGAGGCAGCTTTTGGAGGCAAAGAGCCGGAGCGCAAAGTGGTGATCACAAATGATGATTTACAGGAAATTTTAGAGGAAATTTCCAATCCGGGAAATCGTAAGATTGATTTTGCAATGTTCGGATGTCCACATTTCACGCTGGATCAGGCAATGCATATTGCAGAACGTATTGATGGGAAAAAGCTGGCAGTTCCAATGTGGATCTTAACTTCCTATCATGTAAAGGAGCTGGCAGACCGGATGGATATCACAGAAAAAATCGAGAAAGCGGGCGCATTTATTGTTCCGGATACCTGTCCGGATCAGCCTTGCTGGCATGGCCTGAAAGGCAAGATCGGCGTAACGGAATCTCCGAAATGTGCTTATTACCCGAAGCGCCGTGGAATCGAATTTGTAATCCGTGATCTTGACACCTGCATCGATGCAGCATTATGTGGGGAGGTAAAATAATATGGGAAAGAAGTTTTCATGTCATAAGATTTCAGAAGGAGTGGCAGAAGGAGAGGCTTTGATATCATCCGATGAGATCATGTTTTATCTGATCGATCCAAAGACCGGTGTTGTGATCGAACCGGCGCATGCGTTGGAAGGACAGTCCATGGCGGGAAAGATTTTGATCTTTCCTGGAGGAAAAGGAAGCAGTGTGGTACAGGCAGATGGTTTGTTTCAATTAAATAAGGAAGGAAATCTGCCAAAAGCAATGATCATCCAGTATCCGGAGACCGTGCTGGTATCCAGTGCAATTATCATGGATATTCCAATGGTGGATAAAGTTGACAGGGAATTTTATGAAACGATAAAAAGTGGTGACCGCATCCGGATTGATGCCGATGCGGGAACAATCGAGATCTTATAAAGCAAAGGCGGCAAAATGAATCGAAAAGCTGTATTTTCCTATGGCTGCATTCTGATAGCAGCTGCACTCTGGGGAGGAATTGGTATCTCCGTCCGATATATTTCCGGTTTTGGCCTTACCAGTATACAGAGTGCCTGTGTGCGCATTTTTGTCACGACGCTGTGTCTGTTTTTGTATCTTGTCTGTACAGACCGGACAAAGTTGAAAATACATCTGTGTGACCTGAAATATTATTTCGGCAGTGGAATTTTAAGCATTCTGTTAAACAATGTCTGTTATGCTGTCTCCGTCCGGGTTAATTCGCTTTCCATGGCGGCAATCCTGCTTTATACATCACCGTTTATCGTGGTGGTTTTCGCACATTTTGTATTCTGCGAAAAAATGACGGTAAAAAAGACGACAGCACTGCTCATTTGTTTTATCGGCTGTATCTTTACGGTGGGACTTGGTGTGTTTGTGGAGAGTGCGCTGACGCTGGTCGGTCTGCTTGCAGGTCTTGGCTCAGCACTTGGCTATGCGCTTTATAATCTGTTTACGAAGGTGCTTGTAAGAAAATATCATACCTTTACAGTGACGTTTTATACGTTTTTGTTTGCGTTTGTCGGAATCATATTTCTGGCGTCTCCATTGGAACTGCTTGGTAAGGTGGTGACAGCACCGGAGCGTGTTCCGCTTGCGGTTTTAAGCGCGGCACTGACCAGTGCATTGCCATATCTGCTGTTTGCGGCAGGACTTAGGTATGCGGAAAGCAGCAAGGCATCGATCGTGGCGACAGTGGAGGTTGCTGCCTCTTCGATCTTTGGTTTTATGTTTTATGGAGAAAAATTGAAATCTGCAAATATTATCGGAATTTTAATGATTATTGCGGCAGTTGTAACACTTAATCTGCCAGAGAGACAAAAAAAGTGAAAAAATCATAAAAATAGTATTGACAAAAATAAATGATGATGCTATCATCATACTAAATTCAAGCAAAGGTGCTAAGGAAGTAAATTCCTGGCACCTTTTTTGTATCTTGATTGGAATGAAAATATTAAAGAAAAAAGAATGGAATGATTCCAATATTAAGTGAGGTGAGAAAATGGGTATGGAAATCAATATTGACAGACTGATGACAAACCTCTTTGAAATGGCAAAAATAGGGATGAATGAGAAAGGTGGAATTGACCGGGCGCTGGGAAGTCAGGCGGATTATGAGACCAGACAGTGGCTGCTTTCTTACTGGGAGAAAAATTTTAAGCTCCATCCGTTCGTTGATCCAATCGCCAATATGTGGGTGAAGCGGAAAGGCAGGGAACCATTGCTCCCGATCGTGATTGGTTCTCATCACGATGCTGTACCGGATGGAGGAAAATACGATGGCGCAATGGGAGTACTAATCGCAACCGAGATTATGCAGCGTATTGTGGAAGATGACATTCCACTCAGGCATCCGGTCTGGATTATATCCTTTACAGGAGAAGAACCGAACCCGTTTAATCTTTCAACGCTGGGCAGCAAGGTGATCAGTGGAAGGTTAAAAAAGGAAGATCTTGTGAACTGTAAGAACAGAGAGACCGGAGAGAGCTTAAAGGATACGATTGCAAAGCTGGGTGGAAATTTTGAACGTCTGGATGAGGCGAGAATCCAGAAAGGAACGATCGCAGCATTTTTAGAGCCACATAATGAGCTTGGAAGACATTTAGAGGCAGAAGATCTTTCTGTCGGATCTGTAAGCTGTATCACCGGGATTTACCGGGAAGAGATCACAGTTCTTGGCGAAGCAAATCACGCAGGGACAACAATGATGCAGGATCGAAAGGATGCATTGCTTGCACTCAGTGAGATTGCGCTTGAGATTGAAGAGGCAGCAATCGAATTTGAAAATCCGGATGTAGTGGCAACTATGGGATATGTAAAGATCATACCGAATGAGGCGAGTATTATTCCCGGGCAGGCGAAGGCCATCATTGATATCAGAACCTGTGAAAGAAATATCCAGGATCAGATCCTGGAAAAGATTCAAAAGGCGGTTGAAAAGATCGAAAAAAAACGCAAGGTTATCGTAAATCGAAAAGAAATCTTAAATCAGCCGTGTAGAAAAATGGATGAAGATGTGATTGCGGCAATAAATGCCGGAATTGAAGATATCGGAGAACCGAAAAAACAGATGGTCAGCATGGCAGGACATGATGCTTCTAATATGGAGCTGATCACAAAAGCCGGGATGATATTTGTTCAGAGTGTCGGCGGAAAGGGACATTGCAGACAGGAGTATTCCAAACCTGAGGATATCAAAAAAGCGGCGGATGCAGTATTTTATGCATTATTAAAGTTGGATAAGGAGCTGGATTAGATGAAGTTAATAATTCCTGAATTGTTATATACAGGCGGAGAATTCAAAAAGGAATATGCGGTAATGATCGAAGGAACGAAGATTAAAAAGATCGGTCCTGCAGCAGAATTGAAAAAAGAGGCCGGAGAAACCGAATTTTTGGAACTTCCACATCAGGTGTTAGTACCAGGAACAGTCAATGCACACAATCATTGTTTCCAGAGCCTGCTTCGCGGGATTGCAGCAGACCGGCCGTTTCTCGAGTGGAGAGACAGATCTTTGTATCATTATTCTCCACTTATGACGTTGGAAGATATTTACAATGGAGCGCTGTTCGCGTTTGGTGAAATGATGAAGCGGGGAGTGACCTGCGTCGGTGATTTCTTTTATTTACATAATTATGGAACAGACAGTGATGAAGCTGTTATCCAGGCAGCAAAGGATCTGGGCATGCGGCTTGGATTGGTCCGGACAATGTATGACTGGGACGGAGCTCCGGCGGGCTATGTGGAAACCATTTCACAGGCGGTGGAAAATACGAGGGCACTGGGAAAGAAATACAAAAATGATCCGATGGTCAACGTGATTCCGGCGCCGCACAGTCTGCACGCAGCATCAACGGATATGGTTTTGGCCGGTCATGAACTGGCAAAAGAACTCGGTACGAAATTCCATATGCATGTGGCGGAGGAGCCTTTTGAGGTTGAGCAGGTCAAAAAGGAGCATGACGGCATGACACCGCTTGAATACCTTGATAAGATCGGAGTCGTGGATGACACGATGGTCATCATTCACGGCGTCTGGTTAAAACCGGAAGAGATTAAAACGCTTGGGGCAAAGGGCGGCGGACTGGTCTATTGTCCATCCAGTAACATGTTTCTGGCAGACGGTATTACAGACATTCCACTTATGATGAAATCCGGTGTCAGGATCGCGCTTGGCAGTGACGGGGCATGCAGCAATAACCGGATCAGTATTTTTGAGGAAATGCGGATGGTATCCCTGCTTCAGAAGGCAAATACCTGTGATGCACTTTGTGTGAACTATATGCAGGCATTTGAGATGGGAACTGCAAACGGAGCGGATCTTCTTGGCTTTACGGCAGGAAAGATCGAGGAAGGTTTTGAGGCAGATTTTACCGGTATCGATCTGAATGATCTTTCCATGATGCCAGTCAGCGAGAATCTGGAACAGGTACTTCCAAACATTGTTTATTCGATGGAACCGCAGGCGGTAAAGACCGTGATCGTACAGGGAAAACCGACAATCTTAGACGGGCAGCTTAAAACGGTGGATGAGGAGCTTATCAAAGAAAAGGTTCGAAAAACCATGAGGCGCCTTGGATAAAAAATGTGAATCCCTGCGATTTTCATTTATAGAGACACTTGGAAAACAGTTACAGAAAACAGGAGGAAACAATTATGAAAAAAAGAATTTTAGCGGCCTTAATGACAACGGCAATGATAGCTGCCATGGTAACCGGATGTGGTGACAGCAGCAATGAGGCAAGTACAGCAACAGATACAAAGGAAGAAACGGCAGATACCGGAGAAACAACACCGGGCGAAGCCGGAACAGAGGCAGCAGCTTCCGGTATGTATGATGGAAAAGTACTGCTTGGTCAGGCTTCCTGGATCGGATACGCACCACTTTATCTGGCAGACAAAAAAGGATTTTTTGATGATCATGGTGCGGATGTGGATGTAGAATTCTTTGAATCGAAGACAGATTCCAAGAGCGCACTTGCAGCGGGAAAAATTCAGGGTATGTCAACAACCGTTGATACACATGTCATGAGTGAGGCTTCCGGCATGGATTTAAGTGTTGTATTAGCGCTTGATACTTCAGATGGTGGCGACGGTGTTTCTGCAAAATCTGACATTCAGGATGTCAAGTCTCTGGCAGGACATACCGTAGCACTTGATACTTCCGGTGGAGCGTCTTATTTCTGGTTCCAGTATCTGCTTCAGCAGGAGGGGATGACATTGGATGATGTCCAGGTTGTAAATATGAGTTCCGGTGATGCCGGTGCAGCGTTTGTTGCGGGAGAAGTTGATGCGGCAGTTACCTGGGAGCCATGGCTTTCCAAAGCAAAAGAGGCAGAAAACGGAAGTGTTCTGGTAGACAGTTCAAGTACTCCGGGTGTTATCGTAGATGCACTGGCAATGGACAAAGAGTTTGCGAAAGAGTATCCGGATACAGTAAAAGCGATCATAAGTGGATGGTACGATGCGCTGGCTTATATGGAATCCAATCCGGATGATGCCTATAAGATCATGATGGAATATACCGGAGATGAGACACCGGAAGCATTACAGGAATCCATGAAAGAAGTTTCTTTCTATGACAAAGCAGGGAATGAGGAGTATTTTAACGGAGAAATCCAGGATATTGCATCCAAAGCGGGAGATCTCTGGGTCGAGATGGGACTGATCGATGCAAAACCGGATATTGACGCAATGATCGATGGCGAATATCTGACAGGTCTTGAATAAAACAGAAAGGATATGAATGAAATGAGCAGTGAATATATGTTAATTACATTGGATGATGAATTACCGGAAATGCCGGAATTTGAGCCGGGGATCCGGCGTGCGCCGTCCAGAGGATTTCATCTGACAGAGGAACAGACAAAAACAGCCTTGAAAAATGCACTTCGTTATATAAAACCGGAGTACCATAAACAGCTGATACCGGAATTCCTGGATGAACTGTATACAAAAGGACGTATTTATGGATATCGTTTCCGTCCGGCAGGACGTATCTATGGAAAGCCGATTGACGAATACAAGGGAAAATGTATCGAGGGAAAAGCGTTTCAGGTCATGATCGATAACAATCTGGATTTTGAAGTAGCTCTGTATCCCTACGAACTGGTTACTTATGGAGAGACCGGAAGTGTATGTCAGAACTGGATGCAGTACCGGCTGATCAAAAAGTACCTGGAAGAACTGACCGAAGACACCACACTTGTTGTGGAAAGCGGACATCCGCTGGGACTTTTCAAGTCCCGGCCGGAGGCCCCGAGAGTTACGATCACAAATGCGCTGATGGTCGGTATGTTTGACAATATGAAAGACTGGGAGATTGCGGAAGAAATGGGTGTCGCAAACTACGGGCAGATGACAGCCGGAGGCTGGATGTACATCGGTCCGCAGGGTATTGTACATGGAACCTATAATACGTTATTAAATGCGGGAAGACAGCAGCTTGGCATACCGAATGACGGGGATCTGAGTGGACATTTATTTGTAAGCTCCGGGCTGGGAGGCATGAGTGGCGCACAGCCAAAAGCAGTTGAGATCGCAAGAGGTGTCGGTATCATTGCGGAGGTTGATTTTTCAAGAATAGAGACCCGCCTGGATCAGGGCTGGGTATCGGAATGGTCCGATGATCTGGAAAAGGTATTTGCGACAGCGAAAGAATATATGGACAAGAAACAGCCGCGCTCGATTGCCTACTATGGAAATATCGTAGATCTTTTGCAGTATGCGGTGGATCATGAGATAAAGATTGATCTTCTTTCTGATCAGACCTCCTGCCACGCAGCATACGAAGGTGGCTACTGCCCGCAGGGTCTTACCTTTGAAGAGAGAACAAAAATGCTTGCGGAGGATCAGGATCAGTATGCAAAATTAGTGGATCAGTCGCTGCGTAAACATTATGAACTCGTAAAGACCTGTGTAGACCGCGGTACCTATTTCTTTGATTATGGAAATTCTTTCTTAAAGGCAATTTATGACGCAGGTGTAAAGGAAATCTCCAAGAACGGCGTGGATGATAAAGACGGCTTTATTTATCCGTCTTATGTGGAAGACATTATGGGACCGCATCTGTTTGATTATGGTTATGGACCGTTCCGCTGGGTATGTTTAAGTGGGAAACCGGAAGATTTAAAGAAGACTGATCAGGCAGCAATGGCTTGTATTGATAAGGACAGACGTTATCAGGATCTCGATAACTACAACTGGATCAAAGAGGCAGAGGAGAATAAGCTGGTCGTTGGCACACAGGCGAGAATCCTGTATCAGGATGCCGTTGGACGTGTGAAGATCGCCCTGAAATTCAATGAGATGGTAAGAAACGGTGAAATCGGACCGGTTATGATGGGACGTGATCATCATGATGTTTCCGGTACAGATTCTCCGTTCCGTGAAACAGCAAACATCAAAGACGGCAGTAATGTTATGGCAGATATGGCAGTACAGTGCTACGTCGGAAATGCAGCGCGCGGCATGAGCCTTGTGGCACTTCACAATGGCGGCGGTGTTGGAATCGGAAAATCCATTAACGGCGGATTCGGACTGGTGCTGGATGGAAGCAAACGCGCAGATGAAGTGGTAAAAAGCGGTCTTCTCTGGGACGTCATGGGCGGCGTTGCAAGAAGAAACTGGGCGAGAAATGAACATTCCATGGAGACAGCGATTTCTTACAACAAGACCTACGAAGGAGAAAGCCAGATCACGATCCCGTATCTCGCAGATGAAGATCTGGTTGCAGATGCAGTGAAAGCGCATTTTCATTAAAGAACAGGGGAATGCATATGGAAAGACAGATATTGATAAATATTTCACAACTGGTCACGCCGGAAGGCCGTGCGGCGAAGCATGGCAGTGCAATGAATGAATCCAAAAAGATTATGGATGCCGCAGTCGTCGTGGAAGATGGACGGATCGCGTTCGTCGGCACGACGGCAGAAGTGAAGAATGCTTATCAGCTGGACGGAGAACATGTCAGGGATATGCATGGACGTACCGTTTTGCCGGGATTTGTGGATTCGCATACCCATTTTATTTTTGGCGGGTATCGTCCGGAGGAATTTATGATGCGCCAGAAGGGCGTTCCGTATATCGAGATTCATAAGGCAGGCGGCGGCATCCAGAATACGGTAGAGGCCACCAGGGCACTTGATGATGGGGAAATGTACCGGCTGGGAGAGATGCGGTTAAAAGATATGCTGTCTATGGGAGTTACAACGGTGGAAGGAAAGAGTGGTTATGGACTTGACCATGACTGTGAGATAAGACAGCTTCAGGTGATGAAAAAACTAAATGGAGCACAGCCTGTTTCCGTGGTAAATACATATCTCGGTGCGCATTCCATTCCGCTGGAATATAAAAAGGATCCGGATTCTTATCTGGATTTTATGATCGCAGAGATGCTGCCGGAGATAAAAAAAGAAAACCTTGCGGAGTTTACCGATGTGTTCTGTGAGGAAGGCGTGTTTACCAGAGAACAGTCAAAAAGACTGCTGTCTGCGGCAAAAGAAGCAGGTTTTGGACTAAAGATCCATGCGGATGAGATCGTATCTACGGGAAGCGCCGAACTGGCGGCGGAGCTTGGGGCAGTATCGGCGGATCACCTGCTTGCTGTTTCAGAGCAGGGCATTTGTGACATGGCAAAAAGCGAGACAATTGCCACATTGCTTCCGTGTACCGCATTCTGTCTGAAGAAACCATATGCACCGGCGAGAAAAATGATCGATGCCGGATGCGCGGTGGCGTTGGCAAGTGATTACAATCCGGGCAGCTGCTTTACAAACTCGATTCCACTCATGTTTGCGCTGGCAGTCATTCACATGGGTATGACACTGGAAGAGGCACTGTGCGCGCTTACCTTAAACGGAGCAGCGGCAGTTGGCATGGAGAAGGAGATCGGCAGTATTGAAGTCGGAAAGAAAGCGGATCTGGTAGTTCTTTCCGACCCCAAATATGAATTCCTTGTTTATCATACCGCAAAAAATCTGGTCTGTGAGGTAATAAAGAACGGAAAAACTGTATATCAGAAAGGTGAGGTGTAATTATGGCGAATGATACAAAAAAGAAAAGCGCAAAAGTTCGTCTGGAAGATGCTTTTACACCGAAGGCATCCATTTCAAAAAAGGCATATGCACTTTTGGCAGTGCTGTCTTTTGTGCTTATTTTTTTATATTGGGCGTATGCCGTTTATGTAAAACATGTAGACAGTATGTTTTTACCATCGCCGGCAAAAACTTTTGAATCGGCAAAAAACATGTTTTTAACCGGAGGATTTCTTACGGATATCCGCATGTCTGTGCAGCGTGTATTGATTGGATTTTTAATTTCAGCAGTGGTCGGTATTCCACTTGGCCTGCTGATCGGAACTTATGCACCGTTTGCTGCATTTTTAGAACCATTTTTCTCATTTTTCCGTTACCTTCCGGCATCCGCGTTTATTCAGCTGTTTATTTTATGGATCGGAATCGGAGAATCTTCGAAAGTGGCGATCATTATTGTAGGAAGCGTTGCACAGATCATTTTAATGGTTGCGACGAATGTAAGAAATGTGAGCATTTCCCTGATTGAAGTATCCTATACGCTTGGCGTTTCCAGGTTTGGTGTGTTTTTTAAGGTAATCCTGCCGAAATGTCTGCCGGATATTGTGGATACCTTACGTATTGTGCTTGGCTGGGCATGGACCTATATTATTGTGGCAGAGATGATCGGTGCATCCAAGGGAATTGGATTTATGATCACACAGGCAGGACGGCAGTTTATGATCTCAAAAATATTTGTCGGAATTATTACGATTGGTATCATTGGTCTTGCGCTCGATATGTTTTGTATGTTCTTACGCAAAGTACTGTTTCCGTGGAACGAAGAATAGGGGGAAGATAAAATGAATGATTTACTGGTATGGATTATTGACGAAGAGTGGTCGGATTATGAAGTGGAAAAGGAACTTATAAAAAAGCTGCTTCCGGATGCAAAAATCCGTCATTCCGGGTATGACTATAAAAAAGATCTTGAAGAGTTTGGATATCAGGCAGACCTGATCCTTGCACAGGTTTATACAAAGATTGACAAAGAAGTGATTGATCGTCTGGAAAAATGTCGTGGAATTGCAGTTTATGGTGGCGGTTATGACAGGATTGATATTGACGCAGCCAGAGAAAAGGGAATCATGGTGACAAATGTGCAGGGCTATTGCGCAGATGATCTGGCAGAGTACGTCATGGCTGCGATTTATAATTATAATAAGAAGATCCTGTCTTATCGGATTACCGATGGAAAGGGTGTATGGGGCGCCGGTGCGGTGTCGCACATTGTACACCGCGTGAGTGCATCTACGTTATTTATTGTTGGTTGCGGAACGATCGGAAGAACACTTGCAAAGTATGCAGCCGGTGCCGGTATGAAAGTAATCGGTTATGATCTCCATGTACCACCGGAAATCTTAAAAGAAGCTGGCATTGAGCCGGTTTCCTGGGATGAAGGATTTCAGATGGCAGATTATGTAAGCGTACATGTGAAGTATACAAAGGAAACCCATCATATTATCGGAAAAAAAGAATTTGCCGAGATGAAGCCAACGGCATATCTGATCAATACAGCGAGAGGAAATATCTTAAATGAGGCAGATCTGATCGAGGCGGTGGAAAAGAAAGAAATTGCAGGTGCGACAGTAGATGTGATATCCGTAGAGCCACCGAAGGGTGATGAAAATATCTGGAAGTGCAGCGACATTATTGTGACACCACATATTTCTTATATTTCAGAGGAATCTTTCCATACATTAAAAGTCAGAACTGTAGAAAATGCGTATAAGATGTTTAACGGAGAAAGACCGGACGATCTGGTCAATGGATAAGTCGCGAAAACAGACAGGAGGCTGAATTATGAGTAGAGAATATATCGAAGAGGCAAATGGAAAAGTAATAAAATTGCATGAAGGAGTGGATATCATCGGTGTAACAAAAACATTTGCGACCAAAGAGCGAACGGTACAGGCGCTTGCGGAAACAAATCTTCATGTGCGCAGCAAAGAATTTGTTACACTTTTAGGAACCAGCGGATGTGGAAAGTCTACACTGCTTCGGATGATTGGCGGTCTGGAGCATCCGTCAACCGGAAAGATCATGTTTAAAAAAGAAGAAATTACAAAACCGGGTGCTGATATTGGAATGGTATTTCAGTCTTATACTTTATTTCCATGGATGACAGTGGAAAAAAATATTGCGTTTGGATTGAATCAGAGAAAAAACAAGACAAAAGAAGAGATTAACGAGATCGTCAATTCCTATATTGATCTTGTCGGACTCAGAGGATTTGAAAAGCAGTATCCGAAATCTCTTTCCGGTGGTATGAAACAGCGTGTCGCGATTGCAAGAGCACTGGCGAATGATCCGGATGTTCTGCTGTTGGACGAGCCGTTTGGCGCACTGGATATGCAGACGCGAGGTGTCATGCAGGAACTGCTTTTAAATGTATGGCAGAAATCGCCGAAGACGATCATCATGGTAACACATGATATTGAAGAAGCTGTTTTCCTTGCAGACCGGGTAGTAGTTATGACATCAAGGCCGGGAACTGTCCGTGAAGTAATTGACATTGATCTGGAGCGGCCGAGAGACTATCATATTAAAAACACACAGAAATTTATGGAATACAAAATGCATTGCTCCGATATTATCCGGGAAGAAAGTATGAAACTGATCACAGCGGTAGAATAGAGGAGGATTACGATATGAGATACGTTCCAAATGCAGAACAAAAGGTATCGGAATGGTCTGGCGGAACAACAACCGAACTGTATCTGTATCCGCCGGATGGAAGTTACAGGGAGCGTAGATTTAAAGTTCGTTTAAGCACGGCAGTGTGCAGGGATGAGACTTCTGTGTTTACGAAACTTTCCGATACAAAACGAATTCTTATGGTGCTTGATGGCGCGGTAGAACTGTGTCACGAAAGCGGAAAGACAGTCCGGCTGTGTCCCGGTGATCAGGACGCATTTTCGGGAGGGGAAAAGACGGTCAGTCATGGAGCCTGTCAGGATTTCAATCTGATGTTAAAAGAAGGGGCAGACGGTCAGCTGGAATATCTGAAACTGACGGCAGGGGAGAAAAAAATATTTGATGTGAAAACGGATGTGCTTGGCATTTATCTTGTCACAGGCAGTTTGGATGTTTCTTATCATGGAAAATATCAGAAAATGAAAAAAGGGGATTTCCTGTATGAGGATTCCTCGCATGGAGAGATGGTGGTTCATGCATTCGAATCCTGTACACTTGTAATTGCAAAAACAAACAATAGTTAACCATAAATAATAAAAGAGTTGACAATAAAAAGGCGAATCTTTATAATAATACACCGTAGGTGAACTGTATGCACCTGCGGTATTTTTATTTCCTGAAAAAACAGGAAAACAAAACATTTTACGTGAGGAGAAGAACTATGGAAACAGAAAAAAAATTCAGCATTACCCAGATTGCGGTCATTGGTGTTATGACAGCGGTTATTTGTATCCTGGCACCGTTTTCGCTGCCGATCGGACCGGTTCCGATCTCGTTTACAAATCTTGCGATCTACATCGCGCTGTATGTACTTGGCATGAAACGTGGCACGATCAGCTACCTGATCTATCTTCTGATCGGACTTGTCGGCGTACCGGTATTTTCCGGATTCACCGGTGGACCACAGAAATTATTCGGACCGACCGGAGGATATCTGATCGGATTTATCCCGATGGCAGTGATCGCAGGCATTGTGATCGACAAGTGCATGAAAAAATGGTATTTCTGCCTGCTTGCGATGATCGCAGGAACCTGGGTATGTTATCTGTTTGGAACCGCATGGCTGGCATTCCAGGCAAATATGACATTTAAAGCCGCGCTTGCAGCCGGTGTTATCCCGTTTATCATCGAGGATCTGATCAAAATGGTACTTGCGCTTCTGATCGGACCGCAGATCCACAAACAGCTTGTCAAAGCACAGCTTGTTGATTAAAAAATCGCAAAAAGTGAGTAGAAAAACTGCATATTTTGAGTAGTAGCCCGTAAAAAAATTTGCTATCATACAACAAGATTTTGAAGAAAATAACGGGATATGAGGTGATAGCAATGAAAAACTATGTAAATGACATGACAAAGGGCAATCCGACCAGATTACTGCTTTCGTTTACGATGCCTATGTTAGTGGGCAATCTGTTCCAGCAGCTTTATAACATCGTGGATTCGATCATCGTAGGACAGTTCGTCGGCGCGGATGCGCTCGCGGCGGTAGGGGCGACCGGTTCCGTCAATTTCCTTATTTTTTCGTTGTGTTTTGGAATGGCGGCCGGTGTCGGCATCGTAATCTCCCAGTATTTCGGAGCGAAGGATGAGGAGTATGTGAAACGTGCGATCGTAAACGCAATGTATCTTTTGCTTGCATCGGCAGCAGTGATGTTTGTGGTTGGTTTCGGATTTGCGAGACCGTTTCTGATCGCACTTCACACACCGGATAATATCCTTGGGGACGCGGTCTTATATATGAAAGTGATCTGCTGTGGTATTTTTACCGTTGCAGTTTATAACGGTGTTTCTTCTATATTAAGAGCGCTTGGAGATTCTAAGACACCACTTGTTTTTCTCGTGATCTCAAGCTTCTTAAATATTGCACTGGATCTGATCTTTATCCTGACGTTTCACTGGGGCGTGTTTGGTGCGGGATTCGCGACGGTTCTCTCCGAGGGAATTTCCGGGATTGGATGTCTGATCTGGGCATTGCGCAAAAATCCGTATTTTAAGTTCAGGAAGGATTACATGAGAGTGGATACCTCGATCATAAAGAAATGCTCCAGACTCGGTTTTCCGGTGGCGATCCAGAATGCGATGATCGCGGTTTCCTGTATCGCGTTGCAAAGCGTTGTAAATACCTTTGGATCTACCGTAGTTGCCGCGTTTACCGTGACAAGCCGTGTGGAACAGATCGTACAGCAGCCGTATGGCTCACTTGGCACGGCAATGTCAACCTACGCCGGACAGAATATGGGCGCGGGAGAGATCGAGCGTGTGAGAGCCGGATACCGCAAGAGCTATCTGATCATGGGCGCGTTCACGCTGCTGATGCTTCCGATGGCACAGTTTTTCGGACATCAGATCGTACAGCTCTTCGTAAAGAGTTCCGAGACGGAAGTGATCGTACTCGGCACACAGGCACTGCGCATTACAAGCTGGTTTTATTTCCCGCTTGGCATGATCTATATTACCAGAGGTCTTTTGAATGGCGCGGGAGACGCGATGTATTCGCTGATCAACGGCATCATGGAGATGTGCGGAAGAATCGGACTTGCAAAACCGCTTACCATGATCGGTGCGATCGGGGTATGGGGCGTCTGGCTCGCAACCGGGCTTACCTGGCTTATTACCGGACTGATCAGTCTGTTCCGCTATCTGCAGGGAAAATGGAAAGAAAAAGGTGTGGTCGAGCCTGTCCAGAGAGAAAGACAGCATGCGGGTGCATAAAAGAAAGGAAGAGGACATGGAAAATTTCCTGCCTTCTTCCTTTTTATTTGTCCTGTAAATATTTCGCACGGAAAGAACTCGGCGTATCCTTCCGGTATTTTAAGAAACAGCGGTTGAATGTGGAAATACTTGCAAATCCGGACATCAGCGCTACGTCCGTGATGGAGAGCGTGGCATTGGCAAGCAGCTCGCAGGCGCGGTTTAAACGCTCCTTTGTAATAAATTCCACATAGGAAAGACCGGTAAATTCCTTAAACAGCCGGGAAAAATGATAGCGGCTGAAACCGGCGTAATCCGCAGCGTCATCAAGGGAAATGTTCTCCGTACAATTCTGGGAGAGGTAAGAGCAGACATCGATCATTTTCTGTGTGATCTCAGACTGGTGTGTCCCCTTTGTGGCCGTGCTTTTGACCGAAGAATAATGGTTGTCCAGAAAATGGATGAACTGCTCGGAGGTGACATATTCCCCGATCGCGATAAACATTTCATAAAGTTTACAGCAGATGCGGGTATCTTTAAACGGAAGATCCGAGGCATCGGTAGCAAACATCTCGTGCGCGCATGTTACAATGGTATCCGTGAGCGCACTGTTTTCACCGTTTGGAAAATAGCGGAATTTCTGAAGCCAGTACTGATGCTTTTTAAATTCGGTCATATACAAAAGCAGGGAGTAGTCAAACTGTATCAGCAGATAGGACGGTGTCCCCGGCGGATTGTATACAAGAGAATGCAGTTCCCCGGGATGGATCAGCAGAATATCGTGCGTATTTAAAGTAAATACCGTATTATTGATACTGTACCGGATCCCTTCCTGTAAAGAAATGATCATCTCCGCATAGTTGTGCCAGTGCTCCGGGAAAGTTTCCGGAAGACAGGTAGAGGTGAGATTGATCGGATAGTCATTGTGAAACCTGATATTTTCAAAATTATTCTTTTCTAACATATCAAAAACCCCGATGTGTATAAAATAGTTTGTCCTTTTCTGTCGAAAATGATAAAATACATAACATAATTATAACAGACAAAACCGGTGAATGAAATACGGAATTTCATCCGCGCGGTCTGAACGATAAAGGGGAAACGTCTTATGTACAGTCTGTATTCCAGTCTGATCATCAATATCAGTCTGCTGGTACTGATCGCAACACTGCTCACGAAAATAACATTTGTAAAACAGGCTATGGCGGAAGAACACGCCTACCGCACGATGGATCAGCTGATCCTTGTGGTGATTTTTGGCGGTTTTTGTATTTTCTCCACCTGCAGCGGCGTCCGGGTGAACGGCGCGATTCAAAATACCAGGGTGCTCGGGGCGCTGGCGGCAGGACTGCTCGGCGGGCCGATGGTCGGAATGGGAGCTGCGGTGATCGGAGCGGTTCACCGGTTCCTTTACGATCCGACCGGATTTACCTCACTTGCGTGTGCGATGTCCACGCTTTTTGAGGGGGCGATCGGCTCCTTTGTATGGCTGATCTTTAAGCGGCGCGAGAGAAAGCAGACCACATTGTCCCTGTTTTTGATCACGGCATTCGCGGAATGTTCCCAGATGGGATTTATCCTTGCGATCGCCCGGCCGTTTTCGGACGCACTCGCGCTGGTAGAAGTGATCGCGGTGCCGATGACGCTGGTCAATTCACTTGGGATGATCCTGTTTTTTTCCGTGTTCGATGAAGTCTTTACCAGTCAGGATCTGCTTGCGGCGAATAAGATCCGGCTGGCGCTCACGATCGCGGATGAATGTATTCCGTATATCCAGAAGACGGCAAGGACACGCAGTGATTATGACGCGATGGCGGAGATCATAAAAAAATACGCAAACTGTAACGGCGTCCTTTTTTTGGAGCGGGATGGAAAAACCGGGCTGAACGATACGAAGTTAGTCATCCCGCCGGAGCTGTTTTTGGAGCTTTGTGAGGAAAATAAAAGTGTGGCATTCTGCCGTGTGACAGATAAAAAAGACACGAATTACCGTTATCTCAGGCGTTACAGCGCATTTGGGGCACCGCTCACGCAGGGAAAGGTCATCTGGGCGTATCTGGTGATCTTCCTGCCGAGACAGGTGTTGTCCACACAGGCGGAAATGGATTTCCTGGAGGGATTTGCCAAATTCTTTTCCACCAACTATGAACTGGCGCAGGCCGAAAAACAGAAAAAACTGCGCCAGCGCGCGGAATATCAGGCATTGCAGTCCCAGATCAACCCGCATTTTTTATTCAATTCCTTAAATACGATCTCGTTTTTCTGCAGGGAAAAGCCGGAGCGGGCGAGAGAGCTTCTGCTTGCGTTAAGCGTTTATTTCCGAAATACATTAGAGGCGACGGATGCCTATATGATCCCGCTGGAAAAGGAACTTGCGCATGTTAAGGCATATCTGGAACTGGAGGAGGCAAGATTCGAGGAACGTCTGACCGTAAAGATCAATGTGGATCCGGATTCCTGCGGCGGGGAACAAAAAAAAGAGGTTTTGGTGCCGACATTAATTCTGCAGCCGATCGTGGAAAACGCGGTAAAACATGGCGCAATGAAACGGGAGCATGGGGTGGTCACGATAACCGGACGTTTTGAAGAACCGGGCTATTCCGTTGTTGTGACGGATAACGGGCCGGGATTAAGCCCGCAGGCACTGGAAAACTTCAGACAGCGGAAAAAGGAAGGAAAGTACGGGCTGCAGAATGTAGACGCGAGAATGCGCAGCATTTACGGTGAAAACAGCGGACTTTTCATTGATACCGGGGAAGATGGGACCCGTGTGACCATGCATTTTTATAAAGAACCGGCATATCAGACAGATGCAGACAAAAAACTACGGACAGGGAAGGATGACAGAAGATGAAGATAGCAATCATAGACGACGAAAGACCGGCAAGAAGTGAACTGAGATATCTCTTGTCACAGGTTCTCCCGGAAGCGGAAATCTTTGAGGCGGACGGTGTGAAGACGGCGGATGCGCTGATGAAAGAGCATATCTTTCAGGCAATCTTTTTGGATATCAATCTGGGCGAAGTGAGCGGAACCGTGCTTGCGTCAGCGATCAAGGAGCATCAGAAAAAAGCGGCGATCGTGTTTGTGACCGCCTACCAGGAATACGCGGTCAAGGCATTTGAGCTGGGCGCGGTTGACTATATTTTAAAACCTTATGATCTCGACCGGATCAAAAAGACCTTAAAGCGGCTGGAAGATCAGGGATTTTTCGCAGAGGAGAAAGAGACGGAAAAATATGAGGAACTGGATAAACTGGCCGTGAATGCCGGAGATAAGATCCGGCTCATCGATTACCGGGATATCATCTACATTGAATACAACCAGAGAAATTCCCTGATCCATACCGCAGACAATGTCTACACCGAGAACTATACCATGACGGCGCTTACGGAAAAGCTGGAAAAGAAAAATTTCTTCCGGATCCACAAAAGCTATCTGGTAAACCTCCAGTATATGGAAGAACTGGTGCCAAATTTAAGCAATGGATATGAGGTGCGCCTAAAGCATTGTCCGGGCGAATTGCTGCCGGTCAGTAGAAGTCAGATCCGTCATTTGAAGCAGTTGTTTGAAATTTGAAAAACCACTGTTTGGTTGACATAATTTATGTTCACATTATCCTCAAAAAACGACACTTCATACACAAAAACATACAATATATACAAAAGGCATAGATAAAACTGAAAAAAGTTGTATAATATAACCATACTTCAAGAAAAGACGTAAGGAGGCGTTTTGTTATGGTAAGTTTTTTCGTTTGTCTTGCAATTTTAATTATCGGTTATTTTACCTATGGTAGAGTGATCGAACATATCTATGGTCCGGATGACCGTGAGACTCCGGCAGTTCGTATCAATGATGGTGTCGATTTCGTCGTTATGCCGAAATGGAAACTGTTTTTAGTACAGCTGTTAAATATCGCAGGTCTTGGACCGATCTACGGCGCACTTGCAGGCGCACAGTGGGGACCGGCAGTATTCCTCTGGATCACGTTTGGTACCATTTTAGCCGGTGCGGTACATGACTTCAGTGTTGGTTTTATCAGCATGCGTCATGATGGAACTTCTGTTTCCGAGCTGACCGGTATGTATCTTGGAAACTTTATGAAACAGGTTATGCGTGTATTCAGTGTTATCCTGCTTGTCATGGTAGGTACCGTATTTGCGGTAGGACCGGCTTCCCTGATCTCCATGCTGATCGGTAAGAACGGCGGTTCCGGTCTTCTGACCAACTCTTATTTCTGGCTGGCAGTTGTACTGATCTACTACTTTATCGCAACATTCGTGCCGATCGATAAGATCATTGGTAAGATTTATCCGATCTTCGGTATCTGCCTTATCATCATGGCGATCGGCGTTGGCGTAGGTATTTTCACACATGGTTATACCATTCCTGAGATTACCTTACAGAATCTGCATCCGGCAAAAACACCGATCTGGCCGGTTATGTTCGTCAGTGTAGCGTGTGGCGCGATCTCCGGATTCCACGCAACACAGTCACCGCTTATGGCTCGCTGCTGTAAGAGTGAGAAACAGTCACACTTCGTTTTCTACGGCGCAATGGTAAGTGAAGGTATCATCGCTTTGATCTGGGCAGCAGCAGGATGTGCTGTATATGAGAGAACCGGTGGTCTTACCACAGGTCTTACCCAGATGCTTACTGACGCAGGTCAGGCCGGTACTGTATATGATGTCTGCACAAAGACAATGGGTGGAGTTGGTATTGTCCTTGCAATGATCGGTGTTATCGCATGTCCGATCACTTCCGGTGATACTTCTTTCCGTTCCGCAAGACTTGTTATTGCAGACTGGTTCAAGATCGATCAGAAATCCTACAGCAAACGTCTTGTGATCTGCGTACCGTTACTGGCAGCAGGCGCACTGATCAGTCAGTTAGACTATCAGGTTGTATGGAGATACTTCAGCTGGTCGAACCAGACACTTGCAATGATCGCTCTGTGGACAGCATCCATGTATCTGTTTAAGAACAAAAAGCTGTTCTGGGTTACCGCTCTTCCGGCTACCTTCATGACGGCAGTTTCCGTAACATATTTCTTCTATGCTCCGGAGTGCCTGAATCTTGGAACCAAAGTAGCATATCCGATCGGACTGATCGCAGCAGCAGCATGCCTGATCCTCTTCCTTTCAAAGAGTGTATTTAAGAAAGATGGCGCAAAGGCATAACAACAGGCTGAATAAAAAAGAATAACGGGACAGGCTTTTTAAGAGAAGATCTTAAAAAGCCTGTTTTTACTTTACAGAAAAGGAGTGGACTTTTATACTGGAATAAGAAGAAACAAAGGGGATGGAAAGATGAATATCCGCATTTATACCATGACACATAAGAAATTTGAGGTGCCGCCGGATCCGATGTATGTACCGTTACAGGTTGGACGGGCGGTGCATGAAGATCTCGGTTATACCGGGGATGACACCGGAGATAACATTTCGGCAAAAAACTGCTACTACAGTGAGCTGACGGGACTTTACTGGGTATGGAAGAATGTAAAAGACACAGACTATGTCGGGGTGTGCCATTATCGCAGATATCTGATCAACGAAAAGGGCAAGGTTTTTACAAAAGGGGAATTGGAACAGATCCTGCAGAAAGTGGATGTGATCACGACAAAGAGAGTACAGCTGCGTTATCCGTATTATGAGGGATATAAGGCGACGCACCACATTGAAAATCTGGATGCGACCGGAGAGGTGATCCGTGAAATGTACCCGGATTATTATCCGTATTTTGACCGTCTGGTACATGGGGAAGAGACCTATTTCGGCAATATCATGATCTGCAGCAAAAAGCTGTATGACGCATATGCGGACTGGCTGTTTTCTATTTTTGCCGAAGTGGAAAAGCGTGTGGACATTGATTCGTATGACGATTATCATAAGCGTGTGTTCGGCTTTATCTCCGAGATCCTTTTACTTGTCTGGGTGCGGGCGAACAAGCTCTCGGTCTATGAGTGCCAGGTCGGGATGATCGGGGAAAAGGCAGAGACGCGGGAGATGAAAGAAAAGCTTGCCGGTTATTTCGAGCGGAAAGATGTGGCAGGCGCGAAAACATATTTTATGGAACGCTTAAAAAAGCGCCCGGATGTGCTCATGGAAGCGTCGGATATTACCGGGGAGCTGAAGCTGTGTATGCAGGTGATCGCGACCTGTGAGCGTGAACTCGGTGATCGCGCGGATCATGCGGTGGCTGACGGCGCAGAGAGCAAAACAGAAAAATGTGTCTTAGACCGTGGAATGTCTTTTGCAGAGCTGATGGAATATTTCCGGACGCTCAATGCGGCGGTTGAGGCTGTGCGAAAGAACGGGGATACAAAAGATGTTGGCAGTGCATTTCCATGGGAACAGGTGAGTGACGCGGCAGTTTATGTGGCAGTGCGCGTGCTCTGTACAAAGCCCGGAGAAGCGGAAGAAACGATGCGGCGGATTCCGAAAAATATGGCTTGCCATTTACCGGAATCGTCAGTATAATATGATATAAATTGCAAAAGAAAAAGAGGAAAAAAGAATGGCGGCATTAAAGATCAGTTATAAAATTTATCTGGAGGCGGAGGATGTATCCCAGTCCAGAATACAGTCCTGCACCTCATTTGTGGATGAGATCGTAAAAAATCACGCAAACCCGTACATTGCAAGAGCAGAGGTCACAAACGAAAATGACATGGATGATTTTATCGTGAGACTCTATGCGGATGAGGAGATCACGGAGGATGTCTGTGACAGTGAAAACGATGCAAAGGCTTTCGTGGACGATATGGTGGATCTGCTTTTTGATATTGCGCATATGCATTCTTTTCTTGACATGGAAGGCAGTTTTTCCATGGAGCTGGATGGAGAGCGGAGAGCGTATATGTTCCGTTCGGAGAGCGGTGACTCACTCTGTGATTTCGAGGAAGAAAATTAGAAAAATAGCATTGCCTTTTTCTTCCAATGTGTATATAATAAAAGAAGTGCAGATATAGTTCATCGGTAGAATGCCAGCTTCCCAAGCTGGAGAGGCGGGTCCGACTCCCGTTATCTGCTGATAAGACCACTCGGATAGACGTTGTAAGAGGTGTTTATCCGGGTGTTTTGCTGTATCAATAAATTTATAGATTATGCAGAAGAATAAGAGAGGGAAAAAACAGATGAAGGAAGATAATCGTTCAAGGGATCAAAAGGTAGCGCAGCTGCGTGAAAAAATAAGTTCCCGTATTTACCGGGAGAAAGAACCGAGATTCAGGCTGGCAAACACGATCGTGCTCTGGATGCAGCTGCTTCTCGAATTCGGGATGCTGTTAAATATGGGATACCTTGGTGTGACAGGAAATTCCAGGGTGATGGTCGGGATCACGATCGCATGGATCGTGCTCGGACAGATCGTCTCTTTTGTATTGTATTTTCAGAATCCGAGAAGCCTTACGTTAAACCATATCATGATCATTCAGTTTGGTGTGGCTTATACGCTTACACTTTTTTTAAACGGAAATAACTGTACAGTATTTTTAGCGCTTCCGGTATTTGTCGCGACGTTGATGTACAATAACCGCAGACAGATGAACATTGTAAGTATCATATGCGGCATTGTATGTACGGCGCGGATCGCTATGATTGGAATGGAAGTTTTGCCGTCCTCAAACAGTATGAATGAGGAGGTGATCGTTTATCTGACGATGATCGCGTCTTTGATCAGTATTACACAGGCAACCAGGATCTCATGGAGATTCAATCATGACGCGATGCATTCTATGGTGGATGAACAGCAGATCCAGGGCATTATCATGGAGGACGTGCTTGCGATCGCGAAAGGCGTACGGGATAAGACTGGTGACGCGGATGTCATGATCGAGCAGCTGTATGACTCAGCGCAGAATATCAACAAGATCGTTGGCGAGATCACCTGCGGAACACAGAGTACCTCGGAAAATATCCAGAATCAGACCATTATGACGCAGAATATCCAGGAATCCATTCAGGATGCCGCAGCGCGGACAAAGAACGCGGCCGGCAAGGCAACGGAATCCATGGAGACCGTAAAGGAAAGCCTGCAGACGATGGATGAACTCAGTGAACATTCCGGCCATATCGCGGATACCAACTCCAAAGTAGTGTCTTCGATGGAAAAATTACAGAAAAAGACTGAGGATGTAAAAGCGATCACGGATATGATCCTTGAGATCTCAAGCCAGACCAACCTGCTTGCGTTAAACGCGTCGATCGAGGCGGCAAGAGCAGGCGAGGCAGGAAAAGGTTTTGCGGTTGTCGCGGAACAGATCAGGCAGCTTGCGGAACAGACCAAGCAGTCTACCGAAAGTATTACGGCGATCGTGGCGGAATTGAGCAGTTACTCCGAGGAGGCTTCCGAGTCTATTCAGGAATCTTTGCATGTGACGGAAGAGCAGACCACGCTGATCGGAAACGCGTCGGAAGATTTTGGAAAGATCAATACCAATATGCAGGAACTGACCGATGAGATGATGAATATCAACAGCATGATGGAGGATCTCAAAGAATCCAACAATGCGATCGTTGACAGTATCAGCCAGCTCTCAGCAGCGAGCCATCAGATCGCGGCAAGTACAGAGGAGGCTTCCGAGATCACCGGAAGCAATCAGACAAGCTCCAAACAGGCAAGAGATATGTTAGAGCAGGTACTTGGCTACTCACATCAGTTAGATAAATATATGAAATAGTAAAAAGACCGTTTCTCAATGCGAGAGACGGTCTTTCTATATCCGGTGATCGTTGTTGCAAAGCCGAATTGTAATGAGGGTCAGTTAAGTGAACTTGGTGGAACCGAATAGTTAAATCAAGAAATTCACGGATTTAAATTTGTTATAAATTCTATATATTTCTTATGGCGATAACTACAGTGTAAGATGGACCTGGGTTGTCGGTGAATGTAAATATGGTTTTCCTGCATGAAGAAGCAAGCCTGACGAAGTATCGCTCAAATTAGATTCAAAATTCTAATCTGGGCGATTTTTGCGCGGGCAATGAGGAAAAGTCCAGGCATGCTGTATTCTGGAAAATAAAGCAAAAAATAAAAAGCAGGAAAATGGTAGAAAAAGTCAAAAATATTGTGGATATAATGATAGAATTGTATTAAAATATGTAAAGAAATAATTTATGGAATATTCGGCAATTTTCCATGATATGGATAAAAGATTCTGCTACGCTATTGATAAGGATATCTTCGTGATATGTGTGCAGGTAAAAAAAGGATGATATAAAGGAGATAATACTTCACTGTGAGGATAAGTATATACCAATGGAATTAAAGGATACACGAAAAGTAAAGTGATTCCAATGAAGAAGGTTGCCACATCACAGTTTCATGATTATTATGAAGCACAACTTCAGATGCATTTGATATGTCGCCGCTATTTTTTTGAATTTACGGACATGCAGGGGGAAAAGTATATTACGGCTATGGATTTATTATGGAGATGAGTTCGCAATGCCGGGAGCGAACGATCCGGATTGCAGACGAGGTATGTACTGGGATGAAGAATATCAGGATAAAGAGATGTTTGAATGGTATAAACAGCTTTTGCGGGTTCGAAAAACACATGCATGCATTGTAGAAGGCGAATTGATTGAGACAATAGCAAAGGATAAGGAAAATACGATTGTTTTGATTAGAAAAAATAGCGAAGAGACAATTGCCCTGATTTTTAATTGTGGTAGTAATGCGAAAGAATTCAATGAGTATGCGGGAAAATGTAATTTGCTTAGAGGGAATTCCTTTGATGGAAAGTAGAGGGGCTTGATGCTGCGATATTAGTTCTCTAAGAAAAATTACATCCACAGACAGGAGAAATATAATGAAGTCAAAAGATGAATATTTGATCACAGATGCGCCACTTAAAGCGTTGACTGTTTTTGCAATGCCCATGATTTTCGGTAGTTTCTTTCAACAGGTATATAATATGGCTGATTCAATTATCGTTGGGCAGTTTGTCGGATCTTCTGCACTTGCGGCAGTTGGTGCCTGTGCTGCTCTTACGAATGTATTCATTTGTGTAGCATTGGGTGCCGGTGTAGGCGCAGGTGTGCTTGTAAGCCGCTATTTTGGGGCCAGAGATTACAGCAAAATGAAAACGATTGTGTCAACATCATTGATTAGTTTCCTGATTCTAAGCATACTTTTGGGTGTCTTTGGTTTTTGTTTTTCCCATTCGATGATGAGTTTATTACAGACACCGGCTGATATACTGGAGGAAGCGGTACTGTATCTTCGTGTGTATTTTGTAGGATTCCCGTTTCTGTTTATGTACAATATCCTGTCAACGATGTTCACCTCAATCGGTGAATCTAAGATTCCATTGGTTTTTTTGATATTCTCTTCTGTTTTAAATATTTTTATGGATCTTTGGATGGTGGCTGGTCTGGGGCTGGGGGTGTTTGGTGCAGCTCTTGCAACTCTTATTGCACAGGGGATTTCCGCAGTGTTTTCACTTTCGATTTTCTTTTGCCGGATGCGTCGATATAAAAGTCACTTTAACTGGTTTGACAGGCAGGAATTACATTCAATGCTTCAAATTGCTGTACCATCGGTCCTGCAGCAGTCTACAGTGTCAATTGGTATGATGATTGTACAGGCAGTTGTAAATCCCTTTGGTACACAGGCACTCGCAGGTTATGCGGCAACGATGAGGGTGGAGAATGTTTTTTCGTTGATATTTGTATCTATTGGCAATGCAGTATCGCCATATGTTTCTCAGAATCTTGGTGCAAAGAAAATTGAACGTATCAAAAAAGGATATCACGCCGCACTGGTGTTAGATATATGTTTTGCAGTTCTTGCTTTTATAGTCATTGAAACATTGCATACGCAAATTTCTTCATTATTTCTGGGTAAAGATGGAACCGCTTTAGCATACCAGGTGTCTGGGGCTTATATGAGATGGCTCGGCTGCTTTTTCATTTTCATGGGTATCAAGATGGCAACCGATGGAGTTCTTCGTGGACTTGGGATTATGCGCCCATTTCTCATTGCAAACATGGTAAACCTTGCGATCCGCTTGTCAGTTGCTTTGATTTTTGCACCGCGTTTTGGTATTGCATTTGTCTGGCTTGCCGTACCGGTTGGCTGGCTTGCCAATTTTTTGATTTCCTATGTGGCGCTCAGAAGATCATATGATAAGGTAACTTTTAACGTATAAAGGGTGGCAGTATAAGTATCCGCACAGGCATGAGGACAGGTTCAATAAATGCCAGAATACAGAAAACGATTGATGATTAACGGAAAGAAGTGAACTGGAAAGAACTTTGGATGACTTTTTGGGGACATGAGAATGGCTTGGAATCAATATGGGCTTCTTGGGTATCCATGGTAAGTAGTTTTGCTGATTGTAAATTTCATGAATGTCGTATTCTGGGGAGTTAAGCAAAAAAAATAAAAAGGAAAAGTAAATACGGTAAGAAAAGGCTAAGGTTGACAATTTGGAAGTGTTGAAATATGATGGAATCATAGGGCGGGGGAGTTCTGCGTGCAGGACTCCTTTTTTCTGTCTGTTTCAAAATTAGTGGATAAGGAGAGCGTATATGGGAAAACAGGTAGCTGTACTGATCGATGGGGATAACATCTCGTACAAATATGCGGAATATATCAAGCGGGAGGCCATGCACTATGGAAATGTGCGGATTTTCCGGCTTTATGGTTCCATCAGTTCACCGAGTGTCCGGCCGTGGTACAAGGTCATGCCGCTTCAGGGGATCATGCCGATGCTGCAGATCACTTATGCCAACGGAAAAAGTGTGGCAGATCAGGCGTTGACGATCGATGTTATGGATCTTTTGTATACACAGGATATCGATGTGTTCTGTATCGTGTCCAGCGACAGCGATTTTACAAAGCTGGTGTACCGTTTGAAGGAAGCCGGCAAAGTTGTCATCGGAATGGGGGAAGCAAAGACCAAGGAGGCGCTTGCAAAAGCGTGTGATGAGTTTAAGATCCTGGATCTGATCTATAAGGACGCGGATCTTGAGACACAGGAGATCACGCAGAAGGTGACAGAAAAGATCCCGTTTGTGGAAAAGGAAGTTCCGCAGGAGGAAGAAGAGATCATTGAGGAGGAACCGATCGAGGAGTCGAAGATCAGCATTCCGTCCGAAGCGGAAGTAATCTCCTATATTTATGATTTTATGAAAGCGTCCGAGGATGAAAAGATCAATCTGTCGGAGGTTGGAAAGGCACTCAAAGAGAAATTTCTCGGGTTTGATGCCAGAAATTATGACTACAACAACATGACAAAGATGCTGCAGAATCATTCAGACCGGTTTAAGGTAGACCGGCAGAAGGCACCGGATGGAATTCACGGAATTATTTATGTAAGTGTAAAGTAAGATAAAAGAGGTTTGGGATAACATGAAAAAGATACCAAAGTCAAGAGTTGCAGGTCTGCTTTCCATGCTTTTTCTGTTTGTATTTGCGGCGTGCGGGTCATTGCCGGAAGAAGCAGCGCAGTATGCGGCGGGAACACAGGATACGGCAGGACAGACAACGGAAGAACGGGCGGAAAGCACAAAGCATGCGGGAACCCTGGATGGAAGTGCGCAAAAGACCGGGGATTCGACACTGGAAGTCCATTATATCGATGTGGGACAGGGTGACGCGACACTGATCACCTGCGACGGACACGCGATGCTCATTGATGCCGGAAATAATGACAAAGGTACGGCGGTGCAGTCGTATCTGATGCACCAGAATGTCACGGCGCTCGATTATGTGATCGCAACACACCCGGATGCGGATCATATCGGTGGTCTGGATGTCGTGATCACGAAATTTGACTGTGGCACGATCTTTATGACCGATGACGAAAAAGACACCGCAACCTACCGGGATGTCATTGATGCCATGGATTACCGCGGCTACAGCAAAACAGCTCCGGTCGTCGGAAATTCCTATGCGCTTGGCGGCGCAGCGTTTACGATCGTCGGTCCGACAAAGCTTGGCGTCGATTCCAACGGAAATTCGATCGCGATCCTCTTACAGCATGGAAACAACCGTTTTTACTTTGAAGGGGATGCGGAACAACAGGAAGAGGCGGATATCTTATCGACCGGGATTGATATCTCGGCAGATGTATACAAAACGGGACATCATGGCAGTAAGACTTCTACAAGTGACGCGTTGCTTGCGGCAGTCAGCCCGCAGTACGCGGTGATCAGTGTCGGTGAGGGAAATAAATACGGTCATCCGAATGCGGAGACGTTAAATAAGCTTCGGGCAGATGGGGTTTCCATTTTTCGTACCGATGAGCAGGGAACGATCGTTGCCACATCAGACGGCAGCACGATCACCTGGAACTGTTCCCCGTCAGAGAGCTGGCAGGCAGGAGAGCCGACGGGCAGCAGTACAGGCAGTACCGCTTCACAGAGCGCGGTGGTGGAAAACAGCGATGATGCGGCAAGTCCGGATGCGGATGTGACTGTGACCGTACATATCACCAACACAGGCACAAAATATCATGCGGCAGGCTGCCGTTATTTAAAGGACAGTGATATCGAGGTGCCGCTGTCAGAAGCAAAAGACCGGGGCTATACGCCCTGCTCGGTCTGCAAGCCGCCGCAGTAGGCATTGCGGGCAACAAGAAAACGTGAGGATCTTATAGCGGAATGAAAAAAAGACTCTTGACAGGAGTCTTTTTTTCTATTTTAGTGGCGGCACTCTATGTGGTATTAAAGGCGATCCTTGAAGATTCCGTGAGTACGGAAACGGCGTGGACGGCGTTCTTTATTATGGCACTCAGTATCGCAGGAAAGATCGTTACCCAGTATTTTTCACAGTTGGAGCGGACGCATGCAGGCTATTTCATGGTCGCGGATAAGCGGATCGCGATTGGTGAGAAGTTAAAGAGCGTGCCGATGGGATATTTTAATCAGAACAGCCTGGGACAGATTACGGCGATTGAAACAACGATCTTAAATGATGTGGAAAGCGCGGTGCCGGTCGTTTTGGTCACCACACTTGGTGGATTCTTAAATTCGCTGGTGTTTGCACTGTTTCTGGTGGCGTTTGATGTGAGGCTTGGCGCGATCACGTTAGCCGGGATCGCAGTGTTTCTTCTTATCACAGCCGCGATGGAACGAAAATCCAGAGAAGGTGTTCCAGCCCGCCAGGAGGCACAGTCCGTCCTTGTCGAGGCGGTGCTTGAGACGATCCAGGGAATGAGCGTGGTAAAGGCATTTGATCTGGATCACGACCTCGACAAAAAAGTAGACCGCGCGATCGAGGCGAGCTTTGAGAAGAATGAAAAACTCGAGAAAGCAATGACGCCTTATGTGGCAATGCAGCAGCTTGTACTCTATGTCTTTGGCGTTGCGCTCATGTTTGGCGCGATCACATTTTACTTAAACGGAACGATGGAACTCTCAAAAAGCCTGATCATGGTGATCTGCTCATTTCTGGTATATGAGCAGCTGAAAGTGGCGGGCAGCTGTGTGGCAAACATGCGGATCGCGGAGCACTCGATCGACAAGGCAAATAAGATCGATGATGTGCCGGTCATGGATGAGGGCGGAAAAGACATTGTTCCGGCATCAACGGAGATCTGCTTTCAGAATGTGAAGTTTTCCTATGGGAAAAAGGTAATATTAAACGATATGACATTTACCATTCCGGAAAAGAAGATGACGGCGATCGTTGGCCCGTCCGGTTCCGGAAAGACAACACTTTGCAGCCTGATCCCGCGATTCTGGGATGTGGATGCGGGCGCGGTATCGATCGGCGGTGTCAATGTAAAGGATTATACGTTAAACAGCCTGATGAAAAATGTCAGCATGGTTTTCCAGAAGGTCTATCTCTTTGCGGATACCATTGAAAACAATATTAAGTTCGGAAAGCCGGATGCAACCCACGAGGAGGTCGTGGAAGCGGCAAAAAGAGCCTGCTGTCATGAATTTATCATGGCGCTTCCGGACGGATATCAGACGAAGATCGGAGAAGGCGCGGCATCGCTTTCCGGTGGAGAAAAGCAGCGGATCTCAATCGCGCGTGCGCTGATCAAGGATGCGCAGATCGTTATTTTTGATGAGGCGACCGCCAATGTAGATCCGGAAAACGAGGACAGATTGCAGCGCGCGATCGAAGAACTCACAAAAGATAAGACGGTCATTATGATCGCGCACCGCTTAAAGACTGTGCGGAATGCGGAAAAGATCCTGGTATTAAATGACGGAAAGATCGCGCAGGAGGGCAGACACGAGGATCTCATCAAAGAATCTGGCATTTACGCCGATTTCGTAAACGGAAGAAAAGAAGCGATCGGCTGGAAACTGGGAAAACAGGCATAACAGAAGAAAAAGGAGAAAATTTATGAAACTAAGTGTAAAAGATCTGATCAATGTAGGATTATTCAGTGTGATTTATTTTATTATGTTTACAATTTCTGGAATTCTCGGCTATATTCCGATCTGTGTCGTGATCCTGCCGCTCATCGCGGGAATCCTCGGCGGGATTCCGTTTGTACTGTTTACGATCAAAGAACAGAAATTCGGTGCGGTCACGCTGATGGGTGTGATCGCTGGACTTTTCACCTTCCTTGTCGGGCAGACCTGGCGGTCTGTTGTCTTTGGTCTGGTGTTTGGGCTGCTTGCAGATCTCATTATGAGATCCGGCCAGTATAAAAGCTGGACAAAAAATATGCTGGGCTACAGCGTATTTACACTCTGGACAGTCGGAACCATGCTCCCGATGTGGATCATGCGTGAGACATTCTTTGCAGGTTACAGGGAAAACGGCGGGACAGACGCATACATCAATGCGGTCATGAAGCTCACACCGAATTATATGATACTTGTCGTTATCGTGCTTGCGCTTGTGGGCGGCATGCTGGGTGCGTGCCTCGGAAGATCGGTGTTAAAGAAACACTTTGAAAAAGCGGGCATCGCATAAAAGGTGGGCAGGAGATGAAAAGGATGGAACGTTATGTTGATCCGAGAACAAAATTATTTTTGCTGCTTACCATGAACATTGTCCTGCTAAATACAGGTACCGGGGTCTTTTTATCCTGGCTAAAATTTGTCATCGGTTTTCTGCCATTCGTCCTGCTTCTTACAGCAGGACGGTGGAAAATGGCATGGGGCTATCTGTGTGTCTATCTGGGCAGCTATGCGATCCTCTCCGGGGTGCTTGCGCATACGGGTGGAGCAGTCATGATGCTCTTTGGATTTCTCGCATCCATGGGAACAAAATTTCTGCCGGGCGGTATGCTCGGTGTCTATTTTTTATGCAGTACCAGGGTGAATGAATTTGTTGCGGCGATGGAGCGCATGCATATTCCACAGAAAGTCATTATCCCGGTCTCTGTCATGTTTCGCTTTTTCCCGACCGTGCGGGAGGAGACGGCAGGGATCAGTGACGCAATGCGCATGCGAAAACTCGGATTTCGCTACTTTTTTACGAAGCCGGTGGAAATACTGGAATACCGGCTGGTTCCGCTCATGATAGCAGTAGTGAACATCGGGGAAGACCTGTCGGCATCGGCGCTTACGAGATGCCTCGGACGCGAGGAAAAAAGAACCTGCATCTCGCGTGTCGGCTTTGGCGTTTTGGATGTACTGCTGTTTGTGACGGGAACTGTTTTTGTCACGCTGTATTTTCTGGTGCTTGGAGGTGTACTTGGGAGATGATAGAATTTTGTGATGTTTCGTTTTGCTATAAAGGGGATGACCGGGCATCTTTACAGCATGTGAACCTGCAGATCAAAGAGGGAGAGGTCGTAGTTCTGTGCGGGAAGTCTGGCTGTGGGAAATCGACGCTGATCCGTCTGATCAATGGGCTGATCCCGTTTTATTACGGAGGAGAACTGAAGGGAGAGGTACGCGTATCCGGTCATCAGACGAAAGAAGGGGACATTTATGATCTGGGAAGCATGGTAAGTACGGTTTTTCAGAATCCGAAAAGCCAGTTTTTCTGTGTGGAAGTAAAAAGTGAACTGGCATTCGGGGCCGAGAACCTGCGGATCGAAAAGGATGAGATCCTAAGGAGGATCACAGCGGCAAGTCAGGAACTTAACTTTACCCATTTACTGGATAAAACCATGTTTGAACTTTCCGGCGGAGAAAAGCAGAAGATTGCGTGTGCCAGCGTGTCAGTCATGGACAATCCTATCGTTGTACTCGATGAACCGTCTTCGAATCTTGATATGGATACGACTGCTGATCTAAAAAAGATGATCGGATACTGGAAAAAACAGGGGAAGACCGTAGTGATCGCGGAGCACAGACTGGAATATTTAAAAGAACCTGCGGATCGTTTTATCTATATGAAAAACGGAGCAATCGTATTTTCGTCTGACGCGCGAAGAATGCGGACGCTGCCGGAAGAAAAGCTTACTAAGATGGGACTTCGCAGTTTTTCCTATGAACATCTGAAGATAAGAAACACAAAAGAAGCGGAAGCTTCTCTTGGGATCCGGGATTTTTCTTTCCGTTATAAAAACGCGAAGAAAAAAAGTCTTTCGATCGATGCGCTTGACTTTCCAAAAGCTTCTGTGGTCGCGGTCATCGGTAAGAACGGAGCCGGGAAATCCACCTTTGTCCGGTGTCTCTGCGGTCTGGAAAAAAGAGGAAAGGGCGTATTACATGATGGGGAAAAGAAGCTTCTTTCCAAAAACAGATTAGACCGTTCGTTTCTCGTCATGCAGGATGTAAACCGCCAGCTTTTCACGGAAAGCGTGGAGGAGGAGATCACACTTGGGATGGAAACAGAGGATGCGGATCTGCTCGAAAAAATTTTAAAAGAATTTGATTTATATGCATATCGCAAAAGACATCCGATGTCTCTTTCCGGCGGACAGAAACAGCGGGTGGCAGTCGCAAGTGCGGTGGCGAGTGGCAGAGATTACATCATTTTTGATGAGCCGACCAGTGGGCTGGATGATTTCCATATGAAGCAGGTCGCGGGATGCTTAAAGGATCTGCAGGAGAGCGGAAAAACCGTATTGGTCATCACGCACGACATAGAACTTATTTACGCCTGCTGTAATTATATTCTCAGGATAGAAGATGGAAATGCCGCGGAACTGTATCGGATGTGTGGGGAAAATGAGGCAAGGCTGAAAAAATTTTTTAATGTATGACAGAAGTAATACTTTTTTGTCAATAGACCGCGGAGCAGTTGACCTGCCGCTGCTTTTGCTATAAGATTAGTCTAAACTAACTAATGACGGAAAGGAAATGCGCTGGATGATAGACAAGGAGTTTTATAAATTATATCAGGATCTGTTTGCAAATTCACCGCAGACAGTTACGATGGATATTCCGGGTCATATGGGAACAGGCAAAATCTCACAGGTGGTCACAAGGCAGGGCGCTGTGCTGTCTGACTGGCATATGAAATATGATTCGGATATGAGCGTGTGCGGGGTCAACAGTGACGCGTATATTCAGATGCTGTTCTGTTTGAAGGAAGGGTGTTCCTGGAATATTGCGGATGAACGGAAAGATGTAACGATTCGCCGGGGAGAAACCTGCATTTACCGCGGGCATGGGAAGATGGAATATCTCTGCTACCTGGGCAGGAAGGACTTTGCCTTTCGGAATATCAAAATCCCCATCACCTACTTTCGGAACATATTGCAGGACTATTTTGATGAGCCGGAGATCTCTCTATATGAAAAAAAATTACTGACCGGTATTTCAAAAGTTGAAATAACACCGTATATGGAGCGGATATTAGCGGAATTAAAGGATTTTGCAAAGTATCGCGGAGGATTGGGATATCTGTTTTTGGAAAGCAAAGTATTTGAAATGCTGTCGGTGTATCTCAGCGAAGTTCTGGAGTTAAATATTCTGAGATCGCCGGAGGTTTCTATTTCAAAGAGCGACCGGGATACGATCTTAGACGCAAAACGGATCATAGACCATCAGCTTGCTTCTGCGCCCGGATGTGAGGAACTGGCGCGAAAAGTCGGGATCAGCGCGTCAAAACTGACCAAGGGATTTTCTTCCATGTTTGGTGTGCCGATCCATACCTATATCATTGATCAGCGGTTGGAGAAAGCCGCCGGGATGCTCATCGAGAGCAGCTTAAATGTCGGACAGATCGCGTTGGCGGTAGGATATTCCAAGCCGGGCAATTTTTCTGCCGCATTTAAAAGAAAATACGGAGTAAATCCGAAGTGCTACAAAGGACAGGAACCAGTGGAATAAAATGGAAAAATATTGATTTTGGGTAAAAATATACGGATTTTGGGCTTTATTAATAAAAGAGAACTGATAGACTAGATGACGTGGTTAGCTAATACTAACTGCGTCATATTTTTTATTAGGAGGAGTAAACATGAACAATAATAAGTTGAATGCAAAGGATTTTATACTGATCGGCGCGTTAACCGCACTTATGTGGATCATCTGTATGATCATCAGCACGGTAATGAGTATCGCGGGCCCGGTCACAAATGTATTTTATCCGGCGGTCGTTGCGATCCCGAATGGAATTGTGATGATGCTTTTGTTAGCAAAAGTACCAAAAAAAGGTGTATTTACCATTTCCGGAACGATCCAGGGCATCCTGTTTTTACTGGTTGGCGGATTCTGGCTGATCCCGGTCGCTTTGATTGCCGGCGGTCTGATCTGCGACTTTCTCATCCTTGGCAGAAATGAGATCACCACGAAATCCATGGTAACTGCGTATACCGTTTTTAATGGAATTTTTGCGTTTGGAGCTATCGTTGGTCCTATGAGCTTTTTGCAGAGCGCGTTTGTCGGAGCTATGGAAAAAAATAATATTGCACAGGAATACATAGATGGAATGATCCGGATCACATCCGGGTTCATGCCGGTCGTTATTGTAGCTGCCGGATTGCTTGGCGGTCTGCTTGGCGGTGTCGTGGGACAGAAAGCGTTAAAGAAACATTTTATCAAAGCGGGACTTGTATCGGTAAATTAAAAAGACCTGAAAACTGAAAGCGGGGCGGAAGTATGAGCCTCGCTTGCTTTTGGGGAGGACAGAATGGAAGAAAGTATAAAGGAAATGATTTCCAGAAAACAGTTTCAAAGAATAGCCGCGTTGGATCCGCGCTGCAAGGTGATATTACTGATCCTGATCGGATGTGCCAGCTATTTTTTGAACGGGGAAGCGGTCAGTCTGGCGCTCGTTGCCGGGTTCGCACTTTTCGTCGGCATTGGAAATGGTGCAAAATGGGCAGCGAAAATGCTTTTGTTTTATGTCATTGTGGCTTATCTGAATGCGCTGTTACACTATATTTCCATACCGGTGTTAAGTGTGATCATGAGCGTGTTCGGGGTGACGATCTTAAAGCTGGTTCCGATCGCGATGGTGGGGATATGGGCGTTTCGTACCATACATATGGATGATCTTATCGTGGCGCTGCAGCGTATGCGGTTTCCGCAGGCAGTTACCATTTCACTGGTAGTGATGTTCCGTTATATTCCGACTTTAAAAATTGAATACAGCATGATCCGAAACACGATGAGCATCCGTGGTATCAGTGATACGGTCTGGAAGCAGATCATGCATCCGGTCGCTACGATAGAATATATTCTGATCCCACTGCTGATGCGGTGTTTAAAAGTAACGGATGAGCTTGCTGCGTCCGGAACGACCAGAGGGCTGGAACTGGAAGAAAAAAGATATGCGCTGCATCCGGTTTACTTTTCCTGGCGCGAATATGTTGTGACTGCGTTTGGCGTGGTTTTTCTGGCAGGCCTTTTATTCCTTGACAGAACTGCGATCGGGGAAATTATGATATGGAGAGTATGGGAATGATAACTTTTGATCATTTTTCTTTCCGCTATGCGGAAAGGAGTGAATTTACGCTAAATGACATAAATCTGACGGTTCAGACCGGAGAGTTTATCCTGCTGACCGGGCGGAGCGGGTGTGGAAAAACAACGCTCATCCGATCCTTAAACGGACTGATCCCGCATTTTTATCCGGGGGAGATAAAAGGGGATGTTTTACTGGACGGACGGTCATTGCTGGAAGTAAAACCTGCGGATCTGGCGGGAGAAGTGGGCAGTGTATTTCAGGATCCCCGTTCCCAGTTTTTTATGACGGATACGACAAGAGAGCTGGCTTTCGGCTGTGAGAACATGGGATTTTCCAGTGAAAAAACGGTGGAACGTATTACGAAAGCTGCCATAGATCTGAAGCTGACCGATTATCTGAACCGCAGTATTTTTGATCTGTCCAGCGGGGAAAGGCAGCAGATCGCGATCGGGTCTGTGTATGCGCTTCTGCCGAAGGTATACATTTTTGATGAGCCGTCGGCAAATCTGGATTATACTGCCACAAAGCGGCTGGCGGAGATCATGAAGCGCTTAAAACAGGACGGTTACACGATCCTGGTTGTGGAACATCGTTTTTACTATCTGAGAGAACTGATCGACCGGGCATTTCTGATCGAAGATGGCAGGCTCGTGCGCGGATTTACCGGAAAACAGTTTTGTGAGCTGCCGGATCAGACGCGCATACAGTACGGGCTCAGAACCGTTTATCCGGAGCATGACGTCCAAAAACGCAGGGCGAAATCTTTTGCCTCAGGGTCCGGCGGTCTGCTGACGGTGAAAGATCTGTCGTTTTCCTATAAGGATGGGACGGCTGTTTTAGAGAATATCAGTTTTGAGGCACATGGGGGGGATGTGATCGGAATTATAGGACATAACGGTGCCGGAAAGACCACCCTGCTTTCTGTTATGACGGGGCTCTTAAAAGAAGAGCATGGGGAAATCCGTTATAACGGCAAAAAACTTACGCCACGAGGGCGCAGAAAATTATCTTATCTTGTCATGCAGGATGCGGACTACCAGCTTTTTTCCAGCAGTGTCGAAGAAGAATTATCTCTGGGAATGGAGACCGACTGTGACGAAAAGGTAACGGAAACACTGGAAGCGCTGGCACTTGGCGCGTATCGGAAATCTCATCCGGCAGCTTTGTCCGGCGGACAAAAACAGCGGGTGACGATAGGGGCGGCCATTGTAAAGGGCAGTCCTGTGATCTATTTTGATGAACCAACCAGTGGGCTGGATTATGACTCTATGGTGCGGGTCAGTGGTCTGATCGAACAGCTCGCGCAGGCCGGAGTGATCGTTTTTGTAGTGTCGCATGATTTTGAATTTATCACCCGCACCTGTTCGGAAGTGCTGTGGCTGGATCGTCAGGATCCTGTAAAAAATGCTTTGATCGATTGGAGGTCTTGTTATGTTCAGGAAAGTATTTGAGTATGCGGGGCCGCACAAAAAGGGATTATACGGCGCGACTTTTCTCGTGCTGCTCAGTGTCCTTATGGGGGTGCTTCCTTTTGTGCTGGCGTATCAGGTGATCTCACCGCTCCTTATGGGGAAAACGCTGGAAAGCGGATATGTGACCGCGCGTGTGATCGGTGTGTTTCTCTGCCTCGCACTGCAGGCGGTGTTTTACGGATGGGGATTAGATGTTTCGCACAGAGCGGCTTATCAGACATTGCTTCGTCTTCGAACCTCTTTACAGAAAAGGTTTGAACAGCTTCCACTGGGATTTATTCAGGAAAAAGGAACCGGTACGATAAAAAAGCTGTTTGTGGACGATGTTGACAGTCTTGAAGTCCTGCTGGCACATTCGCTGCCGGAAGGGGTGGCAAATCTTATGATCCCGCTTGCGGTCTACCTTACAATGTTTTTTATTGACTGGAAACTGGCGCTGTTATCTCTTGCGTCGATCCCGTTTAGTCTTGTTGCCATGATGAGTATGTATTCTGCCGGAATGAAAAAAATGGGGCCATACTATATGGCGGGGCAGAAAATGAATAATACGATCATTGAATATATCAACGGAATGGAAGTCATCAAAGTGTTCAACAAGGATGCCGAATCCTACGAGCGTTTTCGAACAGATATTTCCGCTTACCGGGATTATACGCTGGACTGGTATAAGGCGGCATGGCCGTGGATGGCAATTTACAGCAGTTTGTTACCATGCACGATCATCCTGACCCTTCCGGTGGGGGCGTGGTTTGTCCTTCGCGGCTATTCAACGCTGCCGGATCTGATCCTTATTTTATGCCTGTCGCTCAGTATCGGAATTCCATTGTTGAAGTCGTTGGGCTTTTTACCGACCATGCCGCAGCTGAATTATAAGATCACAGCTCTGGAGCAGGTGCTGGAAACCGCGCTGCTTCAACAGACAGAAGATGCTTTTCATGGAAAAAACTATGACATCTGTTTTGATCATGTTTCCTTCGGATATGAAAAAAGCAGTCCGGGGGCGGATGGGAAACCGGTTACGACTTTAAGCGAAGTGATCCATGATGTGAGCTTTACCGCAAAAGCCGGACAGAAAACGGCTCTGGTCGGGGAATCCGGTTCCGGGAAAAGTACACTGGCGAAGCTTTTGATCCATTATTATGATCCACAGCAGGGCAGTATTTCGATCGGAGGGCAGAAAATCACGGAAATGAGTCTTGAAGCATTAAACAGCCAGATTTCGTATGTGGCGCAGGATCAGTATCTGTTTCCTGTTTCGCTGCTTGAAAATATCCGTATGGGGCGTCCGGATGCCACGGATGAAGAGGTTCTCGAAGCGGCGAAAAAGGCGCAGTGTCTGGAATTTATTGAAAAACTGCCACAGGGGATCCGTTCAATGGCAGGTGATGCCGGGAAAATGCTTTCCGGTGGACAGCGGCAGCGGATTTCGCTGGCGCGTGCGATATTAAAGAATGCGCCGATCATTGTACTTGATGAAGCAACCGCATATGCGGATCCGGAAAATGAGAAAAAGATGGAGGCTGCGATCGCAGAACTGGTAAAGGAAAAAACACTGTTTGTGATCGCGCATAAACTGCCTGCCATTATGGATGCGGATCAGATCTGCGTGATAGAGCAGGGCAGACTGGCAGCGGCTGGTACGCATAAAGAATTGCTGGCAGATTGTGAGGAATACAAAAAACTCTGGAAAGCAGCGCAGGACAGTGCTGGGTGGAAAGTAAATGCGGGAAAGGAGGAAAAATAAATGTTTGGTTTATTTTCAAGGATTCTGAAGCTTTCCGGTAAATACAGCGGTCGGATCAAGGGTGCGTTTGTATGCGCGTTTCTGGAATCCATACTCGCAAAAATGCCGATCTTTTTTGCGTTTCTTGTTCTGTCCGGATTTTATCAGAACACGTTAAGCGGTGCGGACTGTCTCTACATTGGTCTTGGGCTTGCGGGAGTCATCCTGGTACAGGCGGTTGTCCATTATTTTTGCGACAGGTTACAGAGCGCTGCCGGTTACATGATCTTTACCGATAAGCGGATCGAACTCGGAGATCATCTCCGCAGGCTCCCAATGGGCTATTTCACTTCTGGAAATATCGGTAAGATCAGCTCGGTACTCAGTACAGATATGGTGTTTATCGAGGAAGTTGCCATGAGTACGCTGGGCAATATGATGAGCTATATCCTTTCTGCGCTCATTCTGCTGGTATTTATGTTTTTCCTGGATTGGCATCTGGGGCTGATCGCAGCCATTGTAACGCTGCTTGCGTCGTTTGTCGCGAAAGGCATGAATCAGGTTTCTTTGAAAGAAGCGGCGGCAAGACAGGAACAGAGTGAACATTTAACCGATGCGGTTCTTTCTTTTGCGGAAGGGATCAGTGTGATCAAAAGCTACAATCTGATCGGCGAGAAATCGGAAGAACTGACGGAAAATTTCAGACGGTCGAGAGATACTTCGACTGCCTTTGAACGCAAAATGACGCCGTGGACGAGAGGGCTCAATCTTTTATTTGCACTTGGGATCACCGGTATTTTTGCGGCTTCCATTCACCTGGAACAAAGTGGAGGGATCCCGTTACCTTATTTACTTGGTGTTCTGCTCTTTGTTTTTGATCTGTTCGGACCGTTAAAGGCATTGTATGGTGAGGCATCGCGCCTTACGGTCATGAATGCCGCGTTAGACCGGATCGAAGTGGTTTTTAACGAAACGGAATTACCGGATACGGGCAGCGGACATTTTCCTCGAAAAAATCCTGCCGGTATGCCGGAGATCTGCTTTGAACATGTGACTTTTGCCTATCAGGACAGGGAAGTATTGCACGACATCAGCTTTTCCATGAAACAAAATACGATGACTGCGCTGGTTGGCCCGTCCGGCGGAGGAAAATCTACGATCGCGAATCTGCTTGCCCGCTTATGGGACGTAAAATCCGGCAGGATAACGGTTCGCGGTACCGATATCCGGGATGTGCCGCTGGCTGAGCTGATGGATCAGATCAGTATCGTTTTTCAACGGGTATATTTATTTCAGGATACTATTTATCACAATATCAGCATGGGAAAACCGGATGCAACCGAGCAGGAAGTTTACGAAGCCGCAAAAAAAGCGCGCTGTTATGACTTTATCATGGCATTGCCGGATGGATTCCAGACGGTGGTCGGCGAAGGCGGGGCGACGCTTTCCGGAGGGGAGAAACAGCGGATCTCGATCGCTCGCTGTATTTTGAAAGACGCGCCGATCGTAATTTTAGATGAGGCGACGGCGAGTGTGGATATGGACAATGAAAGCTATATCCAGGAAGCCATCAGTGAGCTGGTGAGAGGTAAGACCCTGCTTGTGATCGCGCACCGGCTGAATACGATCCGGGAAGCCGATCAGATCCTTGTGATCTCGAATGGACGTATCAGCGAGCAGGGGACGCACGAAGAACTTATGGAGCAGACGGGAATTTATAAGGATTTTGTTACTTCTTAAGCTCCCAGAACGCAACTGCGCTCGCAGCCGCGACATTTAAGGAATCCACGCCATGTGCCATCGGTATTTTGACGGTGTGGTCACAGGCGGCGATCGTCCCGGCTTTTAAGCCTTCGCCCTCGTTACCGAGGATGATCGCCAGTTTATCTGCGGCATGGAGCGTCGGATCGTCGATATTTACCGTATTGTGCGAGAGAGCCATGGCTGCCGTCTGAAATCCTGCTTCGCGTAATCGGGCGATCGCGTCTGCAGTGTCAGATTTCTTTGGAAAAATGGTCCATGGGATCTGAAAAACGGTTCCCATGCTGACGCGGGAAGCTCTGCGGTAAAGTGGATCGCTGCATGCCGGTGTAAGGAGGACGGCATCCATCCCAAGTGCGGCAGCAGAACGGAAGATGGCGCCGACGTTGGTCGGATTTACGACATCTTCCAGAACGGCGATCCTGTGTGCGTCACGGATCACCGTTTCCACATCCGGAAGCGGTTTGCGTTTCATGGCGCAGAGCAGACCACGCGTGAGCTGAAAGCCGGTAAGCTTTGTCAGTACCGCAGAATCTGCGGTGTATACCGGAATGCCAGGACACCGGTTTAGGATATCACGTCCTTCCGTGGCAATCTGTTTTTCTTCTATTAATACAGATAACGGTTCGTACCCGGCATCTAACGCCCGTGTTACGACTTTTGGGCTTTCCGCAATGAAAAGTCCGGGTTTTGGTTCGTTATGGCGCAGCAGCTGCACTTCCGAAGGCCTTGCGTAAATATCAAGTTTGCCGTCATCTAAATGGTCAATTTTCTGGATCCTGTCTGTCATACGTTTCTTTTCCTTATCTGAAAAATAAATATAAGCTATTATAACGTATCTCGATTTATTCGACAACCGGAGAGCGCGAAAGAAAAAATAAGCCCGAAATTTGCGGGAAAACCGCACATGACCGGAAAATTATGATATAATTCTGACATTACGGTTCATGAGGAAAGGGTAGAGATATGTTATCTGTGATAGAGTCTGTAAATAATGTGGTAAATAATTTCATCTGGGGAGTTCCGGCGATGATCTGTATCATCGGGGTCGGATTGCTGTTGAGTATCCGGACCGGTTTCCTTCAGATCCGCAAATTCCCCTATGCGATGAAAGTGACACTGGGGCGTATGCTGAAAAAGAGAGAGGCATCGGACGGTGCGCTTACACCGTTTCAGGCAGTTTGTACGGCGCTTGCGGCAACTGTCGGAACCGGAAACGTTGCCGGCGTGGCGGGAGCGATCGCGATCGGTGGACCGGGTGCCGTTTTCTGGATGTGGATCTCCGCGATCCTTGGTATGTGTACAAAATTCTCGGAAGTTACGCTCGCAGTTCATTTTCGGGAGACAAACGAAAAAGGTGAGCTGGTCGGTGGGCCGATGTATTACATCAAAAATGGTTTAAAAAAGCACTGGCACTGGCTTGCGTATCTGTTTTCCGCGTTTGGCGTGCTGACCGTGTTTGGAACCGGAAATGCGACACAGGTAAATACGATCACGACAGCGATCGATTCGGCATTGTACAATTATAATATCATTTCGGAAGATGCGGCACCGATGTTAAATCTGATCATTGGGATCGTGCTTGCCGGACTGATCGCGCTGATCCTGCTTGGCGGCATTAAACGGATCGGGCAGGTTACGGAAAAGCTGGTGCCGTTTATGGCAGTTATGTACATAGTGCTTGCGCTCGGCGTTGTTTTGCTGAATATAAAAAATGTGCCACATGTTTTTGGCGCGATCCTTGCGGGCGCGTTTCGTCCGGCATCTGTAACAGGCGGGGCAGTCGGAAGCTTTTTTATGAGTATGAAAAAGGGCGTGTCCCGTGGTATTTTTTCCAATGAAGCGGGGCTTGGAACCGGATCGATCGCGCATGCCTGCGCAGATACGAGAAAACCGGTAAAGCAGGGATTTTTCGGCATTTTTGAAGTGTTTGTGGATACGATCGTGATCTGCACATTGACAGCTCTTGTGATCCTTTGCAGTGGTGTTCCGATCGGATATGGAGAAGCCGCCGGGGCAGAGCTTACGATCAACGGATTTACATCGGTGTATGGCGGCTGGGTGTCCATTTTTACTGCGGTCGCGATGTGCTGCTTCGCGTTTTCTACGATCATCGGCTGGGGACTTTACGGAACAAGATGTATTGAGTTTTTATTTGGCTTCCGTGCGAACAAACCGTTTATGCTTCTGTATGCGCTTGTGGCGATCGTCGGCGCGACCATGAATCTCGGATTGATGTGGAGTATCGCAGAGACATTTAACGGACTTATGGTCATTCCGAACCTGATCGCGGTATTCCTGTTGTCCGGTGTGGTTGTAAAACTGGTCAGGGAGTATTTTTCTGACATTATCTAGAAATAACGGAAAAGAAATATTGCAATATTATATATGCTGTACTATAATGAAAACGACATATGACGGAAACGGAGAAAAAACAATGCCTAGACCTGTGCGCAGTAGAAGAATTTGTGATGAACCAAAATACCAGTGCTTTTCACCATGTGAAAAAAAAACAAGCGACATTGTGATTCTTACGCTGGATGAGTATGAAGTGATTCGGCTTGTGGACTATGAAAAAATGACGCATGAACAATGTGCGAAGCAGATGGATATTTCGAGGACGACTGTGACGGAAATTTATGAAAGTGCCCGGGAAAAAATAGCGGATGCAATCATAAATGGCAGAAGTTTTAAAATTGAAGGTGGAAATTACCGATTTTGTGATGGGACTGCCAGATGTTGTAAAAAAGACTGCCGCTTTCGGATAGATGGAGCGGATGTATTTGCAGATGTGAAAAAGAAAGGGGATCATCAGATGAGAATTGCAGTAACTTATGAAAATGGAGAAATTTTTCAGCATTTTGGACACACACCTCAGCTAAAAGTATATGATGTGGATAATGGAAAAATTGTAGAAAGCCAGGTCGTAGATACCACGGAGAGCGGGCATGGCGCACTCGCAGGAGTACTTTCGCGACTGGAAGCGGATGTATTGATCTGTGGTGGCATCGGAGGCGGCGCGAGGGCAGCTCTCGCCCAGATCGGTGTTAAACTTTATGGCGGAGTATCTGGTGATGCGGATACTGCGGTAGAAGCGTTGCTTGACGAAAAACTGGAGTATGATCCAAACGTACAGTGCAGCCATCACGCGCATGAAGAGGGACATAATTGCGGGAATCATTCTTCCTGCGGTGAAAATCATCATGGATGCAGTGGAAACTAAGATACCCAAAGAAGAAGCATAGTATTTGACATAACACGTATCCTATGTTATTTTAGAAAACAGAAAAGGGAATGAAGTTCTCCCGCGATTGATTTCGAAACCGCTGATTCAGGCTGATGACTTCTGTGCATTTGCATGGAACTCATCAGCTTTTTTATGGAAATTTTACAGAAGTAAGGAGGAGTTTTTATGGGAAAGACAGGTGAAAAAATAAAGCGTTCGTTTCAGTACGCGCTGCTTGCCGTGGCAACCGGGGTACTGGTCGGGATTCTGGATACGATATTTGGCAGGGGGCTTCTTATTATTTCTGATATAAGAAATCTGCACTACCTGTATCTGATCCCCTTTTTGCCGGTCGCCGGTCTTGCTATCGCATGGCTGTATCAACATTTTAATAAGGAAAGTTTAAAGGGAATGACACTGGTTTTTGAGACCGGACAGCAGAAGAGGGAAGAAATCCCGCTGGCGCTCATTCCGCTTGTGATGGTCACAACCTGGATCACGCATCTGTTCGGAGGAAGTGCCGGCAGAGAGGGCGTGGCGGTGCAGATCGGGGCAACTCTGTCCCATGTACTGGGGCGCAGGTGCCATCTCCCGGAAAACGGCAGGATCATGCTTGTGACCGGAATGGCGGCAGGATTTGGTGGATTGTTCCAGACGCCGCTTGCGGCAGTATTTTTTGCAATGGAAGTCATTGTCGCGGGATATCTGGATTATGAGGCGCTGCTGCCGGCACTCATCGCATCCTATACGTCATCTTTTACCTCGCATGCGCTCGGACTGGAAAAATTTGTGGTAACGCTTACCGGGACACTGGATCTTTCCGAGAAAAAGAATGTTTTTGGAATCCTGATCCTTGGTATCGCATTCGGGTTGACCGGGCGTCTGTTTTCGTTTTGCCTGCAGAAAATGAAAAAAAAACTGGGTGAAAAAATAAAAAGCCCGTTCTGGCGTATCGGGCTTGGTGCTGTGCCCCTGGCAGTTTTTCTTTTGCTCTTACATAGCGGAAGATACAGCGGGCTTGGCACGAATCTGATCCGGGAAAGCTTTCATGGTGGAACGGTGTATGCCTATGACTGGATCTTAAAACTGCTATTGACGATTGTGACACTTGCGATTGGGTTCCAGGGCGGAGAGGTCACACCGCTTTTTTCCATCGGAGCGACGCTTGGAGTTGTCTTAAGTGGAATTTTAGGACTGCCTGCGATGACCTGCGCGGCACTTGGGTATGCGGCAGTTTTTGGAGGCGCGACCAATACGCTGCTTGCGCCGATCATGATCGGGCTTGAAGTATTTGGACCGGCTGAGATGCTTCCGTTTGTGATCGTCTGCGTGATCGCCTATCTGATGAACGGGGATCGTTCGATTTATGCAGCGCAGGGAAGAATTGAAAAAAATTCCATATTAAGAAAATTTTAAAAATAATGAAAAGATTAAACATATAAAAAATGAAAAAAGAATCTAAAACCCTTAAAAACAGCGGAAATGCAAAAAATGAGAAAAGATATAAAAAGTAGAAAAGTAGGCTTAATTAGTAACAAATTAGTTACAAAATTAAGGGAGCTGAATTTTTTCAATTTCAAGCCGCAGATCCTCAACAGAGCGATGTCCGTAGATGGCGTTGGTGATGTCGTTGCCGAAAGAATGTCCCATCATTCTTTTGCGGTCGTTTTCATTCACTCCATATTCTTCACACAATCTCGAAAAGGTGTGACGACAGTCGTGCGGGGTGTGCTTTTCGCCAGTGGAAGCATAAGGGAAGCCGAAAGATTGCAACTTAGCATACATTTTTTCGCGAAAATTATTGGCACTAATACCAAGAAGGTTTCTGCTGCCGGAATATCTGGCGGCTACCATGTCATATATACCGGAATAGATGGGTACGATCCTTTCTATGCTGGCTTCTGTTTTCACGCCGCCCTTGAAGTAACCCTCGCGCAAGTTAATCTCCATGTCGGTAAATGCTTTGATCCGAAAACCGGAATAACACATAATGAGGAGCATCTCAACAACCGGATCTTCTTTGCACGACCAGAATACTTTTAATTCGTCATTTGTAAATGGTACGCCACGTTCATCATCATCCGGCTTCGGGATGTAGATAAATTTGGAGTAGTCCTTTTCTATGATCTCATATTTAAGAGCATACTTATACATTTGATGAAAAAGAGAAACGATCAACTCGAGTGAGGAATGTTTAAGGTTACACTTATTCACAACATCTTGAAGATCGTCATACCGGATTGCTCCGAACGGAATGTTGTGTAAAGCGCTGGAATTATTAAAAGCTGCCCGTGTCGAGTACATGGCTGATTCAGACAGTTTTTTGGGAGAATTAAAAAATTTCTCCTGATAGAACTTTTCGTAGACCTCCGCAAAAGTGGGGGTGCGATCAATGTAGACCCCACGGTTTACTTTGATTTTACCCTGCTTTTCGAGATTGTAGGTAGTAAGGAGTTCGTAGGCTTCTTCCCATGTGGGTTTATATCCTAGAGCTTTAGGCGTCACTGCGCCCTTTTCGGTGTACTCGGAGACGGGCGGGTAAGCGGCGTATGGATTGCGGCGTCCTGTACCCAAATACCGGATGCACCCAAAATTATTGGGCAATTTCATCCTTTTTTTGCGTTTTCTTGCTGACATAGGCTTAAAATCCTTCCTTTAAGTTTATTTATAAAAAAGGAGATGGATGATCATCTCCTTGACGTTTTATTACAAATTTTAAAAACATTTTTTGCATGGTAAAAACCCTTTTTCAAGTGCTTCTTCATATGGGATGCGCACACATTCGCTTGAACCGCTACAATGTGGTGCAGAGTGCATTTTTTTTGTCTTTCTATTTACCCAGACATAACTCTTTTTTACTATTTTAAAACCAATTGCTTTTTCTAGGCGTTCCAAATCACTTGGATAATGAGGACAATATGTATTTAGTGCACGCATTATTGCATCATTTATTCGCCCATAAGGTTGTCCATATTGGAAATATTCTAATACAGCAATAAATTGAGGAAGCCCTTTTTTGATGGAAGAATCTGCAAAACAACGTATATTACAAGATGGAATGTAGTTATAAATTCTTCCTCCATGTGCAGCTAAATTACGGTATTCAAGACAAGTAAACAAAGTATCTGATAAAATATCTTTGTAATCATCAAAATTATTTTCAGAAACCTTATTTCCGTAAAGGGCAATAATGAGCTTGTTCCGTTGAGCGGACTTGAAAAATTTAATGAAATTAACAAGTGTGCCAAAATTGATTCCTTTAAGAAGAATCCAAGGAGGAATTATGCCGTGATTTTCGCGGTAGTATTTTATGGGCTGGGTGCTTGAAGTTTTGGCAGTATTAATCATTCCATCTAGGATCTTATTGCGACGAAAATTAGGGTTATTTACATGACGATCCCGGTAATTGTTTTTTTCTAAATATTGAGGGTAATCACTCCCAAAATCTTCAGCAATTATATCAGCAACAACAGCGCGCAAATGTTCTTCTAAATCTATCATGGCAAGAAGGACAGAATCACGTATTTCATGGTCGAGCGAAAATAAAGCGAAAATTTGTTCAAAGGTTACATCAGAACTATATTTTTTCTTATTATCTTCACGAATGATGTAAGGATCACGATAACCATTTATGATGTTGTAATATCCGTAAGTTTGCAATATTTGTTTTGCGGTTTCTTCGTTTTCAAAGGTAAGAGACTGAGATTTTAACTTTTGTATTTGCTGTTCGGTAGTAGTGTAATTAAATGTATTATCCATAAGTGCCTCCTTGAATACAAAAAAAGCCCGAGAAAATTCTCTAGGCTCTTTTTGTGACCGGATACCAGCCATTCGCTAATTAGCTACATTATATCATATGAAAAAGCCTTGTCAAGTATTCATTTCAACTTTTTTTTGCTACTTTTAGACGTTTTAAAACGGTTTTAGATATTATAACGCAAAAAAGAAGAAAAATAAAGAAAAACAAAAGAGATGGAAACCGAAAAGGAACCAACTCTTTTGAAAATACTCAACACATTACCTTGCACTGGACGATTTCGAGAAGCGCAACCTCGTTTAGCCACTGCGGGTGAAAAAGTCACTCGCTTTAACTGGGAAATGGTTAGTAGGAACTTTTAAAACCGTATTGTCGATCAAGTTCATCATATTTCTTTTGTGATTGTGTACCTATATCATTTTCATAGAAATATTTATTATATAATTCTGAAAAAGGAACTGCGTAATTTTTATCCACAATAGTTGGTTCACATGTTGAAAAAGATGAGGGAGAGCTGTAATCGAGTAAAACGATATAGGTTATACTTTTGTTATCAACAAACATAGAAAAACCAACATTTTTATATACTTCGTCTTCTAATTCACAAGAATCACAAATTGAAAGCATAGAATTAAAAAACTGGGTGCAATCCTCATCGTATGAACTATGTGAAATAGGAATTTGGATGTTAAGTGTGTCATTAAGAGAATATATAGTAGCATTGGGACAGATGGCGCTTACGCGATCAAAAAGATCTCCCTGTTTGATGTATTTCGGCTCAGATGCGACGAAAGATATGCTGTCATAAAGGTGATTGAAGGCGTCGATATGCGCACGATCAGACAGACTGGATACTTTGTATACACAAAAATATACAGAATTGTCATGGGCATACAGGATTTTTCCTTTAGAAACAAGATCGGATTTTTTTGACCATAGTTCATAGGTATAACCAGATACACATCGAATGTCATACGATGAAGTTTGCTCAAGATCAAACAGGTTTGTAAAGAATGATTCGGTAAAATCCTCAGGATGAAAATAAAAATCAAAGGTATCATCTTTGGTAACGTCCACTATTCCGGCATATACACAGTCACCGGCATTGAGGATTTTCGAAGAATTGTCAGAGGTGGTGCTTGCAAAAACAGATAAAGATTGAAAATCGCTGTTAGATGTAATGGTTATAGGCTTTAATAAAGATGTATCGTAATCACAGCGTATCACGGTGTCATAATACGAAATCACATTACTTTCGGTGGAATCTTCGGTATTTGATTGGGAAATATCTATGTTGTCTTCGGAAGCATACGTTTCTGAGGAGTCGAGATTTTGAGGCACAGTAGAATTTGAAGTCCCACATCCGGGAAAGAATAGAAGCGCAGTAATAATTATTGGAAAAAAAATTTTTTTCATAACGAATCCCTCTTTTCGTAAAATTTCCCATATAATGGGTATCAATTTTAAATATATATAACGAGCAGATATCTTACAATCGGAATTATACATACTTTTTCGACCAGAGCGCACAATATAACTAAAAAATATTGTGAGAGGCAGGAAAAAGAAATGAAATTGTTGATTGGAGAGGTGCGAACAAAGAAGAAAGTGTCAATCAGGGAGCTGTCCAAACGAACCGGTATAGCCAGATCTGCACTGTCAAGATATGAAAACAACCAGAGATTCCCCAAAATGGATGTCATAGAGACGATAGCCGCAGCGCTTGGAGCGCACATCGAAGAGCTTTACGAATCGGAGCACAAATGAACATTAGTCGAAAAAAGTCGGAAAAGTAAGTCCCCGCAACGGGGACAAATGAAGTAAACCTATTGATTTGCAAAAAAGCAATGCATTATAATAACCATACACCGGTGGAGTACAAAAGAATAGGGAGTGAGTATTTATGGACATAAGAACAAAAGAGCCGCAAAACGGCTATAAGGGGAAGATACTGTGTTTAGTGGAATCCCTGGATGAACAAAAGGAACAGAAATTCCTAATACAAATCTATACAATGATAGACAGGCATATAAAAAGGGAAACGTTTTAAG